>Ga0134121_10000877_pt1 | contig 30879 bp, 17 predicted proteins | sample KB301_FD_96463 | JGI IMG/M metagenome (GOLD analysis project Ga0134121, IMG submission 96463) | Terrestrial soil microbial communities without Nitrogen fertilizer from Kellogg Biological Station, Michigan, USA - KB3-0-1 | ecosystem: Environmental > Terrestrial > Soil > Unclassified ... | reverse complement strand
GCATATTTACCGCCCTGTGCATTAGTATATTGAGTATTATTATGTTGCGTACTTAGTGTGCTTCCATACTGGTTTGGTGTATTACCTGTGTATTGTGTATTTTGTGCGCTACCGTATTGGTTTTGTGCATTTTGCGCACCAGCATATTTCCCGCCCTGTGCATTAGTATATTGAGTATTATTATGTTGTGTACTTAGTGTGCTTCCATACTGGTTTGGTGTACTACCTGTGTATTGTGTATTTTGTGCGCTACCGTACTGATTTTGTGCATTTTGCGCACCAGCATATTTCCCATTTTGCGCACTAGTATATTGGGTATTATATTGTGTATTCGGCGTGCTTCCATACTGGTTTGGTGTATTACCTGTGTATTGTGTATTTTGTGCGCTACCGTACTGATTTTGTGCATTTTGCGCACCAGCATATTTCCCATTTTGCGCACCAGTATATTGGGTATTATATTGTGTATTCGGTGTACTTCCATACTGATTTTGTGCACCTGCGTATTGCATATTCTGTGTGTTACCATTGGTGTATTGTCCATTTTGTGTAGTACCATATTGCGCAGTTTGGCCAAAAGCACTATTCCAATTTCCCTGACCTGACACACCCTCAGCGTTGTTCCAGTTTTGGGCCATAAGTCCCGCTGACGCCTGATCCCATGAATTAGCCCATGTTTGTGCCCCAGTCATAGCTCCTTGCTGCGCTAGGTTCATTTGGTTCATTGTCTGCGGCCGAAGCCCTAATCCGTTAGTAGCCTGAACCTGATTAGCAGCACCCCATTTACTGGAAGCTGCAAACGTACCGCCGCCTGTCCCGTATGGAGCTGCTTGTTGGCTCATACTCCCCAGAAAGCCTGCTCGTTTTGGCTGTTCTTCTTGTGCTGCTTTTACACGACCCATAAATACCGGTAACAGCAGCGACATTAATAATAACTGCTCTTTCTTCATCGCACACCCTTTTTAAAACGTTTGTGTTATTACTACCCCATTATTATTACACATAAAACATTATCATATACAACAGTTTCATTTAATTATTAAGTTTTAATTATATATTGCGTTGCTCTGTTAACAGCATGGTACACATACTGCATAACGCGCAAGCGCAAAGTCTGATGCATATCCAACAAGTGATCGGCCCGCGACAATAATATCGCCGTCATGAGCAATAGTGACTGCGGTAGCAGCGCTTGAATTATGATCGAAAGAAGTGACTACTTTTCCATGATTACCGAAATTAGAATCCAAAAGACCGCGTAGTGTATACCGCGCCACCGCAACATTACTTACGTTCAGTTCAGCATAGTTGTCTGAGGTTGACGATCCAGCCACTATTATCTTACATTTTCGATTACATTTGCTCGGTTCAAGCACCACCGCGAAGGCTTTATCATCGCTGGAAGAATCGTCTGAAAAGTTGGTCGTAACCAATCCATTACGATTTTGGCCAAATTCTTTGTCTGGCGAACCATTGTCATTATATGCGGCCAGCGCGAAGTCACTATTGGAATCAGCATGATTACTACTTGATCCAGCTGCGATAATTTTTAAAACACCATTACCATTGCAACAACTAAAACAATCTTCTATCAATACGAGTGCATTCGCACTGTCACAGCTTGTCCCATTGCATGAAAAATCAGTCAATACTTTGCCCGTATGTTCAGGCCCAAATGTCTTATCCAATCTTCCGCTACTAGTAAGTCGTACTAATGCAAAATCATTATCGAAACCTCGTGCATCACTCGATCCTGCAACTACTATTTTGCCATTTCTCTGTACTTTTACTGCTTGAGCAAAGTCATTGCCACCAAAGTTTATAGTGACTATGCCCGTACGATGACAGCCAAAGGTCCGATCAAGACTGCCATCGCAATTATAACGAGCAACGGCAAAATTAATGCCATCGACCGTTATGGTAAAACCAGCAACTACAATTTTATTATCTCTCTGAATAGCAACTGACGTTGCGGCGGCATAGATAGTTCCGATGGGAGTAATAACTACGCCACCGGTGCCAAAACTGCTATCCAGAGAACCATCTCTATTATACCGCGCGATCGCAAAGGAAGTATGACCTGTTTCTGTGGCAGTAGAAGACCCCACTACCACAATTTTGATTTTATCACTACGACGGTGAATACACGCGTCATTGCATGACAAAATACACTCGTTACATGGGTTTTGTAATGCAACGGCCATTGCTTTATCGGTGCTTGGTGCAAAAATATCTTGCTGCCTCTCATCAGAAAGCACCCGTCCAATATCGGTTAACACAATGCCATTATTGCCAAAGTCTTTATCCAACACTCCATACGAAGTATATGCGGCAAGAGCAAAATCATAATTACCAAGCGTAGATGCATTACTAAATCCAACTGCTATCACCGTTCCACAGGGCAGCGTAACAACTGCACGAGCAAAAGCATCACCACCCTCTATATTCGTAGTAACAAGTCCATGATTACCAAATGTTATATCAAGAGACCCATCTGAGCGAGGACATGGCACACACAATGTGGCGGTCTTTCCGTACACACACGGTTTACACACGGCACGCATAATACTGGTGTAACAGACATGCATTAACAATAATAACGCAATCAGCACATTGGCTTTCTTTACTACAGTATCCCTTTTCACAGCATACCCCCTCTAAAATTGTACACAAGCTCATATTCCCTTAATAGATACGCTATATAAAAAGCCCTTGCAAATGCAAGGGCCTTTTTATAGTCATACGCTATTATATGCGCTAGATGTTCACAATATAGTCAGCACAGTAATGATTGTACTAGTCGCAACAGGGATGGCACGTATTATAACGGACCAATAATGCACTGAGTTCTGTCTTAGGATCCAAAATATCTCCACCGGCAATAATATCACCATTGCATTGTAAAGCTACTGAAAACGCTCCACTCCCAGCAAGGCTGGTAATAACCTTGCCATTATCTCCAAATTGATTATCTAATCGGCCATCTATTGTATATCGTATCAATGCAATATTGCGTACCACGTCAGTAAATGCAAAACCTGCTGCTACAATGGTACATTCTTTTGTGCATGCATCTCGACGAACTGCCACAGCATGAGCAATCCCACCCATGTCATCGGCAAAAACGGTTGTCACTACGCCTGTGCCTTCGGCACCAAAGGCGGTATCAAGCTTTCCATTATCTTTGTAACCAGCCAAAGCAAAAGAGCTAAACCCATTAGAAACTTCCATCGCAGATCCAACAGCTACTATTTGTGCACTGTCGGCACGAATAGTGCAACATGAACCGCAATTTTCTAATAAAACAAGAGCATTAACCGTATCGATAGTAGTATCAGAAAAACTGGTAATAATTTTTCCCGTGTGATCCGGCCCAAATGATTTATCTAATGCCCCATCCATGATGAGGCGTACAAGTGCGAAATCTTCTAATCCATTAATATTACTAGATCCAGCCACCACTATTTTACCATTTTTTTGTATCTTAACGGCCCGAGCAACAGAATCACTCGACTCACCAAAGCCAATTTCTACCATACCCGAATTATTACACCCAAAAGTCGTATCAAGACTTCCATCACAGTTATAGCGTGTAACTGCAAATCGCCTGCCCTCAGTCTCTGGCGAAAATTCAAAGAAAGTAAAGCCTGCTACTACAATTTTATTATCAGCTTGAATGGCAACGGCGTTGGCACCTGAAGAAAACATCCCGATCGGAGTCACAACCACTCCATTAGTGCCAAAACTAGTATCTAGTGTACCGTCGCTATTATAGCGCGCTAGAGCAAAATGCGATTGCTTCGTCACGGTCGCATTAGAGCTACCAACAACAACCAACTTATCGCCCATAACACACGACTGATGACATTTCGCCGCACACGTCTGGGTACAAGTACCGCACATTTTTTGGAGTACAATAGCTGTAGGCACGTCAACACTTGCAATAATCGGGATATCTTGACCAGTATTTCTGAGAACGGTTGCAAAGTCAGTATATACGACACCATTAATACCAAAGCTCTGCTTTGAAACACCATAACTGGTGAATGCGGTAAGTCCAAAATTTGTCGCTTTTTTATTTATAAAACGCGGCCCCGTGGCAACTATAGTGCCGCATGGTAGCACCGTCACTCCAACCACTGCGTCCAAAAGACTGGTAATTATTTGGCCATGATTACCAAACGTCACATCGAGAAAACCATTATGCTGATTGCACTTGCCACACAATAATGAGCGACTATTCGCTTGCCCTACCAATCCTATTATTAAAAACACACATGATAATAACATCAAATGGGTACGCTTCATACACCACCCCTCGATAAAAACCAATCTGCTAGGTTAACTGTGCTCACCTTAACAAAAAAAAATCTCATGCATGCAAGATTTTTGTATAAAAATATCTTGTTAGCAACATGTATGTTTTTTATGCTCTCTTATTTCTTCAACTAACTGAAACGTATTATTATCAGGGTCAACAAATGTAGCGAGCTTTACATGGCCAGGCACTTCCATAATATCGCCAATAAATGCAACTCCCTTTTGTTCCATAGTACGCTTAGTTGCTACAAGATCATCGACGGTCATAGTAATAACTGCATTAGTACCAACATCATCTTGATTTTCATTGCTTGATTTTGCAACACCCAACGAAGTTCCGCCCTCTACACCGATAAATTCTAACCATCCGTGTTCAACCGAAGAATCAGCGGTTAATTCAAGACCGCATGAGTCTTTAAAAAATTTTTTGGCACGTTCAATGTCAGAAACGTTTACCCAACACAGTGATATTTTTTTTATAGACATACTGTTATCCTTCACGCCATTAATAGAGCGCATACTATTGTTTTGAGATCGATATTGCCCGCTCCATTATATTAATCGCCCTATTTTTACCCGCTTATTACAGTACACTATGCCGTGGTGCGTGCTTGCTGCGATACAGCAAGCATATTCTGCGCTTGCGCTATGGAAAGCAACTCTTTGGTATGCTGCGTTATCGGATAGCAATAGGCTACTGATAGTCTGGGCTCTTCTTCTAAAATCTGCTTCATAGAAAGAGAAAGAAATACACGGTCAGTTGTCCTATTCACATTATCAGATACGAGCATAGTAAAAAATTTATTTCCCATACCCTTTTTAACAGCCTTACGGAAATCATCTAGAGTTCCTACTGGCATGCCATTAACTTCATGTACTGTAAAGCCCACACCCGTTATACGATCGCGAAATACCTGCGAATCTCTGAACATGTGCGTTATAACTAATGTTGGTTTTGTAGTATTGCGCATTTCGGTAAAGTGAGCAAGGCCAGGAGCTTGAGGCCCGATAAGCTGTACATGATTAAGTGTTAATGGCATGATAACCATACCTGCAAAAATTTCATAATCGATTGCATCATATCCAGGATATATTTTACGAATTGCAGGCAGCTCTGCATGATCAAATTTTACAGAAAATTCTTTACGTTCTCCGCTACGATACACTACTAAGTTAATAGATTCTCCTATAGACAAGCGCGATACGTATTCAATAAGAGAAATTTTATCTTCACACCATGGCACGCACATGTCACCAAAAATATCTATATCAAATCCATTGATGGCATATATCATGTCACCCTGCTTAACTCCCGCCTTTTCCAGTGTACTCCCCTTCACTACTTCTACTACGTAGCAGCCACCTGGCGCAGGATTTCCTAGAAATTCGGTCAATGCCACGCTTGCATTATTAAACAAGACACCCAAAAATGGTTTGCGTACAATGCGCGTTTTTTTCATATCAGGAAGCACGATCTTAAGATCGTTCACTGCTATTGCATAACCAATATTTTGTGCTTCAACGATACCGGCAGTACTGATACCAATAACCTCGCCTCGCGTATTTAAAAGGGCCCCTCCTGAGCTGCCAGGATTAATGGCATTACTCATTTGAATCATATTGTATTCGCGCCCGCTCACAATACCGTTCGTACTTTTGAGCGATTGCTGACCAAGTGGATATCCCAGTGCCAATACCTCGTCTGAACGAAGTACCGTATCAGAATTGCCCAGAGGCAAAAAAGGAATTGTACCTAATTTTTGCTCTATAAGTGCTAATAACTCTGGACGTAATTGTAACAATGCCAAATCACGATCCGGACTTATGCTTACTTTATCCATATCAACATCAAAAATACGTTTCCCAAATGATGGTATCTGTAACCATATAGCTTTTGCTTGGTCTACCACATGCGCGTTAGTAACAATATAGTATTTCCCCCCTTCATCTTTAATAAAAAATCCAGATCCAGATCCCGTCCCTTCAGTCGGTGCACGATATGGTCGCAATAAATCAATTGCCGCAATATGTGATATAATTTGAACAACGGTATTTTTAGCCTGTTCTTGTACCATTCTCCATCCCTGCGCACTAACCTGTGCCCCTGATTGCTGTATATCAAGTTGCTGGTCATTTTGACTAAGAACGCGTTTTTGCTCCGTACTTTGGTCTTGTTTTACATAGTCGCCCGCTGCTGACGATAGGTGACCAGAATCAATAGTAGAAGCAATTTCCGTCATGGTATCATGGGCGTACACAATAGCCCCGTTTTTATTCTTGAGTGATACATATGCGCATGATACCCCGACGGCCATAATGACAACATATACCACTCTTGTAATTAACGCTTTCTTCATACTATTCATGTAGATCCCTTATTTATACGACCATTATGTTTACAACTCTTACTACACTGCTTACTATAATGCGTTGCACTATAGTTCACTATATCACGGATCATCCCCTATTACCACTCATTTAAGCCCCCCCACACAAGCCATGCCCGTTGCACAAGCAGATCATTCTTTCTATACTAGAGAGATCTGATTTTCTGTATACAAAACTTAATATATACACATTATTATTTTAAATAGCTTTATACGCAATTTTATATAAATCTATATTTAATTTTATAACCCCTATCGTTTATAAGTAAGGTACCATTGTGAGCACTTCTTCCTCGACAACACTTGAAACCATAGCTTCTTTATGCAAACGACGCGGCTTTGTGTATCAATCTGCAGATATATATGGCAGTCTCAATGGCGTATATGACTACGGTCATCTGGGTGTCATAATGAAAGATAATATAAAAAAAGCCTGGAAACGATCAATTAATCAGATTGAGGGGGCTATACTCTTTTTTGATGGCGCATTACTTGGCCCGCAGGCAGTATGGGAAGCCTCTGGGCACGTACAGCATTTTCACGACCCATTAGTTGACTGCATGCACTGTAAAAAACGATATCGAGCTGACGACGTAGATCTGCATAAACCGTGTCCTCATTGTGGTATCACCAAATGGACAGATGTTCGTCAATTTAATATGATGTTCAAAACGCACGCGGGGGCTCTGGCCGATCATGGATCTACTGCGTACTTGCGTCCTGAAACAGCCCAAAGTATCTTTGCCAACTTTAAAAATATTGTTTCAAGTAATCGCGTTAAGCTTCCGTTCGGCGTCGCACAAATAGGCAAAGCATTTCGCAACGAAATTACTCCAAAACAATTCTTGTTTCGTATGCGAGAATTTGAGCAAATGGAACTAGAATGGTTCTGTGAAGACAAAGCTGCTGATCACTTTTTTGAGCAATGGATCGCGTTACGTCAGTCATTTTATACCGCAATAGGTATAACTCCTGTACATATCAGACTGCATCCTCACTCACCTACAGAGCTTGCTCACTACTCAAAACAATGCACTGACATAGAATACCAGTTCCCCTTTGGCTTCAGAGAACTTGAGGGTATCGCTGACAGAGGAATATTTGATTTGTCACAACATACGCAGCACTCGGGAAAAGATCTATCTATGTTCAACGATATAGCAAACACCACCGTTATGCCGCATATTATCGAATGTTCAGTAGGGGTAGACCGTCTTTTTATTGCCATACTCTTTGAAGCATATACACAAGATACATTAGGGGGAGAAGAACGTATCGTACTTCGCTTACACCCATCTATTGCGCCCATTAAGGCAGCATTTTTGCCACTTACCAAAAAAATAAGTGAACCCATGTTACGCATATATACGAATATTAAAAAAGAACTGGCACCATACGACTACCATGTAGAATTCGATGATTCCGGATCTATAGGAAAACGATATCGTCGGCATGATGAAATAGGAACGCCATTTTGCTTTACCTATGATTTTGAAAGTGAACAAGATGAGCAGGTAACGGTACGCGATCGTGATACGCTTAAACAAGAGCGTATTGCTTTCGAGAATATACAATCCTATATACATAACAAAATACGATAATAATAATACCAATATCTCGTATCAGATATATACATAGTATTATCGAATATGTTATTCCTATGCTAAATTAGTCTGTGCTCAGGTAACAACGAGAGATGCTCATGATTAAAACGTTTCTGGCGCACTGCACTCCCGGCAGAGCGCTCATTTTATCACTGATAATCACCATACTCTGTGGTGCTGCCTTATTAGGGCTTACGCCCTGTACAGTCACGCCATTATCCATAACTGACCTCATATTCACCGCCACTTCAGTAACCTGTGTCACCGGACTATTTACAGTACCGCTCGATCAATTTACTGTTTATGGCCAAATCGTTATTTTATTACTATTACAGCTTGGCGGCATCGGTATTATAACCATGAGTCTTTTTCTAATGTCATTATTCATGGATTTTGGTCTTCATACTCAACTTATGGCGCGCCATGTTCTTGAGCTTGAATCATGGAAAAATATTAAAAGAATTCTTATTTTCAGCATAACCTTTACCTGCATTGTCGAACTAATTGGTGCCCTGGGAATCATGTGCGTGCTCATGCCACACATGCCCCTCAAGTGGGCATTATTTTTATCCTTGTTTCATTCCGTATCGTCGTTCTGCAACGCCGGAATACCCATCTTCAGTGGGCCCGTGCACATCTATGAAACACAACCGGTGATCTTGGCACTTACCACCGCTCTTATGTTCATTGGTGGTCTTGGATTTATTACATGGCATGAAATCATACAATATGCACGCTCATTACGAACAAGGCCACGTCATCGATTTTCACTTCACAGTAAAATTGTACTCTATGGATCTTTTGTACTTTTTATTGTATCAGCAGTTCTTTTTTGGTTACTAGAACGCAATAATCTATTTGCCCATCTCAGTGCACATGAAACATTCTCGCACGTCATTTTTCATGCCGTTTCATTTAAAGGAACTGGCTTTTTACTTTCATACCCGCACATATTACAACGAGCATCACTAATACTTATTCTAGTATTAGGGTTTATCGGAGCAGCACCAGGTTCAACAGGAAGTGGGGTCAAGATAACCACCATAGCCGTAATTCTCGCCGCCATACGTTCAGTTTTTTTGGGACGATCGGCAGTCGAAATACGCGGCCGTCAGATTCCATCAGATCAGGTACTTAAGGCAACTGCTATAATCAGCCTGTCCATATTATTGATTTGCTTCATCATATTTTTCTTATGTATCACAGAACCAGACTGGAAATTTATAGATATCGTGTCTGAAGCCTATGCGGCCTGCACCAATGTCGGCATATCCACTGGAACAAGCGCTACCTTATCAATGATAGGTAAATGGTGTATAATAATGGGCATGTTTGTTGGTCGTCTTGGTGTAGTGAGTGTTATTCTGGCACTGCGATTAAAAAAGACAACCATACACCGCGTTTTTTCTTATCCAGAAGAACGTATTATGCTCGGCTAAATACTCAGATAAATACCCATATCTAGAATAAAAATATAGGATATAATCATGAAATTCTGTGTTATCGGCTTAGGACGCCTTGGATATCATGTTGCAACACGCTTGGCAACTAACGGCGCTCAGGTTCTTGCTATTGACAGTAACCCTTCTATAGTCATGTCAATTAAAGATCACGTCACACACACCATATGTTTACGAATTACCGATGAAGAATCTCTGCGTAGCGTTGACGTGCACGAATTCGATACCGTAATTCTTACTGTAGGGGAAAATATGGCACAATCAATTCTTATAACCGTACTTCTAAAGAAAAAGTTGCGTATCAAGCAGGTAATTACGCGTGCCATTAACGAAATTCATAAAGATATTCTAAAACTCGTCGGTGCTGATCGCACTATAATACCCGAAAAACAAGCGGGTTTACATCTTGCCGACATGCTCACCTCGCCATTCACTGATTTCATCCGTATATCAAATGAATTTGCCATCAGCAAAATAATTGCCCCAGCTCCCTTTGTTGGCAAAACCATACACGAACTTAATATATACAACACATTTCACGTACATTGTTTTGGCATTGAAAATGAAGAAAAGCTTATAACAGCCATCGACCCTGATTACCTAATTCACGCAAGCGATAAGTTATTATTTGGCGGTTCAAATACGCATCTAGAAAAGTTGGCCAGGCTATAATAATTAACATAAACTCAAAAATAACCGTGCACAGACGTCGTCCTGTCACACTCGCGCTTATCGCGAAAATCAAAATTCGATTTGGTCAATAGTGACGTACAAAAATATCTATAGTGTATTTCTGGTTATGCAGCAGCAATAGTCCGTGGCGTTATGCGCACTATCGCTATTTTACCAATCTTTGGTCGCTCAGGAATAACGTTCGTTGGCTTTGTGCCTGCATTTACGTTCTTTGCATTAGGGCTTACGCTAGAATTTGCATGAGACTGCTTTTTGTCTTTCTTCGACTGCTGCTGAGTTTTCGCTTCTTTTTCACCTATCTTCTCACCGGAACTCGTATCTCCCTTACTAGTAACAACAGCGGTATTATCGCCATTATCGCTACTATTACTTTCTTTATTCTTTTTAAAAAACGTCTTACTCCCCCATCTAAATGCTTTCCATACTGTCAATCCAGTTCCCACTATAGATCCGGCTAGTCCCATCAATACACCTACAACAGCTCCTTTTGGATAAAATATCGCATCAATCGTTGGCAGCGCTTTTATATCCTGCTCAGTCAGCTCATTATCATCTTCGTCAGTAAGCTTTGTTCCACCTATGTTAACGTAAGTCCCATTATTTTTCTTAAATACGAGCCCGCCCTTATACAGGACTGGCTGACCATCTGGCTGGCCATTGTTAGTCACTAGCAAATCACCAAGTGCGCTTACTAGATTCATATCGTTTTTTTTGCGACGTAGAAGGGTATGGTATGCGAATGTATCAAGCAAATTTCCGTATTTCCCAACACCAGTGAGCGGGCCTGAAACCTCTACAACCTTCTTCCCTTCTCTATCATAGTCCAATGCATACACATCTTCGTTTTCACGCACTGCGGCAAACATTACATTAGAGTCATTGCACCGGCCAACACCAATGGGTTTAAGAACATTATCCACACCATTAAACCGATTGTCCCTAAAACCTAGGGAAAATTCAACGGGTTCACCAAAATGGCGAGCACGCTGATAGGGTATACCATAACGATGTTTTGCATAAGTACGCGCGGGCCAACCCCCTATTTGGCGCATAACAAGGTCAGTGAAACCCTGGGCGCATTTCCAAACAGTCTGTTGACTTTCTTCTTCATCGTCTTCTTCAGCAACCATAGCACGTGCTGGTGATGTTATCAGGCCACTGCCTGCTATGCCAATAAGCAAGAATACCCGTAGCAAACTTTTATTCAGTAAAGACTTTTCCATAATAATAACCCCATGACCTGTCTGCTATCTGTTAATTATCAATTATCTTTACTATTCAGGTTACTGCAATATCCTGTTATTATCAACAGGGGGGCTCTCATCAAAGCCTATTTTTATTCTCATAGAAATATATAGCCCAATTATGCCCCGCGACAGGCACGAGTATGACGTATGAAGACACCTATAGTGTATTTTTGGTTATGCAGCAGCAATAATTTGTGGCGTTATGCGCACTATCGCTATTTTACCAATCTTTGGTCGCCCAGGAATAACGTTCGTTGGCTTTGTGTCTACAGCTGTTTTACTGGCGTTAGAGCTTGCGTGGGGTTGTACGCAAGATTGATCTGGCTGTTGAGTTGGTTTTCCTGTCTCTCCTTCTTTTACGCCTATGTTTGTACCAGAACTCACACTTATCTTCTTATTATCTTTCTCCTGTTTTTGATTTTTACCAAAAAGTTTTTTATACCCCCACTTCAATATTTTCCGTGCAATCAATCCTGCTCCCAGTCCTCCTCCAGCAGTCCCTGCCAATACCACCCCGACGGCCATATCGGGATTACACGTCCTATCGATGGTCGGCAATGTATTGACGTACTCTGTGGTCAACTTAAGGTCCGATCCCCTTTTAGTAACATACATAGGCAATCCATCAACATCTTCCCTTTTATATACTAGGTAATGCCCTTTATATACTACTGGCCGACCATCTGGTTTACCGTTATCAGTTACGAGTATATCGCCCGATAAATTTCTGAGTACCTTTTCTCCCGACCTCTTCAAGAAAATGGCATTGTACATGAATACAACGGGGGCATTTAGATCGTCGTCAATAAAAAACTGTGACACCTCCATAACCGTCCTGTCGGTATTATCAGATTTATCGGGAATCATTTTATATACATAGCCTTCTTCTTTTATAGCACCAAGCAAATAATAATTTATTCTAAAATTATCAGCGTATGGTCTAGTTTTCACCATATCTGCCGGTATCTCGCCTATAACTCTAAGTATATTGTCCGTATCATTAAAATTATGACGGTCGGCACCGGCACCAAATCGAATTGGGTAACCAAAAGGAGCATTGAAGCTATAATCACCCACATACGCATAGCGGTAGTTACTATACATATCTTGAATCCATTGTCCTCCTATAGGAGACCGTTGTTCTACCGTATCCACCGCAGAATCCACGAGCTGATGGTACCAGATACGGGTTGTAGCGCCCATAGCTTTTTCTTCTTCAGCCTCAATGCTAGTTTGGTTTGGGCTTAAGCTTGGGCTTGAGCTTGATTCTAGGGAATGCTGCATGGCATGCATATTACCGGGTATTACGCCGAATATTATACCTGCAAACAAAAACAACCACAAAAAATAATTTTTCATGATACACCATTGCGTATGATACCTATATTATCCCTGCACGTATCAAATCATAAAACCATATTATGAGGTCACTATACTATCAATTGTTATCTGCTGTGCACACAATGGGCTATATCTCAAAAGAAAAGCGCATTGTTATGAGCAATGCGCTTTTCTTTTACCGTAACTTGAATGTGTGTATTAGTACTAAATTGACTCTACACGAATAATGGTCAATGGCTGACGATGACCCTTCTTCACACGAACTTTTTTACGACGTTTAAACTTAAATATGATAAGTTTCGGACCCTTCATGTGCTTGACTATGGAAGCCCTCACTACTGCACCCGTTACATAGGGCCGTCCAAACTCGAAATTACCCTCACCATTTTTTCTGAACAGAACCTCAGAAAACTCAACCAGAGCACCCGGCTCACCGATAATTTTTTCGATTGCAATTGTTTTGCCTATTACACCCTGTACCTGTTTACCACCCGTCTGAAAAATAGCGTACCGCTCTGACACACGTGTTATTGGTTCCATCTGGTTCACCTTTGCCTTGTTTGTTACGGCCATCCCTGCCTGCACAATGCACGCTCGATCTCTATCTCTAAGGGAAAAACCTAGTATTTTCACTGTTTTTCAGTGTATCAATAATTCAAACCATGGTCCAGTTCCATTATCTACTGCTTCTCTTTGAGCACGTCCCATAGAACATCAAATGCCATCTTTGGCGATAAATCGTCAATCTGTATAGACGATAAACGTTGATAACGAGTCGCCTGTGTTTCTAAGTACTCGATACGACATTTTAGCTGTGCATTCTCAGTTAGTACACTATCAATAGAAAGTCGATCGTGTGTTTGCATTATCTGGTAATCGCCTCGGCCATTAGACAGAACGGCATGTGCAGACGTATTATTAGTACTTGAAAGCATATTGAGTAGCTCTTGCGCTCGCGTTATAACACCAGAAGGCAACGAAGCAAGTTTGGCAACTTCAATACCAAAACTCCCCGCCGCAACTCCGCGTATCAGTGTGTACAAAAAGACTATCCCTTTGCTCGCATTGTTACTTGACATATGATAACTTTTGATTCCGGGCACCGTATTCTGCAATAAGGTCAGTTCATGATAGTGTGTCGCGAATAAGCAGCGGGTACCAATGATAGTATGTATATACTCTATAACCGCTTGGGCTATAGAAAGCCCATCGTATGTACTCGTGCCTCTTCCTACTTCATCCAAAATAACAAAACTATTACGCGTTGCATCACGGCAAATGGTAGCCGTTTCTTCCATTTCAACCAAAAACGTACTTTTCCCTTCAGCAAGATTATCTCCCGCTCCGATACGGGTAAAAACACGGTCTATCAAAAATAGTTCAGCACGAACTGCCGGCACAAAGCACCCTGTCTGCGCTAAAATCACGATTAAAGCAACCTGTCTCAAATACGTAGATTTACCACCCATGTTCGGTCCGGTAATAATAAGTACTGATTCGTCGTCGCTTAATAGCGTGTCGTTCGGGATAAACACTATCTCATGCGATCGTTCAACAACGGGATGCCTCCCCGCCTGGATACATATAGTACGCTGATCGTTAAATAAGGGCCTTGTGTATCGATGGGTATAACTTACCTGTGCAAACCCTATGAGAGCGTCCAAATGCGCAAGTGCGTACGATAATTTACGCAGATAGTGCATGCGTGACACTGTTTCGCGATTAATACGATCAAATACTTCTTGTTCGACCCGATCTATTGTCGCACGTGCAGTTAATATTTCATGCTGAAGCTCTTGTAATGTGGGTGTAATATAACGTTCACGACCAACCAGCGTTTGCTGTCGCATATAATGCACCGGAATCGCGTGCATATGCATCTTAGTAACCTCTATATAGTATCCATGAATCTGATTGTAGCGAATTTTTAATGACGTAATACCCGTTGCTTCCTGCTCTGCCCGCTCCATAGCAACAATATTCTGGTGCGTATTATGTACCAACTCGCGAAGCTGATCAAGATGATGGTCAAACCCCTTTTTAATAATCCAGTCTTGAGATATATCGTCGTTAAGCGATGCCGATAATAGTACTGTTAGCGACGAAAAATCACTAATATGATCGTATATCACTGAAACCAACGGCAGTCGAGTGTAATCCTGCATCATACGTTTTATTTCTGGAATAACGAGCAGCCCTTTTAAAAGCGCATTATAATCTGCTAATCCTGCACGTGCTAGCGCAATACGTCCAATCACACGCTCGATATCGCCTACTGCGCTCAACAAATCAGATAATCGCTGCATCAGCACTATATCGCTCATAAATAACGATATTACGTCCTGTCGCTGCACAATGGGCTTATGCTTGACCAATGGCCGAAGTAGCCATTTTTTAATCATACGGGATCCCATAGGCGTAACTGCACCGTCAATAACCGCACATAACGTATTTTTGGTTCCGCCATTGGTATCTTTAACTAGTTCTAAATTACACTGCGTAGCCTGATCTAGTCGTAAAAAATCGTCTGTGTCATATAAATAAATAGATTTAAAATGGTCCAGTGCTTTGGGCTGATTCTTTTGCACATACACATAAAAACAGTATAACGCCAAGCGTAACGATTCTTGATGCTCTATACTTTGCGCATAGGTAGTACCAAACTGCTGCTGCATCCACTGTCGCGCATTATCTTCACATTCGCTTTGACCTTGACCATGAGCTTGTATTGGCGTAACTGCATAGGCTGAACGCTGAAAAATCGATTTATACATATCAGCCGTTTTTGTCGCGGGTAATATAATTTCATCAGGTAAAAAGCGGCTCAGTTCTGCGTCCAAAGCACGAGTATCACCACTTGCAATCACCGTTGCGTATAATTGTGCTGTTAACAATTCACCAAATAAAAGTGCCCATCGATCATGCATGGGAAAAAAAGAACATAAATAAGAAGCTGATTTAGCATCAAGTAAGTGGGTATCTGTTAGGGTGCCCGGCGTCAGTACCTGTGTTACGCCGCGCTTTACTACACAGCCAGTACGAGACGGTTCGAGTTGATCGCAAAGCGCCACGTGAAACCCACCTTTAACTAATTTTGCAACATAGTGATCTTTGGTGTGTACCGGTACACCACACAGAGGAATTGCTTCACCATCTCCTGTTTTACCACGTGCAGTTAATGTGATACCCAAAAAAGCAGATGCTTTTTTCGCGTCATCGAAAAAAAGTTCGTAAAAATCACCTACCTGAAAAAGTAATAGTGCGCTGGGATAAGAAGCTTTGATTTCGTGATATTGCTCCATCAGAGGCGTATGTTTAACACTTGGTGTTGATTCCATCAGATAACAATCTTTCTTTTTCTAGTGTGTTTAGCTGATAATAGAGCATTTTTCCCAACTTTTTTTATGATCAAAACACGCTCCCAAATATCATCCTCGCCGCAGGGCGGGAAAATCCAAGCTGTTAGCAACTCATGCACCTGGGAAACTGTTCTCTCCATATCTTGTGAGTCAGCATACTTCAAATCAAACGTATAGTCATCTTCAATACTTCCACTTCATCGTTTCTCTACGTGATCTTTAAACACTCTGCTATCTGCTTCTTCTTGAACCCACATATTGCGAAGCTGATCCATCATCAGACGCACTCCATAATTTTAGAAGTCGTTCAAGATTCGCATTTTCTAGTTCTCGTATAGATAGTAAACAATTAAGATTAATTCTATATAGCTTGAGCTCCCGGGTCCGGTTTCCCTACCTCACGCGCCTTATCTTTATGCAGCCTTTGTGCTCGGTTTCCCAAAATTTTCAATCGCTTATTTGGGGCGTTATCAACGGCGTTCGTAAACCAAAGCCATCCTTGACTGCCTTCATCGCCATTTTCAATCTCTTTATATATACCCCGCAGATCGGAAAGCGCTAAGCCTGTGTCCATTAGTTTTTGATCACATGCTATTCTATATGTATCCAGCAAATCTTGATCATGCTTTGCTGCTTTTATAGTATTCCAGCATGATTCCCATGTGTCTTGGTTCGCTGCCTCACCACACCAACCATGCGATTGTTCTAACGCTGCTGGCATATTCATGTCATCTGCCATAAAGCTCATGCGCTGTGCCGCTCCCCATGCCACCCCTTTTTTTTCTTGTTCAGAAAGAGATTGCCAACATGCTTGTTTAAATGGATTATCAAGATGCGTCGCTCGTACTCCTTGCAGTTGACCAAGCAAAAATAATTGTTTCTGTGGCTTCTCGTTAGAAGATGAATATGTTTCCCAGTCTGATCCTGGCACAGGTGAACCGGATGGATCTGTAGGACGCGAGCCCGATTTGCCCACACCTGTGCTACTCGCAAGCGACACAATCGTTGGTAGTTTGCCACTAAACAGATATAAGCCTATGCCCGCTGTTATAGCTGCACAAGCACGCCCATGGTCCCTAATACATGTCCCTGCGCTTCTAACTGTGCTACGAACACGCTGCCATTTTGAAGATCGTCGTTTATTTGCGCGACGTTCCTGAGTCTTTTTCTTATTTTCTTTAATATTATTTTTTGCGATTACCTGCGACTCGCTTTGCGCGCGAATAGGGGCGTAAAAATAAATCAGGGAGATTGCAATATATAGCGCTCTCAGCAATACAATAATATTCTTTGAAATTATTGCGTCCATTACTCTCCCCCCTGTCCACCGATCTCATCAACGAGATTATTCTCTTGCAATAACCATAGTTGCTCTCTGTCATGCGCCTGTTGCTTTCTCTGTGCCAGTGCATCCGCGAACACTGTCTCTCTATCGTTTTTATTTCCCAGCTTAATAGCCCGCTTAAACCAGTCTGGTGCTTTGTCTGACATATAGTATTGCACCAGCCCATCGCTGCAGGAAACGCGATTACTTTTACTAGAATGACCATACCTGCCAATATTTCTCAATTCTTCTTCAAAAGAAGGACCATTGTCTATCAGTATAAGACCATGAACGACCGCCTCCTCGACAACCTGATGACATGCTTCTTTTTTAGGGTCCTCTTGCAGCCGTACATCTTGTACAACCGTTAACCCCGGACTAACGTATTTATTGCGCAATAAATCGTTAGCGCACTTTACATCAAATCGCGCTTCTATAGGCATGCGACGCACAAAAGCTTCACCGTATTTTTTACGAATATTTTCAAAATATAAGTGCAATTGTACCTTATCTCGACTCATATTGTTATCTACAACCATAGCTTCTTGATCCTGCGCATGCGCATTCATGTTGTCTTCATCATCTGCTGGACCACTATTATTTATAAAGTCAGTGACGCGATATATTTCTTGTATAAACGCTATATCACTATCAGCATCACGTACCGGAAAATCACGACGGCCGCTATCATCACGATAAGTCACACGTACATGTATTCCAGAGGCTTTTATAAACGCAACAAGTTCAGGATTTATGAGAGCAGCTTGGATCCATGTTATATCATTCCTAAACGCTCCCCCGCCCAAAAGGGTGAGTTGCACTTCGCGTACACCACATAAATATGCGCTCTTGATTATCCCCTCACACATGCACTTAAGCACGGCTTGCGCTTTCTTTTGCATATCTTCGCTCGGACAACGCCCACCCAAATTACAATTTACAGCCGCATTGAACACCTGATTTACTGTATGACCATTATCAATAAACAACATCTCGCAAGAGCTCCGTTTACCATTTTTTTTATCGAATTGCGGCCGCACCTGCTTTCCGGTAACTGCCACATCGCAGTGCATAAATATGCCCCAATTTGCAGGATCATCGCCCTCGAGTATATCATACACTGGAGGTATTGATACATTGGCTGAGTTACCATTCCATAGTTGTCTCCACAAACGCCCAAGACGTGATTGAGGGGCTGCACGTTCTCCACGGATATAACGAATGGACGGCATAATATATTTTCTAAAGAAGGCTGCCTTTGCAGCACCCAGTGATGCCCATTCTCCCTGAACTGGGCTATGAAGCATTGATCCTAGACCATTCTTATGCCTACTCACTCCTCCTTCAAGCACGGAGCGTGTAGATGCCACTTGAATTGCCATATCTGCGTTTTCAGCATCTGCCTGAAGGGCAGTTATTTCCGTTTCCCTCTGTTGACCATTCTCATCTTGTTCACCATGCAATATGAGCTCAAAATGGGCTCTGGCATTAACTTTTTTTAATCTTCCACTCTGATAATCTATACACGTTCTATTTATTTCAGCGTCAAGCTCAGAAATCGTTTGAAGTGCATAATCACTGTGCGACCTAATCAACTCTGCTATTCTTGGCCACTTCTCATCCCAGAACTGCATGAACTTTTGCATAGAGTCTAATGGCGCTTGTGATAAATACCCGCAATGCTCATCCCATCCAAATTGTTGCCTGAACGCTTTCTCATTCATGCCAACAGCATGTTCGAAAAAGTTCTGTGCAGGCTGTGATATGTGTTGCTGCATATGGTCAGCGTGCACATATTTTCTTTCTTCTTCTGTTCCTTCTTTACGCTCTTCTTCTACAGAGTCGTTCTCTTCAGCGTTACTGCTTTTACGTTCTTCTTCATGTTCTTCAAAACAATCATGTAGTTGTTCTGGCGCTTCTGGAGCTACCTGCGCGAAGACACTCTCACGTTTATTCTGTGCTATAATGTTATGTATAGCGTTTGTGCGACTCTCGGAATCAAAGCAATTTTGAGCACAGTGTGTGAGTATGCCATCGATATGACTTGCGTCTATATCAGCCTTATTCAATAGGCCAAGCGAACTCCAATCCCCTGCTAATATTTGTTTTTTCTCAACAAGAGAGAGCTTCGACAACAATAATGCATAATCGTCAGGAAGCACTCGCTCTATGCATGCGTAATGCACTGCTTTACCTCCCACGCATGCTGCTGCAATTGCCGCCGGCACACATCGTACCCAAAATGCTTTATCACGACTATGCATAAGCGCACATAATTTTTTCCATCTCGCGATTGTCCATTGTGTATATTTATGTCGTTTAACTGCAGATAGCGCTTTATTTATCCGACTTTTTTCGCGTATCTTACCCATTTTCTTAACAGGCTTAACTGCATCTTGCGCATATACCTGCACACGTCTATCTTTTGCTCCTATTGAAGACGGATAGTGAGCACGCACGGGAATAATAGTACTGCCTATTACTGCGAACATAAGCCCTGTGCATACTACATATCTATATAATGCGGTTATAGTACTTTTCATGTGTTATTTAACCCCCCTCCCTGCGAATCGTCTAAGACCAAGTGGACATTAGCTAATTCGCTGCAAGCCTTGTACGTGTTGCATGTACGATTGCCATAGGCTACAAAGACAACTTTTTCAAGACACCTATCAGGGTCAAAATCAGGGGACCCTAGTAGCTCGGCGACCGTTTTTAGCGCTATTAATGTCGCTTGTTCTATAGGGCATTTAAATATTGCCGTGCCCAATGATGGTAGATACAATCGTTGCGCTTTCTCTGTAATCGCCATTTTAAGCGTACTCTCATAAGCCTGTTTTAATAGCTTCTCCCACTCTGCTTGTTCACCTTCTATTCTACAATCAGGAGCTACTGCATGAATAATTCTAGAAACACCTCTTTGTTGCAACCCAAAACTGTCACTTACCATTACTTCCCCTGCCGTGACTGCTTCTTTCCCATCTTTTGCAAGCTGTTCTTTTAGATCAGCTTCAAGTTCAGCAGCTCCCGCCACATCACCAATCGCTTTTGCAACACCAGACATACCAACGTAGTCCATATGCTTATTTGCTGCACTCACTATTACATTGCGCTTATTAGGATCAAATGATTGACCAACTAGATCCCCACACCTCAAGACCATAATCGCCGGATAACGTACAGCACCCGTAACATTATCCTTTACACGCTTCTGATCCAAGTAATCGAGTAATTGTTCTCGATCATTCGGTGACCGCAATAACGCTACATCACCAAGCCACGGGTTAGCACGGCACAAATGATTAAGTTCATCTTTCTGCTGAGAGACTATATTGCAGTGTTCTTCTTTTTGGTCTTCATCGCCATTATCTTTGCCGTTATTATCATTATTATCAGCAGGTTCATTCTGTGTCAGCATCCTACGCTTTTTCGCCTCTAAAGCTACTTTAAATAACTTATACACATGGATATCGTGTACACACTCTTTCCAGCTTTTTTTAGCCGCTTCTTTAATCCAATCATCGTTTTCCATGGTTCCGTCACAATGGAGCTCAAATCCACAGCTCGTCAACTTACCCCTAATCCACGCCTCTCGTTGGCCCTGAAAAAGCGTATCGTAGTACTCAGATTCAGTCATAGGCTCTTTATTATGAGATTTTTTAGGCACATCTGTTGACGATAAATATGCCACTAATGCAGTCACGCCAACACCTGCTAACACAGTATCTCTCTTGGGCATTATTCTGCACAGCCGCTTCCAATACTTTTTGACATTAACAGCAAAGCTACTTTTTGCATTTCGCTTCTTGCGCTGCACTTTCTTGCGTACTACAGTTATAGTGTCTTTTTGACACTCGCCTTTGCCGAGTACTACATTCGCACATTTATTGCTCACGCTTGGCACACTTCTATGCATAGTATGAACGGGATACGAGATCATGAGTACAGACATACATACCAAAGCATGTACTGCTGCTTTTGCTTTACCCATTATATTTATGCATATTGTATTCATAAAGTACCCCCATATCACACGTCCATTAGAGCTATTTTTTGTTAAGCATCGAAATTATGACTGTTTTAGCTTGTTATCAATTTCGATCATGCGATCACGAAATTTCTCATAAACAGCCTTAAATGCTTCAACAGAAACATTCTCTTGAATACATTTAGTCCATTCTGCAATAATCTCTGCCTTAATGCTTTCGCCATTTTCTCTTCTAGAGGCCAAGTCCCACAAATGAGCTACATGGAAATTTTGTTCTTCATACACCTGACGAAGATTGATAAGCTGCTTAAAAGTTAGATCGTTTCCAAATTTTCTTAGTCGCGATTGATATCTCCTTTTAGGGTCCATCCCTTTCTTAAACTCCTGACGGATCACCTTAAGACGTTCTTCTTTATCTTGCTCATTGGCTAGCGATACAAGCCAGGGTCTTTTCTGTAAATCTTTTACTGTTGATGGCGGTTTATGGTGCGGCGACAAAAACCCAAAGTCAATCGCTTCCTGCCACGCCAACAACTGGTACTTAGTAAGATCTACTACTTGCTGGGCAGCAGCATCAGATGCTTCTTTAACATCAACATCTTTATCGTGGTTTTCAGGAACTGCAGCACCATTATTTAGTGGCACCCCCCGTTCCCCATCTAACTGATCTACCACACTCACCCCATTAGCACTATCTTGTTTTGCTTTATCGGGTAGAGCTTGTACTTGTTTCGACAGTTGGCCATACAATGATCTAAAATTTTCAGGAGTACTATTATTCTCTATATATTGTTTCCATTGTTTCTTAATCCATTCAACCATTTCCCCTGCATTCTCTTTGCTATCGCACACACGTAATAGCTCAGCAATCCAATTATTTACACAGGGCTTATTACGGGTAATCAACCCTCCTGACAACAATGACTTCTTAATGCTTTCTCTACTAAAAGCATCATCGATCTGCTGCAAACATGATTTATGCTCATCATTCTTATCGAGACAAGGCGTTCCAAGCAACTTGGCAAAACGAGGCTTTTCTAGGTCCTTCTTGCTATGTGGTTTCTCAATCACATCATAGAACTTATGAATCTTAGTAGCCCGCTCAAGCCTCAATAGTTGACACTCGGTCAACTTAAATTCTTTGTCGGGAGCACCGACTTCCGGACCATCTGCTCGCTCATTGCCCGCTGGTTGCGCCGGCCCTCTTTCTTCTATTGGCATGCCTTCCCGCGCTCCCTCCTGCTGACCCTCATTTCTCGCGTCAGCAGCGTGTTCCACGGCAGCGCGTTCTTTCTGTTCTGCTTCATTCTGCACCGTATGTCGTTCACGCGATAACGTTTTCTTAACAAAGTGGTGTCTCACTTGCTCTAAGCATTGTCTGTGATCGCCACCCTGACAATCAGTAGCAAGCCATGCAAACTTTTGATTTTCCAACAAAATTCTTTTAGTACGCGGGCCACCGCCTATCCTAACCCATTCGTTTTCGAGAGCATTTTGCCATCTAAGTTTTTGGCACTCAGTAAGTTGAGGTGAAGTATTATCTGGATCCACAGCGCCAGCGTGCTCTTTCTGATCTTCTTCACCATGCACCGGATCCCGCGCTTCCTGAGCGACTACGGCGACTACTGCTGCTTGTTCTTGCCGAGCTTCTTGTTGCGCATCTGGCTGTTCTACTGCACCCACTTGCTTTGCCACATTCGGCTGAGCAGCACCATTTTTTTTTGCTTTATCAGGTAGAGCTTTTGCTTGTGCCAATAGTTTGTTAAATAATAATTCAAAGTCTTGGTCAGTACGCTTCTCTTTTATATATTGCTTCCACTCTCTTTTGATATCTTGCACCGCCTGCTCGCTATTCTCTTTGCTACTACACATACGGAATAGATCAGCAATCCATTTATTTACATTGCCCCTATTATCGAGAACGAGTCCTTCTTTGGATATTTCTATAAAAATTTTCCCTTGCTCTTTATATACGGTAAAAGCACGGTTTACCTGTTCTATGCACGCTTTATGCATATCATCTCTGTTGAGACAGGGAGTTGCAAGCCACCCGGCAAAACGAGGGATTGCTAGCTCCTCCTCGCTACGCGGTTTTGTGTCAATAAAATACCCATGGCAATTAGCCTGCTCAAACCTCAATTCTTGACATTTGGTCAACTCGAATTTTTTACCTGAAGCACTGGCTCCCTGGCCATTCGCTGGCCCATTACCCGCTGGTTGCACCTGCCTTCCTACCCATGTTCTCACTTGTCGACCCTCGGCAGCACCTTTTTCATCCGGCAGACTATTTATTTGTCTTAGATACCGTGTATACGACTCTTTGAAAGCTGGTAGATCCGCCCCTTGCCTCATAAGGCACCGCCACGTATTCTCCAATGCAGCACGAATCGTCGAGGCACCTTCGCTGTCTCGATTATCAAGAAAACCAAATAGCGTGTAAAGCTGGTTATTTATGACTTGACTCTGATCACTATGTGCGTTTACTTCATCAAACAGAAGACTACGCTGCTGCAAATAACTTTTGTATCTTGTACGCCATTGTTCCAGCTGTTGGCAATGAGGTCCCGCCTCCTGATCTGGTTGCGGCATCACTGCGCTTTGCCTTGTGCTCCCTGCTCCTTCTCTCGCTTGTCGACAGTCCATTACCACACCGGCAACTGTATTTTGGCGCACGACAGCTGCTTTTTTATCCGACAGATTCCTTATTTGCTCTAGATATTGCTCATATAGCCCCTGAAAGTCTGCTAGTTCCTTCCCTTCTGTTATAAAATGCAACCACTGTCTGTTCAACTCAGCACGAACCGAAAGAGCAGCGGCTCTGTCTTGATCATCAAGAAGACCATGCAGTGTATAAAGAAGGTTATTTATTGTTTTACTCTGATCATTACATGTGTTTACTTCACCGAACAGAAGATTGTTCGCCCCCAAAACTTTTGCGTATATGTTACGCCATTTTTGCAGTTTGGAATGAGGTCCCACTCCATTCCAACTTTGTTGTAACGCCACCTTTGATTGTCGCTGCTGGATGATTATTGTAGCCGCAGTGTCAACATGAGCCCCTCCAGTAGGCGCTGGTGTTAATCCAGATACTGGTCTAGGTGTTTCTACTCCTCGTAGCTCCGGCTTATGGCTATTCATACGATCCGGGACAACAGTATCTTCGCCTGCTGCTTGCCCTCTCATTACCACATTATTAAGACCATCTTGCGCTGCCCCTTTATTATTTATGGGAGTAACGGCAACAATTAACTCGCCTTCTCTAACACGTTTTTTCTCACCCTCACCATCGCCATTTTCACCCTCACCATCGCCATTTTCATCCTCATCATCGCCATTTTCATCACTGGCCTGTCCACAACCAAACTCACCCTCACCCTGACGTTTACGTTCTTCATCAGGATCTACTTCTCGATATCGGTCTACACATGCTCCTTGTAAGATCCGTTCGTACCCCTGTGCATCCGGCTGTTCAAGCGCTCGCCAAAACCAATCATACAAGTCATCTTTCCTATCACGCATACTCTGTATGCCTGGCCACTCGTCTTTGTTTTCTACAAGCTCTAACTGATGAGCCCGTGCCCATATCTCTCTACCACGCTGTTCCTGTTCAGCTTCTACAAACCCTTGCTCACTCCCCGCTTGTGCAATAACCTCTCTTCTGCCACCCTCATTCTGCGCATCCCTATTTTGTAATTTATTACGGTATACTATCATGGCCGCCGCTGCATCAGACCATGTATTTTTACTAGAACAGTCTTTAATCAATGCAGACCACGCCTCTTCCCCATTATTGCCACCCATCCTAAGACTCTCTGCATACTCTGTCACGTATTGTTCACGCGCAACGGATTCCGCATTACCCCATTTTGACGAGGTAGCTGCATGCTGTTCCATGCTATAACCAATGCCCCTTCGATAGGGCAATGGAAATGGCTGAAGTCCGCCCTGATTGTCTCCATCATATTTCAATCTCAATAGCGTATTATTTTCCAATGACTTATCACTGGATGGTCGTCTCAATTGGGCTGCCAATATCGCGCCACCTCCAAGAGCAACGAGGGTGGTTACACCTGCAGTTACTTTATTCACACTACGTATGGCATGGTAGGCTTCGTTACATTTTTTCCCTGCCCATTCACGCAATCTGTGCGTTAACGGCTTGCCACGCATACTCTTGCTCTTCACCGATTTTGGTGTCTTCTGCGATAACTTTTGAGCAGGCTTATAATCTGCTTTAGCGTCTTTTAGGATATCTATAGCCTGTAATCTCGTATCTCCTGCAGCGTGTAGTGCGACTGGAGCAATACAAGTGAATGCACTTAATATAATACCAAACATGACGAGCGAAACGCATTTTTTCTTAACCATAACTATAAGCTCCCTAAAAAATTCTTGTTGGTATAATTTTTATATCTAATTTATTCTCGCTCAAATTGCGTCTCATATTGCTGCAATATCGCTGCCACTTTCTCCTTATCTGCTTCTGGCAATCGCTGAATTCTACGTCCAATATTAACGCTACGCTCGTGCCCTGCCACCGTACGATTATAGTGCTGCTCCTCTCCGTCAGTACTCAATCGAGCAAAATCGTCGATACACGTATTCATAACGTCACGATATCGTTTAAACGCCCCACTTAACGGCGTAGCTACGCCGTTAGTATTGCCTTGAGATAGTGCTGATAACGCTGCATTGCATTCGTCAATAACCATATTAGTCTTGGTCATAACTGCATTTTTTATACGAGTAGTGACTGTTTTATCACGTTTAAAATCAGTACTCTTATACTGTATATAACCAATTATTTTTTCTACTTGGTAAATCATCTCTTGGGCAGACCTCAAGAATAATTTTCTCGATAGTACTTTATCAGCCGTAGCGCACTGAGGTAAAATACCCACCGTGTCACGACCGACCAAGCGATCACTCTCGCCTCTCTCTACACGCTCTGCGTACATAATCACATCGTCCATAGTCTGGACATATGAAGTCTGAGTATCACGATACCATAATATCGTATCCGGATGATTAATTTTTTGCTGAATCTTGCCGAGAATAGCACCAGTAATAGTATGCGTAGCAATCACAGGAACCATAGTTCCCATAGCATAAAACTGCCTGCCCCATGCTCGCGGGCTTACCATACTGCATGCTGCACCACTAACAGACGACCCAACGCTTTTTCCCCAATTGCTCCATTCTTCCCCAGATGTCCAATCGTGTTTCTCTTTAATTGCCCAATTTTTTACACCAGAACAAATTGAACCGAGCCATGACTGGGCTTCAGCCTGCTCTTTACTCTCAGTAGAGATCGAACTCGAACTCGAAGAAGAACTTGAACTTGAGCTCGAATCCCTTGCACTGTCTGCATGTACTCTCTGGCAACAATTTTCATGCTTGTCAATGTTATCTTTGGGATTTACTTTAAAAAATCGAGATACACCATATAGCGTTGCCAGTTGGTATGCAACAGGAGCAAGCGTCAATAGTCTGCTCATCATAAGATGATCAGACACCGTTTGCCGTGCTTGTTTCCGCGCCTGTTCAATACGCCCTTCATCGAACAAAAGAACATCTTTTATAGACTTTGATCGTTGAGCACGGGTAGAAGCTTTCATAAATGGCTGGGGCCGCCCTGCAATAGTTATGCCCCCCGTACTTACCCCGAGCATTAGTAATAAATAGACGCTTATTTTTCTATTTTTTAAACTCGTTATCATATCAATTATCATAATTAACCTCACTTTATTAACACCACTTTACTCGATACATAACACTCCTGCTGAGCCTTTTCACACTGTCTTACTAAACCACTTTACTAATAATAGTACTAAATCACCGTAAAAGCTCAAGTGGTCCTAAAGCCCTTTTAGCTTGATTAATTCCAATAGAATAAAATCGATCATATGTTATCATGAAAGTAACAACGGCTTTAAATACGTGCCGGTATGACTTGCCATAGTATTGGCTATCTCATGCGGAGTACCCTGCGCAACGATACTACCGCCAGCATCTCCGCCTTCTGGACCCAAATCAATAATATAATCGGTAGTTTTGAGCACATCGAGATTATGCTCTATCACAATCATAGAATTACCCTTATCTACCAAGCGATTAAGTACTGTTAACAGCTTGGCCACATCGTGAGTATGTAGGCCCGTAGTAGGCTCATCCAAAATATACAGCGTCCCATTGCCACGCTTGGCGAGCTCATCTACCAATTTAATGCGCTGCGCTTCTCCGCCTGATAGGGTAGTGGATGGTTGCCCCAAAGTAATATAATCAAGACCAACATCACACAGAAGCTGCAAACGTTTTGCCAGCGGACCATGGGCGGCAAAGAATGAGAGCGCTTCATGAGCGGTCATAGCAAGCACCTGTGCAATAGATTTACCTTTATATAAAATACCCAACGTATCGGCGTTATAACGAGCGCCTTTACATGACTTACATTCCATGACCACTTCGGGAAGAAAATGCATCTCTACCGTAATAGACCCCTCTCCATTACACTCTGCACAGCGACCTTCGGCAACGTTAAAGCTAAATCTGCCTGGCTGATAACCACGCGCATTACTTTCTGGCAACGACGCATATAACTTTCTAATATCATCAAATACGCCCAAATAGGTAGCAGGATTCGATCGCGGCGTTCTACCGATGGGCGTTTGATCTATGACAACAATATGTTGGAGATTTTCAGCACCATCTATATAGGTCCTGACACTACCCTTCTCTCTGCCTTTATACACACGCGTATATCCGCCAAGATCATGCAGTAATGCGGGTAATAATTCTTGCATAATAAGGGTACTTTTGCCCGAACCAGAAACTCCGGATATGCCACAAAGTACTCCCAATGGAAATTTGATGGTAAGATCCTGTAAATTATGCTTACGCGCATTATGCAGGGTCATAAATCCATGAGGCGTACGAATACGCGTGGGTACTATTATAGCACGCCGAGCACTCAGATAATCCCCGGTGAGCGATTGCGTATTACTCGTAATTTCTTGTGGGGTCCCCGATGCCATTACCTGTCCCCCTTGCACCCCAGCAGCAGGTCCCATATCAATAATATAATCTGATTGACGCATAGTATCAGTGTCATGCTCAACAACTACCACCGTATTACCCAAATCACGCAATGCATGCAATGTTGCTATCAGTCGATCGTTATCACGCTGGTGCAATCCAATACTTGGCTCATCGAGAATATAGAGCACACCACTCAGCGCCGATCCAATTTGAGTTGCAAGCCGAATACGTTGTCCTTCACCACCTGATAATGTATGTGCCCCCCTATTGAGCGTCAAATAATCAAGCCCCACATTAATGAGAAACTGTAGCCTAGACTTAATCTCCTGAATTACACTCTGGGCAATCTCTTGTTCTTGACCCGTGAGATGCAGATGCTCAAAAAACACCAGTAATTGCTTAATCGATAATTCACCTAGATAATGCAGTGTTTTATCACCGATGGTTACTGCACGCGCAAGCGCGTTAAGGCGCATGCCATCGCAGATACGGCACACTGTTTTCTGTGCATACTTATCTCCCAAGTAATCAGGATACTGCTCTTTCCATGCGTTAGTGTCATTTTTGTCCCATGGCCATTCGTGAGTCACCCCAAGTCCTTGACAATGCGGGCATGCCCCAATGGGAGAGTTAAATGAAAAAAGACGCGGCTCTAACTCGGGAATCGATACGGCACAGCGTACGCACATGCGCTGACACGAGTAAAGACATTCCTGCGATCCTACAACAATTTTACATAGACCATTGGCATATTTAAATGCGTGGGCAACTGCCTCGCTTACGCGTGATTGCTCTTCTGCATTAACGGCTATGGTGTCTATAATTGCATCTATAGAATGCTGATACGTCTTTTTTAACTGTAATGCCCTTATATCGTCGCTAGAGCGTAATTTATGCATCTCCCCATTAATCTTGAAACGAGTGATATTGGCATGTATCAGTGACGTCAACTCTGCTACAAATTCCCCCTTTTTTTGACGGGCAATGGGAGCTACAATATTAATTGTATTATCTGCAAAGGTGCTCATAATAAGTGAAACAATAGAATCGATTGATTGTATGGAAACAGTCGTTGCGCACTCAGGGCAGTGAATGGTACCTATGCGGGCAAAAAGCACCCGCATGTAATCAGATATTTCAGTTACTGTACCAACGGTGGACCGAGGGTTAGATGCCACTGTTTTTTGTTCAATGGCAATGGAAGGACAAAGACCCTCAATACGATCGACGTGCGGCTTTTTGACTATACCCAAAAATTGACGGGCGTATGAAGAAAGCGACTCCATATAACGACGCTTCCCTTCTGTGAATAAAATATCGAGAGCAAGCGAGCTTTTTCCCGAACCAGAGGGACCAGTAATAATAGTAAGAGCATTTTTGGGAATAGCTACATCAATATTTTTGAGATTGTGTTCTTTTGCTCCAAACACTTGTATCATATCGTTATTACGTTTATTATCACGTACACTCGTTTTGCTTACCATTGTGCTCATTGCCTATCTCCATTCTATATTCATATTTTTTTTAGTCTTTTCTTATTTTTTAGTATAAATAAAAGGGCGATACTGCGCAAAAGGGTGGCTAGGGACTATAATTTTTTGATTTTTGCTTAAAAATGCCTATACTAGTGCTTAACTTGTGGTGAGCGTAGCTCAGTTGGTAGAGCACCAGGTTGTGGCTCTGGTGGTCATGGGTTCGATCCCCATCGCTCACCCCATAATATATTTGACATGAATAGCTTCAATAATCTCTAAAGTTTGCAAAAACAATTATTTGCAGACCTGACAAAAAAGAGATACATTTACAGTACTTTCGCATATTGGCATTTTCAGTAATCATATGTCGGGATGTGGCGCAATCGGTAGCGCACTCGCTTTGGGAGCGAGGGGTTGCCAGTTCGAGTCTGGCCATCCCGACCATTTTTATGCTATCTTTTTCCAAGATAGCCATTCTTAATAATACAACGCGGTTATCTCTATCGAAAGTAGTCCATTATGAGATATATATTATTTGCATTTATGCTATCGCTCAGCACGGTGACCGATTCACACGCCATGGCACCAGATCAGAAAGAATCTGTTGACCAATCTGAGCAATCAGTAGCAGCAGAAAGTGTCT
>Ga0134121_10000875_pt1 | contig 30975 bp, 45 predicted proteins | sample KB301_FD_96463 | JGI IMG/M metagenome (GOLD analysis project Ga0134121, IMG submission 96463) | Terrestrial soil microbial communities without Nitrogen fertilizer from Kellogg Biological Station, Michigan, USA - KB3-0-1 | ecosystem: Environmental > Terrestrial > Soil > Unclassified ... | reverse complement strand
GAGGTTAAACCGCTCTTCGATTGCTTCTTGTTCGCTCATTACGTCATACATAAACATTTGCTACTCTCCTTATTATTTAACTCAGCCAATCCATATGGCGAATAAGTTGCACGCTATTACAAAAACGACAACCACACACAACAGACCAATAATCATTATTCACCTTTGATTTTAGATGTTAGAAAGTCGATACACTTTTGTATTGCATCTTTTGGCATTTCTTCCCACCGCTCAGACCCAGCTTTATCTAGCCATTTCCTATAGGTTTCTTCAGGCACTTTGATTAAATCAATCAAGCGCACAATCTCTTTAAGCTGCTCACCCGTAGCCAACTCTTGCGCTACAGCGTCACGCTCTAATATCGCCTTACCGTATCTCTCGGCCACCTCTTTGTATGAAAAGTCGAACGTCTCTGTATCTGGGAACGCCTCGATTCGTGACTTTTTAATTAACCCAACACGGTGTTTGCCACGCTTTTGGATCTCAAACACTAGGTCAAAAAGGTAGTCTAATTTTTTGTAACAATCAAAGGTATTGCCTAAAACAGACATGTTGTCGCCGTAAACCGCTTTAGCGTGACTCGTTATGATCACATTCATGTCAAGCCTCAACAGGAAATTAATCAGGTGGTTAATCTTTTTGTTTGCATCAGCATAATGGCGACCAAACTCTGTGCCATTCTTAAGCGCTGACTTGTCTAGAAGGTCGTTATAAAGGGTCGTTAAGGGGTCAATAATTAAAGTCTTGTACTCGTGCTTTTCTGTAAGCAACGCCTTAACCTCATTCATAAGCTCGTCAAAGTCGGTCGTTTGAAATACAACACCGCCAGACTTTTGAAGGATTTTAATGTACTGGTCATTCTCAGCACCTTTCTCCGTATCAATCAGATAAGGCTTAGGGAATTGAATTGCTGCGGTCGTTTTGCCGACCCCGGCAGAACCATAAAATAGGGCTTTTAAACGCTTCTCAATTGCCTCTGGTTTCTTTGCTCTTAACGCCATTGTAACTCTCCTACTAGTTTAATAATGACCATTTAAGGTCTACGAAATAAATCCCATATTCGCTCATTCGCCCAAAATTCGCTTTTTAACCGAATAAGCGAATAAAGTATTTATCTCTTACGAAACCAACCAAACCATCTAAAACGTGTGCATCTAAGTCTTTCACTGGGTGTAATTTGATCACGCATCACCATCATAGTTCTCCCTTTTCCATAAGCGATATATGCCCAATTGCTGCTAATCTAGCCCGTGCCTCGCAATCAAACGTTTCATTCGATGACACAATCTCATTGGTTGGTTTTGTTATCTCGTAAAAAAATATTTTGGTTGGTTCTTCTTTAACGACAAACTTGTATTGACCGATAGTGTCTTCCATTAGAATCTACCCCACACAATTTCACCTGTTTCTTGGTCTTGGCTGGCGTACAATCCTTGCTCGTTATTTATTGCGTGGTGATAGCTGTCGCATGCTTGATCAAGAACATCGTCAAGTGCTTTAGCGTAGTAAGAGAGTATGTTTTGACGTGTTACCTCAGCAAAGTGTTCGCGGTTTTCTTTGGAGTCGTCTTTAAGCATTGCTAGGAGGGCGCACAAATAGCTGCTATTGATTGACTCGTCTTGGCCGTAACAGGCCCATTCTATTTCGCGGTCTATTGATTCAATATAGTATTGTGCTAGTTCGTTTTGAACGTCCTCGGGGAGCATATCAAGGTAAAGCTCGTAATGGTCGCCATCGAATTTAGCGTACTGTGCCACCAATTCTTCGGCATAGTTTTCAAGGTTTCGCTTGTGGCTCATTACCTTCGTCACTCCTTTGACAGCATATGTTCCTAGTTGGAACGGATCATCAATCCATGATGAAGGCTGTTGATTTTGCGCATAACTATGCGATACACTGCTAGTGTTCATTTATTAACTCCTGCTACGGATTATTTATGTTCATTGAGATGTGGGACGGCAATCCTGCATCTCAACACCTTACTTCCTTGCCTCTTTTATACCTTTCTACAATTATACATACGCATCAGTTTCAGTCAACTTCTTTTCGATTTTCTTCTTATATTTATCTAAGCAATCCACAATGATATCTGTCATAGAAGTCCCTTGTGATGCGGCTGAATGCTTTAAGAACAGCCATAAATCTCTTGGCATTCTCATGTTGAAATGTTTAACCTCTACCTGTTCTTTACTCATGTTTTATCTTCCTTTTATCTAACAACAATGTTCATATAATCAAATGTACCATTATTTATTTGTGCATGCAATAGGAAATATAGCAGATCAATACATTTAATTATATGTAGTCGTAGGGCTTACATTATTTTTGATTGTGTACTAGGATGGTGGAAGTGAGTGGCCGTGCTAGAAACACGGCACTCTGGGATCTGTCTGTAGTAGTAGCTACAAAACAAGTATAAAGCATTTACGGGCTTTCACGCAATTATAGCTATGACTACGGATAGGTCAATCTTTAATACTAAAAAGGACGCGCTATGTCGGTGCAAAAATACAAGCCAGTTTTTGAGTCTGGCAAACTTACTCAAGATTCCAAACCATTCGCACAAATATTAAACAAGACCTTACAAGAGTGCAGAAATCTTGAGGCGTTAGCAATATGGTGTCATCTTCAAAGCCGCAGTGAATCATGGACGTTAAATCCCCACCAACTAAGAAAACACTTCCAAATCGGGAAGGATAAAATTTACTCAATATTAAACTACCTAATTCGCACAAACCTATTAATCAGGAATGTGCAATTAAGCGCGAAAGGCACACATATTTCCACGACTTATATTGTGCTCAACGGGGATGACTTCCTAGATACAGAGCGGCCTGTAGAGGATGTGCACATAGATGTGCAACCGCTTCCGGATAATCCGGATCCGGTTCAGCCGGATCCGGTGAACACGGACATTAGAAAAGAAAGAGATTTAGAGAGAAAAGAGGATTATAAAGAAATATCTTTAAAAGATTATAGTGCAACAGAAGTTGCACGCGTGACCGTAGACGATGCTTTTGAGGAATTCTGGAAAATATACCCCGTAAAGAAAAACAAGTTCAGAGCCAAGAAAATATGGGAGCGAAAGAAATACAGCACAATCGTAACGCTTATCTGCAAAGACATCTTGAACCGCCTAGCGAATGAAGCACAATGGCAAGACGTACAATTCATACCACACGCATCAACCTACCTAAACAACGAACGATGGAATGACGAAATTATCTACCGTAGGCCAAAAGAAGCCTCTACAGGTAACGGGTCGTTCTCAAACGTGATGTATGGCAAAAGCGATGCAGGGGTAACTTATGACGAGCGTGGTAACAGCGTTAACCCGTTCAATTGATCGGGATTTAATACGCAAGCTCTTTGTTAAGTTCTCTAGTGTCTACGGTCACCTCTGGTCTAGTAGGCACAAGGCAGATGATGAATGGCTTGATTGTATTGATACGTGGCTTGACGGGTTAAAAGGGTTCGAGTTTGACATACTGCGTAAAGCCGTAAGCCAAGTGTTCTTAATCCACAAAAAACACCCGCCAACACTAGGTGAGCTAATTGACCTGTGCTTAAAGATATCCGGTGTTCCATCCGAGGATGAAATAATAAAGCGGATGGTCGCAAGACAGTTTGACCACCCAATGGTAAAACTTGTCTATGACCGCATAGGTACATGGGCACTTAAAAACGGAACAGCAGAGGAGATACGGCGTAAAACGCGCACAGCTTACGATGATTGCCTTGTTGAGTTTAGAGCCAACCCTAACGCCTTATGGAATAAGTTAAGCGAACACAACGCCACGCCTTTGCTTGATGAGCCGTCCAAAACATTAACGCGTGAAGAGCATATTGGATGGCAACAAAGAATGCAGGAGTACGAAAGGCGTGCGCATGAAGGAAAGATGCAGCTTAAAGATCAAAAGCACCCTGAGTTCCCAGAGGATAAGATAAAAATTGGCGGTAGAAACTTTGATGGTGAGGTGTACAAGGAGTACAGGCGTTATTTGATGGCTATCCCTGAGAAGCTTGTTTTGAGCCTACCTATTCCATACGCTTACGCTAGAATGAAATTTTTAGCAGAGCAGGACACGGCTAAACATTTAAAGGAGTCAGGCTACATACCGCCTAACGAGCGTGTTAACGATGAATCTCCGAAAGCCTCTGATAGACGAGGTGGTGGGCCACAAAAGGTTTACAAGAACTGGACGGGAGAGTAATGGATGAACAAAGGGCTATGGATAGCTCGCAAGAATTATTTGTTTTCTCTGATTAAAAAAGTTTCTGATGGGCACGGTGGAGATGATATTGAGTTTGTGCGTCAGCACTGGAATGAGGTTGTTGAGGCACACCCTGATGAAAAAATAGAGGAGGCTATTGCTTGTTATCAAGAAATGGTTGAACAGTTAAAATATTACCCAGAAAGAAAAGGAAGTTCTTAAAAATGAAAAGAAGCAGTAAGAAGGTTGTTAATTTGAAAGACCACAAAAATATGATGGAGCTAATGAAGCAGCTCTACGGTAACGAGGATGTCAAGGATGACGCTAAGAAACCTAATACCCAGCGAGAGTCAGGAACAGCGGGCGCTAGTGAGGTGGTTAAGTTACCACCCAATTGTTCGTGACTTCTTTTGTAAAAATAATAACGAGGGAAAACGCACAGAGATACAAGGCTATAACTTAAAACTGTTAGGGCTAAGACCGGGAGTAAGTGACTTGTTCATTTATTGGCCAACAAAGACACACCCGGGGTTATGGCTAGAGGTTAAGCGCAATAAAAAGTACACAAAGTCCGAGCGTTCTACACCTACGTGGATAGCGCAAGAAAAGTTTATAGAACAGGTAAAAAGTGTTGGCTTTGCAGGGGAATTTTGCTACGGTTGGATAGATGGAAAAAGAATTATAGAAAGTTATCTCCTAACTTAATTTGATTTCTTCATTCATGATCCTTCCTTATTAGATGCCCGCTTCGGCGGGTTTCTTTACCTAATGAAATCCTGTGCTAGTATTAAATTAACAATTAGACAAGGACGGGTCACATGCCAAAGTTTAGTCAATCATCATTCTCCAAGTTATCGACATGCCATTTGGATTTACAGGCGCTATTCTTTGAGGTGATTAAGACATTTGATTGCACAATTCTTGAAGGCTATCGAAATCAGACAGACCAAGAACGTGCATTTGCATCAGGCAATACACAATTGCACTGGCCTCATGGAAAACACAATCATCGGCCATCAATGGCGGTTGATGTGATTCCTTATCCTATTGATTGGAAGAACGACAGGCGAATGTATTGGTTTGCGGGTTACGTTATGGGTATTGCTCAAAAGCTAAAGGATGAAGGCAAGATGACGCATAGCGTTAGGTTTGGTGGTGATTGGGATAGGGATTACGATATTACCGATAACAAGTTTCAAGATTTGGTGCATTTTGAACTAGTAGAATAAATATGTAGACTTAGAGGAGAGTAGCCATGGATAAGCTACGGCAGTTCTTAAAAGAGAAGCCTCATGTTGCAATTGGTATTCCAGCAATTTTGTGCTTTGTGACATTCTTAACCAACCTTTTTGCTGCTCTCTCAGATGGGGTGATAGACAGCAATGAATTTCACTCGTTACTTTCTACGGCGGATGGCTTTGAAGCTGTTGTCTTATTTGCTGTTATGCTCGTATTGAAGAACAAAAAGAAGTAAGATACATTTATTGAAATGATCATCACAAAAGGATTTGTGTAATGGCTGTTTTACCTACACATGAACAAACAACGCGTTCAATTGGGATATTAAATCCTTTTGAACAAAACTCACGTACTCATAGTGAGGCTCAAATAGAGGAAGTGTGCAACTCCATGCGAAAGTTTGGGTTCACCAATCCTGTTCTAATCGATGAAGACAATACAATAATTGCAGGTCATTGCCGTATAACAGCCGCGAAGATAGTAGGCATAGACGAAATACCATGCGTGATACTGAAAGGCTTAAGCGATGTTGACAAGGCAGCCTATGTCATAGCCGACAATAAGCTCGCTCTTAATGCAGGTTGGGATTTCAACATATTGCAAAACCAGTTTGAGTATTTGAAGGCAAATGAATTTGATACCTCGTTAACAGGGTTTAGTAGGGATGAGATAGACCAAATCATGCAGCCTTTAGAGATTGGAGGTCTATGCAATGATGATGAGTGTCCTGATGTACCTGAGGAGCCTAAGACTGTTATTGGTGATTTGTATTTTCTTGGCAACCATAGGCTATTGTGTGGGGACTCTACTGTTCAAACTGATGTGGACAGACTACTAGACGGTCAAGCACCTAATACGATGGTCACAGACCCACCGTATGGCGTTAAATTGGATATGTCATGGCGTAATGAAGCCCGCGGTGGCAAGAACAACGAAAATGTGGTTAAGAATGACGACAGGTCTGATTGGTACGATACCTACACACTATTCCCCGGATCTATAGCTTACGTTTGGCACGCGAGTGCTTATACCGATGTGGTAATGAGTAACTTACGTGACGCGGGCTTTGAGCCTAAGCAGCAAATCATTTGGAATAAGTCACACTTCGTATTGGGTCGGTCGAACTATCACTGGCAACACGAGCCTTGTTGGTACGCTGTTAAGAAGGGAGCAAAGTCGAACTGGAAGGGTGATCGCAAGCAAACTACCGTATGGGATTTTAGTGCGCCTAATATGTCTAACTCAGGCTCTAAAGACGATAAGACAGAACATCCAACGCAAAAGCCTGTAGAGCTATTCTATCGGTCTATTAAGCATCACACCAATAGCGGTGAGTATGTGTATGACCCGTTCGCAGGTTCAGGCACGCTTATGATTGCGTGTGAGAAGAGCGATAGACGGGCGCTTATGATGGAGTTAGATCCAAAGTATTGCGATGTAATTGTTGCGCGATGGGAAAAGTTCACGGGCAAGAAGGCGGTGCTCCATGACAGAAAATAAACGTGGGCAACCTACAAAGTTCACTCCAGAGATTAAAGAGAAGCTCTTGGTTGCTATTCGAAAGGGTGCTCCCTATTCCATGGCATGTGATTATGCGGGCATAGATTATACAACTTTGCTTAACTGGAAAAAGAAAGCAAACGATGAAAAATTGGACGACTATATCCAATTCTTCAAGGATCTAAAAGAAGCAGAGGGTCTAACAGCCCTTGTATGGCTTGAAAAGATAGATAAGGCAATGAACGATGGTGCGTGGCAAGCTGCTGCGTGGAAGCTAGAGCGAAGGCATTATAAGCACTTCAGTTCACAAGCTGGCATAATTGAAATGAACGAACGATTGGATAGACTTGAGAAAGAGGGTAAATTAACTAAAGACGACATCCCAACGGAATAACCCACATAAGGAGATACACTATGGGCGCTAAGTATACATCACCTAAACCAGACGGCTATTTAAAAACACGTAACAACGTGTACCTTGAGCGTGAAGCTAAACAAGAAACTCGTACTTACGCAGAAGCTGGTGCATCACGCAATTTGCCACCTCAAAGCAAAGCCAATTATGGGAAGAAAGACATAAGCGGTGTCATATTCAATAAATAACTTATAGGGCTTAACGGCCCTTCACTTATATCAAGGAGCGATGTAAATGAAACTAGAGAAAGGAAAAAAAGCTGGTACACCTAAAGGGATGGCTCACAATGTTAAAGCTATGGAGAAAGCTGGTTACCCCAAGAAGCGTGCGGTGGGTGCAGCGTATGGTGAGGTGGGTATGGAGAAGAAAGCCCGCAAAGACGAATCGAAAGCCATGAAGAAGCCCATGAAAAAAGGGAAGTGTTAAATGGCTAAGCTAACAACCGCTAAACGCAATAAACTACCTAAGTCTGATTTTGGCTTGCCCGGACGCGAAGCCTATCCGATGCCTGATAAATCACATGCTGCAAACGCTAAAGCACGAGCAACCCAAATGGAGAACAAAGGAAAATTATCCCCAGCCAGCAAAGCTAAGATTGATGCTAAAGCTAATAAGGTGTTGGGTAAGGCTAAGAAGAAATGAAGCTGTGTGCAAACCCCGGTGGCAGGATTAAGACTCAGAGGGCATTGAGTGCTAGGAATCTTCGTAGGTTAGCTAAAAAGAATAAGGATGTTAATCATGGCAGTCATTCCGAACAAGTGGACGCAAAAAGAACGCAAGAAAAAGTCCTATGAAAGTACGCGCGTTCCAAATTCTGAAATACAGAATGATGAGAATATTGCTCCGCCTCATCTTACGGTATCAAGAGCTACGCGCTCACGAACCCTGCGTGGAGTGCGAAAGTAGATGCAATGTAAATCATGCGGCTATCCGGACTCACGGGTTGTGTCCACGACCAGCGATGAGCGAAGCAATCACATCTACAGGCGGCGTGAATGTATCAAATGTGGTGGACGTTATACCACGCAAGAAAATCTGCGAGACACATATAAACACCCAGCTTATAAAACAGCTCCTCCAAAAAAGGTGCTTGATAAATGATTCTAACTGCATCGGGAATAGCTAAACGAATAGCCGAAATAGAGTATCAAAGGCAGAAGGGCGTGGAACGCCAAATAACAGTTAACGACACAAGGATGACCATTCATGCAAGAGAGCAAGATAAAATCTACATTCCGACTGCGACTGGTAATATTGCTCATCTCGATGACAGCTTTGTGCGTGTCATTATGGGCCCTTACGGTAGTGGTAAATCTACATGGGCAGTTACCGAAATTGTTAGAAGAGCGTGTAGTGTGCCAATGTGGCATTCCGGACGGCGCAGGAGTCGATGGGGAATCGTACGAAATACAAGCGGAGAACTAGCAACCACCACACTTGCAACGTGGCTTGCGTGGTTTGAGGACTTAGGTGATGTGCGTAAGCGTCAAAAACCTATCATGACTTACGAGCATACGTTTAACGATGGTCATGGGATTGTAGAGCTTGAGTTGTTGTTTATAGCCCTAGATAGGCCAGAGGACGTGCGTAAGATTAAGTCTTTAGAGTTAACAGGATGTTATATCAACGAGTTGTCCGAGGTTCCTAAAGCGGCTTTAGCGCATATGAAAGGACGTGTTAATCGCTATCCTTCAAAGGCGTTTTGTCCGCAGCCTTATTGGTCAGGCATTATTGCTGATACCAACCCACCGGAAGACGATCACTGGATATTCAAGGATTTTGAGGAGCAAGCATTTGAACATCACAAACTATTCAAGCAACCTCCTGGCCTCATTAAGGACGAGGACAACAAGTGGGTTAGAAACCCTAATGCGGACAATGCTGATCATCTGCCGGGTAATTACTATGAAATGCTGGCAGAAGGACAATCTCAAGAATTTGTTAAGGTTTTTTGTCTTGGCGAATATGGTTCTGTTGGCTTTGGTAAACGAGTTTATCCTGAGTTTAATCCTGACTTTCACGCGATTGAGTCTCTATCTGCTATCCAAGGTGAACAACTCATTCTTGGTTGGGACTTTGGTCTTACTCCTGCTTGCGTTGTTATGCAGCTGTCAGCTCGTGGACAATTGCTGATACTAAAAGAGTATGTTGGCGATGGTATGGGTATAAGAACGTTTGCCGACTCTATTGTCATCCCATCGTTATTAAAGGATTTCCCCTATTGCAAGGTAGGTGAGTTATCTATTGGTGACCCTGCGGGAAACTCACGCAATGAAATCATCGAGGAGATGTCTTGTATTGGTGAGCTTAACTCGTTAGGCATTCCAACGCGTGGCGCTAGGACAAATGATATCGATCCAAGATTAGGCTCGGTCAGATACTTTCTGAATAAGATGGTAGATGGTAAGCCCGGTCTGCTGCTTGATAGGCGTAATTGCCCTACTCTGTTTAAAGGCTTTGTTAAGGACTATGTGTTTGCGCGTGTCGCCGTATCGGGTGAAGAGCGCTACAAAGACAAACCTAACAAAAATATGGCATCGCACCCAATGGACGCATTAGGTTATGCGTGTCTTGAGATAGCTAGTGATAGAATTGCGTCTGATAAAATGAATAGTCAACCTAAAGTTGATATGTACAACCCAATAATGAGGATATTTTAGTGTTTAAGGTTAAAAGCATACGCAGTCCGAATAAAATCAGGGATGTTAATATTGCAATTGCATACCATAATACAGGCCGATCACTAAAAGATGTGGGCGCAGAGTTTGGTTTATCCCATGGAAGTGTAGAAAGAATTCACCATGGATTGGTTAGGCACATAGCTCGGTGTATAGGCGCTGATAATGTTTATATTTATGAAAACCGTGGAAATCATACTCACCGTATGGCCGATTACCTACAGCAATACAAAGATTTTTTACAAGGAGATAGCATGAAAGTGGAAGTAGTAGTGGATGACTTAGATGGCGAAAAAGGCGTGATACTTAGCGTTAACAATTGTGACGGTCAGGTACACATCAAGTTAGCGGATGGTATTGATCATGCTGAGGTATCTCTTGATGACTTAAAAGCGGCACTTAGAACGCTCTCAGTTAAGTAGGGAATATGGGAACAACCAGATGTAACTATTGCGGGCGTTTTACGCAAATAAACGATAAAAAACGATGCTTAGAGTGTGAAAGACAGTTCAAAGAGGTTATGAGTAAGATTACTCGTAAGTATGATGGTGCACTTAAGGGGCTTGCAAGAAAATGATGGATGTTGCAACTATACTGAGTTACGGATTGGAATATTTAAAGGTGAAGTCAATGGATGATGGCATCAAAATAGATAACCCCGAGTTAATAACGCACAGCTTGTTGCACGACCTAAAGAGCATGGTCGTTGATTTGCAGAACCTAAAACACAATCAAGAACAGTTACGTCAAATGATGGATGATGCTATTGATATGCAAACTGGTAAGATTAAGATACCGCATCGCTGTCCTATTTGTAACGGCTCTACCTTCGATGAAGAAGGGGCATTATGCCATCCTTGCGATGGTAGAGGTATAGTATGGGGTTAGTAAGGAAATTAACTTTTATTAAACGGAGATTATCATGGCAGAACAATCACAAATAACACTATTGCTTAACTTTGCTGGTGAAGCAAACGCTGTTGTCCCTAGAATTGGACGTTTATATTGTCCAAATAACACTCTTTCTGAAGTAGCTGCTGCAGGGTTCCTAGATAACTATTTACGGACTCAAAACGCAAGTTTACTGCCAACCGATTTTGTTGCGGCTGTCGCATCAAATGGTCATCAATGGTACAAGCCCGTGTTCACTGCAGGCTCATGCCAATTGACCGTATTACCTTAACTTTAAACTAAAATGGAGAAGTGGATATGTTGTTGCAAGAAGCGTTAGATCTATTACAAAAAGGCGAAGTCTTATGTCGTGAAGCATGGAGGATTGAAGAAGGATATCTTGCCATGATGAAGGGTATGCAGCACGTTTGGAAGATTGTTTTACATCCATCCCCAAATGCTGGTAACTATATTTTCTCTTTGGCTGATTTATTGGCTGATGATTGGAAATTGTTTGAAATGCCAAGCGAAGATAAAGAGGCCGAAGTAGATCTAGAAGACGCTGCATAGCAGTAAGTAAAACGCGAGTTTTACATCGGATTGTAGAACTCGCTACTTAAGGACAGATTACATTAACCCAAGGAATAGGGGTATAAGCATGGAAATCATTGCTGAACAGATGGCCATTGAGGACATCGAAAGCATAACCGATGCGCTTAACGAAAAACTTGCTGAAGCAGGTATTGATGAGGCAGAGGTTTTAAAGAAAGCACGCGAAGACCTCGTTCTTTGGGAGGGTTACTTTGGTGAGAACGTGACTCGTGGTAAAGACGACATGAACTTTGTGCTGCGTGACCAATGGTCAGCGGTCGAACGCTCGGAGTTTAGTCGCCTATTTAAGCCAGCGATGACGTTCAACAAATTGTACGATACAACCAAGAAAGTATTGGGTGAACAACGGAAAAATAAACCTGACTTAATGGTAAGGTCACTAACAGGGAAATCCACGCAAAAGCAAATAGACCTGCGAGCCGACTTAGTACGAACCATATCTTATCAATCACAAAACGATTTAGTGTATCAGACAGCATTTAGATCAGCCCTTATGATGGGTTACGGTGCGTTTGAAATATGCCTAGATTATGAGAGCCCGAAGTCATTTAATCAAATCATTCGTTTTGAATTAATACCAGATGCCACACGCACCTCATTTGACCCTACAGCATTAAAACCCCATAAGGGTGATGGTAATTTTTGTGCGCGACAATACCTGTACACAAAAGAAGAATTTTACGCAACCTATCCGCATGTAATGAACCCCGTGTCCTATTCAGACCCAAGGTCACTCTTGGATTTCCAATGGGAAACCAGAGACACCATAGTGGTTTGTAAGTATGCCCGTAAAGAATGGTTCCCTATTAAGCTTTATCTACTCAATGACGGCAGGAGTGTGACCGAGGATGAGTGGGAAGACATGCAAGAAGATATCAAGATGCAAATGGAGCTTGCCGATGCGTCTCAGGTAGTTGGTGACATGATTAGAAAAACCATCCCGCAAATAATTGGTGAGCGGATGAGTCAGGATTACAAGATTCGCCAATACGTCTTAACCCAGAATCAAATTATTGAGTTTACTGATTGGCCTTCAAAATATTTGCCTATTATCTTTGTAGATGGTGATTCAAATTACATTAACGGACAACAATATACCCGTTCGTTCATTCATGAAGCAAAAGACGCGCAAAAGTTTGTTAACTACGTTGGCTCTGAAATTGCAGCTGAAATTAAAAACCGCAGACGTGAACAATGGCTTGGCACACCCGACAATATTGTTGGCTACGAGCAAATGTGGCGTAACCCTGAATTACAAGCAGGGATGCTTACCGCGAAGCCCGATCCAAAAACAGGCGCTATGCCGCAGAAAATGCCGCCATGGGAGCTATCCGGTACGTTATTGCAGCAGTTCCAGCGCGGGTCACAGGATATACGTGAAATCCTTGGTTTCTCTGAAAACGAGGCACTTCAAGGTCATGACATGTCCGGTAAAGCACGCCGTGAGCGCAAGCTTGAGGGGTCAATGTCAGCCTTTGTTTGGTTTGATAACCTAAACCAAGCCATAGAACAAGGCGGGCGTGTGGTGCTTGATTTGCTGCCCGTTATAGCGGGTGAGCAAGAACGTCATATGGTGGTCTCAAAAGCGGATGGACGAACCGAGTCCATCACATTAAACAAGGTTATAGGTGAAAGTGAGAATGGTGAACCGATTCGCGATAATGCTTTGGATAGTGGCGACTATGATATTGAAATCGACACAGGCCCATCTTTTGCAGTCCAAAAAGACATGGCACTTGAGTTTTTCCAACAAACCATACAGGCTAATCCTCAAACCTTCCCGCTTATTGCTGATCTATGGGCCAAGAATCTGGACGTTCAATTTATGCCTCAGATTGCTGAGCGCTTTAAAACATTGGTACCGCCTCAAATCATTGCTAAAGAAGAAGGCAAGCAGTTACCTCCTCAGCCGCCAAGCCCTCAAGAACAAATGATGCAAGCGCAAATGAAAGCGCAGCAACAACAAATGATGATGAACGAACAAAAGATGCACCTTGAAGAGCAACAGCTTATAGAGCGTGCGGAAGAGCTTAAGATTCGCAAAGAGAAACACCTTCTTGAACAGGCAGAAATGATTCTAAAAGCTCAAGAAATGAAACGCAAAGCGGGTCTTGAGGAGCAACATCTAAAAGTTGAGCATGGCAAGCTATTGCTTGATGCTGACAAAACAGAGAAAGACTTCTCAACGAAAATTGCGCAAGTCCTATCTGATATCCATAGACACAATAATCCACATAAGAATGGGAATGACTAATTTATTTTAGTTACCCCTATATATGGGGGTACGCACATTGAAATATGGGTCTATACTTTTAAATAAGCGCGGGAAGGATTCTCGCAGGGTCTCAGGCCAACCGTATGGTCTAGGGTGCAGAATGCATCGAAATGGAGATGTGAAGTCATGGACGAAGATCAGAATGCTTTAGCTGAACAGTTAAGCGGAGATGATGAGGATGTTGAGAATGGTGGCGTTGGCGCAGGTGATGCGGAAGAGCTAGGAAGCGAAGACGCAGAACAGGGAATTGCAGATCAGGATGAGCCCTATAGCATTAAAAAGCGATTAGGGATGCAAGCCAAGAAACACCAAAGGGAAATGCGGCAAATGCAAGAGCACTTAATGCGAATGCAAGCGCAGCTAGGTGGTGATAGCGCCAATCCTCAACAACAACAATACAACTCCAATCCTTACCCGTCACCCGGCCAGCCTAACCCGCCAGCCATGTCGGAACAGGATAAAATACAGCATGCCGTACGCATGGCTCTCGGAGCGAAGGAACACGAAGAGCGCCAAGCCCAAGATGCTCAACGCGCAGCTCATGTACACAAGCAGTATCAACGCTTGAATGATGAGTTCGATAGAGCGTCCGACAAGTACGATGATTTTGACGATGTGGTTAGAGGGGATGATGTCCCGTTTACCCCACATGTGCGGGACGCACTGTTACTCGTTGAAAATCCTGCTGAGGTTGCTTATCGATTAGGCAAAAACAAGTCTGAACTTGAAAGAATTTCACGACTCCATCCACTAGATCAGGCACGCGAAGTGAACAAGCTGTCGTTCTCTTTGATGGGTGGCAACAACGGTAAAACGTCAAGCCCACCTAAGGCTAATCCCTTAGGACAAGTCAGAGCGAACCCAGCCCACTCCGCCAATGCCGTTACGGATAAAACTCCAGCGTCTGTTATCAGACAACGGATGAAGGCTGGCACATGGAAGTGAGACAAGAGTTTAAGGATAAACTCTAGCTACTCTTGGAACACTGCTATGTGCCCATTTAAAGGATTAAATGGAGACTAGCAAATGGCTAACCAATTTATTACAACCGACCTAGTGTCAAACACTGCGTTGGCAATGTTCGCAAACAATGCACCGTTTGTAATGACTGCATCACGTATTTATCAAGATGACTTCGTGTCCTCTGGCTATAAAATCGGTGATACATTACAAGTTCGTAGACAGAATCATTTCATCGTTGGTGATGGTTCCGTAGCAACTCCTCAATCAATCATAGAAACTGTTGAAACGATTGTGGTTGCGCATCAATACCATGCGTTGATTGCATACACCATTCAAGATTTGTCTTTGCGTATTGAAGACTTCTCCCGTCTGTTCATTGCTCCTGCAATTCAGGAAGTAATTACCCAGATGGAAAAAGACATCGCAAGCGCTGCTGAACAAGAACTAAACTTCTTTACAGGTACAGCTGGTGTTGCGATTAACTCCTTTACCACTGTAGATACTGCGGGTGCGAAATTGCTTGAGCAAGGCGTAAATATTGCGTCTGATGCTTACATGGCAATGACTGTACGAGATGGCTCTAGCTTGAAAGGCGCGTTGTTAAATAACTTCACTCCTGTATTCAACGAAGACATCGTGCGCTCCTCTGCAATTGGTCACTTGTCCTACTTTGACATATTCCAATCTCAGAATATCAAACATCACGTTGCTGGTGCGGGCCCAACTCTTCACTCAGGCGATACGTTGCTTGTTAACGGTGCGGTCTCTTCTGGTAACACGATTGTTATGGATGGCGCGACTATCAATATTACAGACTACTTTGTAGTGGGTGATTTGATTTCCATCGCAGGTGTTCAATCTGTTAACCCTGTTGGGCGTGCGGCTACTGGCCAAGACATGCAGTTCGTAGTAACAGCCAATGCAAGCTCTAACGGAACAGGTGATATCACCGTATCTGTAAGTCCTAGCATTATCTCTGATACGTTGAACCCTAACCGTAACGTGAGCAATGCTGTTCCTAACAATGCTCCTGTAACAATGGTTGCAAGTCATAACGTAAACGTGGCTTACCCATCACGCGGTTTAGATATCGTTTGTCCTCCGCTTTACAAGCTGCAAGTACCTTATGCATCTGTAGCGGTTGACCCTGAAACTGGCTTGTCTCTTGCTGTTACTCAAACAGGTGACATCCTTGGTTATCAAAACTACATGCGTATTGACTTACTGTGCGGATTCAAATGGCACAATCAATATGCGGTTGTTGTACTGTCATAAGGAACTGACCGATGCTGAATTGTGTATTTCACCCAATCGACCCCATGCGTGTGGTCGAAGAAGATGAAGCAGAGCGCCTGATAGCATCGGGCGGTTGGTTTGATAGTCCTGCAAAGGCGAAGGAATATCGCGCCAAAGTAGAAGATGAGATCAAACAGGAATCTAAGCCGACCGCAAGGAAGGCAATAGACAAACTAAAGGGGAAATCCGATGAAAGACAATAAAATGGTTCAATCAAACAATGCGTTTGTTAAAGCCGAACAAGCAAAGATGAAAAAGCACATGGGTAATCGTCCTGGCGCTCCTGCTGAAATGAAGCACTTTGATGCCTTCATGAGCAATGATGGTGAAAAAGCGCAAGTCTCAGCTCGTAAATTGTGCGCGGGTCTTGATGACGCTTATCCTTTGAAATAAGTCTACGGGATCGACATGTCCTTCGGATGTGTCGATTTTCTTACGATTTATAAACATAAGGATATGCTATGCCACAAGTCACGAGGACTACCAATGAGCTAATCATTAATGCTCTTTATTTAACAGGTGAATTAGGTGTTGGTGAAACACCTGACTCGTTCATGTTGTCCTCAGGATTAGAGCTCCTTAATGAATTAATTGATAAGTTTGCCGCAGACAGCATATATATTCCGTTCTTAAAAGAGTTAAGCTTTACGATGGTGGCCGATCAGCCAACCTATAGTATTTCTGACATGGTTACAGCGGATGTGACATCTAACCGCATAGTTGACCTCTCTTTTGCAAACTATACCGTTCCAAGTGCAGGGCAGGGCATTATTTACCCGCTGCAAATCATAAACAAGGCTCAATATTACGGAGTGACAAGGCTTTTGCCGTTAAACACCAGACCCGGCTTTATCTTCTTAGATAAACAAGCCACAGAGAGTTTTGTGACCTTATATCCGGCACCTGACCAGCCTTATCCTTGCTTGTTAGGTGTTAAGGTCATGATTAACGAGCTTATAGCGAATGAAGAATTAACCGAACTACCTCCTTTTTACTATGGTTTCCTTAAATATTGTTTGGCACGTAAATTCATATCTTATTATCCGTCAGCAAATTGGCCTGAAACAGCGGAACAGGAGTATCAGGATTACTTCAACATAATTAAAAATGCCAATGAAACTGACCTAACCGTGAGGCCGTCAGCGATATTAAGTAGACCAGAGCCGTTCTACTGGCAAAATATACTGGCGTACTAATATGGCGACTAAAGCTACAGATTATGACTTGGTTGGCAGTTATGATAACCAGCGCGTTAGCACCATTAGTGCTGAGCGAACGGTTAATATGTTTGAGTATGTCGATCCTCAGGGGAAGCGCCCAAAAGCTTTACTGCCTACCGCTGGGCTGGTTGATGCTGGTCTTGATTTTGGATCTGAATCGGGTGGTTCGAGAGCGACTTTTGTTTTTGACGATGCAATATATCAGGTTTATGGAGATTCTGTATTTAGAACTACAGGATCGACAGGGCTCCTTACTACAAGTCTTATTGGGAATCTTACAACTACTGCGGGATTTGTTGGTATAGATGCAAACACGTATCAGGTAATATTTGCAGACGGACAAGAAGGTTGGATTTGGGACACTAATGCAAACACTTTTGAAGAAATTACCGACACAGGCTTCCCAGCCAACCCCATCGATGTCTGTTATTTAGACGGCTTCTTTTTGGTCGCTAACGGTGACACCAATACATTTCAATTGTCATCGCTTAATCAAGGGATGGTTTGGAGTGGAGGTTCAGCGTCAGTTCCCTCAGGAACTTTTACAGCGGACTCAGGAACAGATATCCTGACCTTAAGTGTCAGCAATGCGAATTTTGCAACCGGTGTTCCCATCACTGTGACGACAACGGGCACTTTGCCTTCGCCGCTGGTCGCGGGTACGACTTACTATGTGATCAGGGTTGGTTCATCCACTACCAATCCCGGAACAATTAAGTTAGCGACCAGCTACGCGAATGCTATAGCTAACGTTCCGATAGACATATTAACGAATGGTTTGCCAACCAACTCGATAATAGTCACAGGGCAGTTACAACTTGGCAGTATTACGTCACACCCTGGCACAATTGTCGCATGTCGCACTTTACATAGACGAATATTTCTTTTTTCCCAGAACTATACCGAGGTTTGGGAAAACGCAGGACTAGGTACTAATTTACCCTTCAGACGCAATAATTCATTGCTGATGGAGGTAGGAACACCAGCTTTGGGAAGTGTTTCAGTAGGTTTTGACCGCATGTTCTTCTTGGCTCAAGACAAAGACGGTCTTGCGGGTGTTATGGAGGTAAAGGGTACAGAGTCTATATTGGTGAGCAACAGGGCGCTTGATTTCCAGCTGGCCCAATACGCAGCAGACCCCGCTACAGGTGTCGCAGATGCTCGCGGAATACTTATCAAGGAAAACGGCCTCATCTTTTATCGATTAAACTTTACACTAGCGAATCACACTTTTGTACTAAACGTAACCATGAGTACAGCTGAATCACCGAAGTGGCATGAAGAGGAGGTGTTAAATGGTAATAGGCACCCCGCCCAGACCCACGCTTACTTTGATGGGGTTAATTATTACGGTGATTATCATTTACCACTATTTTTCATTGTAGCAGATGATGTTTCTACCAATAACGGGGAAGTCATCAGGCGCATGAGGATTGGTAAACAGATGAGCCCTGATGGGTACAATAGGCTAAGGATTGATAGATTTCAGATTGACTTGCTTCAAGGTCAAGAGGCTCTAGACCAGACGATTCCTCTCCCTCTTTGGACGGAAGATCAAGAAGATATCCTGACCGAATCAGGGGTCGTCATTGAAACAGATCAGGTAATAACTACGGGTGGTGGGCATGCCACAGTATATTTAGCCATATCAAAAGATGGTGGCCAAACATATGGCAATTACTTGCAAGCACCTATGGGAAAGATTGGCGAACGCACATATAGAACATTGTGGAGAAAGCTAGGGACAACCCCTAGAGGACAAGGGTTTATACCTAAAATTGAGTTTTTTAATGATATCCCATTCATTATTTTAGGTGCGGCGTGGGCATTTGAGACATTACCGGAGTAACTGATGGCACGAGACTTTGATAATTTCCCAACTTATGACCCGGTGATCAAAGACCAAGTCTATTTAAGTAATGTATGGTCTGATTTTATGGCCACATTTGTGGAATCATTGCGCGAATATCTATCGGCACGTGGCGCGTTCATTCCAAACATTACCTTAGAGCAAAGGGATGCTATTCAAAATCCCCAAGAAGGGCAGTTGATTTATGTGTCTGATTCCAATACACCAGTCACACCAAGAACAGCACAAGTACAGGTGTGGCTTGTCACGGCAGGTGTAGGAAGTTGGACTATAGTTGTATAAAATGAAACGAATAACTCACAAGGAATGTGATTATGAACTTTAACTCACAAATGTTTGGAAGCGGGCTCGGCGGATTCCTTGGTGGACTGTTTGGAGATTCCGGCAAGCCGTATGACGAGGCTATGCAGCAATATCAGCAATGGATGCAGCAAGCTCAGGGCACACAACAACCCTATTTAGATGCGGGTAAGGGTGCTATTGGCGATTACCAGAAATGGTTGCAAAGTCAGCAAGACCCATCGAAATTCATCAATGACCAGATGAAAAACTACTCGACCAGTCCTTACGCTCAAAATTTACAACAGCAATCAATGAATGCCGGACAAAATGCTGCATCTGCAAGTGGATTAATGGGAAGCACTCCATTGATGCAACAATTGCAGCAAAACGCAGGGCAAATTGCATCGGCTGATCAAAACCAATGGTTACAGAACGTATTAGGAATCAATACCCAATATGGCCAAGGTCAAAATAATTTGATGCAAGGCGGCCAAAACGCCGCTAATTCCTTGAGTAACTTGTATGGCCAAATGGGCAACAATATGGGTCAAGCAGCCTACGGTAAAGAAGCTGGCAAGCAACAAGATTTCTGGAACACTATCGGTGGTGGGCTTGGAATGATTGGAAGCTTTTTCTTATAAGGATTGATTATGGCACTACCATTACCAAGAGTTGTTTCAGATGTTGGCCCCGGAGGCCCACTGGTTACCGCAATGGGCGGCATGAATTCTCTTGCCAATGATATGATATTGCGCAAAATTAACTCTATTAAAGCACAATATATGCCATTAACAACACAAGCTGAGGCAGCATCTAAGCTTGCTTATGCTAATTTAATGGGCCCGCAATTCTTGGCTAAGTTATTGGGCAATGATGCTGCGGTCGCTAATATGGGCGATGATGCTGCCAGACAAGCGTTGCAAAAGGCCGTTGGAGCTGGCATGGGCCAAGGCTCTGGGATCAACGCATTTAATCAGATGCAAGGCGGCCATCCATCGGGAATTGGTCAACCCGGAACTAACGCATTATCTGGATGGATTGCTGATAAATTTAAAAATGTATTTGGTGCAACGCCTCAGAAGAATGGCAACGCTTTGGGTGGATCTGCGTCTAATCCCGGGCAATACAATGCACCTCCGGGGTATTCCGATGCACCCGTGCAACGCAACAACCCTGCGCCAAGACCACCGGGCGGTGTAAGTCTTGAAGGCGAACAATGGTATAACAGTAAAGGTGAGCCTGTGTATGGTGATGAGACAGAGCCATCTATGAATTTAGAGCTGACCGAAGGACAGCGTGCTGCAAGACAGCCTACGTGGGCAGAAAACACTGGCAGATTAAAAGGCGATATCGAAGAGGGCAAGATACTCGGTAAGCATCGTGCGGATGTTATTAATGACATAGGTGAGCAGCAATTACAGTTAAGCAATACAGGTGCTAACCTTGACAGGATTATTGATGACATTAACGATCCAAAATTCATGTCATTGCGCAAAGACTTTCCGTTCTACCAAGACATGCAGCTTAATGCCTTAAGTAAGGTGGGAACACCTGAGCAGCAAGAAATGATAGGTAATTTTATTGCAGACGTTAAGAGCTTCGCTGGGGCGACTGTTAATCAGTTCAAGGGAAACACAATGAAGCGTGAGTTTGATTACGCAGATCAATTGAAGCCTAATGAAAATGATACAGTGAACACCGCACGCGGTAAGTTGACAGCTCTTAAAGCATTAAAAGAGATTGCAGAAAGAAAGAACGACATCATCCTTGATTTGATGCAAGACAAGCATATGAACATAGGGGATGCAGTAAAAAGAGCAAACAAAATGGTCGATGTAAAGGCTATTGATAGGGAAGTGAAAAAATTAACATCGCCTATGATTACCTTAAAAGACCCTAAAAATCCCGGTATAACCATTAGATTGCCGCTTTGGGAAGCTAGACAAAGAGGGGTTAAGAATGTCTGACCTTGCTGGATGGGAAGTCGTTAATGAAAGCAGACCCAAGAGAATAAAAAATATTCCTCAAGAATCTGCTGGTGACCTATCCGACTGGACAGTGGAAGGAGAGCAGCCAACAGAAGACGAGGGCGTGCTTAAATCCTTAGCTTACGCTCCGTTTCGCGTTGCAAAAGACGTTGGAATGGGCGCATGGCACGGTCTGCAAAAGATTCCTGAACTATACCGACAAAGCAAAACAGAAGTGCCAGGTCTTTGGGATATCGCTAAAAATCACAAGGCTCACGCAGCTATGCAAGCACTTGCGGGAAGCCAAGAGGCCATTAACGCATTAAATCATATTCCAGTAGGTCTTGCGCAATATGCAAATGAACGGCTTCACTTATTGCCTAAGAGTGTGCCGAACTTTTTAAATAAGATTACCCCAGATACTACCGAGGCAATCAATCAATTATTTGATAAGCCACAATTTGAAGGTGAAAAACTTATTCGTGGAGCAGTTAGAAACCTTCCCGCCCTCCTTCCAGCCACTAAGGCTGTTGGAACTTTAGGTAAGTTACGTCCTAAGAATTTCTTGCGTGGTAACTTAACACCAGAAGAGTTGCAGAATAACTTAAGAATCACACAAGGCACAGAAACGGGTCTTGGCGATGTTATTGGCAATCCTATGCTTAAGCGCTTAAATGAAAATGTACTCTCTAAAATACCGTTCTCAGGGGTTAATGAGGCCATGCAAAAGAACGCTGGTGAAATTATTAACCGTGGTCATGGTTTGATGGATCAACTTGCTGGCAATAGCAACATCGAAAACCTAGACAAGTATTTGAATGATGCTCTCAAGTCTTCATTCAAATCTCATCAAGGCGAAAAGAACGCACACTATGCCAATGTAAATAAATTGGCCGATGAAACAGGTTTAGAGCTTGACCTGCCAAACTTTTCGAACAAGGTTAAACAGCATAAGAATGCGATTGAAGACACGGCCATTCTTAAATATGAGCCTGAAATGCAAGCCCTATTAAGAAAGCTGGGCGGCTATGAGGAGCCCGTTAAAACGCAAACCACCATGGGTCAAATTGTCGATGAATTTGGCAAACCTTTGTCTCAAGAAACCAAGGTTACAAGGCCGAGACTTGAAGAAGCCAATTTATTAAAAGGAAAATTGAATCAATTATCCAATCAGCACGGCGCGTCTTCTCATCCGTCTGATAGGCATTTAGCTGGAGTATTTGGAGATTTGGCTCGGACATTAAAGAGCGATATCCAAGGTGCAATTGAGAAAACAGGTCATGAACCATTAAAGCAAGCCTATAACGCAGCTGAAGAAAACTATGCTAAAAAGTTCTCACCGTTCTTGGATAAGCAGATTTATAAATTTATTAATGGCAATGCCGATCCAGAAACATTGATCCAGTCTTTCGTTAAAACAGGCAAGTCGTCTGATAGAGCTAACTTAATTAAAAAGGTTACCGATAAACTGCCTATGGAAGATCGGAATTTATTGGGATATGGTTATCTACAGCGAGCAATGGATGAAAACAACGTTCTTAATCCACTGAAGCTTAAGACGTTATTAAGCAAAAACGCGTTAGGCAATAAGCAATTTGAGGCTTTATTTCCTAATCCTGTAATAAGGAACGCGTTAAGAGATTATGTTAATCTTGTTGATATGAATACCAAGGGTTTGAAGTTAATGCAAAACCCCGAGACTGGGCAAATGAACATGGACATTTTGCCGCTTCTTTCTAAGTCTCCTGCAAGCCTAGGTGCTAAGATGTTAGGAGCGCCTGTCGTAGCAAAAGCATTAAGGTCTGAAAAAACGCGCACCAAATTAGTGAAGAAGATGGCGAAATCATCAGGTAAGAAGAATAGTCTTAAGCCTTTAGAATTGACGTTGATTGGTGGGCATAAAGCCTCGGACGAACAGGAATAAATTAATTTACTCTCACAAGGAATGTGAAGCATGGCAATAACATACTCTTTAGCTCCGGAGCCATTTTGGGTCATCATTAACAATGAAGGAACGGTTGCTGGTGGCGCTAAAATGTATACTCGAAGTTCTCTGAACCTTGAGCAAGACAAGATAGTCTATCAAGATGCTGCTGGTACAATTCCTTGGACTAACCCTATTATTTTTGATTTGAACGGCGTACAAGGCCCATTCTATTGGGAGTTCAATGATGCCGCTCCAGATGACCTCTACTATATTTTTGTACATGACGCTGATGGCAATTTAATTTGGGATATAAATGACTTCTCACCCGGGTCAGGTGGCGGTGGTGGGACGGTTACTACTTATGTGCCTCTATTAAACTATGTTACGAACAGTGTTTTTATAGACCATATTCCCGATCCAGCAAGTCCGTTACCGACCAATCTAGTGATTGCTCCAAGTAACCATAAAGGATTCACTCCTGCGGAATTAAACCCTATCTCTGCAACGCCTTATGGTGTTGTTGGGCCCGATATTAGATTCTGTAAGAATACCGCCGGAACCCCTGCTACAGACACTCTTACCTTCCCATTATTTCCGTTGGCAAGCGCACCATTAACAGGTGATGTTACCCCGGTCGATTACGTGCGTTATCAATGCACAAATAGTCCTGTCGGAGAGACGTTTAAATATTTTCAATTTCCCATTACGCAAAAAGTTAAAAATCTTTCTAACCAGCAGATGACGTTTCAAATATGGGCGAGGGTTGGCGTAACCCCTGTCACGCTTAATGTTTATGTGATGCAGTATTTTGGTTCAGGAACAGCGGCAAGCGCTCCGGTTAGAGATTTGGTGTCCTCTTTCACTTTAAGTACCACGTGGACACATTGCAGGGACACTATAATCATCCCTGATGTGACGGGCAAATCATTGGGAACACCGGGGCTACAAACAGATGATGATGCGTTATATCTTCAAGTTGAGATGCCATTGAATACGCCGTGTGATGTGTTCTTTACAAAGCCAACTCTGTATTTAGGTGATATTGACCCTGATGCAAGTTTCCAAACATATGACCAGATTGATTCTGTAAACCTGACCCCTAGAACGGGTGACATAAGAACATCCTTAACCTCTGTTTGTCCAAGCGGATGGGCTGTAATGAGTGATGACTCAATAGGTAACGTGGGGTCTGGAGCGACTAATCTTGCACAAGCCTACACGTATCAATTGTACAAGACTTTATGGGATGGCGTTGCTGACGCATGGGCTCCTGTATCAACCGGACGTGGTGCAAGTGCTACGGCTGACTTTTTAGCAGGCAAGACTTTAACTTTGCCTCGTTCATTGGGTCGCGCAATGGGGCACAGTGGGGCTGGTGCTGGCCTAACCTCTAGAGCGCTGGGTGAATACGTTGGTTCTGAAACTATATCGATTGCCGCAATGCCAGCACATAATCATCCGGGTTCTACAGTGGGAATTCAAATCAACCCCATAAGCGTGGTTGGCGGTGGAACAAATAGTATGAGCGCGGGCGGAAGCACCACTGTATCAGTGGCATCACAAGGTAGCGGTGCTGCTGACGGAAACATGGAGCCTACCAGTTTCATGAATGTATTTATCAAGCTTTAATATAAGGAGCTAAACAATGGCTGTCCAATTACAAAATGTTCCAGCTTTAGATCCCAATGCCTACACTGGCCCGACACGGGTCATGGCTGGCGTTGCGCGTACAGGTAGCATCACTCTTGATACAATGTACGGAGCAAATGGCACTGTAGAATTCGCGCGCTGGCTATATTTAGGCGTTTCAGGTAACGTTTCATATAGGAAATGGGACGGTACAGATCAGACTCTTATCGGGTTAGCTTCAGGTGTTTGGCATCCAATATTCTCCATTCAGGTGAATACTGCGGGTACGACAGCGACTGACTTGGTATGGGGAAGTTAGCTAACTTCGGACGGTAATATTACTAATCTAAAAAGGAATTTAAAATGACTACAACATTCTCTCAAACTGTTTTCTCACCATGGTTAACGCCTGTGCGATTGGCATCAACATCCAATATCGCCGGAACGTATTACAATGGCCCTAATAACAACGGTGTTGGTGCGACTCTTACAGTAGCTGCATCATCATTAACTATTGACAGTGTTGCATGTCAAGTTGGTGACCGCGTGTTACTTCACACTCAAACAACTACTTACCAACAAGGTATCTACGTTGTTAAGAGCATAGCATCAACTGTAGTTCTAGAGCGCGCTGAAGACCAACAAAGTATTGAACAAATGAAACCTGGCGAATATGTAGCTGTAGGCGCAGGTTCTGTCAATGCTGGTAACTTCTATACCTTGGTTGAGCCTATTCCACAAGCCATCGGTGTCGATGCAATTGTGTTCAATGCTGACCCATCAGCTGGTGGCGTGTCATTCTCTGGCCCTGCGTCTACTGCTAACGCTCTAGTCGTGTTCTCAGATACTGCTGGTAACATTAAAGCGGCAAGCACTACAACAACACTAGGACAAGCATTAAATATCACCGGAGCGCTTGGTGTATCTGGTGCTATTACCTCAACTGCTGGCCCGATTACTTCTGGTTCTTCAGGCGATGCTGGTAGCTTCATATCCTTCCCTGCAACCGCTGCAAATGGCACATTCATATTTGAAGCATTGAACGCAGGTGGTGCATTTAATACGACTGTTCGTAACAGCGTAATGGGTCAATCAAGTGTTATTAGCATTCCTGATCCCGGTGCTGCAACCGCTAACTTCGTTCTAAGTGCTACAGCTGGTGGCCAAACGATTGCTGGTGGCTTAACTGTTTCCACAGGTAACTTTGCAGTTTCTGCTGGAACAATTACCTCATCTGGCGCAATCACGTCTACCGCTGGAAACATCACATCAGGTTCTTCTGGTGACGCGGGTACATTCATTGCATTCCCTGCCACTGCGGCCAACGGAACAATGATTATCGCAGCTGGTAACGCTGGCGGTGCATTTAACACTACTATTACAAGCGGAACAATCGGTCAGTCTACTGTTTACACGATTCCTGACATCTTAGCGTCTACAGGCGGCATCGTAGTTTCTACAGGTGCGGTTCGTATGAAGATGGTAGCTGACGCTGCGGCTGCGGGCGGAAGTGCAACTCAAAACTTTGCAGATGCATTCTGTACTGCTGCAAGTGTTGTGGTTGGTGCTTGGCAAACTCAAACTACTCCTGCGAGCATCTTAACGATTGTTCCCGGAGCAGGTTCGTTTGACGTAGTAAGCTCCGCCGATGCTGGTGTTGGTACATTCAACTATGTCATCTACAAGTAAATAAGCATGGGGGATTAATTTCCCCCATCTCTAAAAGGATTTAGACATGCAAGGTGCTTACGGTGGATTGGTGGTCATCATAGTCTATGCGACTGCTCAAGCAGGGCCACAGGATAGCTTTGCTATTTTAACAGAGACGGGCGTGCCAATTCTTACTGAAACATCCCAAGAGATATTAACGGAAGATGCGCCATAATACGCTAACACAAAAGGAGTTTGGTCATGGGCGTTAAAATAAGTAATTTACCAGCCATTGTAACCCCAGCACTGACGGATATCTTTCCGGTGGTTCAGGCTGGTGTTACTTATAAAGAAACAATGACGCAGTTATCAACATTACTAGGATTACCAGTAGTAATTGGGGCAGCGGGGACTGTACTGCGATCGAGTGGGGCTGCATGGGTAGCGTCAACAGCAACATTTGCTGACACGTATGCGGTTAGCACATTGCTTTATGCAAGTGGCGCGAATGCCGTCACAGGTCTGGCCACCACTAACCGAGCCGTATTGGGGACAAGTGCTACGGGCGTGCCACAGTGGCTTGCTTTAACTGATGGTCAAATTGCAATAGGCTCTACCGCTGGCGCTCCGGCTGCCGCAAGTATTACCGCTGGTTCTGGCGTTACAGTGACCAACGCAAGCAACTCAATAACAATTAGTGCAACAGGCGGCGGATTAGCCACAGCAACGATTGCAGGAACAACCCAAACTGCTGCTATTAATACACAATATATTGCCTTAAATGCTGGTCAAACTACGGTAACTCTCCCTGCTGTTTGTGCGGTTGGTGACATTGTTGCGCTGGTTGGATCAACTGCCAATACTGGAGGATGGATTCTTGACGCACCTGCGGGCGATACGATTCGAGTATTGAATTCTACGACATCGGCAGGTGGTACGGTGACTAGTACCGCGCAAGCAGGGGAAACAATCGAGGTAGTTTGTGACGTGGCAAATACGTCATGGGTTGCGAAATATTTCGTTAGTACACTATTGACGACAGCATAAGGGGATAAGTAATGGCTACAGTTAACGCGGTCGGTAACTCACTCACCGGATCAACAGGATCAGGGGCATTTGTTGGTGCAACAGGCCCAGCACTATTACTGCCCTCAGCAAATAATTTTCTCAGCGGCTTCACTACGACTGCAACAGCGGCAGGGACTACTGTCCTGACTGTCAACAGCAATCAAATACAAGAATTTACGGGCGTTACCACACAAACAGTAACAATGCCTGTGACCTCTACATTGGTAGTTGGACAGTCTTATACAATACTTAATAACTCAAGCGGTGCTGTAACGGTAAACTCATCTGGCGGTAATGCTATTCAGGTTTTAGCAACCAACACGAGTGCTGTATTAACCTGTATTTTAACCAGCGGAACCACGGCGGCATCTTGGAATGTGAGCTATATAGTTGATGCTGGTGGTGGCGTTTCTCCGGGCACTCAGAATCAATTGGCATGGTTCTCTGCTACAGGCAATGTGGTCAGTGGATTAAGTACGGCCAACAATGGCGTTCTAGTAACATCGGCTGGCGGCGTTCCATCTATAAGCAGCACGTTACCCGCTGCTATAGCCGCAACAAATATGGCCCTGACTACGCCTCTCATTAATGCTATCTATGATACGGCTGGTCAGCAAGCCTTGTTAATTGGTACTGTTGGAAGTGCTGCCAATTCTTTTCAAATTAACAATAATACTGCGGGTAGCGCACCTACACTTTTGTCGGTTGGTAGTGATGCCGCCATAAGCATGGCTTTGAACACTAAGTCTACGGGCGTATTTAGGTTATTAACCGAAGCAACAACCAACCAAATATTATTATTCAGTCAGGCAGGTTATGCGAACACGGCGACCTTAAACTTCCCAGCAAGCTCAAACACCTACACATTCCCGGCTACTACGGGCACTGTTGGTATATACAATACTGGAACATGGACACCGACTTTGGTAAGCTCTGGTGGTGGTGCGCCAACATATACACTACAGCAAGCTGCTTACACCCAGATTGGCAACAGGATTATGTTTAATATTAATTTGGTGTTGTCAGGGCTTGGAACATTGGCCGCAGGAACGCTAACGATCGCAGGTCTACCTACTGCAGCGGCAGCAACAGTTTCCCTTGCAACGGCATTTCAAAGTCTTGCGGTTGGTGCGACTACAGCTACTGCAGCGACTACGGCTAACGCATCAACTGTGATTACTCTGTATAAGTTTGCGGCGGGAAGCTTAACTCAGCTGGCAGATACCGATTTGCAAGCAACATCGCAGTTTATTATTTCAGGGACTTACATAATTTAACAACAAAGTGGAGCGACAAGATGTCAGAAGAACAAAAAGAAGTAAATGTTTTGGAATCGTTAAATGTGGATTTGGCTCATTACAAAGCACAACGTGATCAGTTCCAAATAAACTTGCAACAATGCGTAGGTGCTATTTTTGCAACAGAAGAGTCCATTAAAAAGCTACAAGATAAATGCAAAGCTGAAGAAGCGGCTGAGTTAGAACCCGCTGAAGCTTAACAAGACATCGGCGCAATAAGCTCGTACCCACGACTTTTGCGCCGTTTCATCATTTGTTCAATCGTTTTTTTCGCTTCCTCTTCCGAACACAAAAAAAGACTTTTCTTGCCACCGCGATTTGTATTAATTGAACCCCAATGATAATTAAGTACAATCTGCGATCCATCTTTTTGCACAGTGATTTTGTAGAAGCGTTCTTTAGCGCTATTGAGCCATTGATACATCAGCATAAGTGTTTAACATCTCATCTAAAGTTTCGTTAGTCTGCGTGTACTCCTCTTCGTCCATAAAGAAAGTTGGGTCTTGAACATCCAGTTCGTGACCGTCAACATAAAATCTCAACGTATATTCTCACGGGTAAAAAGTGTGCATGGTACAAAATTTAGATCTTGCACACAATAGAAAAGTCAAGGAAACGGAATTGCTGGAGTTATTCCTTGACTTATTGTGCAAGCATTTTATAGATAGTTGCGCGGGACACCTTTAGCCGAACGGCAATCTGTCTGATGCTAACCCCATCCTTTTTTAGCGAGTTAGCCTCCCTAGATAATTGTTGCGTTATTGTCGGAGGCCTGCCTAGATGCTTTCCGGCTTTCTTGGCTGCATCGATACCGTCACGCTGGCGAGACTTGATCATCGTGCGTTCAAACTCAGCAAAGGCTCCCATCATTTGCAGCATAAGGTTTGCCATGGGATCGTCTTTACCCGTAAAGGTAAGATTTTCCTTAATGAATCTCACGGAAACCCCCTTTTTGAATAGGCCATGCAAAATATCTTGGAGGTCTCGTAGATTCCTAGCCAACCTATCGATACTCTCCACGACCAACATGTCCCCTTCACGAACGTACTCTATACATTCGAGCAGTTTCTCTCTTTCTCTGATGCTTCCGCTCATGATATCGACAAACTCCTTGTCTAATTTTAATCCCGCTAACTGCCTTGCGGTATTTTGTCCTTGAGATGAAACACGAACGTAGCCAACGGTTTGGTGGCTCATATTTAGTCGATCACCTTTGTTTTTTCGGATTGTTGGTTTCTAATGATAAGCAACAAATTAGCAATATTATTAGCGACCGATTTAGCATCACCTTGTGCTATTTCTTTCTCTATCATCAATTCAATCTTATTCTGATAATCACTAGCTATTTCCATCAACTGCATGATTTGTTTTTCACTGATGATCATTTTTAACATCCCATTAATATAAATGTAGATCTAAGTGAAGCGCATAAAATTCCAGCCAACAAAGGAGTCAATTCCCATCGAACTGATATTGTCACCCCAATTCCTACCGATGCCATAAACAAATGAAACTCATGCATGAAGTCAATCATCTTTACACCCATTATTTATCCATGAAATGGCTTCTTTATGCATCTCAATGGCCTCATTCCAAGTGGAGCATCTAGTTTGATAACCATCCCCATCACCTTTGCCAAAGATCATTGTTTCAAATAAGAGTGGGCGACCTGTAAAACCATGACCGTGGTCTAATCCAAGGAAAACGGTTGAAACCTCATAACCATTAACCTCATCCCATCCAACTCGTCTTCTTTCCTGACCATCTTTAGTTTCGTATAAATCGCTCCAATCTTTTAGTTCACACGCTATTGGATTATTATTTTCATCAAGATTGAAATAAAACATATCTTCACCTATTTTAACTAGGAGTTATTATACCACCTTTGTAGACAATGTATATAAAGGTGCGTAAATAAGTTAATTACACACCATTTCGTTGATGTCAGCAATATGGTCAATAAGGTCTACCTTAGTTACAT
>Ga0134121_10000874_pt1 | contig 30985 bp, 19 predicted proteins | sample KB301_FD_96463 | JGI IMG/M metagenome (GOLD analysis project Ga0134121, IMG submission 96463) | Terrestrial soil microbial communities without Nitrogen fertilizer from Kellogg Biological Station, Michigan, USA - KB3-0-1 | ecosystem: Environmental > Terrestrial > Soil > Unclassified ... | reverse complement strand
TGACGGCGCTGGTGGCCGCGACGCTCGGCGTGGCGCAGACCGACATCAAGAAGGTCTTGGCGTACTCGACGGTGTCGCAGCTCGGGTACATGGTGCTGGCGGCGGGGGTGGGAGCGTTCGGGGCGGGGGTCTTCCACCTGATGACGCACGCGTTCTTCAAGGCGCTGCTGTTCCTCGCGGCCGGGTCGGTGATCCACGCGCTGTCGGGCGAGCAGGACATCATGAAGATGGGCGGTCTGCGCCGCCGCCTCCCCTGGACGCACGCGACGTTCCTGATCGGCACGCTGGCGATTGCCGGGGTGCCGCCGCTGGCGGGATTCTTCTCCAAGGACGAGATCCTCTGGGCGGCGCTCTCCGGCCACGGCGGCGGCCTGGTCCTCTGGCTCGCCGGGGTCATCACCGCCGGCCTGACGGCGTTCTACATGATGCGGCTCTACATGCTGACTTTCGCGGGACCGTCGCGGCTGACGCACGAGGCGGAACACCACCTGCACGAATCGCCCGCCGTCATGCTGGTGCCGCTCATCCTGCTCGCGGCCGGGTCGGTCGTCGCCGGCTTCGTCGGCGTGCCGCACTTCCTCGGAGGCGAATCCCTGCCGAACCTGTTCGAGCACTGGCTGGAGCCGGTTCTGCCGGCTGCGGCGGGCGAGGCGGCCACGCCCCTGTCCGAGTGGGCGGCGATGGCGGTGGCCCTCCTCGCGTCCCTCGGCGGGATCGCCTTCGGCACCATGCGGTACCGCCACGGTCCGCTCCCCGAGCGGGCGAGCGCCGGCGTGCGGCTGGTGCGCGGCAAGTACTTCGTGGACGAGGCGTACGACCTGCTCGTTCTCGGGCCGTACCGCTTCCTCTGCAAGCTCGGGGCGGCCTTCGACACGCGCATCGTCGACGGTCTCGTCAACGCGGTCGGCTTCGTGACCGACCTGACCGGCGAGCTGCTGCGGCTGGCCCAGACCGGCTACGTGCGCAATTACGCGCTCGGCTTCTTCGCGGGGACGATCCTGATCCTCTATTACGTGCTGCGATGAGCGCCGCGACGCTGATGGGGCTGCTGCCCGTCCTGATCCCGGCCGTGGGAGGCCTCTGGATCCTCGTGCAGGTGGCGATCCTCCAGAAGCGGACGCTGCGCTGGTGCGCCGGGCAGGCGATCCTGGTGCTGGGGTTCGGCGTGGCGGCCGACGCGCTCCTGTGGCGCTCGGGGGCGGAGGGGACGATGCTCGACGCGGCCCTCGTCCTCGACCGGCAGACGCTGGCGTTCAGCCTGCTGTTCCTGCTGGTCGCCGCCCTGACGGTGGCGATCTCGGTGACGCACCTCGAGTCGCTCGACTGGGCGCACGGCGAGTTCTACGCGCTCCTCCTGTTCGCGGTCTCCGGCATGACCATCATGGCCGGCACCGAGAACCTGCTCAGCCTGTTCATCGGCCTCGAAGTGCTGTCGATCCCGCTCTACATCCTGGCGGGGTTCACACGCGATCGCGTCTACGCCATCGAGGCGGCGCTCAAGTACTTCCTGCTCGGCGCCTTCTCCACCGGGTTCATCCTGTACGGCATCGCGCTCCTGTACGGCGCCAGCGGCAGCGTGACGCTGCACGGCATCGCCGATGCGCTGGCGGCGTCGCGCGGCGGGCCGATCGATCCGCTGCTGCTCGCGGGCGGGGCGCTCCTGCTCATCGGCCTGGCGTTCAAGATCGCGGCGGTGCCGTTCCACTTCTGGGCCCCCGATGTCTACCAGGGCTCGCTCGCGCCGGTCGCCGGCTTCATGGCGGCGGGGACCAAGGCGGCCGCCTTCGCGGCCTTCGTGCGCGTCGTGTCCATCGCGCTCAACGCCCCGCCGGCGAAGGAGCAGTGGATCCACGTCACCACGGTCGTGGCGATCCTGACGATGGTGATCGGCAACCTGGTCGCCCTGGCGCAGCAGAACATCAAGAGGATGCTCGCCTACTCGAGCATCGCCAATGCCGGGTACCTGCTGGTCGCGCTCGCGGCGGTCGGCAAGCTGAACATCCAGGCGTCCTCGATCGCCTTCTATCTGTTCGTCTACGCCTTCATGACCATCGGCGCTTTTTCCGTGGCGGCGATCCTCGGACGGGACGGGGAGGCGGATCACGCCTACGCCCTGACCGCGTACGCCGGCCTCGGGCGGCGCCGGCCGCTGCTCGCCGCGGCGATGACCGTGTTCATGTTGTCCCTGACCGGGATTCCGCCGGCCGCCGGCTTCATGGCGAAGTTCTACATCTTCCGTGACGCGGTGCGCGCCGGGCTCGTGCCCCTCGCCGCGGTCGGCGTCCTCGCCTCGGTCGTCGGCGCGTTCTACTACCTGCGCGTGGTCGTGCAGATGTACTTCCGCGATCCGGCCCCGGAGCCGGCCGGCGGCGGCCTGCGCATCTCGGCCACCGACGTGCTGGCCATCGGCTTCGCGGCCATCGCCGTTCTCTACCTCGGACTCTTCCCCAACGTCCTGTTGACCCTCGTTCGTTTCGGCGGCTGAGACAACCCCCGCCGGCGGAACCTGCGGCCCCCGCGCGCCGACTAACCTGCGTGGGAGGTTGACACCCGAAAACCGTCGCTGTATATGCTGTTTCAACAATCGCAGTCTCGCTCGTTGAACGGCTGACAGGCAGGATCCTGGCCGTTTCCCGGCGCCGCGGGGAACAGGACGAGGTCAGCCGGGAGGTTTGTCCATGACGACTCCTGCAAGGCGCGTCCTCCGCTGGCTCCCCGTCCTGCTCCTGCCGCTCCCGGCGCTGCTCTTCGGCGGCCGCCTCCAGCCCCTGAACGAGGGGCCCGAGGACCCGGTCGAGCGGGCGATGCTGGTCGCGCAGGCGAAGCGGGCGGAGCGGCTCGCGCTCCCCGAGCCGACCCCGCCGCCGCCGGAGTTCTCGCCGCTCGGCGGCGCGATCCCCGTCCGCGTCCTCGAAGGGGACCGGACGCGCGGGATGCTCCTCACCGCCCAGGGCCACGTGGACTGGGATGCCGACAAGGACGCGATCGCCGCCCGGATGCCTGCGGCCGTGCGTCTCGCCGGAGCGGAGGTGCGCCGCGGCGAACGCGGCACCCTGCGTCCCGGTCTCGCGTACCTCCGGCTGTCGTCGACCGAAATCGCGGCGCGCGGAATCGACGCGGTGCAGGCGGAGGTGAGCCGGCACGCGCGCATCCTCGGCTGGCTGCCGGGGAGCACGATCGTCGCGTGGGTCGAGGCGCGTGACCTCGAGGCGCTGGCCCGCGCCCCGGAGATCGAGCGCACCCGTGCGGTCGAGCCTTACCACAAGATCGCGCCGACGCTCGGAACGCTGCCGCGCCTGAGCGCGGCCGAAGCGTCCAATCCGAATCTCCTGGCCCGGGTGTCCTTCGTGCCGGGGCGCGGCGGCGAAGCGGCCCTCGAGGCGCTGCGCCGGCTGGACGGGGTCAGCGAGCTCGCCCCGGATGCGAGCGACGACGACGGGGTGCAGCTGCGGGTGCGCTTCGATCGCGTCGCCTCGCTGGCGCGCCGCGATGACGTGCTGGCGATCGAGCCGGTCCCCGACTTCGTCCTGGCGAATGCCGAGGACGTCCCGACCATCCAGGCCGGCTCCGCCGAAGACGCGCGGTTCGCCCGCCCGTTCGACGACGCCGGCGTGGACGGCGGCGGGATCGACACCAACGGCGACGGCCAGCGCCTCAACGACGGCTCCGACCTGGTGCCGCCGCAGATCGTCGCCATCACCGACAACGGCATCAGCCTCGACACGGTGTCGTTCGCGCAGACCCTGACGGCGACGATCGTCGCCGGGATTCCGCTCGGGCCTCAGCACCGGAAGATCCAGGCCATCCAGAACGTCACCGACAGCGGCACCTCGTGCGACGGCGTCCTCTCCGGCGGCACGACACACGGCAACGTCGTCGCCAGCATCATCGGCGCCTGGAGCAGCGCCCTCGGGGCGACCGCGAGCAGGCCCGGCTCCGGGGGACCGACCGCGCCGCGCCACGAGAACCTCGACGGCGTGGCGCGCGGCGCGCGCATCATCATGCAGGACGCCGCGACGACGCTGTTCTGCACCGTCAACTCCCTGATCGAGAAGGGGGGGAACGTCTCACCCGGATCGCTCCTCGACCGGCTGAACGCCGCCGTGTCGAGCGGCGGCACCCAGGTGCACCTGTCGATCTTTCCGTTCGGCGTGCCCAATTACGGGCCGGTGTTCCAGATCGTCACCGATCCCTATTCGGCCGAGGCCATCCAGATCGACACGTTCCTCTACAACAACCGCGATTACATGGTCTTCATGCCGGCGGGGAACAACGGCGGGAACGTGGGGTCGAGCCGGCTCGGCCTGATGCTCCGCACCATCCCCGACCTGTTCAACGGCACCGCGGCCGACGACGACCCGAACGTCCCGTCGCCCATCCAGGTCTCGCCTCCGGCGACGGCCAAGAACCTCGTCGGCGTCGGTGCCGGGCTCTCCGACTGCTTCACCTTCTTCGGGACGAGCGACTGCGAGGGGTCGATCGCCAGCTTCACGTCCCGCGGCCCGGCGACGGCGCAATCGCTGCGCATGGCCCCGATGCTGACCGCGCCGGCGGTCGATCTCTCCGGCACACCCTACTTCCAGGAGGCGACGGTCTTCCGCAGCAGCGACAACGACAACCTCGCCCCGGTCGAGGCGCAGCTCGACGAGGGCTCGATGGGAACGTCCTTCGCGGCCGCCGCCCTCACCGGCGCGGCGGCGATCGTCCGCGATTATTTCGCCCAGGGCTTCTACCCGGCCGGAGCGCGGGGCACCGCCGCCGAAAGGATGCCGGGCGTCTCCGGCGCGCTGGTCAAGGCGGCCCTCGCCGCCTCGGCCGACTTCAACGAGGGAGGGATCGGCACCCAGGGCCAGGACAACAACGAGCGCAACCTGCGCCGCACCCGCTGCCTCGATCTCGGCACCGTGTCGGGCGTTGCCGTCGGGATCATGTGCAACAGCGAGCAGGGCTACGGGCGGCCGGTGCTCACGAGTGTTCTGCCCCTGGCGAACTGGTCCGACCAGTTTGTCCTGCACCCGGTGTCCCTGACACCGCGCGAAAACCCGGCGGCGGGGCTCCTGGTCTGGGACCAGCGATCCACCGGCGAGCCGCTCATCGACAACGGTGCCAGCACGTCGCGGACGCACGTCTTCCGGGTCGCGTCGCCGGGCACGGTGACGACGGCGACAGGGGGCACCGCGGTCGCCGCGGCGCAGCTGCGCCTGGCGCTCGCCTGGATCGATCCGCCGTCCCCTTCGAACAGCGGCGGTCCGCTGATCAACGATCTCGATCTGCGGCTCGAGGGCCCGGGGCGCGATTCCTGCCTCGACAGCACCGACACGAAGCCCGACGGAACGCCGTGCCCCGCCAACGCCGCCGCCGACAACGTCTTCTACGACGGCAACGACTACGCCGGCGGGAACAACAACGCCTTCACCGACCAGTGGTCGAAAGCGCGCACCGCCGCGCAGGAAGTCCACGACAAGCGCAATCCGGTCGAGGCGGTGCATCTGACGGCGGACCCGAACAACGACCAGTCGTTCGCCGACTCCCCGCTCTACGTCGGGCGCTGGCGGGTCACCGTGAAGCGCGGGCTGGGGGGAGCGACCCCCGGCGCGATCACCATCGCGCCCGGACCGGACGCCGACGAGGACGACAACAACAACGGCCGGCTGGACGCGGGCGAGGACGAGAATGGCAACGGTCTGCTCGATCTCCCGGGGCAGGCGTACGCGCTCGTGGTGTCCGGCCCGATCTTCCTGGCCGAGCCGCCCCCCGCGGCCGGGCCGCAGGCCTTCCCGGCGAGCCGCATCCGCTTCGATCGCGTGGCGTACGGCTGCGCCGACAACGCCGTGGCCTCGATCCTCGACACGACGCCGGCCGCCTCGGCGGCGCTCTCCTCCTCGTCCACCACGTTCACGGTCCTTGCCGCCGACGGCGCGGTCCTCGACACCGAGACCGCTCTCTCCTTCAACGCGACGGGAACGGGGGCGACCACGTCGGTTCCCATCCCGATCCGCCTGGACGGGCCGGCGGTGAGCGGCAACGGCATCCTCGAGGCCGACAGCGGACGCGTCGTCCGCGCGCGTTACGCGCCGGCGGGGCAGACGGCGGTGGAGGCCCGGGCGGCGGTGCGCTGCTCGCCCGACCTCATCGAGGCCTCGTTCACGACGCAGGGGGGCCAGGCGCTCGCCGGCCAGGTGGCGATCCGCGGCGGCTGTGACGACGACGCGTTTCCCGACGCGGGCGAGGTGGTGAGCTACGGCATCGCGCTGCAGAACCGCTCGCGCGAGGCGCGCTACGCCGATGTCACGGCGACGCTGACGCCGTCCGGCCCCGGCGCGGGTGCGGTGCGCGTGCTCGACTCGCCGCGCCAGGTCGGGCTGCTGCCGAACGGCGGCGCCAACGCCGTGTTCTTCCAGGTGTACGTCGATCCGGCGGCCGTGGCGGCCCTGCCGGCGGCGAGCCGCCTCGTCACCCTGCGCCTCGACCTCGATTCGTCGGACCGCGGCACGCGGCTGGCGCGGCAGTCGTACTCGTTCGCCCACGCGCTCAACTCCGACCGCGACGAGCGGCGCTACTCCACCGACTTCATCGCCGGGGGCCGCGAGGTGCGCGATCTGAACCGGAACGGCGTCATCGACCCGCCGGGGCAGATCGACCCCGTGCTCGGGTACCAGCTCCCGGCGGAGGACGCGACGTTCTCCTCGCTCTTCAGCGGCAGCGGTGCGCCCGCCGGGCATTTCACCAACGAGCTGGGGGAGGACCTCGATCTCAGCGGCACGCTGACCGGTTCCGAGCGGGACCTGCTGCCGAACGGCGTCGTCGATCGCGGCCTCCTGAACTCGAACAACCCGCTCGACCCGGCGCACCGCACCCCGTGGAATTTCGACAACAACGCCGGCGGCTGGATCGGCTTCCGGCACCCCGGCAGCATCGCGACGGCCGTCAGCTCCAACCCGCTCTGGGAATACCGGACGCAAGGCGTGTGCGGCTTCCAGACGGCCGGCGGCCCGGGCAAGTTCGGCATCTGGCACACGGGGGACGGCGATCCGGCGACGCCGCCCGGCGGCGCGGTCGCCTGCGACAATTACACCCTGCCGACGAATTCCGGCTCCCCCGCGCGGGTGGAACTGCTGTTCGACGTCCTCGAGTCGCCCCTCGTCGCCAAGGTCAACCAGGCCTCGGATGCGCGCGGCTTCCCGTACACCGTCGAGTTCCAGCGCCTCGGGCTCAACCTCAACATCCAGCTCTTCGACGCCTATGCGGGGGGCGGGATCAACATCGACAACGACGCGGACAGCGACGCGGTCAACAGCCTGCTGGGTCAGGCCATCGACCCCTACTACGCGCGCCGCTCCGGCGGCTGGCCGTACGGCGTGTTCCGCTTCCACGGCGAGTACTTCCCCGGGGTCGGGATCGATCCGGCCACCATCGTTCCGTTCCAGCGCACCTTCGGACCGTTCCAGAATCCGAACGCATCCGGCGGTCTCGACGGCGACGAGTCCGGCTTCACGGGGCTGACGCAGAACACCAATCCGGACAGCACGAGCCCCATTCCGATCGCGCCGCCGGAGCACCTCGCCTTCCCGGCTCCGGGCGCGACCCTGTCGGGCGTCTGCACGGGCGGCCCCCTGGCCTTTGCCCCGTGCGCTCCCGCGGCGCCCGGCGATCCCTGCGTCGTCCAGGGAGGCGTCTGCACGCCCCAGGCGAACACCATCGCCGGACCGGTGCGGAACTTCGACACGACGCTTGTCGGTTACGAGGGGGGCTTCGCGAGCGTCAATGACCTGGGCGCGCCCGAGAACTTCTTCTTCTTCGTGCCGGGGCAGTCGGGGAACCGCTGGCAGATCGGCATCGGCTTCTGGGGCATCGAGAGCGCCTCGAATCACACCGACTACGGGGTGGCGCTCGACGACGTCGTCTTCGAGTGGAACGAGTGGCATCCCGAGGACGAAGCGGCCCTCGGTCATCCGCCGGCGTGTTCGCGCTTCGGCGGCGCCGGCCAGCCGGCCGGCGGACCCTGTGCGACCGTCACCGTCGATCGCACCACGCTGTACGAGTGCGACGAGTCGATCGCCGTGACGGTGCGCGACGCCAAGTGCGTCGTCGTCGGCGCCGGGGCGGGCACGACGCTCGGCGGCGCTTGTGTCACCGATGCCGACTGCGGCAGCGGCGGATCGTGCACGGCGGCCCGCACCTCGGTGGAAGTGGCCGTCGTGACCAACAGCGAGGCGGCGGTGATCGTGGCGAACGGCGCGCCGGTCCTCACGCCCACCGCGAAGCGCTTCTCGCTCCCGGCCGTACCCGGCCAGCCGGGTCTCTTCAAGGGCAGCGTGACGTTCACGACGCTGGAGCCGTCCGCCGGGAGCGTGTTCACCAATCCGGCGACCGACCACGACTTCGCCGTCTACTACTTCGACCCGCTGTGCGACGGCGACCGGGACGGCCAGGCCGGCGAGGACTCCTTCACCGACAGCGACGGCGACGGGATCGCCACGGCGTCGGACAAGTGCCCCTTCATCTACGACCCGGCGCAGCCCGACGCGGACGGTGACGGCATCGGTGATCTCTGCGACGACTGCCCGGCCGATGCCGATCCGCTCCAGGCGGATGCCGACGGCGACGGGGTCGGCGATCTGTGCGAGCGCGACGATCTCGACGGCGACGCGATCCCCGACGCTTCGGACAACTGCCCCGACGTACGCAACCCGACCCAGACCGACATCGACCTGAACGGTCGCGGCGACCTGTGCGACACGCTGAAGGGGAGCGGCGTCACCTTCACCGGGACGTGCGGCACCGGCGGCACGTGCACGGCGCCGTCTCCCGCCATCGGGGCGGCCTGCGCGACGAACGCCGACTGCATCCGCACCTGCAACGCCGGCGTCTGTGCCAACAGCTTCGGCTACACCTCGCCGGTTCCGACGGTGGGACAGGCCTGCACGACCGAGGCGCAGTGCTTCATCGACCTCGACCGCGACGCCGACGGCGTCATCGACCGGCTCGACAACTGCGTGCTCACTCCGAACGGGCCGCTCCTCGGGCCGAACAACCAGGCGGACAACGACGGAGACGGGATCGGCGATGTCTGCGATGCCGATTGCGCCGGGGCCCAGGTCGTCTTCCGCTGCCGCACCAACGGGGCGGCGTGTCCGACGCCGAACACGAACGATGCCGCCTGCGCGAACACCTGGGGTCTGGGAAGCCTCTGCGGCTTCTACATCGGCAACAACGGCGCCTGCTCACAGGTGGACGAGGACTTCGACGCCGACGGCGTCGCCGACGTGGCCGACGACTGTCCGGTCGTGGCCAACCCGGCGGTCGTCATGGGCGGGGCGCAGGCCGACCGGGACGGCGACGGCTTCGGGGATGCCTGCGATCCCGCCGCCGCGTTCGACGATGGCAACGACGGCCTTCCCGACGACGTCGTGGCGTTCCGCGGGGCGATTTCCTGCGCGACGCAGCCGCTGGCCCGCCTGACACTCGTCGGGCCGCCGGTGTACCAGGATCTCGACGGCGACCACGATCCGTTCCCCGATACCGGCGAAACCGGCCGGATCGTCTTCACGCTGCGCAACGACGGCGCGGCGCTGCACGACGCCGTGTTCACGCTCGTCTCTTCGGATGCCGATGTGGCCTGCATCACGTCGTCGCAGGTTCGCGTCGCCGACGTCGCCGCGGGAGCGACCTTCACGGTCGGCAGCCTCGATCCGCTCCAGCCGGGGTTCACCTTCATGGCGAGCAACGCGCTCCAGGCGCTGCCCCCGCCCAGTCAGGCCCCGAGGATCGATCTCGCGCTCCAGGTGGCCGCGGCCGGGACGCTCGGTCTCGCCGCGCCCGTGAGCGTGTCGATGCTGGCGGACATGCAGCTGCCCGCCGGGCCGCCACAGCAGTTCACCCTCGGACCCGACGGCCTCGCCGGCACCTCGGACGACGGCCACGTCGTCGAGGGCTTCGATCTCGACCGGAACGGCGACGGCAACTTCACGGTGAAGGACACCTTCCGTGAAGCGGTCGCCCCGGGTGTCTACCGCGGCACGTGCAGCAACGCGCCGCTGTCGACCTGTGTCGTGGACCCCGACTGCCCTTCGGGAGGATTCTGCAACACCGGCTCCTACATCCGCGGTGACAACACCAACGCGTTCGATCGCGTCGCGGCCACCTCCTGCGGCGGCTTCGACACCTACGGCGGCACCAACACCCACTGCCAGCTGAATCCCGCCTTCCCGATGGACTGGCACCTTCACTGTCCGGTGGGTGCAACCAACTGCCCGAACCTGGAAACGGGCCCATGTGTCGGCGGCTGCTCCTTCAACACTCCGACCGGCGGAGCGCACGCGCTGAGCCTCCCCAACTCCCTGCACATGGGGGCGCACTACACGTCCTTCGACACCAGCGGCGACACGACACACTTCCGCACGCTGCAGGGGTTCATGACCACGCCCATCAACCTCGCGATCCTTCCACGGGCCGGCGATCTCGACTTCTCCTTCTTCCAGATCGCGCGCCTATGGACAACAACGGCGTGGGGCCCGCCAACAAGAACCAGTGCGCCGACTGCGGCGACGTGCAGATCCAGGTGGACCTGGATCCCGACCCGGCGGTCGATGCCTGGGGGTTCTGGGACAAGCTGGTGCCGTACCAGAACGTCTACGACCACACGCCGAATGCCTGGTCCACCTTCGGCGGGTATTACTGCATCTTCACGCCGACCGATACCGGCACCGCACCGCCGAACCCGCGGGGCGTACACGAGACGACCTGCTACCCCCTGGGTGCCTGGTCGCACTGCGGCTCGACCGTGGGCACCACCCCCACAGTCGTCACCAATTGCGCCGGTCCAGGCGTCCTGGATGCGGCCGGTCCGGGTGTCTGGGTGCAGACGCGCTTCCACCTCGACGGCTACCTGGGCCAGAGGGTGCGCATCCGCTGGATCGCGGAGACCTGGACCTTCGACGACACCTCGGTGGAGTACTTCAATCCCAACACGTGGAACCAGACGACGCAGGAGGACGGCTGGTGGCTCGACAACATCGAGCTGACGGGAGCGATCACCCGGCAGACGACGCCCCTCCCCGACACGACGTCGCGCACCGGGTCGTGTCCCGCCGATCCGTGCAACCAGGCGATGGGGGACCACGGGACAGCCCCGGTGATCGAGGTGACCGACCCGTCCGGCGTGCCGGTGGACGGCGTGACCCGCGTCCTGGTGGCGGGCGAAGCCATCCGCCTCGGGGCCGGCGCCTCGACTTTCCCGGGCGGCTGCAGCGGCGGACACGCCGAGTACCAGTTCCTCCGGGACGGCGTCGTGGCGCAGACCTGGAGCGTCAACCCCTCCTTCCTCGACAGCCCCGAGCGGACCACCCGGTACACCGCGCAGGTGCGCTGCACCACCGACCTCGCCTGCGCCAGCGCCGCCGGCGCGGCCATCGACGTCCCGGTCCGGACGGGAGACGGCGGCGAGGCGGTCTTCGGCGCGCATGCCGGCGGGGTCCTCGCCCCCGGCGTCGGTGTCGCCTACTACCGCGGGGCGTGCAGCGCCGGCGCCGTCGGGAGCCCGTGCAATGCCGCCGCCGATTGCGGCGTGGGCGGGGCGTGCGCCGTCACGGCCACGACCTCCGACGACATCACCGTCCTGCGCCTCTGGAGCCCGACGGGGAGCGGCCTCGATGTTGTCCGCGGCACGGTGCCGGCCGGTCCGGCCCCGCGCGGGGGCAGCGCCTCGGGCGCGTTCTGGACCCTCTCCGGCCTCGGTTCGCCCTGCTTCCAGTCCAACCTGTCCGGAACGCCGGCCGATGTGGGGTACGCCTACAAGACGGGGCCGCTCTCCCAGGCGATCGACGCCAACCCTCCGCCTGGAGGCATCCTCTACTACCTCGCGGCGCCGAACGCCCCCGGAGGGGCCAGCGTCGACGCCCTCGGCTGCCCCAGCCCCTCGGTCTGCAGCAACCGGGGCTGGTGCGAGCTCGGAACGAGCGCCGGAGGGCCGTGCGCGGCCAACGCCGACTGCATAGGCGGAGGGACGTGCCTGGTGCGGCCGACCTTCTGCTCGACCGATGCGGGCCTGGGGGACCAGGGGGGCTGCGGCCACCATGCGGCCTGCGCGGGCGGGTCCAACGCCGGCCGGCTGTGCCTGTCGGCGGGGGACTGCCCGTCCGGCACCTGCCCCACTCCCTCGCCGGCGCTGCAGGCGACCGAAGGGCAGGTTTGCCTGACGCTGACTGGGGCGCCCCTGGCGGCGGGGCCCTATGGGAACTGCGCGCCGGCCGGCCACCCGAAGCGGCTCGTCAGCCGCACAGGCGGCCTGGCCTGTCCGTAGGAGGGAATCCGTCCCGGCGCCGATGGGGGTTGGCGCCGCGGACGGGCTCCACTTCCAGGCCCACCCCGTGGGACGGGCTCCATTCCCGGGACCTGCCTCCGCGAACCTGGGGCGGCGTGATTGCGACAAAGGGAGTGGCAGGCGCCCGGTGGCTTCGGCGAGCCCATCCAGGGTGATCTGCCCCTGAAGAACGGTCGCCGCGCGGGTGGAAAGCGAAGCGGCGCGCTTGACGATCCCGCGCGGCGGCCGGTAGCATGCGATCACCTTGAAGCGTGAGATGTGAGGCCGCTCGATCCTGAAGAAATCCTGCGCCACTACCGCCGCGGCCGCGGTCTCCTCGCCATCCGCGGCAAGATTCCGATTCGCGACGAGTACATGATGTCGCTGGTCTACGGCCCCGGCGTCGGGGCCGCGGTCCAGGAGATCCAGGAGAACCCGGCCGCTTCCTTCACGACGACGATGCGCGGCAACGCGGTCGGCATCGTCACCGACGGCTCGTCGGTGCTGTCGTACGGCGACGCGGGGCCCGCCGCCGCCCTCCCTGTGATGGAAGGCAAGGCGGTGCTGTTCAAGGCGCTCGCGGGTCTCGACGCCTTCCCGCTGTGCCTCGACGAGCGCGACCCGAGGAAGATCGCCTCGATCATCCGCCGGCTCACGCCGACCTTCGGCGCCTTCGCCATCGAGGACATCGCCTCGCCGCGTTCCTTCGAGCTGCAGGAAGTGCTCGAGGGGATGAGCGACGCCGAGCTGCCGGTGCCGTACTTCTTCAACGACATGCAGGGCGCGTCGGCGATCCTCCTGGCGGCGCTGCGCAACGCCCTGCGCATCGTCAACAAGGAGATCGGCTCGCTCAAGGCGGTGATCACCGGCGCCGGCGGGGCGGGCATCAGCGCCGCGCGCTTCCTGCGGCGCGCCGGCATCGAGGACCTGACGTTGTGCGACCGCCACGGCATCATCCGCGGCGGGCGCGCCGAGGGGATGAACCGCTTCAAGGAGGCGGCCGCCCGCGAGTTCAACCCGAAGGGAAAGGAAGGCTCGGTGCGCGAGGCGCTGCGCGGGGCCGATCTCTTCGTCGGCCTGTCGGCCGCCCGCACCGTCACCTCCGACATGATCAAGGCGATGGCGCCGCGCGCCGTCGTCTTCGCGCTGGCCACCCCCGAGCCGGAGATCGATCCGGACGAGGCGCGTGACGCCGGCGCCGCGGTCGTGCTGACCGGCGGCGCGAACTACCGGCACGGCCTGAACGTGGCGCTCGCCTTCCCCGGCATCCTGCGCGGCGTGATGGATTCGCGCGCGCCGCGCGTCTACGACGAGATGCTCATCGCCGCGGCCGACGCCATCGCGGCGCTGGTGCCGGAAAAGGAAATCGCCCCGGATCGCATCGTGCCGCGCGTCCTCGACCTGCGCGTCGGCCCGGCGGTGGCGCGCGCGGTGGCGAACGCCGCCGTGGCGCTCGGCGTCGCGGCCGACGACGTCCACCCGGACGAGATCGGCGAGCAGACGCGGCACCTGGTGTACGAGGGAGACACCGCGCTCCTCGAGCACCCGTCGCGGCCGGTGGAGCGCGGCCAGCGCCGGTCGATCGGCGACGAGGCGCTCGATCTGCACCGCCGCTACCGCGGCGCGCTGGGCGTCGCCGCGAAGCTGCCGCTCAAGGACGAGCTGATGCTCGGCGTCATCGCGACCCCGGGCGTGGCGGTGCCGGTGAAGGAGATCCTCGCCGACCCGATGAACGTCTGGGAGTACACCACCAAGGGGAACCTCGTCGCCGTGGTCACCGACGGCACCGCGGTGCCGACGCTCGGCCCGGTCGGCGCGCTGGCGGCGCTGCCGATGATCGAGGGCAAGTGCGTCCTCCTGAAGACCTTCGCCGGCATCGAGGCGATGCCGCTGTCGATCGAGGCGCGCGAGCCGGTCGAGGTGGTGACGCTGGTGCGGGCGCTCGCCCCGGCGCTCGGCGGCGTGCTCCTCGAGGGGATCGCCACCCCGGCCTGCTTCGAGATCGAGCGGCTGCTGCGCCAGTCCACCGAGATCCCCATCTTCCACGACGCGCAGCACGGCACCGCCGTCGTGGTGCTCGCGGCGCTCATGAACGCCGCGCGCCTGACCGGGCGCGAGCCGGAGCGCATGCGCGTCGTCATCAACGGCGCCGGCGCGGGCGGCGCGGCGGTGGCGCGGCTGCTGCTCGCGGCCGGCCTCGAGGACATCGTCCTGTGCGACGCCAAGGGGGCGCTCTTCGACGGGCGCGCCAATCTCTCCGCCGAGAAGGCCGCGCTTTCGGCGCGCACCAACCCGGAGCGGCTGCAGGGCTCCCTCGCGCAGGTGGTGCGCGGCCGGGACGTCTTCATCGGCCTGTCGCGCGGCGGCCTGCTGACGACCGAGGCGGTCCGCAGCATGGCGGAGCGGCCCATCATCTTCGCCCTGGCGTACCCGATCCCGGAGATCGCCCCGGACGCGGCGATGGCGGCGGGCGCGGCGGTCGTCGCCACCTCGCGCCACGAGCGGCCGAACCCGATCAGCAACCTGCTCGCCTTCCCCGGAATCCTGCGCGGCGCGCTCGACGTCGCGGCGCGCGACATCGACGACGGCATGCTGCTCGCGGCGGCCGACGCGCTCGCCGCGCTCATCCCCGACTACGAGCTGACCCCGTCGAGCATCCTGCCGCGCCCGCTCGAGTTCCAGGGCGTGCCGGAGGTGGCGATGGCCGTCGCGAAGGCGGCCCTCAAGTCGGGGCTGGCGCGCCGGCGGGTGGACCCGCACCAGGTCCTCGAGCGCACGCGCGACTATCTCTACGGCGGGACCCTCCTCGCCATCCCGGAGCAGAGCCACCGGGCCCTCGCGGAGGTCCCCCCCAAGCGCTAGAGACACAAGGCGCCAGATAACTACGGCCGCAGGCGGTTCGGGGCTTCCCGGTGGGCCTCCCCGGCATCCCTGTGGTATGAAAGAGCCCCCCAAGCGCAAGGATGACGCGGAGGATCGGGACGATGGCCACGGCGGCGACGAAGGAAGTCCTCAATCCGTTCCACATCGCGATGCAGCAGTTCGACACGGCCGCCGGGCACCTGAAGCTCGAGCCGTGGCTGCACGGCGTCCTCAAGATGCCGAAGCGCCAGCTCATCGTCTCGGTCCCCACCAAGATGGACGACGGGTCGATCCACGTCTTCGAGGGCTACCGCGTGCAGCACAGCATGGCGCGCGGGCCGGCGAAGGGCGGCATCCGCTATCACCCCCAGGTCACGCTCGACGAGGTGAAGGCGCTGGCGTCGTGGATGACCTGGAAATGCGCCACGGTCGGCATCCCGTACGGCGGTGGCAAGGGCGGCATCGTCTGCGACCCGAAGAACATGTCGCAGCGCGAGCTCGAGAACATGACGCGCCGCTACGCCTCGGAGATCAGCGTCATCATCGGCCCCGAGCGCGACATCCCGGCGCCGGACGTCTACACCAACGCCCAGACGATGGCGTGGATCATGGACACCTACTCCATGACGGCGGGGGAGACGGTCCTCGGCGTCGTCACCGGGAAGCCGCTGATCATCGGCGGCTCGCAGGGGCGCAACGAGGCGACGGCGCGCGGCTGCCAGTTCGTGGTGCGCGAGGCGTGCAAGGAGAAGAGCATCCCGCTCAAGGGGGCGAAGGTCGCGGTGCAGGGCTACGGCAACGCCGGCTGCATCGCGGCGCGTCTCCTGCGCGAGGACGGCGCCACGGTCATCGCGGTGTCCGACAGCCACGGCGGCATCCACAATCCGAAAGGGCTCGACTGCGCCGCTGTCGAAGCGCACAAGGAGCGGACCGGCTCGCTCGAGGGTTACTCCGAAGCCGACCCGATCACCAACGAAAAGCTGCTCGAGCTGGAGTGCGACGTCCTGGTGCCGGCGGCGCTGGAGAACCAGATCACCGCCGAGAACGCCGGGCGCATCAAGGCGAAGATCGTCGCCGAGGCGGCCAACGGGCCGACCACGCCGATGGCCGACGACATCCTCCACAAGAACGGCGTGTTCCTCATCCCCGACATCCTGGCGAACGCCGGCGGGGTGACGGTGTCCAACTTCGAGTGGGTGCAGTCGCTGCAGTCCTTCTTCTGGGAGGAGCAGCAGGTCAACGAGCACCTCGAGAAGATCATGAAGCGCTCTTTCCACGAGGTGCTCGGGAACGCGAAGAAGTACGGCGTCCACATGCGCACCGCCGCCTACATCCTGGCGGTCGGGCGCGTCGCCGAGGCGACCCGCATCCGCGGCATCTATCCGTAGTGACATCCGCCCGTCTCCTGCTGTCGCTCGCGCTCGCCGTGTCGCCGGCCGCGGCCGCACAGGCGGCCGATGCGCCGAAGCCCCCGCCGGCCGACGCGATCCGGCCGTCCACGTCCACGCTGCGAATGAAAATGAATTCGCAGGTGACCGTCTCGGTGTACGCGCCGACGATGTCGCGGCCGGACCTTTTGCCGGTCATCTTCCTGGTCGGCGACTGGGGCTGGCGGCCGCTGCAGGAGCAGACCTGCGCGTCCCTCGCCGCCGAGGGCCGTCTCGTCGTCGGCATCGATTCCACCGAGTACTTCCAGCGCCGGATGGAATCGAACGACTGGTCGCTCGATCTCAAGCAGTTCCGCGAGTTCACCAACGGCAAGGCGGGCAGGCCGACCACGGCGCCGGTGCTCCTCCTCGGGTACGGCTGGGGCGGCGAGGTCATTCCGTACATGCTCAACCGCGGCGGCGCCGAGGGGTTCGCCGGCGCCCTGCTCATCGGTCCGAACGCCCCCAGCGCCTTCATCTACCGGGTCTCTCTCCAGATGGAGACCGTCCCGTCGCCGCCGGACGAGTCGTTCGACACCGGCCAGGAGCTGAAGCGCCTGCCACCGTCGTTCCCGGTCGCCTTCGTCGAAGGCGAGCTGGACACGGGCAGCCAGGCCGCCACCCTCGAGACCCAGGTGCGCGGCCCCCACAAAAGGGCCACCGTTCCGGGCGGCGACAGGCAGTTCCACGAGGTGCGCGACATCTTCTTCAACCGCATCAGCCAGGGGCTCGCCTGGCTCGAGACCCAGCGCCCGGCCTCCCCGGCCCCCGGGGCTCCCGGCGGGAGGTAGTCGACCGGCCGCCTCCGATTCACGTTGCGCGGCGGGCCCACCGGGCGTAAGAAGAACCGGATGCGCAGGCTCGCCGCCGTCGCCGCTTTCGCTGCCGGTCTGTCCCTGGTTCCCGGGGCCGCGCATGCCGCCGGGGCCCGCTCCTTCAAGAGCGGCCCCATCCAGATCACCGCGGACGGCTCGCGCGTCTGGGTGGTGAACCCGGATCACGACTCGGTGTCGCGCCTCGACACCGCGACCGATACGGTCGTCGAGTTTCCCCTGCCGCAGACCGGGACGCCGATCCGGCACGCTCCCTCCGGTGTGGCCGTGGCCGAGGACGGCTCCGAGGTCTGGGTCGCCTGCCACGACTCCGATCGTCTCTACGTTCTGCGCGGATCGGACGGGGCGGTGCTGTCGCGCCTCGATCTGCCATGGGGCAGCGGGCCGTACGGCGTGGCGCTGTCGCGCGACCAGTCGCGCGTCCTGGTCACGCTCCTGCGCTCCAGCCGCGTGGCCGTCGTCGATCGCGCCGCGCGCCAGGTGACGGCGCTCCTCGACACCTTCCGCAGCCCGCTCGGCATCGCCTTCATGGAGGACGGCGTCTCGGCCTGGATCTCCCACCGCCACGTCCTCGATCGCCTGCCGCGCGTCAGCCGGATCGATCTCTCGGCCCCCGGGCCGCGGGTCACGACGCAGGAGCGCACCGACGGCGCCGGGCCCCAGGACAACGCCGGGCTGCACGACGCGAATCCCGCGCACAACATCGCCGAAGGCGGCTACCTGAACTTCCGCGGCCAGCTGGCCCAGCGCCCGGGAACGACGCGCGTCTGGGTGCCGACCCAGTACGACAACCGCAACCAGACCGTCATCACGCCCGACGGCATCCTGCAGGCGACGCTGCGGGAGATCGACCTGGCGACGCGCCGCATCCCGGGGACCATCGCCGACAAGATCATCCTGTCGGCGAAGCAGGTGCACGACCCGCAGACCGCCGCCTGGATCGGACCAGGGTGGGATCTCGGCGTGGCCGGTCCGGACGACGTCGCCTTCTCGAGCGACGGCGCCATCGTCTACCTGGTCGGCGAGCTGAGCGAGAACCTGGTGGTCTTCCCCGCGGCGACGCCGCCGTACCGCGATGGTGTCGCCCCGAACCCGGTGCTGGTGAACGTCGGGCAGCGGCCGGAGGGCGTGGCGGTGTCGCCGGCTTCCATCGGCGGCCACGTGTACGCGTACGTCGCCAACATCCTGTCGCGCGATGTCTCGAAGATCGACATCACGACCTGGTCGTCGGCGGCCGAGGTGGCCCGCATCCCCGTGACGCCCTCGACCGCCGAGCCGCGCAGCGCGGCGTTTCTCAACGGCGACCGGCTGTTCCACACCTCCGCCGACCCGCGCGTCTCGTCGAACCACAAGGTCGCGTGCGGCTCGTGCCACATGGACGGGGAGCAGGACGGGCGCGCCTGGGACATCCAGCACCTCCCGGGCACGCACGGCCCGCGGCAGACGCAGTCGATCCTCGGGCTCGGGCTGTCGATGGGGCCGAAGGACCCGGCGACCGGGCTCGGGCAGCTGCACCGCTCGGGCGACCGGGACGAGGTGCAGGACTTCGACCACACCTTCCGCGGGCCGCAGATGGGGGGAACGGGATTCATCGCGCCGGCGCTTCTGCAGCCGGAGCTGGGGCCGCCCAACGCCGGCCGCGATCCGGATCTCGACGATGTCGCGGTCTACGTCCTCGGGCTACCGCCGCTGATGCGCTCGCCGTCCCGTGCCGCCGGCGGCGCGCTGTCGGAGGCGGCGGTGCGCGGCGCGACCTTCTTCAACGGCGCCGGCAGCCGGCCGGCCGACGCGCGCTGCGCCACCTGCCACGTGCCGGAGACCGGCTTCGTCGATCTCGCCTTCCACGACGTCGGCGAGCGCCACGATCCCGGCGAGGCGGAGCTGAACACGCGCGCGCCGCTGTGGGGCGTCAACACACCGTCGCTCGTCGGTGTCTGGGACTCGCCGCCTTATGCCGGCGTGGCGCAGCCGAAGGACGCCGAGAGCCTGCTGGAGGCGATCCTGGATTTCCGCCGGCCGGGACGCACGGCGCCGCACGGCACCGTCACCGGGCTGACCCTGGAGCAGGTACGCGACCTCGCCGAGTTCCTCGCCTCGATCGACGGCAACACCACCGCGGCGGAGGCGCGGGGCGCCGCCGATCACGCGCCGCCGCGCCTCGTGCGGGTCGAGCCGGCGTCCCTGACCCGGGTCGATGCCTGGTTCAGCGAGACCGTGTCGGCCAGTGCCGCCGTGCCGTCGGCGTGGCGCCTGCGCGCCGTCGGCGGCCCGGACGTCCCGATCCTCGGCGCCACGCTCGATCCGCAGAACGGCGACCGTGTCACGTTCACGACCGGCACGCTCCACCATGACTGCGGGCCGGTGACCTACGCGCTGATTCCGCAGGGGGCGATCTTCGACCGGGCCGACAGCGCCACCGGAGGCGTCGCCAACGCGCTCGACCTCGTCGATGCGTCGAACACCCGCACCTTCGTCGTCGGCGACACGCTCACCGTCACGTTCGGCGCCTCGGGCTACGAGAACTTCACCATCCCGGTGCACGACTCGGGGACGGTGTTCGGCAGCGCCGGCGGCGCCAACGGCACCGTGTGGCTGCGCTCCAACAACAACGGCGCGCAGCGCAACACCGACTTCGTCCGCTTCGAGTGGGAGCAGGCGTTCGCCGCGACCGGGGTGGTCTCGCCCAACAGCCTCGTCGCGGCCTCGTTCGCGCTGCAGCCGTCGTTCGGCGACGCGCAGACGATAGAGGCGCGCCGCGTCCTGCAGCGCTGGTGGGACTACGGCGGCGCGGACCTCGCCCAGAATCCCGTGAACCCGGTGAACGGCCACGGCGGCGCGACATACACCTGGAGCGAGCTCAACGTGAAGGCCTGGAATTCGCCGAACGCGGCCGCCCGCGCGGCCGGCGTCAACGGCCAGAACGCCGCCGACTACTTCGGCACGCGCGACACCGCCTTCGACCCGGACGTCATCGTCTCCCTCTCGGACATCGGAGGGCCGACGGTGTTCGGCGGGGCCGGGGTGCTCTCGGCGGTGCGCTTCTGGCTGCAGAACCCGGCGCTCGACCAGGGCTACGCCCTGCAGCTGACGAGCACGGCGCGCCACGAGACCCGCTTCCGCGCCGGAGAAGAGGAGCTGCGCCAGGCAGGGCCGGTGCTGACGATTCAGTACCAGCTGCCCGCGACGACGAGCCCGCCGCTCCCCGAAGTGTCGGCGCCGGCCGCGGCGCAGCCGCTGCTGGTCGACCAGGTTCCTGGAGGAGATCTCGTCATCTCGTTCGAGGACCTCGGCGCCGCGGCCGGCGCTTACGATGTCTACGAGGGGACGCTCGGCGGCGGCTACAACCACGCCCCGAGGATCTGCAACGCCCAGACGAGCGCGGCCAACGGCCGCCGGCAGCTCCAGGTGACCCCCTCCGCCGGCAGCGCCTATTACCTCGTGACCGCCGCCGACCTCTGCCAGGAGGGCACGAGCGGCTCGAGCTCCGCCGGCGTGCCGCGCCCCTCCGCGAACCTCACCTGCTCGCCCTAGGAATTCGCCTCGAGCGTCGCGACGGCGTCGGCTGCGCGCGGCGCGGGTCGCCGCCGACCGCACCGCGCACAGCCTCCATCGTGAAGAGTCTCTGTAGTGTCTCGAAAGCGGCAAAGGTCGCCGGATTTCGCTGAAATCCGGAAATTCCTGAGGTACATTGCCGGGCGTTTCCACGGAGCCACGGAACCAGCGGGCCGACCCGACCACTCTTCGTCATGGACTCCGACCACGCCGCCGCCATCGCCGCCCTCCTGGACGGCGACCCCGAGACCGTCGCCGAGGTGCGTGCCGCGATTCGCTCGGTCGTGCGGGCGTTCCGGTTCCGCGGCCGCGACGTCGAGCGCGATCTCGCCCAGGAGGCGCTGAGCCGGGTGGTCGAGAACGTCACCGCGGGCCGCTTCCGCGGCGAAGCGACGCTGCGCACCTACGTCCAGCAGGTGGCGAAGTTCGTCTGCCTCGAGCACATCCGCCGCAAGCGGACGGAGGTGCGCATCGACTTCGAGGCGCTGCCGTCGCCGGAGCGCTGGTCCGGACCGGAGGAGTCGCTCCTGCTCGACGAGGAGCACGCGCGCAACCTCGAGGCGTTCGCCGCGCTCCCGGCGGAGTCGCGCGAGCTGCTGCGCCTGGTGTTCGTCGAGGGTCTGACCTACGCCGAGCTGGCGCGCCGCTTCGGGGTGACCGAGAGCGCCATCAAGTCGCGCATCCACCGATTGAGACTGGAGTGCCGCGAGCGCCTCGGGCGGAAAGGCCCGCTCCCGGGACGGGCGTCGTGGAAGAGGCCGACCGAGGTGGAGTCATGAGCGCCGCCGACCGGCATCCCGACCTGCTGGCCTACGTCGCGGGCCTGCTTCCGGAGGATCGGCAGGCGGACATCGCGGCGCACCTCCGGCGCTGCGACGCCTGCCGCGACGAGGAGCGCTCGCTCCGTTCGCTTCGCCACAGTCTTCGATCGTCGACGGCGACCACGGCCGGCGGCCATCCCTCCGTGGAGGACCTGGTCGCGGCCGACGAAGGAGCGTCGCGCGATTCGCTGTCCGGTCACGTCGCACGGTGCGCGGAGTGCCGCGCCGACCTCGAGGCCCTGGCGCGGGTCCGGCTCGGCTCGCGGGAGGAGCGGCATCGGGAGCGCTTTCAGCGCGCCGCGGCGGGGGCACCCTCTGCCGGTGAGGACGACGCGCCGTTTCGTCCCCGGGGCGCGCGCCGCATCGCGCGGAGCGTGCTCGCGGCGGGACTCGCCGTCTCGCTTCTCGGCATCGGCTGGGTGGCGTTCCGCCTGCGGCCGGCGGCGCGACAGGAATCCGGCCCCATCGTGCTCTACCCCGCAACCCGCGGCGCGGCCGGGGTGAGTCCGGTGACCGCGGGAAGCGCCGCGGCGCTTCGCCTGATTCTGCCGTTCGGTGCTCCCGGAGGCCGGTACGAAGCGCGGGTCCAGGACGCGAACGGTCTCGAGATCCTGGCGCAGACGAGCATCGTCAAGGATGGCGAGATCCTCGAAGTGCGCTTCGACGCGCCCGACCGGCCGGGCGAGTACCACCTGGCGGTGCAATCCCTCGACGCGAAAGACGCGGCGCCCGTTCTCTACCCGCTGCACGTCACCGGCCGGCAGCCGTGATCGCACGGCGGCGGTGAGCGCGCGGTCCCGGCGCGACTGAACATGCCCCGACGGGCGCCGCCGGGTCTCACCGCGGTCCTCGGGGCGTCGCTGCTCCTGCTGGGAACCGCGGCGATCACCCGCGACATCGATCCTCCCGCGCCACTCCGTGCGCCCGAGGCGATGCTGCGCGCACCCGGGACGGAGGCGCGCGCATCTGAGCCGGACACGCGCGCGTTCCAGGTGGAGCTCGACTCCGCGCGCCGGCAAGCCCGGGAGGAGCATCTCGAAAAGGCGGCGTCGGAGGTCTCCCGGGCGGAAGCGGAGCACGGCCCGAGGTCCGCGGAGCTGGCGCAGGCGCTCGCCGGCCAGGCGTTCGTCCTCTGGGGTGCGGAGGACTACGATGCCGGCCTGCCGATCGCGGAACGGGCGCTGACCCTCTTTCTCGCGCAACCGCAGGAGACCACGCGGCTGGCGGGAAGCCGCTACCTCGTCGCCGAGTTCCGGCGCGCCACGGGGGATTACGCCGGGGCGCTGGATCAGTACCAGGCCGCCATCGCCACCTGGAGCCGGCTGCCCGGCGACAACGATGCCGGCATCGGCTCGGCCCTGCACTACATGGGGATCGTGCATGCGCAGACCGGAGACCCGGAGGGGGCTCGCGCCTGCCTGCTGAAGGCGCTTGCCGTCCGTGAGCGCGCGCCGGGTGGCCCGGACGCCTACGTCGCCGGCACGCTCCAGGCGCTGGCGGACCTGGCGGCGCGCGCCGGGGATGCGGCGGCGGAAGATCTCTTCGCGCGCGCGCAGCGGATCTGGGAGCGGACCCTCGGACCGGCCGACCCGTTCATCGCGCGGAGCCTCCTGGCGCGGGCCCGCCTGCTCGCGGCCGCCGGCGACCTGGCGGCGGCGCGCCCGCTGATCGATCGGGCGGTGTCGATCCGTGTCGCGGCCTTCGGGCCCCGGTTTCACCTCGTCGCGCAGGCGCGCTTCGCCCGCGCCGACCTGCTGGCGCGCGCCGGCGAATGGGAGGCGGCGCTGTCAGAATCCGGAGAGGCGCTCGCGATCCTCGACGAATCGCTCGATCCGTCTGCTCCCGAGGTCGCCGCGGGGCTCGCGGACCGGGCCCGACTGCAATGGCGGGCGGGGCGGCGAGCCGATGCGGTCGGCACGGCGCTGGCCGCCGAGAGAATGGCGCGCGCGCGGTTCCTGCTCTCCGTGCGCCATCTCGACGACGGGCTGGCGCTCCGCTTCGCCGCGGCCCGCACGTCCGGGCTCGACGTCCTCCTGACCGCGCTCGCGGAAGGACCGGCCGGCGACGACGGCGCCGCGGCGCGGGAGGTCTTCGACGCGGTCATCCGATCGCGCGGGATGGTGCTCGACGCACTCGAACCCGGACACGAGGGGCGCGATCCGGGGCTCGACGAAGTGCGGGGTGCGCTCCCTCCCGGCGATGCGCTCGTGGCCTGGGTGCGCTACGACCGTCTCGCTGCCCTCGACAGGCCGACGATCTCCTCCTACCTTGCGCTCGTGCTCCGGCCCGGGGCCCCATCGCCCGTGGTCGTGCCGCTCGGTCCGGCGGATGCCATCGATGCGGCGGTCGCCGCCTGGCGCGAGGAGGCAACCCGCGATCCTCACCGCAGGCCCGCGAACGAGTCCGACGACGCGGCGCGCGCGGCGGGCGAGCGCCTGCGCCGTGCCGTCTGGGATCCGATCGCGCCGGTCCTTTCTGGCGCGCGGCAGGTCTTCCTGGTGCCGGACGGGGCGCTCGACCTCGTCGCCTTCGGCGCGCTGCCGGCGGAGGGCGGTCGCTTTCTCGTCGAGTCGGGTCCGCTGCTCGACGTCCTCACGGCGGAGCGCGATCTCGTCCGGCTGGCCGGCGCCTCCGCCGCAGGCCGCGGCCTGCTCTCGGTCGGCGGCCCGGACTTCGGCGCTCCCGGCGACGCGACGACGTCCCGCGTTGCGCCAGGCATGCCACCGGGCGTGACCATGAACGCGGCCACAAGCGTGACGACGCCGCGCCCGCTGTGCCCGGAGTTCGCGGCGCTCTCGTTCGAGCCGCTCCCCGGAGCAGCGCAGGAGGCGCGCGAGGTCGCCGCACTCATGCCCGCTGAAGGAGAGCGCCTCGTTCTCGAAGGAGCGCAGGCGCGCGCCGACGTCATCGCGAAGCTGGCGCCGGGGAAGCGCATCCTCCACCTGGCGACGCACGCCTTCGTCCTGCCGGAAGCGTGCGGCCTCGTGCCCGTGAAGGGCACCGCGGAGGATCTCGCCGCGCCCCCGGCTGAACGGACCCTCCTCCGATCCGGTCTCGCCTTCTCCGACGGCGTGCTCTCCGCCGAGGAGATCGCCCGCCTGGATCTCACCGGCGCGCAGTGGGTCGTCCTGTCCGCCTGCGACACGGGCCTCGGGGACGTCCGCGCCGGGGAAGGGGTGGTGGGGTTGCGTCACGCCTTCGAGAGGGCCGGCGCCCGCACGGTCATCATGAGCCTGTGGGGGGCGGACGATGCCTCGGCGCGCGCCTTCATGCGGGCGCTGTACGCGGCGCGTCAGGCCGGGGCGACGACGACCGGGGCGATGCGCCGCGCCGCCGTCCGCCTGCTCGAGGACCAGCGCGCCCGCGGCCGCACCACGCATCCTTATTACTGGGGCGGCTTCGTCGTCACCGGCGACTGGCGCTGACCGTCCGGCCGCATCGTCCCGGTGCCCGCAAAGGAACAAGCCTGCCGGCCCGGATGACACCGGACCGGCAGGCCATTCGCCCCGGCGGCGGCGAGGCTACTTCTTCTTGAAGGTGAAGATGCTGATGCCGATGCGGATGCCGTGGCTGTCCTGGTCGTCGAAATCGTCGGCGCCCATCAGCTTCTGGAGGAAGAACTCGAACCGCACGGCGGCGGAGTCACCGACGAACATCTTCGCGCCGACGGCCGCTTCGATCTCGTCGTCCACGAAATCGCCGAGGTCCCCCGAGACGAACCCGAAGGAGCCCGAGACGTAGCCGGTGACCGGCTTGTCCGGCATCCAGTTGAAGGTGTAGATCGGCCCGAAGATCAGCGCGTCGCTGCTGCCGCCGGTGTCCGGGTCGATGTTCAGGTACGACAGGTGCGCGCCGATCTCGTGGTACCCCTTCGGCGTCAGGATCCACTGCCACTGCCCGTCGATGTTGGTCGTCGAGCCGACGTCGTCCACGTCGGTCCACGAGATGGCGAAGGCCCACTCGTTCAGCTTGTCTTCGAGCGGGGTCGCCAGGGCCGGAGACGGAGATGCGGCCCAGGCCAGGACTAGGAAGAGGATGGAGAAGAGGACGGTACGGCTGAGACCTTTGGACATCGGACCCTCCTTGTCACGTCGGCACGAGCGGTTCGAGGTTCAAGTCAGAGCCAGTTGCGGGGACCCGTTTACCATCGCTTGCCGTTCCGGTCATCCGGAGAAATACGCAGAGCACCCTCCCGTGGCACCGGGAATGCACTCCGTTGCGGGCGAGAAGGAGGGAGAGTCATGGCCCGATGTCATTCCTGTGGCAACGACTACGCGAGGAGCTTCGAGGTCACCAAGGCCGGCCGCTCCTACACGTTCGACTGTTTCGAGTGCGCCATCCACGTGCTGGCCCCCGAGTGCGCGCACTGCGGCGTGAAGATCCTCGGGCACGGGGTGGAGGCGGATCGCGAGATGTTCTGCTGCTCGCACTGCGCCCGGCACTCCGGCGTGCGCGGCAGCGTCGATCACGTGCAGCAGAGCCCGCCCGCCTGATCAGAAACTGATGGGCCAGCCCCAGCCGAGGATCAGGCCGTAGGTGAGACCGCCGGCCTGCACGTCGTCGTTTTCGAAGATCGACACCTGTGCGTCCGACCAGCGCACCGATCCGCCGAGATTGAAGCGGCGGCCGAGACGCCAGAAAACGCCGCCTCCGGCCCACAGGGCCGCGGTCTGATCGCTGTCGTCAGTGAAATCCGCGTCGTAGGTGGCCCCGACGAGTCCGACGCCGCCGCCAAAGAAGGGCCGCGTCCTCTTCTTGCCCCAGATCTTTCGGATGCCGAGGTCGAACTCGAACGTCGAGCCGGTGATGTCCCCGGAGGTCACGAACCCGCCGACGTTGATCGGGACGCGCTCCTCCACCGCGGCCGACGCGAAGTAGTCGACGGCGATCCAGACCGGCCAGGTCTCGCGGCCGAAGGTGACCTCGGCCCCGAAGGCGCCCTGGTCTTCGACCGGGGCCCAGTCGGCCTTGTCCATCGGCTTGACCCCGAGCAGGAAATTCACGTCTCCGCCCGCGAACGCGGCGGTGGCGGGAGCGGCGAGCAGGAGGATCGACAGCGCGAGCGCGAAACGGGTTGCGACGGCAGGCCTGGTTTTCATGTTCCCCCCCGGGAGCAGGCGGACCTGGTGTTGCACTCGGCCGCGCGGCGCTTATACCGGAATCGCGGCGCGGGCGTCAAAGGCGCGTACGATGCTCGCGAACCAGGTGCGGCCGTGCGCCTCTGCCTGAAGCGCGATCGCCCAGCCGAGCAGCAGGCCGTAGGTGAAACCGCCGGCCTGCACGTCTTTGTCGAAGAGCGTCACCTGCGCGTCCGAGACGCCGCCTCCGGCCCACGGCCCCACGGTCTGATCGCTCGCGCGGTCCACATCCGCGTCGTAGGTCGGCCTGGAGGTGCACCAGTCGATGGAGTTGACGAACAGCAGCCCCGGATCCGGGTGCCGCGGGGACGGGAGCGCCCGGAGGCGCAGGCCATCGGCGCCTGCGACCGGCCCCAGGCCGCGACGCTGACCTGTCCTTGAGACGCGGCGGCAAGGCAGCCTAAACTCCCCGGGACAACCAACTCCGGGGACCATGAAAACGACGATCCTGGAGCGGCTCCACATGTGGAGCGCGTTCCAGCCCGACCGCGGCATCGACTTCAACGCCTTCTTCTGGGCCCGACGCGACGGCGGCAACGTGATGATCGATCCGCTGCCGCTCGACCCGGCGGAGATCGAGTTCGTCCGCAAGAAGGGCGGCGTGCGCTGGATCCTGGTCACGAACGCCGACCATTGGCGCGCGACCGCGACGCTGCGCGAGGTATTCCGAGCCGAGGTGTACGCGCCCGCCCCCGAGCGCGAGCGTCTCGAGCGCGAGCATCGGCGCCCGGACCAGTGGTACGACGCGGGGGGCGGGCTCCCCGCCATCCTCCGCGACGACATCCAGGTCCTGCCGATCCGCGGCGGCAAGACCCAGTGCGAGATGGCCTTCTACCTCAAGCCGAATCGCGCCCTCGTCTTCGGAGACATCGTGCGCTCGCAGGTCGCCGGGCGCCTGACGCTCCTGCCCGACGACAAGCTCTCCGACAAGGCTTCGGTTCTCGATTCGCTGCGGCGCGCCATCCCGCTGCCATTCGACGTCATCCTGGTCGGCGACGGCGACTGCGTCTTCCACGACGCGCGCGACACCTTCTTCCGCATGCTCGACGCCGTGCCGGGGGTGCTGTTCAACAAGGTCAGCCTGAACCGCCTCGAGTTCGCGCCCGGCCGGGTGCGGCAGGCCGGCGCCGAAACCGAGGTCGCGCACGTTTCGCGCCACATGACCGCGCGCCAGCTCGGCTACCACATGCGGCGCATCCTCCCGGGCAACGTCTGGCCCGCCTTCCACTACGAGACGGGCGAGGAGGAGATGTTCCTGGTCTGGAAGGGGACGCTCAAGGTCCGCACCCCGAACGGGCTCTTCCCCGTGGGACCCGGGGACCTCGTCGCCATGCCGACCGGGCCGGCGCACGCGCACCAGTTCATCAACGACGGCGACGAGCCGGCGGAGCTCTTCTGCCTCGGCGTCGATCGCCCGCAGAGCCTCGCCTTCTATCCCGACACCAACAAGATCATGGTGAGCGAGCGGGGCGAGATCTACCGCGTCGCCGACCGCCGCGAGGACTACTGGGAGGACGACCCGACGGTCGTCCGCCCCGCGGTCGCGCCGGAGAAGAAGCCCGGATCCTGAGTCGCGCCCGGGAGGCGTGCCTTCTCTCCCTGGGGCGGGCGTATGATTTCAGCATGCGGCGCTTCCGCTTCATCCACGTTGTCGTGATGCTGGCTGCCACCGGCGCGCTGCCGGCGGAACCACCGGCACCGGCGCAGGAGCTGTCGCTACCCGCCCGGCTGCATGCCGAGCTGACCATCGTCAGTCCCGAGGAGGACCCGCGCACGAAGAGCGGCAAGACCGCGGTCGGCACACTGCTCTGGCCGAGGCCGCCGGACAGGTTGAAGCCGTGGGTCCAGTTCCCGACCACCTCCGCCCAGCTGACCATCGAGATCCGCCGCTGGAGCCTCGAGGAGGAGGAAGACGCGCTGCGCGCCGCGATCGACTCGGGAGGCGTGCCGGCCGTCATCAAGGCGACGAAGAATCTGAAGACCCTCGGGGCGGTGCACGTGGGTGGCGAGGGCATCGCGATCCGCGCCGCCTCGACCTGGATCACCGATGACGCTCAGCGCATCCGGCTCGTGTTCAGCAGCCGCCTCGTCACCGAGAACCAGACCCCCTTCGATCAGACCACCCGGGCGCTCGACATCCTGGATCTCAGGCTGCCGCACGGCCGGCAGTACGGGAGCGGCTCGCTCATCACCGCGACGAAGGTCGAGTACAAGGAGCCGGGCCTGATCGAGCCGGTCACCTTCGCCATGGACACCGTCCCGCAGCCGGTCGACAAGGTCGAGCGGCTCCCCGCGAGATCCGAGTGATGCCGGGCCTCCGCTTCACGGCCGCGGTCCTGATGTTCGTCGCCATGGGCGTGCTGTCGGCCGCGCCGCCGGCGGCGCCGGAAGAGCTGAGCCTGCCGGCCAAACTGCGGGGGCAGATCACCATCGTCAACGCCGAGGTGGACCCGCGCACCGAGGCCGGCCGGACGGCGGTCGGCGAGATGCTCGGGTTGAAGAAGCCGCCGGGGGTCGGGATCACCGGCATGGAGCCAAGGGTCAAGTTCCCGACCGGCTCGGCCCAGGTGACCATCGAGATCCGTCGCTGGACCCTCGAAGAGGAAAAAGACGCGCTGCATGCCGCGATCGACTCGGGAGGCGTCGCGGCGGTGATCAAGGCGACGAAGAAGCTGACGACCCTCGGGGACGTGCACGTCGGCGGTGAGCGGGTGGCGATCCGCGCCGCCTCGACCTGGATGACGGACAGCGCCCAGCACATCCGGCTCGTCTTCAGCAGCCGACTCGTCACCACGAATCCGGATCCCATGGCGCAGACGACCCGGGCGCTCGACATCCTCGATCTGACGCTGCCGCACGGCGAGCCGTACGGGACCGGCTCGCTCGTCACCGCCACGCAGGTCGAGTATAAGGACCCGGGGCTGATCGATGCCGTCTCCTACGCCATCGACAGCGCCACGCAGCCGATCGACAAGGTCGAGCGGCTTCCCTCCGAGGCCGCCGCGGACAAGCCCAGGCAGCACTGACGCGCAGTTCGTCTCCCGCCGTTTCGACGCCTACACTGGCCGCATGTCAGACCTCGGCCTCGCGGCGGTCACCTTCCTGGCGACCTTGGGCGCCGCGCTCATCGCGACCGTCGTCCGGACCCTGCTGCCGCCCACGCACATGAGCCATGAGTCCCAGGACATCGTCCGCCTCGGCATGGGACTCGTCGCGTCGATGACCGCCCTGCTCCTGGGACTGGTCACCGCCGCGGCCAAGGGTTCCTTCGACGCGCAGGACGCCGGGATGAGGAGCGCCGCGGCCGGCATCGTGACGCTGGACCGGCACCTGGCGCGCTACGGCCCGGAGGCAGCGCCCATCCGGGAGTCCCTGCGCGGCGCGGTGGCGACGCGCATCGAAGCGATCTGGCCGGCCTCCGGCGCCGGTCGCGGTTTCGGCAGCCTCGACGGACCCGCCCCGGCGGAGAAGATCGAGGACCAGATCCTCGCGCTTGCGCCGGCGAACGACACGCAGCGGTGGTTCAAGTCGGAAGCGCTGGGGCTTTGCGAGCAGGTGCTGCGCACCAGGACCACGATGATCGGCAACGCGGCCGGCTCGGTCCCGCTTCCCTTCCTGATGGTGGTGATCTTCTGGCTGATGATGACCTTCGCGAGCTTCGGTCTCTATGCGCCGCGCAACGCCACCGTGGTCGCGGTCCTCGTCATCGCCTCGATCTCGGTCGCCGCCGCGGTCTACCTGATCCTCGAGCTCGACGACCCCTTCACCGGCGTCATCAGGATTTCCAGCGGCCCGATGCGCAGCGCGCTGGCCGCCCTCGGCCACTGAGGGTCCGCCTCGACGACCGGGCTCGACGTTGACGCGAACCTTTGGCGGACGCTAAGATCCTCTCGTCCAGCCACACTGAAGCGAGTCCTTCCTCACCCAGGGTGGGGGCGAAACGGTCTCGACGGGGGTGTTGAGGCTGGGGAAGCGTGCCGAGGTCCCGCCGCCTCGTTAAACAGGTGGAAATTAGTAAGCGCCAACAACACGTTCGCGCTGGCTGCTTAAG
>Ga0134121_10000872_pt1 | contig 31003 bp, 24 predicted proteins | sample KB301_FD_96463 | JGI IMG/M metagenome (GOLD analysis project Ga0134121, IMG submission 96463) | Terrestrial soil microbial communities without Nitrogen fertilizer from Kellogg Biological Station, Michigan, USA - KB3-0-1 | ecosystem: Environmental > Terrestrial > Soil > Unclassified ... | reverse complement strand
TGGAGGTCTTCGCCAGCCAGAGGGGAACGCCGGTGATGATCCCCGGAACGGCGGGAGCGGTGGGCGCCAGAAGGAAGACCACGCTGCTCGGCGTGCTCGACCGCACGGTCACCGCCCCGGGCGGTCGCACCCTGCGGGAATGGCTGCGCCGGCCCCTGGTGTCGCCGGGGGAGATCGCCGAGCGCCACCGCGCCGTGGGTGAGCTGGTGGCGGACAACCCCCGGCGCGAGCGCATCCGCGAGCACCTGGCCCGCATGGCCGATCCCGACCGGTTGCTGGCCCGGGCGGTGCTCGGCACGGTCACCCCGCGCGAGGCCGCGGCCCTGCGCGACTCCCTGGGCGAGGCGCCGGGGCTGCTGGACGAGCTGGCCGCCCTGCTGGCGGGCGACCCGGGGGCCGCGCCTCTGCTCGCCCGGCTGGCGGAGGCCGATCCCCTGCCGGAGCTTCACGCCTATCTTCTTCGCACCCTGGAGGCCGCGCCCGCCGTCAACCTTCAGGAGGGGGGCGTCATCGCGGCCGGAGTCTCCGAGGAGCTGGACCGCTACCGCTCGCTGACCCGCGACAGCAAGCGGCACATCGCGGCGCTCGAGGTGCGGGAGCGGGAGCGCACGGGGATCTCCTCGCTCAAGATCCGCTACAACCGGGTCTTCGGCTACTACCTGGAGGTCACGCGGGCGAACCAGGAGAGGGTGCCGGCGGACTACATCCGCAAGCAGACGCTGGTCAACGCCGAGCGCTACGTGACGCCGGAGATCAAGGAGCTGGAGGAGCAGATCCTCTCCGCCGAGGAGCGGCAGGTGGCGCTGGAGCAGCGGTTCTTCCGCGAGTTGGTGGAGAGGATCGCCGCCGAGGCCGCCGGCCTCACCGCCCTGGCGGCGGTCGTGGGAGCCGTGGACGCCCTCGCCGCCTTCGCCGAGGTGGCGGCGCGCCAGCGCTACGTGCGGCCGGTGATGGGGGAGGCGGGGGGGCCGATCGTCCTGCGGGAGGGGCGCCACCCGGTGGTGGAGCAGGCGAGTCGGGACGCCTTCGTGCCCAACGACGCCGAGCTCGACGCCGAGGGCTCGCAGATCGTCCTGCTGACCGGCCCCAACATGGGGGGAAAATCGACCTACCTGCGGCAGGTGGCGCTGATCGTCCTCATGGCCCAGGCCGGCAGCTTCGTGCCGGCGGACGAGGCGGTGATCGGCGTCGTCGACCGCATCTTCACCCGCGTCGGCGCCTCGGACGATCTGGCCCGAGGCGAGTCCACCTTCATGGTGGAGATGATCGAGACGGCGAACATCCTGCGCCACGCGACGGACCACAGCCTGGTGATCCTCGACGAGGTGGGGCGGGGCACGGCGACCTTCGACGGCCTGTCGCTCGCCTGGGCGATCGTCGAGTACCTGCACGAGCACAGCCGGCCGAAGACGCTCTTCGCCACCCACTACCACGAGCTGACGGAGCTGGCCTCGCTGCTGCCCCGGGTGGTGAACCGCACCATGGCGGTCAAGGAGTGGGAGGAGCGCATCGTCTTCCTGCGCCGCGTGGTGCCGGGCAGCGCCGACAAGTCCTACGGCCTCCACGTGGCGCGCCTCGCCGGCCTGCCCGACTCGGTGATCGAGCGGGCCGGGGAGGTGCTGGCCAACCTCGAATCCCTGGAGTACGACCCCACCGGCAAGCCCCGCCTCGCCCGAGGCACCGGCTCGCCCGACCCCGGAGGCCCGGCGCAGCTCACCCTCTTCGCGCCGCCCGAGCAGGTGGTGGCCGGGCTGCTGAAGACGCTGGACGTGAACCAGTTGACGCCGCTCGCGGCGCTGAATCTGCTGCACAGCTTGAAGTCGCGGCTGGGGTAGGGGTGCGGCCCTATAATCCCCGCCCGGAGGTAACCCAAACCATGAACTGGATCTTCATCGGCGCTCTCTGCGCCGCGTTGTCGGTGATCGCCGGAGCCTTTGGGGCGCATGCGCTGGCGGCGCGGTTCGAGCCGCGAGAGCTGCAGCTCTGGGAGACGGCGGCGCGCTACCTCATGTATGGCGGCCTGTCGCTGGTGCTGGTGGGGCTCTTCGGGCGGCTGGGGGCGGCCCGCGGGGTGAACGGCGCCGGATGGGCGTTGTTCCTGGGCAGTGTCGTCTTCAGCGGCACGGTGTTCGGCCTGGCGGCGGGCGGGCCGCGCTGGATGGGCGCGGTCACTCCCATCGGGGGCACGCTGATGATCGCGGGGTTCCTGATCTTCGCCTGGGCCGCTCTCACCCTGCAAAAGGGGTAGCGCCCTCTTGACGCAACGGATACGATTCGCGCCATGGCAAACGCAATCTTTCCCATCGCCGCGCCGGCCAACGAGCCGGTGCGTTCCTATGCTCCTGGATCGGCCGAGAAGAAGTCCCTGAAGAAGCGCCTGGACGAGATGCTGAGCGAGCAGATCGAGATCCCGCTCATCATCGGCGGCAAGGAGGTGCGCACGGGCAATACCGGCAAGGCGGTCTCGCCGCACGACCACAAGCACGTGCTGGCCACCTTCCATCAAGCCGGCGCAGCGGAGGTGGAGGCGGCGGCCCAGGCCGCGAAGGCGGCGTGGCTGGACTGGTCCGAGGCCTCCTGGGAGGACCGGGCCGCGGTGCTGCTCAAGGCGGCGGACCTGCTGGCCGGCCCCTGGCGCGACACGCTCAACGGCGCCTCGATGCTCAACCAGTCGAAGACCGTCTTCCAGGCCGAGATCGATTCGGCGTGCGAGCTGATCGACTTCTACCGCTTCAACCCCTACTTCATGCGCCATCTCTACACCGACCAGCCGTGGTCGATGCCGGGGATGTGGAACCGGGTGGAGTACCGCTCGCTCGAAGGGTTCGTCTTCGCCGTCTCACCGTTCAACTTCACCTCGATCGGCGGCAATCTGCCCACGGCGCCGGCGCTGATGGGCAACACCGTGCTGTGGAAGCCGGCCTCGACGGCGGTCTACTCGAACTACTTCATCATGAAGATCCTCCAGGCGGCGGGTCTGCCGGACGGCGTCATCAACTTCCTGCCCGGCAAGGCGAGCCAGGTGGGCGATCCGGTGCTGGCCCATCCCGATTTCGCGGGCATCCACTTCACCGGCTCGACGCCCGTGTTCCACTCGATGTGGAAGACGGTGGGCGACAACATCGACCGTTACAAGTCCTACCCTCGCATCGTGGGCGAGACGGGCGGCAAGAACTTCGTCTTCGCCCACCCTTCGGCGGACGTCGAGGCCTACGTCACGGCGCTGGTGCGAGGCTCCTTCGAGTACCAGGGGCAGAAATGCTCGGCGGGCTCGCGCGCCTACGTGCCGAAGTCGCTGTGGCCGAGGGTCAAGGAGATGCTGGTCGCGCAGGTGGAGTCGATCTCGATGGGCTCGCCGCTCGACTTCCGCAACTTCATGGCGGCGGTGATCGACGAGAATTCCTTCGACCGCATCATGGGCTACATCGACCACGCGAAGAATTCGAGCGAGGCCGAGATCCTGACTGGCGGCAAGGGCGACAAGTCCGAGGGCTATTTCATCTCGCCCACGGTCGTGGTGACCACCGATCCGCACTTCAAGCTGCTGCGCGAGGAGATCTTCGGCCCCGTGCTGACGGTCTACGTCTATGAGGACGCCGACGTGGCGAAGACCCTGGAGCTGGTCGACACCACCAGTCCCTACGCCTTGACCGGCGCCGTCTTCGCCCGGGACCGCAAGGTCATCTCCGGGCTGACGGCGGCGTTGCGGCACGCGGCGGGCAACTTCTACATCAACGACAAGCCCACGGGAGCCGTGGTGGGCCAGCAGCCCTTCGGCGGCGCCCGTGCCTCCGGCACCAACGACAAGGCCGGCTCGATGGCCAACCTCCTGCGCTGGACCTCCCAGAGGGCAATCAAGGAGACCTTCGTGCCGCCCGCGAGCTACGGCTACCCGCACATGGGGGAGGAGTAGGTTCAGCCGCCGCCGCTGGCCGCCGGCAGGAGATCGGTGAAGAGGCGCTGCCAGGCGTCCTGGGTGAGGGGCGTCTGGTTGGCCTCGAAGGTGCGGGCCGGGGGGGCCAGCACGTCGGAGGAGGGGGCGGGCTTGTTCTGCGAGAAGAAGGGCGGCGTCCACTCGCGGCCGTTCTTGGTCGTGTATACGTAGTAGCCGAGGCGCGGCGCGTTCGGGCTCGGGTCGTCGTCGAGCCGCAGCACGAGGGTGCCCTTGCCGCTCGAATTCATGGCCAGGTAGTCGACCACGGCATAGCGCGAGATCTTTTGCAGTGAGCCGCGATAGCGCCAGCTCCTGCCGCCGTTGGCGCTCGACAGGAACTCCAGATTGGGCGCCGGCACCTCGCCCCCGATCTGGGAAGCGGCCCAGAGCTCCTGGCTGGTGACGCCGCGGCCGGCGTAGACCCAGTTCTGATTGTGGAAGTTCTCTGGCATCTGGATCAGCCGCCAGCCGTCCCGGGACGAGATCAGGATGCGGGGATCGTGCTCGGCGGCGGTGCCACTGTGAGTGAACACTAGGGCGGGGCTGCCCCCCTGGACCGCGAAGGCGAAACGCGGGCTCGATTGGGCCAGAGTCTCCGGCGGCAGGTCGCCCTCCTGCTGCGCCGTTCCCACCCCCGACAGGAAAGCCATCCCCGTCACCGCGAGAGCGACCGCCAGTCTCGTCGATGGAACCATGATGATCGATTCCCTCCGTTGCGAAGCCCTAATATGCCCGGTCATCTTACACGCTAACATGCCATACTCGATCGGCACTTCCTCGCTGGAGGCGAAATGAATCGTTGGGTTGGTATGGCCGTTGCGGTTCTTCTGTTTACGCTTTTTTCCTGCAGGAAAGAAATGGCTTTCGAAAACGCGCGCATCGCGGCGCCATCCGGAGCGGCCGCGCAAGCTCCGGCGGGAGCGCCCGCCGATCAACCCAGGGCTGCGCCGGCCAACGCGCCAGTCGCCAACCGCGCACCCGCCATCCCCCGCAAGCTCGTCCGTACCGTGGACCTGAATCTCGAGGTGAAGAGCCCCGAGGAGTCGGCGGCCAATGTCCAGGCGCTGGTTGCGGGCTTGGGCGGATACGTGGCGAGCGCCTCGACGCGGCGCCAGAACGACGTTCTCCAGTACACGCTCACGTTGCGCGTGCCGGTCGAGCGGTTCGACGAAGCGCTGAAGGCCGTGCGCGCCCTGGGGGTTCGGGTCGACCGCGAGAGTCAGAAGGTCGAGGACGTCACCGACCAGTACGTCGACCTCGACGCGCGTATGCGCACCCTGGAAGCCACCGAGGCGGAGCTGCGCGGCCTACTGGCCGAGTCGCGGCAGCGGGGGCGCAAGGTCGCCGAGATCATGGAGGTCTACCGCCAACTCGTGGAGATCCGTTCGCAGATCGAGCAGATCCATGGGCAGCTCAACTCCTTCGACAAGCTGGCGGCCCTCTCGACCCTCAACCTGGAGCTGGTGCCCACCGAGGCGGCCAAGCCGGTCGCGGGAGACGCCTGGCATCCTTCCGACACCGTCCGGTCGAGCTTTCGCGCCCTGGTGGTGTTCCTCAAGGCTTTGATGGATTTTCTGATCTGGGCCTTGATCGTGCTGGTGCCGATCGGCCTGGTGCTCGGCGCGCTGATCTGGGGCGTTGGGCTGGCCGGCCGGCGGCTCCTCCGGCTCAGAGGAGCTGCCGCAGCAGCTCCGCCAGGTGAACGGCACTCCGGCCCGTCGTCTGGGCAATCTGCTGGCGGCAACTGAAGCCGTCGGCGACGATCTGGGTCCCCGCAGCGGCCCCCCGCACGGCGGGGAGCAGCACCCTCTCGCCGATGGCGAGGGAGATCTCGTAGTGCTCCGCCTCGAAGCCGAAGGCTCCGGCCATGCCGCAGCAGCCGGAGTCGAGCAGGTGGAAGCTTGAAGCCGTCCGTTCCAGCAGGCTCCGGTCCGCCTCCAGGCCCATCACCGCGTGGTGATGGCAATGGCCATGAACCAGAGCCTCCAGCGCCTCGCTGCCGTGTCGCGGCGGCTCCCAGCCTCTCTGGACCAGCAGCTCGGCGAGGGTGAAGGTCTGGGTCGCCAGGCGCCGGGCGGCCTCGTCGCCGGGGAACAGTCCGGGCAGCTCGTCGCGGAAGACGGCGACGCAGCTCGGCTCCAGCCCCACCAGGGGGACGCCGGCCGCGATCTCCGGCGCCAGGGCTTCGAGGATCTGGCGGAGCTGGCGGCGGGCGAGATCCAGCATGCCGAAGTCGTAGAGCGGCCGGCCGCAGCAGAGGGTCCGGCGGGGGATGGTCACCCGCAGGCCGGCGGCCTCCAGCACCTCGACGGCGGCCCGGCCGATCCCCGGCTCGAAGTAGTTGGTGAAGGTGTCCGGCCAGAGCAGGACGCGATCTCCCGTCTTCTCTGGCCGGCCGACGAACCAGTCGCGGAACGTCTGGCGCGCGAAGAGGGGCAGGCTCCGCCGCGAAGCGATCCCCGCGGCCTTCTTGGCGAGGCTTCCGAGGAATGGGCTTTGAGCGACGGAATTGGCGAGGCCGGGAGCGGTTGAGGCGAGGCGCGCCCACCAGGGAGCGAGGCCCAGGGCGTAGGCGGAGCGGGGTCGCAGCCGGCCCAGGTAATGGTGGTGCAGGAACTCGGCCTTGTAGGTGGCGATGTCCACGCCGGCCGGGCACTCGGCGCGGCAGCCCTTGCAGGCGAGGCAGAGGTCGAGGGACTCGCGCACTTCGGCGCTGCGCCAGCCGTCGCGGATGACGCCGCCCTGGAGCATCTCGAAGAGCAGCCGGGCTCGGCCGCGCGTCGAGTGCTCCTCCTCCCGCGTCGCCCGCCAGCTCGGGCACATGACGCCGCCCGCCTCCTTGAGGCATTTGCCCATGCCGACGCAGCGGCCGGCGGCGCGGGCGAAGCTGCCGCGGTCCTCCGGAAAGGCGAAGACGGCGGCCGGGTCCTCCAGGCGCAGGGCCGGGCGGAGATCCGCGTCGAGGGGATAGGGATCGACCTTCTTGCCGGGGTTCATCCGGTTGTCCGGGTCCCAGATCGCCTTCAGCTCGCGGAAGGCGCGCACCAGCTCGGGGCCGAACATGCGGGGGAGGAGCTCACCGCGCTGCTGGCCGTCGCCGTGCTCGCCGGAGAGCGAGCCGCCGTGCGAGGCCACGAGGTCGGCCGCGTCCTCCATGAACGACCGGTACTTGGCGATGCCGGCCGGGGTGACGAGGTCGAAGTCGATGCGGGCGTGGAGGCACCCCTCCCCGAAGTGGCCGTAGTAGGCGGCCCGGTAGCCGAAGCGGGCGAGCAGGGCGTTCAGGTCGCGCAGGTAGGCGGCGAAGCGGTCGGGGGCCACGGCCGAGTCCTCCCAGCCGGGCCAGCCGTCGCCCAGGCGGGGATCGCGCGCCGTGGTGCCGACGGCGGCCTCGCGCGTCAGCCAGATCCGCGCCTGCGCGGCGGGCTCTTCCAGCAGGAGCGCCGGGAATCCCCAGAGGCGCGTCAGCTCGCGGGCGCGGGCCGCCGCCTCCTCCCGGCTGTCGCCGCCGATCTCCACCATCAGCCAGGCCTCTCCCGGCGGCAGCAGGTCGAGGGTCTCGCCGTAGGAGCGGCGGGTGAAGTCGTTGTCCACCAGGAAGCGGTCCATCCCTTCGAGGCCGATGGGGCCGGCGGCGAGCACCTCGGGGACGCGCTCGGCGGCGGCCACCACGTCCGCGCAGCCGATCACCAGGAGCACCCGGGCCCTGGGCGCCGGCGCCAGCCGCACCGTGGCCTCCAGGAAGCTCACGCAGGTCCCCTCGCTGCCGGTCAGCAGGCGGGCGACGTGGAACCCGCGCTCGGGGAGGAGCTCGTCGAGGTTGTAGCCCGAGACGCGCCGGGGCAGGCGAGGAAAGCGCTGGCGGATGAGGTCCGCGTAGCGGTCCCGCAGCTCCCGCAGGCGGCGGTAGATCTCGCCGCGCCGGCCGCCGGCGCGGACGATGCGGTCGATCTTCCCCTCCGGCGTCGCTCCCACCCGCAGGCGCAGGCCGTCGTAGGTGAGCACCTCCAGCTCCTCGACGTTGTCCGAGGTGCGGCCGGCGGTTACCGAGTGCACGCCGCAGGAGTTGTTGCCGATCATGCCGCCGACGGTGCACCAGGCGTGGGTGGCGGGATCGGGTCCGAAGGTGAGGCCGTGCCGGCCGGCCTCACGGCGCAGGTCGTCGAGCACCGTCCCGGGGCGCACGCGGGCCGTGCGGGCCTCGGGGTCGACCGCCAGCACTCCCTTCAGGTGGCGCGAGCCGTCGATCACCACGGCGACGTTGCAGCACTGGCCGGCGAGGCTGGTGCCGGCGCCCCGCTGCACGATGGGCGCGCGGTGGCGGCGGCAGGCGGCCACGGCCGCCACCAGGTCGTCCACGTCCGCCGGCACGACCACGCCGATGGGCACCTGCCGGTAGTTCGAGGCGTCCGTGGCATAGAGGGCGCGGCTGCCGTCGTCGAAGCGCACCGTTCCGCGCACCGAGCGGCGCAGGTCGTCCGCCAGGGCGAGGGTATCGCCGGTCCAGGGCCGTGGGCTCATCGGGCGAAGGTTACCGCGGATCGGCGGCTATAATCCCCGGCCATGTCGATTTCAGAACCGGAGGCTCGCACCCACCTGGGGCTCGACCGGCGCCTCTGCGGCCAGCCGCTGGCGGTTGAGGAGGGCTCGGCCGTCGTGGCCTTCGAAGCCCTTCCCGAGATGGCGGCGGACGAGCGCGGGCTGGTGCACGGCGGCTTCGTCTTCGGCCTCGCCGATCATGCCGCCATGCTGGCCGTCAATCACCCCAACGTGGTGCTGGGCAGCGCCGAGGTGCGCTTCCTGAAGCCCGTGACGGTGGGCGAGAGGCTGGAGGCGCGCGCCGTCGTCGAGGAGGCGGACGGCCGCAAGAGCCGGGTGCGGGTCGAGGTGCTGCGCGCGGGATCTTCCACCGAAGCGGTGATGGCCGGCACCTTCCTCTGCTTCGTCCTGGAGCGGCATGTACTGGATACGGGAGGCAAGCGATGAACGGCGGCGACCGGATCGCCTCGGTGCTGGTGGAGCAGGGGGTGCGCTTCCTCTTCACCCTGTGCGGCGGGCACATCTCGCCCATTCTGGTGGGCGCCAAGCAGCGCGGCATCCGGGTGGTGGACGTGCGCCACGAGGTGGACGCCGTGTTCGCCGCCGACGCCGTCTTCCGACTCACCGGCGTGCCCGGGGTGGCGGCCGTCACCGCCGGCCCCGGGGTGACCAACACCATCACGGCGATCAAGAACGCCCAGCTCGCCCAGTCGGGAGTCGTCCTCCTGGGAGGCGCCGCCGCCACCCTGCTCAAAGGGCGGGGAGCGCTCCAGGACATCGATCAGCAGGCCCTCTTCGCGCCGCACGTGAAGTGGGCGGCCTCGGCGAAGGCCGTGCGCGACCTCGTGCCGCTGCTGGAGAAGGCCTTCGCCGTGGCCAGGGCCGGAGTGCCCGGGCCGGTGTTCCTGGAGTGCCCGGTGGACCTGCTCTACGACGAGGCCCTGGTGCGCGAGTGGTACGGCGCCAGTTCCAAGGGCGGCGGCCTCGCGGGAGCGGGCCTGCGCTTCTACATGCGGCGCCACGCCAGAAAACTCTTCGCGAAGGCCGGCCGCAACGTCGCCCGGCCGCGTCCGGCGATCGCGCCCCCGGCGCCGGGCCGGGGCGACGTGCGCAAGGCGGCGGCCCGGCTGCGCAAGGCTAGGCGTCCGGTGCTGGTGCTGGGCGGCCAGGTGCTCCTCTCGTCGCCCACCCTGGCGGAGGCTGCGGAGCTGGCTAAGGCCGTCGAGGCGATCGGCGCTCCCGTCTACCTGGCCGGAGGCGCTCGCGGCCTGTTCGGACCCGGTCATGCCCTCCAGATGCGGCACAAGCGGCGGGAGGCGCTGCGCGAGGCGGACCTCGTGCTGCTGGCCGGCATCCCCAGCGATTTCCGGCTCGACTACGGCCGCCACGTCGCCCGTAAGGCGTTCCTGATCTCCGTCAACCGCAGCGAGGCCGACCTCAGGATGAACCGCAAGCCGGACCTCGGGGTCCATGGCGATCCCGGTCTCTTGCTGCGGGGCCTGGCCGAGGCGCTCGCCGCTAAGCCGCGGGATTGGAACGATTGGCTGGAAACGCTGCGCGCGCGAGACGACGGGCGCGAAAAAGAGATCGACGCCCAGGCGGCGGTGGCCGGCGAGCGGGTCAATCCCGTGCATCTGTGCCGGGAGATCGACCGCGCCCTGGCCCCCGAGAGCGTCATCGTGGCCGACGGCGGCGACTTCGTGGCCACGGCGGCGTACACGGTGAGCCCACGCGGTCCGCTGTCGTGGCTCGACCCGGGCGTCTTCGGCACCCTGGGCGTAGGCGGCGGTTTCGCCCTCGGCGCCAAGCTCTGCCGGCCGGAGGCGGACATCTGGATCGTCTACGGCGACGGCTCGGTGGCCTACAGCCTGGCGGAGTTCGACACCTTCGCCCGCCACGGCGTCGCCGTCATCGCCATCGTGGGCAACGACGCCGGCTGGACCCAGATCGCCCGCGAGCAGATCGAGGTGCTCCACGACGACGTCGGCGTCGTGCTGGCGCGCACCGACTACCACAAGGTCGCCGAGGGCTACGGCGGGCGGGGCCTGCTGTTGACGAAGCGGGAGGACGTGGCGAGCGTGCTCCAGCAGGCCGTGTCGCTCGCCCGCCAGGGCTTCCCCGTGCTGGTCAACGCCCATCTCGACAAGACCGAGTTCCGCAAGGGCTCGATTTCGATGTGAGGCTGGAAGTCTAAAGCTGCTCCGCGCACCAGGCGCAGCGGCACTGCGCCCTCGCGCTCGTCTTCGCTTGAGCGAACGACCGGTAGACGAGCGGGAAGAGGGCTCGCTGCCACCAGGCCGGCGTGTAGAGGCGGCCCAGGAGGCGGCCGGGATTCCGCGAATGGGAGAGGCACCAGAGCATGGCGCGGTACCCGGCCTGGCCGCCCAACTCGTAGAAGAACCGGTTGACGGAGCTCGCGCGCAGAGGGCCGCCGATCCACTGCTCCCAGAGGCGGCGGGTGCTCGCCGGATCGGAGGCCGTGGCGGCGAGCTGCCCCGAGCGCAGGGCGTACCGGAGGCCGAAGCCCCAGAGGGCGTCCTGGGCTCCCGAGGCCTCGCCTGCCCAGAGGAGGTGATGGGAGCCGGCCGGCGGCGACAGGTGAGTGCTCACGGCGCTGCCGAACCGTCGCGTCTCGCGCATCGCGAAACCGACCTTGCGCTGGAAGAAGTCGAGCGTCCGTTCGAGGTATGACGACTCGTTGTGGTAGTCGCTCCACAGGCATGTGGCGAGCGTCGCCCGTCCTCCCTGGACGAGGAGGTAGGCGTAGCCCCGGGGGGCGAGGCGGTCGTCGAGGATGGCAAAGGCGCTGTCGGGAAGATCGGTCTCAAACAGGTAGCCGACGGCCAGGGCGTCCGCACGGCGAGATCCCCAGGCGACGACGCTGCCGCCCGGCGGCCGGGGGAGCGTCTCGCCGAAGCGGATCTCGGCTCCCGCGGCGAGCGCCTGCTCCTTGAGAGCGGTGTCCAGGGTATCGGGGCCGGGTCCCCGGCGAACCAGGTAGTAGAACGGCCGGGAGGCGGAGCGGAAGACGTGCCCGCGGCCGCCTGGACCGAAGCAGACCAGCTCCCGGAAGGGGATGGCAGGGAAGGAGATCTCGATCCCCAGCGCCTGGATCTCGTCGAGCACGTCGCGATCCGTCGACCAGTTCTCGAGGCCCTGGAAATCGCCGTGGAAGCGGCCCCCCACGTCTTGACGGCGCTCGTAGACGGTCACCTTCCGGCCGGCCCGGCAGGCGAGGATCGCCGCCGTGAGCCCGGCGGGTCCCGCTCCAATCACCGTCAGAGCCTCAGAGCTTCGCATCTCCTCAGTTCGAATACTGCTCGACGGCGTAGGGTAAACTCAAGAGGTCTTCGGGCAAAATTCTGGAGGATCTCCATGCGCTATTCTGGCCCCATCCGCTCGACCGCCCTCGCGACACTGCTGCTGGTCCTGTCCTCCTGCGTCGCGACGCAGTTGCCGCCCATTTCCAGCCAGGGGAGGTCGTTCAAGCCGCTGAGCGACGAGACGCGGCTCTGGGAGCAGGGCCGCGACGAGGAGGCGAAGCTGCTCGATCACGTCAAGCTCTACGGCGATCCGGTGCTCGAATCCCACCTCGCGCGGGTGGTGGCGCGGCTCAATCCGCCGGGGATGGCCGCCAATCCGGAGATCCGCTACCGGGTGCGCGTGGTGGAGGATCCCAGCCTCAACGCCTTCGCCTATCCCCACGGCACCATCTACATCCACACCGGCCTGCTGGCGCGGATGGAGAACGAGGACGAGCTGGCGACGGTGCTCGGCCATGAGATGAGCCACGTCGAGGGCCGGCACATGCTGCGCTATCAGCGCACCGTGCACAACCGGCAGGTCGGGATCACCGTCGCCACGATCGCCGCCGCCGTGGCCCTCGCCGTCGCCGAGGGCGATGCCCTGGACAGCGGGGATTGGGGCAAGGCCTCCGTGCTCGACGCCTTCGGGCAGGTCGTCGTCGGCTTGGGGCTGGAGCTAGCCTTCACGGCCTCGGTGAACGGCTACGGGCGGGACCTGGAGAGCGAGGCGGACGAGGGCGGTTTCCGCAAGATGTCGGCCGCCGGCTACGACCTGCGGCAGGCGCCGAAGGTCTACCAGGTGCTCCTGGACGACCGCGGTGAGCCCAAGAGGATGGAGGCTTTCTTCTTCGGCAGCCATCCGCGCCTCTCCGAACGCATCGCGGATACGAAGAAGTACCTCGCGGCTCACCCCGTGGCCAACGTCGCGTTGCGCACCCCGCCGGCCGAGCCCCTGGAGGACCCGGATGCCTTCGCCCGCCTTCTGCGGCCGGTGATCCGGGACGACGCCCGGCTGAACCTCGACCTCGGGCGGCTCAAGATCGCGGAGGGCGAGATCGAGCGGGCGCGGGCTCTGAGCCCCGAAGATCCCGAGACCCACTTTCTCCGCGGTCGCCTGCGGCTGGCCCAGGCCACGGCCGCGGGTCCCGTGAACCGGCGGCAGCTTCGCCGCCAGGCCGAGGACTCCTTCCTCCAGTCCATCGAGCTCGACCCCCGGCGGGCCGCTCCCCACCGCGAGCTGGGAATCCTGCTCTACGAGCGCGACCAGCTCGCAGACGCCTGCCTCCAGCTCCGCCGCTACGCCGAGCTCGCCCCCGAGGCCGACGACCTGGATCACGTCGAGGACCGCATTCAGGACCTGGAGAGGGATGGGCACTGCCGGTAGGGGGGCGGAGAGGGCTCAAAGCAGCTCGGGGCGATGATCCGCGAACCAGCGACGAACGGTCGTGTCGATTTCGCGAGCCAGCTCGATCATCTCCTGAGCTTCCTGCTCGGAGATGGCTCCGGCTCGTTCGTAGCCTCCCTGGTTTCGCTTTTTGCGGAACACATCCAGTCGTGCAACCAGATTCGCTGGCGCCCCGATCGTGTCGCGGAGGGACTGGATCACGCGGTAGTGATGGGCTTCGCGCGCCGCTCGGTATCCGCACGCGGCCAGAGCGGCCGTGGCAGCCTGGAGGGCGCGATGTTGAGCTTCCAGTCGTCACTCAGGGCCTCCAGCCCCGCGTCGACCAGGTCGCGTTCCACGATGCCGAGGAGCTCTCGGATCTCCTCCGTGGTGGTCTTGTGCTCAGCCAGCCAACCGAACTTCAACCAGTCGTTCAAGCTCACGCGAGCTCCCGATCAAGAAGATTTTGGGTCCCTGGAGAACCCCTGTGAGGAAATGATGGCCTCGGGTTATCTTCTCACGGAACTCATGGGCAGAATAGATCGACGGATTGACCTCACGGCCGAGACGATCCTGCACCGGGGCGAACGCTTCCACCAAGGCTTGCAGATTGACGCTCCCGATTGCGAGCACGTCGACATCGCTCGCCGCCGTCTCCTTACCCGCCGCGACGGAGCCAAAGACAAAGGCGACCTCGATTCGGGAGGACAGGGGCTGGAGGGCTTCGCGCAGGAGATCGCCGACGCCCGAGGTTTTGGCCACCAGGCCGCGAAGCTCTGGATAGATGGGGCTTTCGGAATCAGCTTGGAAGTACTTCTGATGGCCCTCGCGAACGCCGGTGACGATCCCCAGGCCCTCCAGGCGGGTTAGCTCACGACTGAGGTTGGTGGAGTCCTCGCCTAGAGCCGCGGCGAGTTGGCGAACGAAGAACCTCTCGCCCGGATGGGATAGAAGCCAGCTCAAGGTCCGTGCGCGAAGCCGTGAGCCCAGGAGCTGTTCGAGGAGCAGATTTGGCGCAGTAAAATTCACCGCGTACGCAGTATAATTTACTGCAAGGCCCGCCGTCTACCTCCCGCGTCATCCTGGGTTAGAGTCTCCCTGCTTTGAGCCAACTCCCGATTCAGGAGATTCCGATGCGCAGATTGCCTTTCGTCCTCGCTCTGCTCGCCCTTGCGGTTCCGGCCCCGATCCTGAAAGCGGCGGAGCCTCATCCGTTCACAGTTCGCGACCTGCTCGCCATGGAGCGGATCAGCGACCCCGAGCCCTCGCCCCAAGGCGACAAGGTGGTCTTCGAGCTTCGCGCCACGGATCTGGAGGCCAACAAGGGGCGCTACGACCTCTGGCTGGTCAACATGGACGGCAGCGGCCTGACCCGCCTGACCTCCGATCCCGCGGCGGACAACAACCCGCGCTGGGCGCCGGACGGCAAGAGCCTCTACTTCCTCTCCACCCGCTCCGGCTCCAGCCAGGTCTGGCGCCTGGCGGCCGGCGGCGGCGATCCGGCCCAGATCACCAAGCTGCCGCTCGACGTGTCGAACCTCACGGTCTCTCCCGATGGCTCGCGGCTCGCGTTCAGCGCCGACGTCTTCGTCGACTGCCCGACCCTGGCGTGCACCAAGGAGCGGATGGACGCCCAGGCGAAGAAGAAGGCGAGCGGCAAGCTCTATCAGGGCGGGACGGGTTTCTTCCGCCATTGGGACACCTGGAGCGAGGGCCAGCGCTCCCACCTCTTCGTGATGCCGGTGGCCGGCGGCGAGCCGGTGGACGTCGCCAAGGGACTGAACGCCGACACGCCCTCCAAGCCCTTCGGTGGCACCGAGGAGTACACGTTCTCGCCCGACGGCCGCTCCATCGTCTTCGCCGCCCGCAACGTGGGCGCGGAGGAGTCCTGGTCCACCAACCTAGACCTCTTCCTGGCGCCGGTGGACGGCTCGGCGCCGCCCCGTAACCTGACGGCCGCCAACGCCGCCACGGACAACCTTCCGGCCTTCTCGCCCGACGGCAAGACGCTGGCGTGGCTCGCCATGGCCCGTCCCGGCTTCGAGGCCGACCGGCTGCGCATCCAACTGATGGATCTCGCGACCGGGCGCCAGCGGACGCTCGCCGAGGAGTGGGACCGCTCTCCCGAAGGGCTCCAGTTCTCTCCCGACGGCCGCACCCTCTACGCCACCGCCGAGGACGTCGGCCAAGTGCCGCTCTTCGCCATCGACGTGGCGACCGGCAAGGTGACGAAGCTGGTGGCCGGGGGGCACGTCCGGGCTGCCAAGCTGGCCGGCGGCCGCCTCGTCTTCGGCCGCGACGATCTGCGCGGGCCGGTGGAGCTGTTCACGGCGCGGCTCGACGGCTCGAACGTCCAACAGATCACCCACGTCAACGCCGGCCGCGTCGCGGCGGCGGCGATGGGCGAGCCCGAGCAGTTTTCCTTCCAGGGCGCGGGCGGCGACACCGTCTACGGGTGGGCCGTCAAGCCCGCGGGCTTCGAGCCGGGGAAGAAGTATCCGCTGGCCTTCCTCATCCACGGCGGCCCCCAGGGTTCGTTCAACAACGAGTTTCACTACCGCTGGAACGCTCAAGCCTACGCCGGCGCCGGCTACGGCGTGGTGCTGATCGATTTTCATGGCTCGACCGGCTACGGCCAGGCGTTCACCGACGCCATCCGCAACGACTGGGGGGACAAGCCGCTGATCGACCTGCAGAAGGGGCTGGAGGCCGCCGTCGCCCGCTACCCCTGGATCGACGGTGACCGCGCCTGCGCCCTCGGCGCCTCGTATGGCGGCTACATGGTCAACTGGATCGCCGGCAACTGGCCGGACCGTTTCCGCTGCTTGGTGGTCCACGACGGCATCTTCGATCAGCGCATGATGTATTACGGCACCGAGGAGCTGTGGTTCCCCGAGTGGGAGAACGGCGGGCCGTACTGGCAGAGCGCCGCCAATTACGAGAAGTACAACCCGGCGAATTTCGTCGAGCGCTGGAAGACGCCGACGCTCGTCGTTCACGGCGGCCTCGACTACCGCGTGCCGGACAACCAGGGCATCGCCACCTTCACGACCCTGCAGCGCCGGGGCATCCCCAGCCAGTTCCTCTACTTCCCGGACGAGAACCACTGGGTGCTCAAGCCGGCCAACAGCCTCCTCTGGCACGACACCGTCCTCGCCTGGCTCGACCGCTGGCTGAAGCCCGCGGCCTCTCCTCGCTGACTCTTTTCTTCCACGCACGGGGCGTGTAATTCACGACCCCGTGCGCGATCGCTTCTTCCTCGCAAAACCTGAAAAGACGGTCGCGCGAAGAAAGTTGAGAATTTTTGTCCCGAAAAGGGGCTCAGCGGAAACGATGACTTTAGAGGCGAAACGGTTCAGACGTTTCAGACACCCTATTTGCGGGAGTACTGGCTGAGCCGTCGCCGCCCTTCAAGGAGGACGAATCATGCTGCCCGTTGTTGCGATGCCAATGCCCGGAGCCCTGAGGTTGCGCGGTCTGCATTCCCTGATTGAGGAGAATGGCTCCTGCGCTCTGATCTACGACCTGGAGCGGGCGGCGGTGGTCGAGGTCCCTGATGAGCTGCGGCATTACATCGCGCCAGCCTTGGAGACCGGCGATCTCGACGAGTGCGTCCTGGGCTGGCTGGCCAGCGAGGACCTTTTGACCAGCGAAGGGGGAGCGGGCTGGACCAGCCTCGCGGAACGGACGTCCGCCCTGGAGCTGACCGGCGGCTGGAGCATGGAGACGATCTACCGGGTGGACGACGAGCTTCACGCTCACATCCGGCACGCGCCGGAGGAGGCGGCCCTGGAGATCATCGGCTTCGTTCTGCCCCAGGGCTCCGGCCGCGTCAAGCTCCACCTGAGCTGGGGCGGGACGCTCCCGGCGCGCGGCGTGCTCGAGCGGATCGTGGTCGCGGCGTCCCGGCAGGCCACGCGGCTCCACCAGGAGGTCGCTTTCGACCTGACTCTCGACGCCCGGGAGGTGACGCCCGCGGTGGCCGATCTCCTCGCCAGGCTGGCCATCGAGGTGCGGCTGCTCTGTGGCAGCTATCCGGCGCGGACCGAGCCCTCGCGGGCCGAGGACGTCCACGCCGGGCGCCGGCGCGCTTGTGCCTGGGCGGCTGAGCCGGCCGTGCGCCTGCTGCTGGACCGGCTGCACGAGCGGCTGACCGTGCACTGCGTTCTGGACCAGGGCCGGCTGCTCGACGCCTGGGAGTGGGCCAAGCGGATCGGTGTCTGCCACCTGGACGCGACAGTCCTGGAGGATTCCGCGGCCGGCGTGGACGGCGGAAGAGGCCGGCTGCGCGAGGCTCGCGCGGACCTGATGAAAGTGTGCGACGAGATGGCCGACGCTCTGGCCGGCCAGCGCCTGCCGGTCGATTTCAGGCCCCTGACCCGGGTCGTCGACCGGCTGATGCACAGCGAGCCGCTGGATTCCCTGTATGGCGAGAGCTCCCGCTTCGGCGGTCTGATGCCGGTGGCGGACATCTATCCGCGCTCCTTCCTCGACCGCGTGGACCTGCGGCCGGCGCCAAGCCCCTGGGGCGAGGACGACGATCCCGCCGGCGACGCCGAGCCGTGCCGGGGGTGCTGGGCCCGTCACGTCTGCAGCCACAGCACCTATGTCGCCTCGTCCCAGGATGGCGACGACCGCCGCGAGCCTTCGGAGGAGCGTTGCGGGCTCTGGAAGACGGAGGTCGAGACGGCCCTCCGCTTCTACCATCGCCTGGCGCATGCGGACCCGTTGCAGGTGCGCCGGTTCTTCGAGGATTCGTCTCACGAACAGGGGCCTGCGCTGATCCGTGGCCAGGACCTCGACCATCTGAGGATGCCGTTCTGAGCCCGGTCGAGGCTCCGGTATCCCCGACCTTCTCTCCCCTCGGGTAGAGGGACGCCTTCTTGAGGAGGCACCCCTCTACCCACCCTTTTTCCCCGGCCCCTGGAGCGGCCGGCGTGGATCGTGCACAATGGGCGACTCATGCCTTCCAACGCCTGGCAACGGCTCCGCTATACGATCTGGGCCCCGCACTACGACCGCGTCACCCACTTCCACGCGGAGCGCCGCCGCTCCATCGGCCTGCTGGCTCTGCGTCCCGGCGAGAGGATGGTGATCATCGGCTGTGGCACGGGGGCGGACCTGCCGTTCGTCCCGCCGGAGATCGAGGTGCTCGCCACCGATCTGACCCCCGCCATGCTGCGCCAGGCGAGGGTCCACGCGCGCCCCGGAATCGATTTCCGGAGGATGGACGGCATGGCGCTCGACCTGCCGGACGGCGCTTTCGACGCCGCCATCCTCCACATGGTCCTGGAGGTCATTCCGGACCCTGTCCGCTGCTTGCGGGAAGCGGCCCGGGTGCTGCGCCCCGGCGGCCGGCTGGCAGTGTTCGACAAGTTCCTGCCCGACGGCTCCCGGCCGGGCCTCCTGCGGCGGACCGGCCTTGCCCTCCTCGACCTCGTCTTCACCAGCACCAATCGGAGGATGGGTGAGATCCTCGCCCATTCCGGAGCGCCGCTCGCGGTGGAGCACGACGAAGCCGCCGTCGGCTCCTACCGGCACCTGGTGCTGCGCCGCACCTGAAGGTGCTTCACCAGGACAGCAATCACCAGAGCAGCATCGCCGCGGCCGCGAGGGCCAGGGACACGAGGGTCAGCGGCAGGCCGGTGCCCAGGTGCTCGCGAAAGCCGAAGCGGATGCCCAGCCGGCCCGCCTGCTCGGCCACGATGAGGTTGGCGATGCTCCCCACCAGCACGGCGTTGCCCGCGAAGGTGCTGGAGAGCGCCAGCGCGTAGCCGCTGGCGGGCTGGCGGCCGGCGAAGGGGAGCAGCAGCATCACCGCCGGCACGTTGCCTACCGCGAGGCTGAGCAGCGAGACGACGAGGATCAGGACCGCCGGATGGGTGAGGTCGAAGCCGGCCGCGGCGAGGGCGCCGTGAGCGGCCACGGTCCAGCCCGAGAGCTCGAAGCCCCGGCCGACGACGAACAAGCCGATGAACATCGCGAGGAGGTTCCAGTCCACCAGGGCCATCATGTCGCGGGTATGCATGCGGCGGCTGGTGAACACGGCGCCCGCCACGCCGAGCGCGGTCAGCGGCGCCGGCACCGGCGTGAGGAAGAGCGCGATGGCGCCCGCGGTCAGCAGGATGGCTTTGGCGGATTGCCATTTGAGGAGGGGAGTCTCCTCCCGGGGGACCGTCACCAGGCCTGTCACGCCGGCCGCGCCGGGCCCGTCGCCGACTTGGCGCGCGATCAGCAGGTACACCGCCGCGAGGGAGAGCACGACTGGCGCCGCGCAGGCCAGCACGAAAGGCAGGAAGGGGAGATGGAGACTCTGGGCGATGAGGATGTTCTGCGGATTGCCGATCGGCGTCAGGGCGCTGCCGATGTTGCTGGCGCAGGCCAGGGCCAGCAGGTAGGGGAGGGGGTTCCGGCCGGAGTCCAGAAGGGCGCCCGCCAGCAGCGGTGTCAGGGCGAAGCAGGTGACGTCGTTGGTGAGCAGGGCGGAGAGGATCGCGGCGACCAGAATGGTTCCCAGCAGCAGGCGCCGCGGATCCTCCACCCCCGCGAGCCGGCGGCCGATGGCCGCGTAGAGGCCGGCGGCTCGATACTGGGCCGAGAGCAGCATCATGCCGAAGAGCACCACGAGCGTCGGCGCGTCGACCGCCTTCACCGCCTGATCGACCGTGATCCAGCCGGTGGCCAGAAACGCCACAGCGCCGAGGATGGCGAAGCCCGTGCGGTCGAGCTTGAGCCACGGCACGCCACCCAGCGCGAGGCCGGCGTAGGTCAGGGCGAAGAGGAGAAGGGGGAGGATCGGAAGGCCGCGCACGGCCGCTACTCTGTCAAGAAGGCGCAACCGGCGCAAAGGTTTGACGGCTCCGCAACCGCCTGAAAAAATGAGCGACGGAGGGCAAGAGTTATCGCAACCCCCATGCTTCGCTTCGTCGTCGCCTTCCAGGCCGAGGCCCGGGCGCTGGTGGAACGGTTCGGCATGGAGCCGGCCGCCGAGGGGCCGTTTTCCATCTACCGTGGGGAGGCCGCCTGGCTGATCGTCTCCGGCCTCGGCAAGGCGGCTGCCGCGGCCGCCACGGCATACCTCCACCTCTTCTCCGGCGGCGACATGGGCCGGGCCTGGATCAACGTCGGCCTGGGAGGCCATAGTGCCCGCCCCGTGGGCGAGGGCGTCATCGCCCACAAGATCTCCGACGGCGCGAGCGGCGCCTCCTGGTATCCGCAGCTCGTGGTGGACAGCCCGCGTCCCACCGTGCCGGTGCTCACTGTCGAGAAGGTGGAGGAGGAGTACTCGCCGCCCTGGGTGTACGACGCCGAGGCGGCGGGCTTCTTCCCCACCGCCTGCCGGTTCTCCACGGCGGAGCTGGTGCATTGCTTCAAGGTGATCTCCGACAACTCGGACGCCACCCTCTCGCGCCGCATGTCCAGCACCTTCCTCGAGCACCTGATCGCCCGCAACCTCGGCGACCTGGAAACCTTCGCCCGCGACCTCGCCGCCCTGGCGGCTGAGCTGGCGCGGCTCTCCGCCATGGCTTTTCGCCTGCCCGCGCCGGAAGGGAAGGGCGCCGATGATCTACGTTGAAGAAGACGTCCTGGATCATCCGCGGACGCTCTCGATCCAGGGCCGGTTTCCGGACGCCGAGGTGGTTCCCTGCGCGCGCTACGGCGAGATCTTCAATCGCCGCGCTCAACACTTCCGGCTGCAAAAGCGGCGGCCCTCATTGATCCTGGCGAAGAAGCACCGCAACTTCGTCCATGAGGCGCCGGCGGGTTTCGGCCTCGCGGGAACGCGAAGCTACCTCTTCGACCCCATGCTCAATTGCATCTACGACTGCCGCTACTGCTACCTCCAGGGGATGTTCCGGTCGGCTCACTACGTGGTGTTCGTCAACTATGAGGACTACCAGTGGGCGATGGAGGAGAAGATCCGCGCGATGCCGGGCGAGGCGCTGGGGTTCTTCTCCGGCTACGAGTGCGACAGCCTGGCCCTGGAGCCCGTGACGCGGCTCGCCGCGAGCTTCGTCCCCTTCTTCGCCCGCTTTCCCCAGGCGATCCTGGAGCTGCGCACCAAGAGCACGCAGGTCAAATCGTTGCTCGACATGGAGGCGCCGCCCAACGTCGTGGTGGCTTTCAGCTTCACCCCTGAGGAGGTGCAGGCCGCCCACGAGCACGAGACGCCGTCGGTCGACCGCCGGATCCGGGCGATGGAGCGCCTCCAGGAGCGGGGCTGGCGGCTGGGGCTGCGCTTCGATCCCCTGATCTACGACCCTTGCTACCGCGAGCAGTACCGCCGCCTCTATGCCCAGGTGTTCGGGGCCGTGCGGGTCGCGAGCCTCCATTCGGTGAGCGTCGGCCCTTTCCGGTTGTCGGGGGACGCCTTCAAGACCATGGTCCGCCTCTACCCGGAGGATGCCTTGTTCGCCGGGCCTCTCGCCGAGGAAACCGGAGCCGTGGCCTACCGGCGGGAGATCGAGGAGGAGATGGTGGAGTTCTGCACCGCCGAGCTGCTGCGCCACGTGCCGCGGGAGATTTTCTTCCCGAGCCTGAGCATGGCGCCGGCGGCGCCGGCCCACTCGGCTGGCGAGAGCGGGCCGTAAAAGAAACCGCGCCGGTGCCCGTTCGTAGGTAGAGGGTGAGGAGGCGCTCTCCGTCCCCGACGGCGGGCACCGGCACGGGTGGTGCGTGCGCGTTTGAAGGGTGACGCGCACACCCTACCAACGCCCGAAGGAGGGCGTTGTTACCGGTGCCTCGCGGTAGTCGCGGTCGCGTAGCCGGTGAGCTCGACGTAGCCATGGCCCCGGACCGGGCGGCCTCGCCGGGTGCCGGCGATCTCCACCGCTCCTTCCCAGTAGCGGAAGGAGACGTCCAGCTCCTGGTCCGCGAGCGCCGGCCGAATTTCGAGATCCAGCTCTTCGGAAGGGATCTGGATGTGCCAGCGCGCGGGATAGCGAGCGCCGCTCCGTGGGCTGCGCCATTCGCCGGCGCCGGCGATCAGGAAGTCGGCAAGGGCGAGATGCCGCGTCGTGCCGTCCGGCGAGACGACGGTGCCGCTGCTCGACGGGTCCGCGGCGCCGTTCTCGCGGCGCAGCCGGTAGAGCATCAGGTCCAAGCCGTCGGAGAGCTGGAGGGCGAACCAGTCCCAGCCCACCTGGCCGGGGGCGAGCGAGCTCGTGCTCCACTCGCGGTCCATCCAGGCGAGGCCGGTCACCGCGAAGTGCTGGCCGCCAGGGCCGCCCAGGCGCACCGTGCCTGCGGCGGGCATGCGGGTGAGCGAGTAGTAATAGGACGCGTCGCCGGCTTCGGGTCCCTTCCGCGACAGGCCGCGGTTCCCCTGGAGCACCGGAGGCTTTCCCGGCTGGAGGACCAGATCGATCCCGAGGTCCCCCTCGGAGGCGGTGAGATGCATGGGAGACTGCCCTCCAACTCCTTCCGCCGTCCAATCCTTCACCCACACCCGGAACGGCTCGGCCTGGGCTCCCGCGAGCCCGGCCGCGCCGCGGCTCCAGCGTTCGAACGAGTGGAACCGGTTGCTTCCGAGGTCGGAGACCGCGAAGTGCGCGAGCCAGGCCTGGCGCGTGGCCCAGGCGGACTCCCGCGCCGGCATCTCCGGCGCCAGGGCCGAGCGGAAGAACGTGAGCTGAAACCCGAAGCGCCGGCCCTCTGCCGACTCCAGGTTTCCCGTGTAGTACCACCACTCGGTGCGGAACTCGGGATGCGGCCCATGATCGGCGGGGAAATGGAACTCCCGCGGCTCGATCGCCTTGGCATAGCCCGCGTCGTTCGTGCCGCGAAGGGTGTCGGCGATGGAGAGCGAAGCCTTGGGGTCGAGGGGCGGCTCGGGACGGAGGAGGAGGTAGAGGGCAAAAGCCGTGGAGATAGCGGCCACGCTCCACCCTACCCGCCGTCCAATCCTTTTCATGCCGGCCGGCTGAGGACGTTTTCTCTGAGAAAGGTGGGAAGCCGGAAGTGGAGTTGCCGCGAAAGATCCTGATAACTGCCGTACTGAATCCGGAGCAAGCCTTGGAGGTCAGAGGGTACGCTACCTGTGTCGGGAATCCTTTTGGCTTTGCCAGTGTACTCGCAGACCAGCATCGGTATTCCCAGGGCATGCGCGATGCCAATCTCGATATAGACGTTGGGTTTGTTCAAGGTTCCAAGATTGTCGAATATGCATAGGTCGGCGTGCCGAATTCCTGAGACGACGTCGTGGAAGACATCCTTGGCATTCAAGTCATATCCCGACCAGCGCAGGTGAATGCCATAAGGCTCCAGAAGATGGACGAGATTGAACCTCAACGACTTTTCGATGTTGGTCAGGAAGCGGTGACCCACGAAGCAGGTCAGCTTTCTGGGCGCTGGGGAGCCGGACCGAATGAGCCCCTGGAGGAAGGGGAACTCGCTGCCGTCCGGCTCTCTCAGGTATACCAGACGGAGCGGCCCGTATTTCTTGAAATCAACAGGCTCGGGGGACTCATCGAACAGCCGTTGGCTCAAGGTCGAAAGGAGGCCGTCCTTGCGTAAGGCAGACTGCTGATCGTGATACTCCCCCGTCGAGAGATCGCCATGAAGAAGCCGGCTCTCGAGGAAGCTGCTCAGAAACTCGTGGATGAATGCTGTGGGGTCGATCGTGGCGGCCCACCGATTAGAGCTGCCGGTAGAGCTCTGCAAAGGCGCTGAGGACGTCAGTAGCACCTCCCCTGTGCGCCTCAGGGGTCTTGGCTGCTGGTTTCCCAACGGGCACCACCCGTTTCCGGGTCTTTTCAGTCGCCGAAGCGTTCTCCCGCCTCTTCGCGGTCTTGCTCGCGCTGCTGGTGCTCATGACGATCGATCTGCCTGCCATGGAACTCCTCCCAGAACTACCCAAGCATAGCACGACGGTCACTCCTCCCGCAGCGCTAGCGCCGGCGAGGTCCGCGCCATCCTGAAGGCCGGATACAGGCCGGCGAGCAGCGCCGCGGCGAGGGCCAGGGCGAGGGCTTCGAGCAGGATCTGCGGCCCGAGCTCCATGCGGATGGTCCAGCCGAAGGAGCGGCGGTTGACGACGTAGATCATGATCGCCGCGAGCGTCAGGCCCACGGGCAGGGAGAGGAGCCCGGCGGCGAGCCCCATCAAGCCCGTCTGGGTGGTCACGAGCTGCCAGACTTGGCCGGGCGTCATGCCGTTGGCCCGCAGCACGCCGAGCTCCCGCGCCCGCTCGAGCTGCAGCGCCATCAGCGACGACAGCACGCCGATGAAGGCCACGAAGCCCGCCAGCAGGCGCAGAACGCCGGTGATGAGGAAGGTGCGGTCGAAGATTTCCAGCGAGATTTTCTTGAGCGCCCGGTTGGACTGGATGGAGAGGCCCTGGCCGGCGCCGATCGTCCGCCGCAGCAGCGTCACCACCCGGTCGGGGTCCGCTCCCGGGCCGAGGTAGAGGGAGAAGCCCGAGAGCGCCGGATCGTTCCACCAGCGCAGGTACGTGCTCCGGCTCATCAGCACGATGCCGCGGTCCGAGGCGTAGTCGTAGTAGACGCCGGCCACGGCGAAGTCCCGGTCCCCCTGCTCGGTGCGCAGCCGAAGGGTCCTCCCCCGGCCGATACCGGTACGGTGGGCGAAGGGCTCGGAGACGATCACCGCGCCGCCATCCTGAAAGGCGGCCCAGGCCACGTCCGGTTTCCCGTCCTTCAGCTCGAAGGTGCGGCGGATCCCCTTCAAGGTGGTGCCGACCGCCACCAGGCGCACGGGGCCGGCGGCCGAGGGGATCTCCACCCGGCGGATGGAGTTGACCTGCGAGACGCCGGCCAGCGCCGCGGCCCGGCCCGCCACGACCGGATCGATGGCCGCGCCGCTGAAGCCGCCGCCCCGGGTAGGCGCGGAGACGAAGACGTCCGCCTGGAGCGACATCTCCAGCCAGCGCACCACCGTCTGCCGGAAGCTGGCGATCATCACTCCCACCCCTACCGTCACCGAGACCGCGATGACCAGGGCCGCGATGGCGACGGCGGTGCGGGAGAGCGAGGCCACGACGCCGTTGGCGGCCATCTTCCCCAGCACGCCGAAGAGGGTGGCGAGAGGCCGGCGCAGCAGGCGCATGAGCCCAACGGTCGCCGCGGGGGCTAGCAGCGCGAAGCCGAGGATGACGGCGAAGAGCCCGGCGAAGCTCACGGTCAGAAGCTCGCCCGGGAGGGCCAGCAGCCCGGCTCCCAGGAGGAGAAGAACGCCGCCCAGGGCGCTGGCCCGCGGCAGCGCCCGCCGCAGCCGCGCCTCCAGGGCCGAGCGGCTGAGCACCGCCCGGGGGGGCGCCTGGGTCGCTTCGAGCGCCGGCACCAGCGCCGCGAGGAGGGTGGCGCCGATGCCGATGGCGGCCCCTTCCAGCAGCGTCGTGAACGGCACCGACAGCTCTCGCACGGAGACCACGAAGTAGAGGTCGTTGATGGTCTGCGTCACCAGCCGCACCAGCCCGCGCCCGAGGAGCACGCCGGCGCCGAGGCCCGCGGCGGTGCCCAGCAGGGCGACCACCAGCGCCTCGCCCAGCACGAGGGTGAAGATCTCCCGCCGCGTCACGCCCAGGGCGCGCAGGGTGCCGATCAGCCCCCGGCGCTGCACCACCGAGAAGGTGATCGTGTTGTAGATGAGGAAGAGCCCGCAGACCAGGGCCAGCAGCGACAGCGCGGAGAGGTTGAGCCGGAAGGAGCGCGTCATCTCCTCCGTCGTCCGGGTCCGGCCGGCGGCGGGGAGGATCTGGGCCTTGGGCGGCAGCACGGAGGCGGCGCGGGCGAGGAGGGGGCGGCCGTCAGGACCCTCGGGAATAATCAGGTCAATGCGATCCAGCCGTCCCACCCGGCCGAGCAGCTCCTGGGCGGCGCCGATGTCCATCACCAGCAGGTCGGCCACGGCCCGCCGGGTGTTCTCGTTCGCCGGCTCCAGGGTGCCGGCCAGCTCGATCCGCCGCTCGGCGCCTGCCGCCCGCACGGTGAGCGAGTCCCCGATCCGCAGTCCCAGCTCCCGCGCCGTGGCCGTCGGCAGCACGGCGGCACCCGGCCGGGTCAGCAGGGCGCCGAGGCTCATGCCGGCCCGGTCCGTGCCCGAGCCGCCCGGCGTGCCGCTCAGGTAGGCCCGGAACGGCCCTTCGGAGAAGGGATCGACGCCCATCAGGTGGAGCATCCGCCCCGGTTTCCCCGGCTTGCGGGGTATCACGACGTAGTCCTCGACGATCGGCGCCGCGTGCTCGATGCCGGCGTCAACGGTCAGCCGGCGGAAGGTCTCGTCGGGCAGACCGCCGGGGCCGCCCACCACCTGGTGCGTCGCCTTGCCGGTCACCGCCTCGGTGGAGAGGGCGAAAGCCCGCCCCGCGCTGGCGTTGGCCAGGTCGATCGAGACCACCACCGCCACTCCCAGGGCCACCCCCACCACCGCCAGCCCGAACTGCCACGGATGGCGGACGAGGTACCGCAGGCTCGACCGCCAGAGGAGGGGAGAGGGGAAGCTGGCGGCGGAGGGCTCGCTCACGCCTCCGGCGTCCTCTCCACCAGCCGGCAGTCCTCGATGCGGAAGACGCGGTCGGCGAGGCCGACGACCTCGGGGCTGTGAGTGACCATCACCAGGGTCTTGCCGGCGCGGCGGGTGAGGCGGTCGAGGATCTCCAGCACCTGGAGGCCGGTCTCGAGGTCGAGGTTGCCCGTGGGCTCGTCGGCGAGGACGAGGAGCGGATCGTGGGCCAGGGCGCGCGCCACCGCCACCCGCTGCTGCTCGCCGCCGGAGAGCTGGTCCGGATAGCTCGCCTCCCGGCCGGCCAGCCCCACTTCTTCCAGGAGCTGCAGGGCCGAGTCTCGCTGCTGCCGGCTCAACCTCCCCTTGAGCTCCAGGGGCAGGAGCAGGTTCTCCTCGACGGTCAGTGTCGGGATGAGGTTGAAGAACTGGAAGACGAAGCCGATCTTGTCGCGGCGGAAGAGGGTCCGCTCCCGCTCGGACAGGGCCGAGAGGGAGACGCCGTCGACGATCACCTCGCCCGAGTCCGGTTGGTCGATCCCCGAGAGGAGGTTGAGCAAGGTGGACTTGCCTGTGCCGCTTCGTCCGATGAGCACCGCCAGCTCTCCCCGGGCGAAGGAGGCGTTGACCTGGCACAGCACGAGCCGCCGCCGGCTCCCTTCCTCGTAGGCCTTGGTGAGATTGCGGAGCTCGATGAGGGGCTCGGGGGGTGAAAGAAGCATGGCCATTACAGGCGAATGGAATCGAGATGGCGCCGCAGCCGGGCCTTGTCGGCGCCTGCCATGGGCATCTCTGCTTCGGACGTCGCCCAAGTCTCGCGAATTCGTTGCACCGCCTCAGCCACGGCCTCGGTCAGCCTGCTGGGGTCGAAACCGGCCTTTTGCGCCAGATGGCGAAAGCTCTCCAGGGTGACGTCCCGAAAGCTCTTGGAGCGATGAAGATTGAGAGCAAGGTTGTCTCTCTCCAGATAGGCCCTCGTGAAGACGAGATCATACGCCGGGGCCAGAGACGCGCTCCTGCCGTCGAGATAGAGAAGCGACCAGTTCTTGTGGTGTGCGTCGCCGTTGCCGGAGAGGACGACGAACGCGAGCCGGCGAGCGTACTCAAGAAGAGACTCCGGCCCGGCGACGGCATGAATCACGTTGGCGATGGTCTCATAGTTGTACTTCTCGTATTTTTGGGACGGAAAGAGCTCGAGAATCTGAGCGAAGTCCTCCTGGTGGATTCGTCCGCTGGCGGCACGGTCGAAGCGGCGGATCGCCAGTGCCTCCCTCTCGGCGAAGCGCAGGCCCTGGGGCAGCCCGCCGATTTCATGGATCGGTACCAGCTCGTGGTCGGGGACCTCGATTCCAGCCAGACGAGCCCACCGGAGCATCGAGATCTCGTTCGCGGGTACCCCAGGGTATTGCGCGTCGGGCAGCTTCACGATCCAGTTGCCCCCCAGGCCGGTGGCCGGCAGCGTCAGGCGGTCTCCCGCTCGCAGAACGGAGAACTTGAGCTGCACTCCTGCGAGCGAGAATTTCAGATGCGACCCGCTCTCCGCGGCTTCGGCTGACGAGACCGGCGGCTCGTATTCACCCTCCTCGCCCAAGTCGTCTCCCTTCTCGATGACGACCGCCCCCGGCAGGTCCCCGCCCAAGAATTCCAGCAGAAGGGCTTCACGTTGCTCGTTGACCGCTGCCTCGCGGGCCACGAGGCGGCGCAGGGGACCCTCGGGAAGGAGGTTGGAAAAGAAGGATGGCAGACGCAGGTTTTCTCGATGGATGCGTTCGAGATCGTCCTCGAAGGACTGACTTAGAACCGGCCGGGGGCGTAAGGCGGCGTAGTCCGTCCGAAAGCGGAATTCCCAGGAGTCGCCCGAGCGGTGGCGAAGGTCGCCGACCGCGATCTCTCCGAGCCGGATGACCAGGTGGCTCATTCGTCGGGGACTATCAAGGAGGAGAGAGACGGGCGATCGCGGTCGCTCGCCTCCCAGTCGGCTTTGGAGTCGAGAAAGCTGTCGACATAGCCACGAAGGTCGGTCTCCCGCAGGCGCAGGAACTGAGCGAAATCACCTCGCCGAAGCGCCTGCTGGGCGTCCGTGGACACGAGGTGCGAACGCAGGATCTTTTCATCGCTGACGGCCGCGAGTTGCCGGCGAAGGGATGAGCCCACAACCGGCGGATGGAGGATCCGGTTCGCCAATCCACCTTCCTCCTGCGTCCTGTTCTTGGCGGAGAGCCGCAGGGCAGGCCCGTCCTTCTGCTCGCAGAGCTCCGCCACGTCAAGCTCCTCCCCTGTGGCGAGATGCCGCGGACCGAGAGCGGCAAGCGCGACGAGCTGCAGCTTGGTTCGAGCGTGCCGGAAATTGAACGGCTGCAAGGCGGGCGGCTCCGTGGGCCGCGTGCCAGCCTCGGCCAGCAGGTTCTGGACGGCTCTCTCCTCGCTCTCCGGCACGATCGCATTGAGTGTGCGCCTCAGAGCCACGGTGTTCCCGCTGTGGGAACCGCTGATGGCGCCTCGCCAGAGCCACCGGGTCAGGAGACGCCGAGTCCGTGGGCTGGGCTCTCCATGCTCGTGGAAAAAGAGGGCCAGGGTGGCCAGCAGCAGCTTGTACGGGAGGAGCTCGATATGGGGAAACCGCGCCGTATTCTTGACAAAGATCACGGCTTGCCCCAGCGCGGATATCGTCTCGGCCAGAGCGGCCGGAACGTCCTCGTTGGCGATCTGCCGGAAGTCGCGACCCGGGTCCTTGCGGCGCACGGCCAGGAGGGAACGCAGTACTAGATCCTCGGGAATGCGACCGAAGCCAAACTCTTCAATCTCCCGGGCGATCTCGCGAAGGGAGGAGGGCTCGGTAGATGTCTGGGCGCCGTGCAAGGCGTCGAAGACCTCGTGAGCCTTCAGCGACCGGCCGCTTGAATTGAGGCGGTCGAAGATCTCGCGGGGAGCCTGTTCGTTCGCGCCCTCGGCGATATACGCCGTTATTTGGTATTCGAGCAGGCGCTTGCCAAGATCCAGGGCCAGAGACAGGACCTCTCCCGTGAGCCTGTGCTCATGGGCCCAGGCAAGAAGGCGCGCGGAGTCGCGGACCTCGCTGAGAGGAATCCAGCGTGACGATGCTTTCTGAGTGGCCGTGCCATAAACGAACCCGGGCTCTTCGAGGTCGAAGTGTATCGTCCGTCCTTCGAGATCGAGCCCGGGGACGGCGATCAGCACGTCGGCGAGAGTGGTGATCCGCTGCTGCCCATCGACGACCCACAAGGCATCGGACCGCATCTCGGCGTCGATGACCAGGTGGCCGATCTCGACCCGCCCCGCCTCGGCCGGCCGCCTCCAGAACACCAAGGTGCCGATTGGGAAACCCCGATAGATACTGTCGAAGAGGTTGAGCCGGTCCTCGTCCGTCCAGCGCAAACTTCGCTGAAACGGTGGAACGCGGATGCGCCCGTTCTGGATCTCTTCGAGAAGATCCTCAATCGAGAAGGAACGGGCTTCGGGGCGACGCTCCAGGCGCGTAGCGACTTCCGCGGCAGTAGTCATCGCCATGGGGAGCCATTATAGAGTGGACGCCGCCCGCCCCCCGGAAACTGGCTCCTCCCCCTGTCCCAAAAAAATTTTTTCCATCTTGTCCCGCTTTGTACTACCCTGAGCACCTAGACGATAACCGACGCCATCGAAGCCGCTTTCGACGCGTAGGATTTGTAGTTTTTACTTTTGCCGCCTCTCCGGCGGCCTTATTGGGGGGAGAAGTCAATGAGCAGAGCCCTGCCTGAGCCCTGGCGTGTCAAAGTCGTCGAAAAAATTCAGCTCCTGCCCCGGGACGAGCGCGAGCGCTACCTGGTGAAGGGTGGATTCAGCCTCTTCCAGATCCCCTCGGAAGCGGTCTTCATCGACCTGTTCACGGATTCGGGAACCTCGGCCATGTCCGACAATCAGTGGGCGGGCATGATGCAAGGGGACGAAGCCTATGCGGGCGCCCGTAACTTCTTCCACCTGCAGGAAACCATCAAGGACGTCTTTGGCTTCGACCACTTCCTGCCCGTCCACCAGGGCCGCGTCGCCGAAAACCTCCTTTTCTCCACTCTGCTCACCCGTCCGGGGATGGTCATCCCCAACAACTGCCACTTCGACACCACCCGGGCGAACATCGAGGTCAACGGCGGCACCGCTCTGGACCTCGTGATCGCCGAAGCGCGGGATCCTCAGAACCCCCATCCCTTCAAGGGCAACATGGACCTCGTCCGCCTGGTCCAGCTCTTCGAGGAGCGCGGCGACGACATCCCGGCCTGCATGCTGACGCTGACCAACAACTCCGGCGGCGGCCAGCCAGTCTCGCTCGCCAACATCCGGGCCGTGTCGGAGCTGTGCCGCGAGTTCGGCATCCCCTTCTACCTCGAC
>Ga0134121_10000871_pt1 | contig 31005 bp, 20 predicted proteins | sample KB301_FD_96463 | JGI IMG/M metagenome (GOLD analysis project Ga0134121, IMG submission 96463) | Terrestrial soil microbial communities without Nitrogen fertilizer from Kellogg Biological Station, Michigan, USA - KB3-0-1 | ecosystem: Environmental > Terrestrial > Soil > Unclassified ... | reverse complement strand
CTCGTTAGCGCATCAGTCCAAGCGGCTGCTCACAGCGAGCAATCGCACGTGACCGTCTATGGCGATCTCACGGTGTCGCTGGCCTCGTCCGGCAAAGCCGTCCAGCAAAGCGCACCAAGAGCCTTGCAAAAGGCTACACTCTAAGATTCAGTGCGTCAACAGAGTTTGCGGCTCGGCTGACAGAGTCTGGAAAGACGACACACCAGGGAAGAGGAGAAACGTGGCATTACGACGCAGTAGAGCAATGATGTGGCACCTCAGCGCAGGCGCGGTGGCGTTTGTGGCCGCTTTCGGGCTTATCGCGGGGCCTTCCTCGGCAGCCTTGCCTGACGGTCGCGCGTACGAGCTGGTCTCGCCACGGGACAAGAACGGTGGAGACGTGATGGTCGACACCACGCGGACGCGCGCGGCGGTCAGCGGTGGCGCCGTGCAGTATTCGTCGCTCGCCGTCTTCGCCGACGCCCGGGGAACAGGCGTCGCGACGGATTACATCGCTCGTCGCGATGCAACGCCTGGCACGCAGGGCTGGACCACGCATGGCATCACGCCGCTGCAGGACCCGCTCACGGCGCTGGAGCTGGAGATCTTCGGGTTCGACGTCCGCTACATGATGCTCTCCCCTGATCTCAGCAGGGGGGTGTACTTGAGCAAGACGACGCTGACGCAGGGCTCGCCGAACGTGGACAATGTCCACAACCTGTATGTCCGTGACGATCTGCTGATGCCGGGAGCGGGACACTATTCGCTGATCAGCGACTGCTCCGCGCCTCCGAATGGTCCCTGCGCTGCCCCATTGGATGGCGACCCGAACGAGCAGCCAAAGCCGGCTGGCGCTTCGGTCGACTTCAGCCATGTCATCTTCGAGTCGCCCGAGAACCTTGCGCTCGGCGCTACGGGGTCGCTTCCGAAGCTGTACGAGTGGGACCACGGCACCGTTCGGTTGGCGGGAGTCCTGCCCGATGATGCGTGTGGATCGCCTCCCTGCCCCGCCGACAGCTCGGCGGCAGGCCGTGGCGCAGGCACAGATGGAAATTCTGGGACCTACACCCCGAGCACCATCTCGCAGGACGGCTCTCGCATCCTGTTCACATCGCCGGTGACCAGCGTGAGTGACGGGACGCCCACGAGCAACCTGTACCTGCGTGAGGATCACACGACGACGGTGCAGGTCAACGCACCCGAGCCAGGCATCGGCGGACTTCAGCCGGCGACGTTCTGGGCGGCGACCCCCAACCTGTCGAAGATCTTCTTCACCGTCTCTGGGCAGCTCTACATGTACGACGCCACGCTCCCGGCGTCGAACGATCACAACCTCACGTTGCTGTCGGTGGACGAGGAACCGAACGGATTCGGCAGCGGGGTGTTCGGGGTCATCGGGGCCAGCACGGACGGCCACTATGTCTATTTTGTCTCCAACGATCAGTTAGTCGCTGGCGGTTCGCCGGACTGCAACCTGAGCGTGAGCGCTAGTGTGTGCATCTTCCTCTGGCACGACGGCCAGATCCGCGAGGTCGCTCACATTCGCAACACGGTGGAGCTGTCGAGGATCATCGGTGACTCGCCATGGCCGTCGAGCCAGCAGACCGCGCGTGTCACCCCAGATGGAAAGCATCTCGTCTTCGTGTCCGAGGGAACGCCGGACGAGCAGCCGCCCTACGATCACGGTACCGGGTGCTCCGGGGGCAACTTCGTGGCGTTTCTGAACGGGAATACGCCGGAGTGCGCAGAGGTCTACGTCTACGATGCGACCGCGAACGGCGGGACGGGCGAGCTCGATTGCGCCTCATGTAATCCCCTGGGCGTCCACCAGACCGTCGGTGACGCGCAGATCAACTTCCGCTACGCGACAGCCGCTCAGCAGACCTCATACCTGAACCACCCGGTCTCCGACGACGGGCGCTACGTGTTCTTCGGCACGACCGAGTCGTTGGTGCCGCAGGACACCAACAACGGCGTCTATGACGTCTACGAGTACAACACGGTGACCCATCACGTCAGCTTGCTCTCAGGTGGGAAGAGCAACGACAACGCGTTCTTCCTGGACGCGAGCGCGGATGGGCGCGACGTGTTCTTCCGCACCAGCGATCGGCTCAGTCCGTGGGACACCGACGACCAGGAGGATCTCTACGACGCCCGCATCGGCGGCGGGTTTCCCCCGCCTCCCACGCCTCCGTCGCCCTGCAACGGCGACGGCTGCCGCGGACCGGCAAACCCCGGGCCGAGCTTCGCGACCCCCGGGACGTTCATTTTCCACGACTCAGACTCGACGCATCACGTCGCCCTGTTCCATGCGCTGACGCTCGGCGGGAAGCAGCTGCGCGCATGGGCGAGCACCGGTGCGGTGACGTTGCGCGTGGAGGTGTCCGACGGCGGCCGGGTGAGCGCACGCGTCCGGGGCCGCGTGGCAGGGCGCACGCGCTTGGTGGCCCATGCGAATGGGATCGCCAACGCCGGCGGGATCGTGCGCCTGCGCCTGCGGCTCTCGCGCGCCGCTCGAGCGCAGTTGCACGCGCATGGCCGGCTGCGGCTCTCGATCGATGTCGGCTATGCCCGCGCTGAGGACCGGCAGCGAGCGAGGGTGACGCTCGTGGCGCACTGACAACGAGATCGGGGGAGTGGGGGCGGCGTCGAGATCGCTCGGCGCCGTCCTCACGCCGAGCGATTCGATACGACTCGGATGAAGGAGGGGGAATGCATCGCAGGATCACCGCAACGCTCACGGTTGCTGCCCTGGTCGGGGCGGTCGGATGCGGGGGAGCATCATCACCGCGATCGACATCTCGCCGACCGCGTCTGCCTGAGCAGCAGATCAGACGCGCTGATGCGATCTGCAATCAACTTCGAGAGACGACCGCCGCTGTACTCTCCGAAACCAGAAGGCAAGTCGAGCAGGGCGGATTCACGCCCCGGCAAGCGCATCGCCAGTTCGTGGTCAAGATGCACCAGGCGCAGGTGGCCGCGTTCGATGAGCTCATAGCACTGCCGTCTCCTCCAAAGCTCAAGGCCAGATTCGAGGAATTCGTCAACGCACTACATGCAAAAGTGTTCCGTGCGCTGGAAGATGTGCAGCGCTCGCCGACGCGAATTCCGACCCATTACGACGAGCGGGCCTATGCGCCGAGTGCGAAGCTCGCCAAGGCTCTTGGCTTAAGGCATTGCTCATAATGTTGACAACCTAGATTATAGAGCGTAGGCTGTACAGGCCTGGGTGCCGATGCCGGCTCGCATGTCCGGCCGACCCAGTCAGGAGGGAAGGAGGCCAATCACACGACTCGACGCGTCGAACGGCAACGTTAGCTGAATTGCCGAAGCCGTTCATCATTGCTTCAACCGACAAACGGAAGGTATTTTCCATGCGGAGTCGTAGGAGAGCCTTGCTCGGAGCGTTCGCTGCGGTGGCGGCGCTTTCGACCGGCACTGGCGGCGCAGCCGCACTAAGATCACTCGCATTCAGCCCCGGGGGCGCAGCAAGAGCGATATCGAGTGCCCTCACGATAACTGGATCCGGGCAGTCCATAATATGTTCATCCACTCTTTCACTGGAACTCGAAAGATCAATACCCAAGACTGCTGGCGCGCTAGTCGGTCGCGTTACAAGAGTAGAAGTCGGCAGACCAGAAACATGCACCAAAACTTCTGGAATTAGAAGTCTGAACGGCTTTAGACTCGAACTAACGCTTCCCTGGCATGTCCGATACCAAACGATACTAGGAACGCTACCGAGAATAACGGGCGTGCTACTCGTGATCCTAAGACTGGGGTGGCTATGGGACTTCACCGACGTCCTCGGCCGCAACTTTAGATGTCTATTCGAACCGGATCTCGGCATTCTAGCGGCGGTTGAAGCCGAAAGAGTGAGAAGTTTCAGAATTCTAGTAGGCCAGACATTCAGAGGCAGAGAACTAGCGCCGGGCAGATGCCCAGAAACCTTCGAACTGAGCGGTGAATTCAGACTCGAACCAGCGCAGGAAGTAAGACTACTTTGACGTAGGGAGCCTCCGTTCCGGGTGGGGTGCCCAAAAGCGCCCCACCCGAACACCGCGTGCGCCGACGGCGATCCTGTGTGGTGTCCCCACCGCGCTGCTGGAAGTCGATGAGCCGTCGCGCCAGCTCACGACGCGGTCCGGGCGCATACCTCACTAGCATGTCGGCGCAATGGCGACCGAGCAGCTCCTGGAGGCCGAGGCGCGCGAGCGCAACCGGGTCGCCGTCCTCGCAGGCCTGGCGGCGCTGTTCACGCTGCTGGCTGCCGTGGCAAGCATCCTGCCGGGTTCCTCGCCGAGCAACCTGCCCGCGTCGCTGCTGTTCTACGACGACCACGAGGCGCTGATCGTCGCGAGCGCCGTGCTCTCGGCGATCGGGTCGATCCTGCTCGCCTTCGTGCTCGACTTCCTCTTCCGCGCGACGCGCCTGCGCTCGGAGAGCCTGCCCGCGCAGCTGCGCCCGCTCGCGTTCATCGGCGGCTTCGGCATCGCGGCGTTCACGATCGCGATCCGGATCATCCTGGCGGTGAAGATCGGGCACTTCGCCACGCACGGCACGCAGACCTACGAGGAGGCGAAGGCGGCGGCGGACTTCGGGATCCCCAGCGTCGTCGGGCTCGCGGTCCAGTTGGCGTTCTCCTTCGCGATCGTGGTCGTGTCGATCAACGCGATGCGCGTCGGGCTGATCCCGCGCTTCCTCGGCTACCTCGGCGCGATCTCGGGGGCGCTGTTCGTGCTCCCGCTCGTGCCGATTCCGATCGTCCAGATCTACTGGCTCGGTGCGCTCGCGATGCTGCTCGCCGGTCGCGCACGAGCGGGAACCCCGCCCGCGTGGGAGCAAGGCGAGGCGGTGCCGTGGCCCAGCGGGCAGGAGCTGCGCGAGCAGCGCATCCGTGCCGCCGAGGAGCGACGGGGCGAGGCCCCCGCCACCGCGGAGCAGCCGCAGGCCGGCGACGGACCGAGTCCGGCGACCTCAAGGCGCAAGCGCAAGAAGCGTCGCTAAGCGACGATGCACCTGTTGCGCCGATACTGAAAAGCTGAGATCCTGACCGGACGGTAGCTAAGGGGAGCGATCGGACCGGAGGGGGAAGCGATGGGGGATCGGATCGGGGTCGGCCGCGCGCTGCGCCTGCTTGTCGCGGGCGTGCTCGTCGCGCTGCTCGCGCTCGGCGCGGGCGGCTGCGGCAGCAGCGGGTCGGCGACGGCACCGGCCAGAAGAGACGAGTTCGCGAAGGGGCGCGCGCTGTTTCGCGAAATATGCGCCGGCTGCCACAGACTCGCCGACGCCGGCGCGCACGGGAACCGCGAGCCGCTCGACCGGTCGAACCTCTCCGAAACGACCCAGAAACCCGAACTCGCCAGATTCGTGATCGAAAACGGCGACTCGATAATGCCCGACTGGAAGGGCTCGCTCTCGAGACGCGAAATCGCGACGCTCACGCACTACCTCGCCGAAGTCACCGGCAGACGCACCAGAAGCGGCGACGGCAGACCCGCGACGACGCTCACGCCGCGCCCGGATCCATGGAGAGTGCGCCCGGTCGCGATGCGCATGGCCGACGGCAAGGCGCTCTTCAAGGAGATGTGCGCCGGTTGTCACACGCTCGCCGACGCCGGCGCGCACGGCCCCCGCGTCGACCTCGACGCCGCGCTCGCGCCGGTCGTCGACAGAGCGGCGACGGTGCGCCGGGCGCTGAGAGACAGCAATGCGATGCCCGACTGGACCAGACGCCTCAAACCATCCGAGCTCGACGCGCTCGTGAGATACGTCTCGACCGTGGCGGGCAGAGACCGCTAGCGCGCCTGGCGCCGCTCACGGTATCGCGGGCGCCTCCGGCAGCCGGTCCAGAGCCATCTCCATCTCCTCGTCGTCGAACGCGGGGTCCTCGAGCGTGCCGTTGTTGTACGCGTCGTAGGCGGCGAGGTCGAAGTGGCCGTGGCCGGAGAGGCCGAGCAGGATCACGCGCCGCTCGCCCTCCTCGCGCGCGGCGAGCGCCTCGTCGATCGTCGCGCGGATCGCGTGTGCGGGCTCCGGGCCCGGCAGGATCCCCTGCGTGCTGGCGAACTGCACCGCCGCCTCGAACGCCGCGTTCTGGCGGTAGGCGCGCGCCTCGACGAGCCCCATTCGCACGAGCGCGCACAGCAGCGGCGCGTCGCCGTGGTAGCGCAGCCCGCCGGCGTGCACGGGCGGGGGGACGAAGTCGTGGCCGAGCGTGTACATCGGCAGCAGCGGTGTGAGGCCGGCGGTATCGCCGAAGTCGTAGCGGTAGGCGCCGCGCGTCAACGTCGGGCAGGCGGCCGGCTCCGCCGCGACGAAGCGCGTGCGCGCACGCCCGCGCAGCACGCGGCGCATGAACGGAAACGCGAGCCCGGCGAAGTTCGAGCCGCCGCCGACGCAGCCGATCACGACGTCGGGCGCCTCGCCGGCCAGCTCCAGCTGCGAGATCGCCTCCTGGCCGATCACCGTCTGGTGCAGGCAGACGTGGTTGAGCACCGAGCCGAGCGCATAGCTCGCCCGCGGGTCCCCGGCGGCGACCTCGACCGCCTCGGAGATCGCGATCCCGAGCGAGCCGGTCTCGTGCTCGGCGGCCGCGCGTCCGGACTGCGTCAGCTCGCTCGGCGAGCGGTGAACGCGCGCGCCCCACGTCTGCATCAGCGAGCGCCGGTAGGGCTTCTGGTCATAGCTCGACCCGACCATGAAGACCTCGCACTCCAGCCCGAACAGCTGGCATGCGAACGCGAGCGCGGAGCCCCACTGACCCGCTCCGGTCTCGGTCACGAGCCGTTGCACGCCCGCATGCGCGTTCTCGTAGGCCTGCGCGACGGCGCTGTTGGGCTTGTGCGAGCCGGCGGGCGAGACGCCCTCGTACTTGACGTAGATGTGCGCCGGCGTGTCGAGCGCGCGCTCGAGCCGGCGGGCGCGGAACAGCGGCGTCGGGCGCCACAGCTTGTAGGCCTCGCGCACCGGCTCGGGGATCTCAACCTCCGACGCCGTCGCGACCTCCTGCGCGATGATCCCCGCCGGGAAGATCGCCGACAGGTCTTCGGGCCCCGCGGGCTCGAGCGTGCCCGGATGCAGCGCCGGCAGCAGCGGCTCGGGCAGGTCGGCCGCCAGGTTGATCCAATGCGTCGGGATGTCGCGCTCGCCGAGCGGGAACGTCGTTGGTCCGTCGCTCATTGGGCGATTCTAGGTGCTTGGGCGCCAGCGCCGCAGCTGATAGTTCCAGAAAAATAGTGTATTGTGATCACGTACACCGGATGTAGGAGGGGGAAATGCACCGCAAAGTTGCATGGGCACTGGTGCTTTCGCTGGCTGCCGCGGTGGTCGGCTGTGGTGGTGGAAGCGGGAGAGGAGGGTTGGAGCAGGGGGCTACGCAGTCGAGCGCAAGCCTGGTGAGCCGCGCCGATCAGATCTGTGCTCGTCTCGCGCGGAAGAGCATTGCGGTGTCAAACGAGGTGAGCTCGGCCGGAAGCCAGAACCAGCAGGCACAACAGGGTGCCATCGTCAAGTTGGGCGCGATCCGCCGGCAGGAGCTCGATGAGCTCGACGCCTTAAAGGGGCCATCCGCGCTCCAAGCGAGACTCCACAGCTTTGTGGTAGCGCAACGTCATCAAATCAGCGTGGCGATCGCTGAAGCCAAGCAGTCAGTAGGTCAGCCACCATCCGCCGAGCTGGCTTCAGCTTCCGCGAAGAGCTCGCAGCTCGCGAGAGCCATCGGCTTCAAGCGCTGTCCGTAACGCGTCGCGGGTTGACTCGGATGCAGCGAGGGTGGGTTCATCGCATCGTGGTCAGCGCACTGGTGGCTGCGCTCCTCGTCACGGTTGGGTGTAGGGGAGGATCCTTAGCTGGATCTACGGCACGACCTACACGCCTTCCGGAAAGAGTGATTAGGCGTGCTGATGCGATCTGCGATCGGCTCCGCGAGCAGACCACTTCAGTCCTCCTCGAAGCCAGCAGAGGGATCATGGTCAAAGGCCTTACGAGACAACAGGCGCACCGCCGCCTCGTCATCGACTTGCAAGGCGTACAGGTGCTGGCGTACGACGAACTCGTGGGGCTGCCTGCACCAACCAGGCTCAAGCCGAGAGTGGTGGCCTATGCCGATGCTGTACACATGAGGGTGTTCAGAGATTTGAAGGATGTCGAGCGCTCGTCCACGCTCATTCCTGCTCATTACGACGATGAGACGTTCCCGCACAGCGCAAAGCTGGCCAGAGCACTTGGCTTCAGGCGCTGCTCTTGACAGGCATTGTCCAGGCAATCCACGGAGACCGCTTCCGACTCGAGCACGCGGCCGTGGCTAGATGAATAGCTGAGTTGGTGGCGGTCCCACGGCTCTGAGAAGAAGGTCACATAGCAGTCACAACTTCCTGAGCGGACGGCAACGACGAGATGGCGGCGCCATCGTGTGCGCGCGAGGTGACTGGCCGCCGGTCCTCAGCGCTGGTGGCTCGGGTCCGGTGCCGCTCGGGCTCGGTGCGTCGTCTCACGACATTGCTTCGTCTATGTCGAGTCCCTCGGCAACGAGGTCGTTGCGGGCAGACACCAGCCACGCGGTCTGTCCTCACCTGATCGTCACGCTCTGCGTGCTCGTCGCCTCGCCCATGCTATGACCGTGGTGATCGCGCAGCGGCGGCGTGGTACGCGTCGTTTCGCGGCCGTGACGAACGCGACCTACGAGCGCGTCGCGCTGCCGGTTGGGCCGCTGGGGCGCCCGGTGGAGTAGAAGTAGGGTTTCGCGAAGCACGAGAGGAGCGACATGTCCGACGGCGCGACCACTGGGGATTCCACCACGCTCGAGCGCGAGCTCGACGGAATGCTCTCGATCGAGCGGTTCGACCCGCCTGAGGAGTTCCGCGCGCACGCGCTCTTGAACGACCCGTCGGTGTACGAGCAGGCCGAGCGCGACCCGCAGGCGTGGTGGGCCGAGCAGGCCGAGGCGCTCGACTGGTTCGAGCCGTGGGACACCGTCCTGGATGACGCGAACCCGCCGTTCTACAAGTGGTTCACGGGCGGCAAGCTCAACGCCTCCTACAACTGCCTCGACCGGCACGTCGAGGCGGGCCGGGGTGAGCGCGTCGCCTACCACTGGCGCGGCGAGGAGGGCGAGGAGCGCGACGTCACCTACGCCGAGCTGCACCGCGACGTGCAGCGGTTCGCCAACGCGCTGAAGGACCTCGGCGTGCGCAAGGGCGACGTCGTCGGGATCTACCTGCCGATGATCCCCGAGGTCGTCGTCGCGATGCTCGCGTGCGCGCGCATCGGTGCGCCGCACAACGTCGTCTTCGGCGGCTTCTCCGCCGAGTCGGTGAAGGAGCGGATGGAGTTCTCCGCGGCGAAGGCGCTGATCACGGTCGACGGCGCGCGGCGCAAGGGCAAGACAGCGCCGATCAAGGCGCAGGTCGACGACCACATGAGCGACCTCGACACGCTGCAGACAATCGTCGTCGTGCGCCACACCGGCATCGACTGCGAGATGCGCGACGGGCGCGACGTCTTCTACGACGAGGTGCTCGCAGCCGCCGAGCCCGAGTGCCCGGCTGAGCCGCTCGACGCCGAGCACCCGCTGTACATCCTCTACACGTCCGGCTCCACCGCGAAGCCGAAGGGGATCCTGCACACGACCGGCGGCTATCTCACCGGCGTCGCGGCGACGCACAAATACGTCTTCGACATCAAGCCGGAGCGCGACGTGTACTGGTGCGCGGCCGACGTCGGCTGGGTCACCGGCCACTCCTACATCGTCTACGGACCGCTGTGCAACGGCGTGACGTCCGTCATGTGGGAGGGCGCGCCCGACTACCCGCACCAGGGGATCTGGTGGGAGCTGATCGAGCGCTACAAGGCGACGATCCTCTACGCCGCCCCGACCGCGATCCGCACGTTCATCAAGTGGGGCGCGGACATCCCGGCGAAGTTCGACCTCATCTCGCTGCGACTGCTCGGGTCGGTCGGGGAGCCCATCAATCCGAAGGCGTGGCTCTGGTACCACAAGGTGATCGGCGGCGAGCGCTGCCCGATCGTCGACACGTGGTGGCAGACGGAGACGGGCGCGATCATGATCACGCCGCTGCCCGGGATCACCGCGACGAAGCCGGGCTCGGCGACGACGCCGTTCCCGGGCGTCTCGGCGGAGGTCGTCGGCGAGTCCGACGGCGAGCCGATCGACAACGGCCAGGGCCTGCTGATCCTCACGCAGCCGTGGCCCTCGATGCTGCGCGGCCTCTACAAGGAGGACGAGCGCTTCGTCGAAACGTACTTCAAGCGCTTCGGCAAGCAGACGTACCTCGTCGGTGACGCCGCGCGCCGCGACCGCGACGGCTACGTCTGGGTGATCGGGCGGATCGACGACGTCGTCAACGTCTCCGGCCACCGCCTCTCGACCGCCGAGGTCGAGTCGGCGATTGTCGCGCACCCGCAGGTCGCGGAGGCGGCCGTGATCGGCCAGTCCGACGAGGACACCGGCCAGGCGATCTGCGCGTTCGTGACGCTCAAGGGCGACGTCGAGCCGGGCGACGCGGTCGAGGCTGGGATCCGCGAGGTCGTCGCCGAGCGGATCGGCAAGTTCGCGCGCCCGAAGCGGATCGTCTGGGCCGACGATCTGCCGAAGACGCGCTCGGGCAAGATCATGCGGCGCCTGCTGCGCGACATCGCCGAGGGGCGGGCGCTGGGCGACGTCACGACCCTGCGCGACCCCGACGTGATGGGGCAGCTGGAGGCGAAGATCCAGGAGGCGGAGGCAGAGGCCTGAGTCCTTGTTGCCTTGGAGTCGGAGCAGGACGCGGCACTCGTCCACTGAGTGGGAGGTGTCTGCGCCTGACGAGTGCAGTGGTGTACGAGCTGCGCCGGATCGGGCAGTGAGAGGGGGCGGTGCTCGCCATCGCGAGTCGAAGCGGCCGGCTGTACCATTTGACACACCGGTTTCCGGTTGATAAGATAAATGGGCTCGCCTGGCTCATCACACCGAGTCGGCGTGCGGAGAAACCTGTTCTGGGGTAGTTGCGTCACTTGGTGTGACTGTCGCAGCACTACGAGATTGGGGGATCATCACTGGCGCACTTCTAGCGATCTGACGAAGCCATCGAAAAAGCAACTCTCACATTACTTTCTTAAGGACGTGTTTTATGCGCAGGCATTTCAAGGTGGTGCTCGTAGCACTTGCGGCGGCCGCAGCACTCTTAGCGGTCGCTGGCACGGCTACAGCACTAAGAAGCATATCCGTGAATCCGGCTGGTCCAATAAGAGCAACATCCGGCGCGGTAACGTTCAGAGCAAGTATTGGTACTGTCATATGTCCGGTTACACTCAACGGCGAATTAGGCTCGGCGATACCGAAGACTGAAGGAGCCCTAGGAGGGCGCATCACTTCGGGAACGGTGGGACCCGAAAGAACCAACTGCAGAATCTCCCTCCTCAGATCGCTTGATGCAACACCGACGATGCTATTTCCCGAAGCGTGGCATGTCCGCTATGTCAGCATAGAAGGCACGCTACCGAGAATAGTAGCCTTTAAACTCGTGGTCCTAAGAGCTAGCTTCCTAATTGCAGTGACCGGCCCGTTCGGGGAAAGATATCGGTGTCTATACATTGTCGATCAAGGGTCGAGAATTAGAGTAGAAGCCAGAGGAGCTTCGAGAGAAATTGAAATCATCAGCCAAACCGACAGAGTTTTCGAAGAAAGACTAAGAGAAGGAGACACGGCCTGTCCAAACGGTTCACTGGCAGCTACCTTTAATCTGGAAGCCGCACGGACAATAACACTAATTTAGTATCTGTAATCTGTAAGACCATTTAGTGGCTGGGGCTCTAGTGCAGGGCCCCAGCCTTATATCACGGGCGCTAGCCCGGCTGGCGTCTGTTTCGCGCACCATTGGCCTCGAGCGGTTGCGGCTCTGCTTGAGACGCGTTGACATTTCCTGTAGCGTCCAAACAAACCGGAAAAAGGAGAAAAGGTGCTGCCGTCGTGTTGGGATTGGCAAGGTCGTCAGATGGGATCCGGAGCGGGGTGCGTTCCAGCAAGGTCGACCAAACCGAGCATAGTGCGCTATTGCGTAGGCGGCTTTTTGGCACTGAGCGTCCTGCTCGCACTCTCCGGACCGGCCTCGGCGGCATTTGGGGTGCGGGGCTTCGATGGTCAGGTTACAGGCGATGCACTTGGAACGCCATTCACGCAAGCGGGAGGACATCCCTACGCAATCAGTCTGACGACGGACTTCAATACGAGGACCGAGACGCCATTCCCCGGCCTTCCGGTGCCATGGCCGGAGGAGCCAGCGAAGGATGTTTTTGTGAAGGTTCCCCCAGGGCTCATAGGCAATCCTACGGCGGTTGAGCAGTGCACCATGGACGATATCTCGACCTTTCCCTCGGATGAGGGGGGCACGCCCTTGTGTCCGGCAGAGGCACAGGTCGGTCTCGTGACCATCCGGACACCGGTCGGGACTGCTCCTTCTGGTTATCGGTCCGTCACGTATCCACTTTACAGTGTCGTCCCACCGCCGACAGTTCCGGCTCGCTTCGGATTCAATATTGCGGGAGTTGTGGTGACGCTCGACGCGACGGTGCGCAGCGATTCGGACTACGGGCTCTCAGTTAGCGCTCGGAACATCTCGGAGGGAATTTCCATCTTGGGAACAGACGTGACGCTGTGGGGCACGCCCGCAGATCCGGTTCACGACGCCGAGCGCTACTGCCGCGCCACCGCGGATCCGGGGTGTGCGTTCACGGGTGCTCGGAAGCCGTTCCTGACAATGCCGACAACCTGCACGGCTGAGGGCGTAGGTCTGGAGACGAGCATGGAGACAGATTCGTGGTTCCATCCCGGAATCTTTCAGTCCGCGCACTTCTTCAGCCACATCCCTCCGAACTATCCTGACCCAAGCTGGCCAGGAGCGCAGCAAGGGCCGACTGGCTGTGAACGTGTCCCCTTCGATGCGTCGTTTACGGCAGCTCCTGCCAATATCGTCTCCCCCGGCGCGTCGGGCTATGCCTTCGACCTGGTGATTCCGCAGGACGACGACCCCAACACCGGTATTGCTCCTTCCGAGTTGAAGAAAGTGACCGTCACGCTGCCCGAGGGCGTGCGTGTCTCGCCGTCGGCAGCTGACGGCCTTCAGGGGTGCTCCTCTGCGCAGATCGCGCTGCACAGCCTCACCGACCCGACGTGTCCCGACGGATCGAAGATTGGGTCGCTGACGATCGACACGCCACTGCTGGAGCAGCAGTTGACCGGCGCAATTTATCTCGCGCACCCACATGACAATCCGTCCCGAGCGTTGCTGGCCATTTATCTCGTAGCCAAGGGGCCGGGACTGATGATCAAGCTTGCCGGAAGCGTGAACCTCAGCTCCACAGGTCAGCTGTCGACGACGTTGGACAACCTGCCACAAACGCCCTTCTCGCATGCCCACCTCCAGTTCACCGACGGGTTGCGCGCGCCGCTCTCCAACCCGCCGCGGTGCGGCACGTACACGACGCACGCCATCTTGACTTCGTGGTCTGGGAAGACCGTGACGTCGGACAGTGCGTTCACGACATCGCATGACGGCAACGGCTCACCATGTCCCGTGCCGCGGTTCTCGCCGAAGTTCAGCGCGGGAACCATAAACCCCGTGGCGGGCGCGGGCTCGCCGTTCACGTTCACGCTCTCGCGCACCGATGACGACGACGAGTTCGCTGCGCTGCAGGCGGTTCGGATGCCGCGTGGCCTGCTCGCGAGGATCTCAAGCCTCAAGCAGCTTTGTCCGGCGGCCGACATGGCCCGCGGCACTTGCGGGCCCGCCTCGCAGATCGGGAACGTGACCGCGGCAGCCGGTCCGGGCCCCAACCCGCTCACGGTCAAGGGTCGGGTGTATTTCGGCGGTCGGTACAAGGGCGCGCCGTTCAGCCTTGGGATCGCGGTGCCGGTCGTGGCGGGCCCGTTCGATCTCGGCACCGTGGTCGTGCGCTCGGCGATCTTCATCGATCGCCACACCGCTGATCTCTCGATCAAGACCGATCCGCTCCCAACGATCCTTCAGGGCATCCCGCTGCAGGTGCGGCTGATCAACGTCATGATCGACCGACCCGGGTTCATGCTCAATCCAACCAGTTGTGCGGAGAAGCGAATCTCGGCACAGGTGAAGGCCACGACGGGTCGTATCGCGAACCTCAGCTCGCGCTTCCAGGTCGGCGAGTGCGCTGCCCTTGGGTTCGATCCAAAGTTGACGCTCGCAGTCGGCGGCAAGGGCCACACTGCGCATGGGGCTTCGACGCCGGTCAGGACCACGTTGACGCAGTCGCGGGGCGAGTCCAACCTCAAGTCGGTATCGGTGTCGTTGCCGCTTTCACTCAACGCTCGACTCGACGTCGTAAATCAGGCCTGTACGCAGGCGCAGTTTGATGCTGGCCATTGCGAGCAGGCCCGGGCCGGATCGGCGGTGGCGGTGCTCCCGCTGCTTAAGCATGCGCTGCGGGGCGGGGCGTACTTCGTCAAGGATCCGACAAAGCCGGCAGGAAGCCTGCCGAACCTGATCGTGGCATTGCGGGGCCAAGTGGACTTCGATCTCGTCGGTCACATCCAGATCCCCGGCGGGAGCCGGCTCGCGACGAGGTTCACGGCTCCGGACGTGCCAGTCAAGAGGTTCACGTTGAGCCTCATCGCAGGGAGCCATGGGCCGTTGGGCGTTGCCACCGACCTGTGCAGTGCAGAAGGTAGAAAGGCAACGGCGAGCGTAGCAATCCGTGGGCAGAACGGCGACCTGCTCCGTCGTCAGCAGCAGTTGCAAGTCACCGGATGCGCGCGACGAGCACGTCGCGCGCACTGACCCACGCCGGATGCGAACGATGATGAGGAGATACGTCGTGCTCAAACTCTGGAAGACACGTTGGGCTCGGGTGTGGGTGTCCACTCTCGTTGTGTCGGTTGCGGTCGCTGTGGGCGGTGCCACGGTGACGCAGGCGATGCTCCCAAACGGGCGCGCATACGAGCTCGTCTCGCCGCAGGACAAGAATGGCGGAGACGTACTGGCTGACAGCTCACGTGTACGTGCGTCCAAAGGTGGAGATGCAGTGGAGTTCGCCTCCCTCTCGGCATTCGCGAATCCGCAAGGAACGGGATTGGCAAGCGACTACATTGCGATCCGCAACGCAGCAGGGAAGACTCAGGGCTGGGTCACGCACGCGATCACTCCGTCGCAGGAGCCGCTGACGACTTTCGACCTCATCTTCGGCCCATTGGATCCCCGTTACGTAGGGGAGATGTCGTCGGACCTGTCCGAGGGTGTCTTCCTTGCCAAGTCGTCAATCGTGGCGGACTCACCGAACGTGGACGCGATCATCAAGCTCTACGTACGCGATGACTTGCTCAGTTCGGGCAAGGGTCACTATCAGCTCGTGAGTGACTGTCTCTCCCCACCGGCGGGGCCGTGCGCTGTACCGTTCGGGTCCGCTGACGCGGATCCCGCTAATCAACCCGCATTCGCGGGGGCGTCGGCTGACTTCCAGCACGTGATCTTTGAGTCGACGTTCAATCTTGTTAATGGGGCAACCGGGACGTTGCCCAAACTCTATGAGTGGGACCACGGGACGCTGCGTATTGCCGGCATCCTGCCGGACATTGAGTGCGGGACTCCACCATGTCCGGCAGCCAGCTCCGCGGCTGGCCAGGGTGCCAATCCGGATGTTCTCCTCGGCGGGCGCTACACCCCGAACACGATTTCAACCGATGGGACACGAATCGTGTTCACCTCGCAAGTCGACGAAAACAGCCTTGGAACTGATCAGAGCAACCTTTACCTGCGAGAGAACCATGCACTCAGCGTGCTGCTCAACGCTTCTGAGCGCACGGATTGCGCTGGCGATCCGACATGCGGTGGCGATGGGAACCCTGATCCGAACCCGGGATCCCCAGGACCGGCCACATTTCAGGCCGCGACCCCTGACCTCTCGAAGATCTACTTCACCAGCAGCAATCCACTTACCGACGATGGGAGTGGCGGGCTCTATGTGTATGACGCTAGCCAGCTTGATAGCGACCCCCATAACCTCACCTTTGTTACGTCGGGCGTTGTCGGCGTGATCGGCGTGAGCGAGAACGGCGATTACGTTTACTTCGTCTCCAATGATCAGCTCGTCCCAGGTGGTCCTACCGCGTGTGACCCGGTTCAGCCATGCATCTTTGTCTGGCACGACGGCATCATGCGAGAGGTGGGACACGTCAACCCGAGCGTTGAGAGCGACACGATCTTGGGCAGCGCGCCGTGGTCAGATAATGCACGGCGTGTGCGCATCACACCTGATGGCGCGCACATGGTGTTCGTCTCTGAGGGCAGCCCGGATCAGCAGCCTCCCTACGACAACGGGACCGCATGCCAGGGCAGTGCGGGCATCCTGCCGTTCTTCAACGGCAACACTCCAGCCTGCGCAGAGGTCTACCTCTACGACGCGACGGCTGACGGCGGTGCTGGCAAGGTCACTTGCGTGTCGTGCAATCCAGGCGGGGCCCATATCTCTGCGACGGATGCGGACTTCAACGTCCACATCGCGACTGACACGCGCACGTCGCATCTGAACCACCCCCTTTCCGACGACGGCCGCTTTGTCTTTTTCGACACGGGCGAGCGCCTCGTGCCGGAAGACAGGAACGGCGAGGTTTACGACGTCTATGAGTACGACTCGCTGACCGGGAACGTCTCGCTCATCTCTACGGGAACAAGCAAGTTCGGTTCCTACTTTCTGGACGCAAGCGCAGACGGCCGTGACGTCTTCTTCCGCACGCGCGACTCGCTCAACGGGTGGGACAAGGACACCCAAATCGACCTCTACGACGCTCGCATCGGCGGCGGGTTCCCGAACCCGGTCACAAAGCAGGAGTGCCAAGGTCAAGGGTGTCAAGGGCCCGCGTCGGCTGGGCCCGTGTTCCCGACACCTGGGACCGCGACGTTCCACAGCCATGAGACGCACGGGCACTCGAGCGGGCACGCCGCGGTGTTCCATACGTTCGCGCTCGGGAGCAAGAAGCTTGCGCGCTGGGCGAAGACCGGCGTCGTTGAGCTGCGAGTTCGCGCCTCGGATGCGGGACGGCTGACCGCTCGTGTGCGCGGACGGCTCGGCAAGCGGACCGTGGTGCTTGCGAAGGCCAGCAAGCGCCTCGGCGCCGGGGGAACCGCGGAGCTGCGCCTGCGGCTCTCGGGCGCGGCCCTCGCGGCGCTCAAGCGCAACGGGCACCTGCGGGTGGCGATCCGCGTCTCCTATTCGCGTGTCGGCGGGGCGGAGACCGCGCACGTGACGCTGAGCGCCCCGTAGCAACTGGCGCAAGGGGGGACGGGTGGGCCGGCACGCCTGAGGCGCGCCGGCCCGCGCGGCGGGCCGTGGCGGGAGGCGTAGGCTTTCTCGGATGACGACTGTTCGGCGCCGTGTGAGCAGAGGCGCGCTTGCGACGCTCGCTCTGGTCGCAGCGCTGCCAGCGCTCGCTGTCGCGGCGGCGCCGCGGCCCGGCGCGATCGACCCGAACGCGAGTCCGCGCGTGGCGCGCGCGCTGGCGGAGCGCTACGCGCCGCTGCTCTATCTGAGCTCGACGGAGACGTGGGGGCCGATGCGCGTGCCGGAGTTCCTCGCGCATTCGGACCTCGTGTGGGTGCGGCCCGGGCGCGACGAGCTGCTCGCGCGCGCCGGCGCGATACGTGCGGCGCGACTCGGCATGCACTGCGGTCGCGCTCCCCGCGGCTGCTACCGCCACGGACGGGTGGTGGCGAGCGATGCGTCGCGACCGCTCGGCCGCAGCGACTCCGGTTTCGCGCTCGACCTCGACGACGCCTTCTACGACGGCTCCGCCGGGCGCGTGCCGCTCTATGACGACGTGCGCGTGGGGCACCACGGCATCGCGATCACCTATTGGGCCTTCTACGGCTACGACCAGCCGGTGCTCTCGCTGTCGCCCAGCGTTCCGCCCGACCGGGTCGCCGCGCTCGCCAAGCGGCTCGCGCACGAAGGCGACTGGGAGCGCGTCGTCGTCGAGCTGTCGCTGAGCCTCAAGCCGCTCGGCGTCCGCTACCACCAGCACGAGACGAGCCGCTTCATGCCGTGGAGACGGGTATCGCTGACGGGGGGCGACCACCCGATCGTCTACGTGGCGGAGGGAACCCACGCCTCCTATGCGCGCGCCGGCGAGACACGGATCTGCCTCTCGCCCAGCGCCTGCCTCCTCGACCAGCGTGACCGGGGCCGCGCGATCGAGAGCTGGAAGGACGGCCTGATCCCCGTAAGGTCGCGGCCGTGGTACGGCTTTGGCGGCGCGTGGGGGCGGCCCGGCGAGCTGTCGGCGACGACTGGGCCGCTGGGGCCGTCGCGCTACAGGCGCTGAGCGACCCCGCGCGATCCGGCCCGTCGCTCCGCGAGGCGGTTGATCGTTGCCATGACCGTCCCGCAACGGCATGCTAAGCCGATGCATGTTGCGTATCTCGCCGATGAGACAAAGGCCAATGGCCGTTATCGGGGCTACGAGCCGATGATGGCGCTCGCCGAGAAGCCCGGCTTCAACGTCCGCAGACTGCGCGACGACGAGATGAGATGCCCGGCGGGCCTCGACGCGCTGTTCATCCATCGTTACTGCGAAGGTCGCGCGCAGGGACTCGCGCGCGATGCGAAGGCGAGAGGTACCGCCGTCATCTGGGACAACGACGATCATCAGGGCGCGATGCCGAAGAGCGTCGCGACGCATAAGCACTTCAGCGGCTTTGCATGGGAGCGCCGACGAGCGGAAATTCAGCGCGTGTTCAGGTTCACCGACCTCGTGACCAGCCCGAGCCCGATCCTCGCTGAGCGGCTGCGCGAGATCGGCGCTCCGCAGACGAAGGTCGTCGAGAACTACGTGTTCGACGATCTGCTCGAACCCGAGCGCCACTCGCATCAGGGCGTGACGATCGGATGGATCGCCGGTGTTGAGCACCAGATGGACATCGAGCGCGTCCCGATCAGGGACGCGCTTCAGCGACTGCTCGACGAACGCCCCGAGGTGCGGGTGGTTTCGGTCGGACTCAGACTGGGGTTGCACAGCGACCGTTACCGAGCCATAAGAAGCATCCCGATTCGCATGATCACTCAGCAGGCAGCAGAGTTCGACATCGCCATCGCACCGCTCGCGGACATCGAATTCAGCCGCTCTCGCTCGAACGTAAAGCTCAAGGAGTACGCAGCGGCTGGCGTGGCCTGGCTCGCGTCGCCGATAGGTCCGTATGCGGGCATGGGAGAGCGCGAGGGCGGGCTGCTCGTCTCCGATGACGGCTGGTATGAGGCGTTGGGGCGCCTCATCGAGCGCCCGCGTGTGCGGCGCAAGCTCGCCAAGCATGGGCGCAAGTGGGCTGCTGGCGAGACGCTTTCGCGCAACGTGGATCGATGGGAGGCTGCCCTGCGCGTCGCGGTGCGGCACGCGCAGGATCGCTAACTCCCCGCCTTGCCGTGCTTCGCACAGCCGTTGATCTTGAGTGGCTGGCTGCTGCGGAGGAGGTCCCCGTTCTGGCCGCGCAGCGTGATCTGCGCCTTGGCGCGCCTCGCTTTTGCGGTGCAGAGGTTCTCGGCCACGCCAAGCGGCCCGTGCTTGCCGTCGACCAGTCGCAGCGTGAAGCGCTTGAGTGGGACGTCGGGCACAGCGTCGAAGTCGGTGGCCAGCCGCTCGCCTCCTGGGATCTTGATCTTTCCGATCAGGTCGATGTCGACCTGTCCGCGCAACGCGACGACGAGATTTGGCAGGCTGCCCATCGGCTTGCGCGGATCCCTGACGAAGTAGGCCTCGCCGCGCAGCGGGTGCTTGAGCAGTGGGGTCACCGCCACAGCGCTGCCCGCTCTGGCCTTCGCGCAGTGTCCGGCATGGAATGCGACGAGCGTACACGCGTTGTTGACCACGGGCAGCAGCGCGTTGAGTGCGAGCGGGAGCACGACCTTGGCGCCCTTGATGCCTGCCTGGCCGGGCGTCTGGGTGACGGTTGCGGTGAGTGGAGCTGAGGTGCCCTTCGCCGTGTGGCCCTTGCGCCCGACGGTCAGGGTCAGCTTGGGCCTAAACGGCAGCCGCCCGCATTCACCGACCTGGAAGCGGGAGCCGACGGTGGCAACCGCGCCGTTGGAAGAGGTGATCTGTCCGCCGACGCGCATTGGGCTGCAGTTCGTCGGGTTCAGGATGAAACGGCGCCGATCGATGCTGACGGACACTGATCGCACCTGCAGCGGGATTCCCATCAGGATGCTTGGCAGCGGGTCGGACGTCACCCGCAGGCTGCCGTCGTTCCGAACCGCGATCGATGCGCGCACGACCACGTTGCCGAGGTCAAGTGGCCCCGCCTTTGCGGGCACGACGATCGACATCCCGAACGGCTGGCCCTTGTAGGGGCCCGTGATGTACACGCGACCGGGAAGGTAGAGCGGTTGCGGGCCGGGCCCGGCACCTGTCGTGACCGTCCCGATCTGCGATGCCGCCGAGCATGTGCCCGCGGCTGCCTGCACATGGCCGCAGAGCGGCACGTCGGCGATATGCGCCAGCAGGCCGCGCGGTGTCGTGACCGTCACGCTCTTGAGCTCTTGGTCGTCGTCGCTGCGGGCGAAGCGGACCGTGAACGTCGATGACGCGCGCGCCACCGGGTTGGTCGTTCCGGCCTCGAACGACGGCGAGAAGCCTGCCGGAGGGCAGGGCGCGCCGTTGCCGTCATGTGTGATCTGGAAGCTGTCCGTCACGGCCGCTGTATTGCCGGCCCACGAGGTCAACGTCCCAGACGTGGTCTTCGTCCCGCACGTGCGCGGGTTGACAAGCGGGGCGCGTGCGCCGCCCTTGAACGTCAGGACGAAGTCTTCGAAGGGGAGCTGCGGGTTGTTGTCGAACGTCGTCGTGATCCGACCCGTCTTCTGATCGAGCGAAACCGCGCCGGGGAGCTTGACGATCACGCCTGGTCCCTTGGCGACGATGAAGATCCGCACGAGCTGCGTCGAAGTCTGGGTGCCCTGGTAGACGGCGCCTTCGAGTGGGTCCGCCAGCAGCGGCGTGTGGACCACGACGGTGCCGATCTTCGAGCCGTCGGGGCAGGAGACATCGGCAGCGGTATGGAGTCCGATCTGCGCATCGCCGCAGCCCTGGAGCCCGTCCGCGGCGGACGGCGAGATCCGGACTCCCTCGGGCAGCGCGACCACGGCCTTCCTCAGATGCGGGGTCGCCAGGTCCGTCGGATCGTCGTTCTGCGGCACATGGAGCGTGACCGTGTAGCCCGTCGGTGTGTTCGCCTTGCGCGATGAGGGTTGTGCGGTGAGCGACGGCTCGAAGCGGAGGGCATCGCAGCCGGTCATCGTCATCGGTGTCGAGAACAGCGTCGGGATGAACGCTCCCGGATGCTGCCACGACTCGGCTGTCAGGTCCGTCGTGCCGGCGACTCCGCACAGCGTCGGGTTGCTCAGGAAGGACTTCGGCTGCAGGCCGCTCGGGCAGGTGCTTCCGGTCGGTCCGAATGTACCCAGGCACCCGCCGGCGGCCACCACGCCGCGCTCACCGTCGTGTGATGGATCGGCCGGCACGCCCCAGAGGACAAAGGAGGAATCGAACAACTTCAGGTTCGCCGAGATCTGCGGGACGGTCGAGATCACGCGGTAGTCGTCGGCCGGGCTCACCGAAATCAGCACCGGCACCTTGACGAGCGCCCCCACCCGGTTCAGGAACGCCAGCTCAGCCGGGTGGCCGCCCTCCGGGACCATGTTGTAGACGGGCGCCGTGATGCCCGAGAGCGTTGGGCTGAACGGGATCCCGCCGAGCGTGTAGGTGAGCACGCCGACCTGCGTGTCGGTGGGGCAGAAGGTGTGTGACGAGAGAAAGTCCGTGGGGCAGCGTGGAACTGCCTGAGGGTCGCCGATGAATCCTGCCGGCAACCCGACCTTGATTGTCTTCGCGTTCTCATCTGGAAGCTCGTCCGGCGGGGTGCCTGCCAGATTGAATGCGAAGGCCACGGTGAGGTCGGGATGCGCGCCGGCCTGAAGTGTCGTCGAAGTCACCGAGTAGCTCCCCGGGACGATGCCGAAGTCGGCGTTCGCGCGGGGCGCGATCAGCAGCGTCAGCGCGAGGGCCAGGCCGATCAGGGCACCGGCTCGAGCAACGGGCAACGTCGCGAGCCTCATCAGCGCTGCCCGCCTCGGTTTGTGCCCTCGAGTCTCAAGCTCGCGGTCTGCGTGGCGCCCTGCGCCTGGACGACGAGGCGGATGCGGAGGCTGCGGTGACGCTGGAGGTAGCTTCGCGCCGTCTTCGCGAGGCGCAAGCCGATGTGCGTAGCGCCGGCATCTCGGTTATGGGTCGTGCGGTGAGCGACCGTCGTCCAGCGACCGGCGATCAACGCGATGAGATGGACGCGAATCCTGCCGCGCCGACTGGTTCGAATTCGCAACTGGAGCATGCCCGTGCGAGCCATGCGTCGGCGCTGGGCCGCGCTGATCCGGGCGATGCTGAGACGCGTTCGTGGCGTTGCACGTTGGTTGCCATGTCCGCGAAACGCGGTGCTGGCGATCGGCGGCATCGTCGGCGCAAGGGACGGGAGACCCTGACACTGGTCCTCTGCGCATGCTGGGCTCGGGTTGGGTCTGGGGAACCCGCCGCCACGTCGGGCGGCGTACAGCTTCAGGGTGCGCTGGGTCGTCTCTGACGTGAGTCGCTCGTAGGTGGTGAAGAAGACCGTGCCGCCGTCTGCGCTCATGCCGGACAGGATTGAGCTCTGGGGACTGTGGCCGCTCGTGATCAGCGAGAGCGTGCCGTCACGCCACAGGTAGACGTCTTGCATGCCGTTGACGTCCTGGGGCAGATAGCTGTCCGTCGTCTGGAAGACGACGGACGAGCCATCGTCGCTCTGGAAGCGTGTGTTGACCTGCCCATCTCCGAAGAGCGGCGTCGTACTGGGAGCGGTTCCGTCGGAGCGGCAGGAGACGCAGCGTATGGAGCCGGTCGTGGTGCTGTACTGGAAGAGCTGAAAGCTCCCATCCGTTGGCTGGTGGGTCAATGGGGCGTTGCTGTAGAAGACGAGGTTGTGCCCGTCCGGCGTCAGTGGCGAGGAGAACTGGCTCCGCACCGGTTGACCAAGCCCGATGAAGCCCTCGCTGGTGCTCGTGATCAGGTTGATCGCGCCGTCGTGGTAGACGAAGAAGTTCTGGGCCGTGTCGGCGCCCTGACCGTCGATTGCGTTGTTGGAGACGAAGTAGATGTACGCGCCGTCGGCCGAGACCTGAACGCTGGGACGCCCAAATCCAGTGAAGACGTCCGCTCCAGAGGTCAGGCGGGTGAGCGTGTCCGTAGTGATGTCATAGGCATAGATGTCGCTGAAGTTGTCCGTGTCGCCGGCGACGAGCTGGCTTGCGGTGACGAAGAAGATCGTATTGCCGTCGCGCGTGTTGCCGACGTATGTCGCGCCCTCGTCGGGATTGCCGTTACGCGGGGCCGATACGTTCACCGTTTTGCTGCCACGGCGGGCGTAGAGGTCAACGGGCCCCGGGCAGTTGCCTGCGTCGACCTCGATTGGATCGGGGCTTGCGAAGACGGCTGTCCTGGCGTCGGAGGAGAGCCCATCTTGCTCGAATCCCTGGCCGATGCTGCCGGCCGGAGCGTTGTTGGCCAGCACTGCTCCGCAGTCGAGCACGGCGCCGTGCTCGTCGATTCCGAGATATTCGAGCGTCCCAAGCTGAGAGGCATACAGCCCACGCCCGCGCGTGTGCGTGTCGCCGGCGAGCAAAGGCGGCTCGCCCGCACCGGTCTGCGCGATGATCCGTGAGGCGTCCGGCGAGCTGCCGACGATGTTTGGGTCCTGCGCTCCGAGCGGGACGCTTGGCGTGTACTGGAGCATGAGCGTTCGGGTACCGTCGCTGGCGACGCGCTCGAAGCTCTCCGGACCTTGACAGACCAAGGCCCGGAAGTCACAGATCAGCACGATCGTTGCGGACGAGTCTGGCGCGTCGAATGCCGCCCCGGCACTGAGCGCACCGGGAGTCGCCGGATTGGCGAGGCTTCGGGTGTGCCACCCGGTGGCGCTGCGCGTCGCGATGTAGGAGGAGGAGTTTCCAGTGGCCTGGTTGACCTCGAGCGGCAGCAGCGCGCTGATCCATGCATGGTCCCCATCAACGGAACTGAATGCCGCCGTGATGTCGAATCCGCTCGTTTCAGGCGGTGAAACGAGCTCATACCCCCAGCCCAATGGGAGGGCGAGAGCGCGCGCCGGCCACGTCACCGCGAGCCACGTGGCCATCAGTAATGCTGCGATCGCAGCAAGCATTGATCCGACCACAGCTTCCCGTCGCACTACTCCTCCAGTAATCAGAAAGGACACTTTCTGGTCCACTCTATGCGCCCTCCGGCCCGGGGGCAAACAGATGATGCATTTAGTCTGACAAGGCCGCTTGACTGCCGGCGATGGCGTCTCCTACTCTGAGGCCGTCGCACTTCTTTCCTGCCATCGGGGAGAAGACGCTTTCAACCGGCCCCTGCGGCCGGGCCATAGGTTTGCCGAGACCGAAAGGAGGCGATACCGCTTACCGTGCCCGACGAGCATCCGTGATGCATGTCGGTATCCATCTCGATCTCAAATCAGAAGGATGAGCAAATGAAGCACTTTTCTCGGTTGCTTACCGCTGCCTGCATCGCTGTGTTTTCACTCGCGCTGTTTACCAGCGCTGCGGCTGCGCTAAGATCCATTACCGTTAATAGAACGAGAGTAACTGCTACATCGAGAAGCGTGATATTCGAAGCAAGCGAACTCAATACGACATGCGAAGTAACACTGAATGGCGAAACGACTGTCACCGCTGCTGCGAAGAGAGCGGGCACGAACATCGGCGTGATCACCGAAGGCAGAACCACTAACTGCAGAGGGGCCGCAAGAGAAGCCAGAGTGCTAAACACTGCGGTAAGACCCATCAGAATCCAGTACGCAAGCTTTGCGGGAACGCTACCGAGAATAACGAGCGTGAGCGTCACGGGTGTGGAATCGGAATTCCTACTCAACACGTTCTTTGGGAGTTGCCTATATAAGGGCGATGTTCCGGCAAGATTCTCGGAAACAGGCGGCGGCACTAGATTCAATCAGGCGGAATTCAGAAGAGGGGCGGCTAGATTGGTCAGTGGCCCGTGTGGCTTCGCTCCTACGGGAACGATCACAGGCACCTTCAGCTTGTCCACGACGCTCAACGTAGGGCTAATCTAACAAACCCCAGTAAGCCACCAGACCTCACGTAAGCCGATGGCCTGGGTCACTTGTTGCTCAGGCCATCGGCATGGTGGCGTGTGGGCTACTCGGATCGTGAGTGAAGGCCGGACTCGGGAATTCCGATGCGGGTAGGTCTCTTCGCAGAACTGGCGACCGTTAACTCGGTCTACCGGGCGCTCGGGCTGCAGCAGCTGCCTCGCCGCCGGCACGAGGTGTGCCTTGCCGTCGAAGGTGATCGGCTGCGGACCGACATGCTGCGCGGCTTCGACGTGGTTCACGTCTACCGCCTCCATGATGAGCGGGCGCGCCGCGCCGTCAAGGAGTTGCGCGAAGGTGGGGCCGCGATCATCTGGGACAACGATGACGACCTCACCGCCGAGATACAGGGCATATCGCACTCCACCAAGCAGGGCGCGCTGAAGGCTCAGCGCGCTCGCGCAGGCATCCGGCGCATGCTGGAGCTTGCGCATGTCGTGACGACCACGAGCCCAGCGTTGGCCGAGCAGTACTGCGCTTGGGGGGCTGCTCGCGTACGGGTCGTCGACAACTTCCTGCCGGCACGGTATGCGGTCTCGACTTCGCCCCCACGCGAGGATCACACCGTGACGATCGGCTGGACGGTGGGCGCAGAGCACCGGCACGACCTGCTCGCCCTTGGGATGCGCGAGACCCTGAAGGATCTGCTCGCTGCATACGCGCATGTGCGCGTCGTGAGCATCGGGCTCGATCTCGGGCTCTCGTGTGCCGGCTATCGACGCCAGGGACTCGTGCAGTACGGGGAGCTGGCAGATCACGTCGCGGGCTTCGACATCGGGATCGCTCCGCTCGACGACATACCGTTCAACCGCGCTCGCTCCAGCGTCAAGCTGAAGGAGTACGCTGCCGCCGGCGTCTCCTGGCTGGCCTCTCCGATAGGCCCGTACGCGGCGCTTGGTGAGCGGCAGGGTGGGCGGCTGGTGCCTGACGGCGCTTGGTATCGCGAGCTGGAGCGCTTGGTGCTCGACGCGCGGGCCCGCGGAAAGCTCGCCAAGCGCGGGCGCAAGTGGGCAGCGGGCCAGACCGTGGCTGCGAACCTCGCGGTGTGGGAGGACGTGCTCGCCGAGGCGGTTGAGGTTGCGCGTGGCTCTTGACGCCGCTGGCGTTGGAAAACGGACCGTCAGGAGCGCTCAGCGCCGCTCGCACGCTTCGCCGTCCGCATCTCCGCGAGGATCCGCTCCAACCGGGGCTCCGCGGTGCGGTCCACATGGGTCATCGTCGCGGCGACCGCGGGGTGCACGGAGGCGATGCGCTCGTGCATCGCGTGGGCGACGGCGCGGTAGCTGGGGTGGCCTTCCTGGCCTGAGCGCAGCTCGATCAGCTGCATCGCGGCGCGGGCGTTGAGGTCGAGCACGTACCTGATTCGGTAGCCGAGGCAGACGGCGTAGGGCGCCGCCTCGCGCAGGCCGCGCTCGGCCAGGCGCTCGTACTCCGCTCGCGAGACCTCCAGGGCGCGCCGGTAGTCGTCGCCGACGCCGGCCCGGTCGACCTCCTCAGGCACCCCCGCTCCCAGCGCCGGCGACAGCGCCTGCCACTGGCACGTCAGCATCCGGTGGCGCTGCAGGTCGCGGAACGCGCCGTAGTCGGAGACGATCTCGAAGCGGTAGCGCAGCGCCTCGAAGCCGCGACCGGGGCGGTGGCGGCGGTTCTCGCGCATGCCGACGAGGTCGCTCAGCAGCGACGCCCGTGCGCCCGCGTCGAGCCGGCTGACGACCGCGCCCACGCGCTCCTCCGGCACTCCCGAGGCCTCGAACAGCAGCGCGGCCAGCAGGTCCTCCTCGCTGCCCTCGACGCGCAGCAGCCGCACCGACGGGCCGGCGGCGACCGCCTCCTCGGCGGCGTCCAACCCCAGCCGCGACGCCCACGCCCGCCCCGCCGCCTCCCGCGTGCGCAGGTACTCCACCCACGCGCCGCCGCGGTCGGGCCGCTCCACGCGCGTGACGAAGCTCGGGATCGTCGCCTTGACCGCGGCGAGGATCATCCGCCCGCAGCGCTGCGCCTCCGGCAGCGGGTGCGCGAGCAGGTGCAGGATCAGCTGCTCGTACGTCTGGCCGGTCGCGAAGATCCCCATGTGCGAGAGCGAGGCCGCCGGCAGCAGCCCGCGCAGCAGGTCGAGCGCCTTCGCCTTCACCGCGCGCGCGTGCGCCGCCTCCGGCTCGCCCTCGCCGCGCGGGAACGCGTCGGCCGCCCATGCCGTCACGCGCGGCAGCGCGGCCGAGTAGATCCCGAACAGCGTGTCCATCGCGCTCTCGTACTCCGGCCCCAGCTCGGGGTCGCGGTAGTAGCGGTACCGTGCGGGCGGGGCCGAATCCATCGGCGCGTCATAGGCGATGTAGCGCGTCGACTGCTCCAGGTAGGCGCCGAGCCGCGGCCGCTGCAGCACCTTCGTCAGCACGTTCGAGACCCACTCGCACGCGACATGCGCGCCGCCGAGCTGCGCGACCGAGTCGTCGCCGTAGCCGAGGAAGATCGTCTCGTAGAGCTTCGCCGCGCGCTCGCCCTCGCCCGGCTCCCATGCGCCGCCCTGCTGCGGCAGCGAGTCGGCGAACTCGTCGAGGAACAGCCGCCGCAGCCTGCCCGGGTAGCGCGAGTAGCGCGCGAACAGCGCGCCCTTGACCGTCTCGGGCAGGTTCACGAGGCCGAACACCGGCCCGTCGAGGTCGGTGAAATGCGGCGCCAGACGGGCGCGCTCGGCCTCGGTGAACGTCTCGCTCGGGTACTCCATCGGGCGCGCGATGCTAGCGCCCGGGTCGGCCGCCTCCGCGCCGTGTCCGCAGCACGAGCCATCCGCCCCAGCCGAGCGTCGCGAGCAGCCCGAGCAGGCTCAGGACGAACCCCAGCCGCAGCCCCGGCACGCGATAGCTCCAGACGATCCGGTGCTCGCCTGCGGGCACGACGACGCCACGCAGCACGACGTCGGCCTGCAGCGCGCGTGCAGCGCGACCGTCGACGCGGACGCTCCAGCCGCGCGCCCACGCGTCGTCGAGCACGACGAGGCTCCGGCGTGGCACCGTGGCATGCAGCGTGACCTCGCTGTTGCGCTCGCCGACGACGCGGACGCGTCCACCGCCGTTCCCGGACGGTGCGGTGGAGCCGAGCTCGTCTGCGCGCACGACCGCTTCGTGCCGCGGGTCGAAGTCGTCCGCCATCACCGCGCCGATCTCCTCGTCGTCTTCGCCGGCGACGCGCACCCGCCGCGCCACCATCGCCCGTGCCATCGCAAACCTGTTCGCGAAGACCGCCGCTTCCTTGCCGTGATAGACGCGTGGGAAGCTCGCCGAGTGAGAGCGCCCGCCCGGGCCCGTGATGACGTAGCGCGTTCCGAGCACGCTGAGGACCCGCAGGCTCGGCCCCGAGATCGCTTCGAAGCGGAACGGCCCGCCGGCGGTCTGCGCCGATTCCATCGTCTGCCACAGGCGGAAGAAGCGCAGGCTCGGCTGCGGCTGGTCGTAGCCGGCGGCGTCGCGCAGCCCGTAGAGCGTCGGCCAGTCGGCGGGCAGCGCGCTTCCAAGGCCCGCTATGCGGCCGTCGCCGGTGTGGCGCTCGAGGTAGGCGATCGCCGGCGTGCGCGGCGGGATCGCCTTCGACACCGGTCCCATCGGCTGGTAGCCGTGGGAGAAGTGGATCATGTCGAGCGCGGCGACGAGCACGACGAGTGCGCCGATCAGCGTCCGTGCGCTTGGGCGGCGCCATGCGAGCAGCAGGACCGCTCCCAGCAGCACCACGAAGACGAGCCACCAGACGACGCTGGCGAACGCGATCGCGTGGAGCTTTTCCGCGCCGGAGCGCTGCAGCGCGTAGCGGAGCCCTTCGCTCACGGTCTTGCCGTCCAGCCCGATCCCCGCGAGCGCGATGGGCGCCGCCAGCAGCGCCGCGCCGAGCACGCCCCACACGCGGGGCCGGCGGGGGTTCTCGAGCACGGCCTGCAGGCCGAAGCCCGCGAGCACCGCGACCGCCAGCAGCGAGAACAGCAGCATGCGCTGGTTCTGCACGCTCTTGAACAGCGGCAGGTGTCGCACGAGCGGGTGCACGACGGGCGTGCGCACCGCGACGGCCGCTCCGAGCACGCCGAGCACGACGAACGGCGCCATCCGCCGCCACGCGCCGTTGGCGTACAGGAGCGCCACGACCGCGAGCAGGAGCGCGGCGGTGCCGGCGTAGAAGGTGCGCTCGTTGAAGTACGCGGGCCCGGCGAGCACGAGCTCGCTCAGCCGTCCCCACCACTCGGGGAACAGCGCCGTGCGCAGCACGCCGACCGGCATGTTGGAGCCGAGGAATTCGGATGCGCCTTGGCTGCGCGCGAACGCTCCGGCGGTGTCGAGCGAAGCCTGCTGAGCGGGCAGCAGGACGACGGCGGTCAGCAGCGTCCCGAGCCCGAGCGCAGCGCCGACGAGCCCCAGGCGGCGCAGACGCGCACGCGTCTCGACGTCGGTGCTGAGCGCAGCGCGCATCAGCGCGTAGAGGACCGTCGCGGTGAGCACGTGCAGCTGCGTGCCGGGATGCCCACCGGTCAGGACGACCGCGACGACGCCGGTCAGTCCGAGCGCCTCGGCGGATCTGCCGCGGCGGATCAGGCGCTCGACGAGCCACAGGCTCCACGGCAGCATCACCGCGACCGACACCTGCACGCCATGGCTGAGCCACGCTATGTCGAAGGCGCAGAAGGCGAAGCTGACGCCGGCGAGCATCGCCGGCCAGAAGCCGAGCTTGAGCTCGCGCGTGAGCAGGTAGGTCCCGAAGCCCGCGACCCACAGCTTCAGCGCGGCGGCGACGCCGAGGCCGTAGTGCAACGGCAGGATCCACAGCGGCAGGCTGAAGGGGCTCAGCCAGGCGACCTCCGGGTTGCCGAAGAACGGCGTCCCGCCGAGCGCGTAGGGGTTCCAGGCGGGGAACGTGCCGGTGTGGATCAGCCGGCGCGCGAGCACGTCCCACGGGTAGTAGGAGAGCGGGACGTCTTCCAGGCCCGTGTTGAGGTAGTGGCCGAGGTCGGCCGGCGCGCGTCCGATCCAGGGCACGGTTTCGTTTGCCAACAGGCCGGAGAGCGGCGCGAGCAGGTGGCCCTCGAGCAGGGCCGGATACAGGTAGACGAGCACGAGCAGCGCGAACAGTCCCGCGGCCGTGCGGTGCTCGTGGGCGCTGAGCACGCCGTAGATCTTCGAGCTGCGCGCAGCGCGACGCGCCTCCGGCTGCGACCCGGTCGGTGCGGCCGCCGGACGCCTCCCCCGGGGGGTGCGGCTGGCCATTGGCATTAACTACCAAGTCCGTAGCTCGCGCGTGACATCAGCCGCGCCTCGTACGCTCCAGCGGATGAGCCGCGCCGTCGACCCGCCGATCGCCTACGCGATCCGCCGCTCCGACCGCGCGCGGCGCGTGCGGGTGCATGTCGACCCAACAGGAGGCGTCGAGGTCGTGCTGCCGCGGCGCGCCTCCGAGCGGGCGGCGCACGCCGCCGTGCGGGAGCTGACGCCGTGGATCGAGCGGCGCGTCGCGGAGGTCGCGCGCACGCGCGAGCTCGTCGTCGCGCGCGGCGCGACCGTCCCCTACCTGGACGAGACGCTCACGCTCGTCGCCGAGCCGGGCCGCACGCGCGTGCACCGACGCGGGGAGACGCTGCTGGTGCCGACGGGCGACCATCGTCCGGCGCTCGAGCGCTGGTACCGGCGCCGTGCGCGCGCGGAGGTCGCGCCGCGGCTGGAGCGCGCGACCGCGCTCGCCGGCACGCGCTACGCGGGCCTGACGATCCGCGGCCAGCGCACGCGCTGGGCGAGCTGCTCGGCCAACGGTGCGATGAGCTTCAACT
>Ga0134121_10000870_pt1 | contig 31011 bp, 31 predicted proteins | sample KB301_FD_96463 | JGI IMG/M metagenome (GOLD analysis project Ga0134121, IMG submission 96463) | Terrestrial soil microbial communities without Nitrogen fertilizer from Kellogg Biological Station, Michigan, USA - KB3-0-1 | ecosystem: Environmental > Terrestrial > Soil > Unclassified ... | reverse complement strand
GTCACCGAGGAGACGACCACGGGCGTCCACCGTCTCTACGAGATGGCCAAGAAGGGCGAGCTGAAGTTCCCCGCCATCAACGTCAACGACAGCGTCACCAAGAGCAAGTTCGACAACCTTTATGGCTGCCGCGAATCGCTGGTGGACTCCATCAAGCGCGCCACGGACGTGATGGTGGCCGGCAAGATCGCCGTCGTCTGTGGCTACGGCGACGTGGGCAAGGGCTGCACGCAGGCCCTGCGCGCCTTGAGCGCCCAGGTGTGGGTCACGGAAGTGGACCCCATCTGCGCTCTTCAGGCGGCGATGGAAGGCTACCGCGTCGTCACCATGGACGAGGCCTGCGACAAGGCGGACATCTTCGTCACCGCCACGGGCAACGTCCGCGTGATCACTCACGATCACATGCGGCGGATGAAGCACAACGCCATCGTCTGCAACATCGGCCACTTCGACAGCGAGATCGACGTCGCGAGCCTCGAGCAGTATCCGTGGGAGGAGATCAAGCCGCAGGTGGACCACGTGATCTTCCCCGACGACAAGCGCATCATCCTGCTAGCCAAGGGGCGCCTCGTGAATCTCGGTTGCGGCACCGGCCACCCCAGCTACGTCATGAGCTCCTCCTTCGCCAACCAGATCCTGGCGCAGATCGAGCTGTGGACGAAGAAGGGCGAATACAAGATCGGCGTCTACACCCTGCCCAAGCACTTGGACGAGAAGGTGGCGCGCCTCCAACTCACCACGCTCAACGCCAAGCTCACCGAGCTGCGCGACGAGCAGGCCAAATACATCGGCGTGGACAAGAACGGACCTTACAAGACGGATCACTACCGGTACTAGACTTCCGTCAGATCGAAACGACGAAAAGGGGGACCGGGGGACCGGTCCCCCTTTTCTTTTTCCACCGTTGTAACGAACCGGCCTTTCGCGGCGCCACACATACAGCGAAAATTCTGAAGGAGGATCTGACATGGCGCAGAAAGGCAGTGCAGCGGAGGTTGAAGACCTCCACATCTGTATCGACCGCGTGGTGCCGGACGAGTACAGTCCCGCCCGCTCCGCAGCCGCGAAGGCTGTCTCCGAAAGTGTGCTGTCGACGCGGCCGCGGGAGGCCGTGATCGATGCCTCGCAGCCTCTCCCGGTGTTCCACATGGCGCTCGTCAAGCTCAAGATGTGGGAGACCGGGCGCACCCTGACGTGCCGCTTCCTCGACGGCGACGCAACCCAGAAGAAGAAAGCGGAGGCGAAGGCCCACATCTGGGAGAAGTACGCCAACATCAAGCTCAAATTCGTGGCCTCAGGGGACGCCGAGATCCGCATCTCCTTCTCCGCCGACCGCGGCTCCTGGTCGGCGGTGGGCAACGATGCGCTGGTCGAGCGCTACTTCCCGAAGTTCCAGCCGACCATGAACTTCGGCTGGCTCAAGGCGAACACCGCCGACGCCGAATACGAGCGCGTGGTGGTGCACGAGTTCGGGCATGCTCTGGGGTGCATCCACGAGCACCAGAACCCCCAGGGGAACCTGATGTGGAACAAAGCGGAGGTGTATCGCGTCTTCTCGGGCTCGCCCAACTTCTGGACCAAGAAAGAGATCGATTTCAACATCCTCCAGAGATATGCGAAAGAGCAGATCAACTCCACCAAGTTCGATCCGGATTCGATCATGCTCTATCAATTCCCGAGCTCCCTCTTCCTCGATCACAAAGGGACCAAGAGCAATTCCACGCTGTCGAAGCAGGACAAGGCGTTCATCGCGCAGATGTACCCCAAATGAAAACGAGTGAGATGAGATAGGCTGCAGGTATGTTGAAAGTGGTGATCGCGAGCGACGAGATCCGAATCGGCAGGCGGTTCTCCGTCAACTTCCAGCGCACCCTGAGGCTTCCCGACGACGGTGGGACCTACCCGCTGCCGCCGGGGCTGGGAAGGTTCCCGCTCTGCCGGGTCGCGGCCTTCCCTCGCCGTGTCCCCGCGGAGTGGAGGCAGCGCGGCGGCGCCTTCTTCCCCATCTACCAGCGCGAGGCGCTCTGGCTGGCCTTCGATGGAGCGTGGTGGAAGCCCAACGCGGTGCAGATCGGGGTCGGTGGGATCAACGCGGTCTCGGGAGAACCCTGGGAAGAGGGCCTGTCGGCCGATCCGCAGAACTATCTGGTCTGCCCCGAGCAACTCTGGCTCGACGGGATCAACGCCGGGGGCGGAGTGATTCGCCAGTTCGTGGCCATGCCGCTGGGGACCGGGACGACGGTCGAGGCGCAGCTCACCGGCCGGGAGGAGGTCGGGGGCATCCAGATCCGGGTCTTCGAGCCCAAACCCGGCCGCTTCCCCGATCGCCCGCCGCCCCGCCCCCCCATGCTGCGCAGCGCGCTGGGATTTCGATCGATGGGTCTCGGAGCGGGCGGGCGGATGCGGCAGAAGATCTACCCCGATCCCTACGGGCTCGACACCTGGGACCCTGGCAACTCCGGCGCGGTCTTCGTGTACCTCGTCAATAGCGAGCAGTACGAGGCCCTCACCGGCCGCCAGTCCCCGCCGACCCCGGTCAGCGCCAAGGCCTATACCGAGCTCGGCTTCCCCTGGTTCGACCTCTATGAGGAGGAAAAGGGAACCGTCGAAGCCTCGCCCCGCCTCACCGCAGTCAAGTCGGTTCGCGAGAAGGAGGCCGAGGGCGGGAAGGGAGGGGAGGAGGAAACGGTGAAGCTCAAGCCGCGGCAGGTCCGGAAGCTCCGGCCACGCAAGTAGCGAGGCGTTCCGGATCGTTGTCCAGTTCAGGGGACCGGAGGACCGGTCTCCCATGCGAAGCAGAATGTCTGCAAACGGCGCCCCGGAAGAGGCCGGGGCGCCCGGAGCTCGATCAGGGGCAGCGGGGGGTCACGGTGGGGCAGACGCTGGTATCCGACCAGCCGCCACCGCTTCCGGCGGCCACCTCGCGGAGCTCTCCCGCGTCGAGCCGGCGGAGGGTTTCCTTCGCGAGCTCAAGCTTTTTTACTATTCTCACTTTTTTCACAATTCTCCCTTTCATGAAGAGCATGCTACGTTGATTCACATCGGTTCGGGGAAACAACGGGAGCATACGCAGGAGATGCCATTTAGTTTTGGCCATCCCAGCCGCCTGTTCCCGACTTTTCGCCTCGGAGGATTATCAACGGAGAGAAGGAAAATCGCCAGTGTTTCTTTTTGATCTATTTATGCTTCCTATCGACAGCGCTGCTCATTTTTCGTGCCAATAACAGACATTCCGGAGGCAAGTCTCAGGTCCTTACCTGTCTGACCGGCTTTGCGTTTTTGAAGTCGGGGCGATGCGGATCTAGGCGGACGATCTCTTTCTCTCGTCCAGCAGAGCGCTGCATTCTCTGGCGAGGACCCCCGCGATGACCTCTGGAGGCTCCAGCCAGCCGGTCAGCTCCAGGTCCGAGAGAAGGGAGTATCGAGAGGTCAGGCCGCCAGCTTGCCCGGCCGGGACACCGTAGACGACGCGGCTTACCCCGGCTCGCCGCACCGCGAAGGCGCAGAGCACGCAGGGCTCGACGGTGGTATACAGCGTACAGCCCGAAAGCTCGAGGGATTGCAGCCGCTGGCAGGCCGCCCGGATCGCCAGGATCTCGGCGTGCGCGCTGGGATCGAGGTGGCGGCGCACGGCCTCGAGCCCTTCCCCGAGGATCTCAGCACCACGTACAACCATGGCGCCCACCGGGATCTTGCCGGCCTCGAGCGCCGCGCGGCCGAGGGCCAGGCAGTGCCGCATGTGAGTTTCGTGGGTCTGCATGGGATGCTCTCTCTTACGGCGGCTTCATGACCTCCACGTAGGCATGCGTCGTGCCGGGTGGCACCATCCGCCGATCGAGCGTCAGGAGTGTGGCGCCGTTCGTCTCGGCGATGGCGAGCAGATAGGCGTCCGTCACCTGCTGATGTCCAAGAAGATGATGGAAGAACCTCGCTACCTGAGGCAACGCCGGCAAGATTTCCAAATAGGTGTGCTGTCGATCGCGGGTCAGATCCGCCAGCAGACCGGCCGCCTCGGCCGGTGTCTTGCGCACCTCGACAATGATCGGGTTTGAGGACAGGCGCACGAAGCCGAGTTGGGTCAGAGCGCACGTCGCCCACAGTGGCGCCGGTTGCTTTCCGAGCCGCTCTAAGACTGCGGTATGAAACTGGTGATTCGGCCAAGCCAATGCCATGAGGGCATTGACGTCCAATAGGAGCGGCCGGTCCTTAGACGATGCCATCCTCGTCGAGCGCCTTCTGAATCCGTGAGGCCGGAATCAGTCGGGCGCCCGCCGGCACCTCGAAGGTCGGGAAGCGTGCCGCTTCTCTCGCCGGCGGCCTCTGTCCACCAGAAGGCTTGAGCGCCTCCCGGGCCAGCTCGGACAGCACACGGCCGAGCCGCTTGCCCGTCGCCCGCGCGCGCGCCCGCGCCGCTTCGTAAATATCGTCGTCGAGAGTGACGGTCGTCCTCATGGCCAAGACGATACCCCTGACACTGCCGGGTCGTCAAATTCGCCAGGAGCAGAGGTCAGGGTTGGATTGAGGATCGACGGGCAACCTTCTCGCCTCTCGTTCGTCTAATCTAGAGGGTACAAAAAGGAGCCCGCCATGGTTCGTCAGGCCCGTTGGCCGTTCTTGAGCTTCGCCGGTCTCGCGACAGGGATCTATGCGGTCGCCATGACCCTGGAGAGGATGCGGCCCGCGTTGCGGCGGCCGGAGCTCGTCTCGGCCGGGCTGCTGGTGGACCTCCTCGTCGTCGTTCCCCTGGCGTTCTACCTGCTGACGGTCCGCCGGGCGGGCTGGCCGGTGCGGACGCTCATCCCCGTCTTCCTGTTCAGCCTCAGCGGGGCCGCTTTGGTGCTGCCAGAGCAGCGGGAGATGCTGAAGCGCTTCTCCGAGGTCCTCTCCGTTCCCGCCGAGATCGGGCTGGTGGCCTGGATCGCCGTGCGGACCGCCCGGTCGTTGAAGAGCACGCGCGGCACCGGAACGGACGACATGCTGGACCGATTGCGCCAAGTGGCGCGGGAGATCCTGCCCATGCGGGCCGTGGCCGAGGCGATCGCCTTTGAGATGGCGGTCGTCTATTTCTCGCTCTTCGCCTGGCGCCGCCGTCCTCACGTCCCGTCCGCCTCCCGAGTCTTCACCTATCACCGCACCAGCGGCTACGGAGCCCTCGGCTTCGCCTTCCTGGTCGTGACGCTCGCCGAGGCGATCCCCGTCCACCTTCTCGTCACCCGCTGGAGCCCCCGGGGCGCCTGGCTCCTCACCGCCCTCGCCGCCTACGGCCTGCTCTGGTTTCTGGCGGACTACCGCGCCACCCGCTTGCGGCCCATCCTCCTGGATGGGGAGGACCTCACGATCCGCACGGGCTTGCGCTGGACCGTGCGGATCCCGCGCGCCCACATCGTGGCGATCCACAAGAAGGCGCCGAAATCCGAGCCGTTCCTTCGCACCGCCCTGCCCGCCATGACTCCCCTGTGGATCGAGCTCGCCGAGCCCGTCACGGCGCAGGGGCCGTATGGAAAATTGAAGCAGGCCCGGTGGATTTCGGTCGGCGTGGACGACGCGAAGGCGTTTCGGGAAGCGTTGGAGCCGTGAGGCGTCACGGTTTCTCGCGCCGGCTCACGATCAGAGCGTTCCCGCTCCCCTCTTTCGCCGAAAACTCCGTGGGCCGCGGTTTCCCGGCTGGGGCGATGCAGTATTTATAGGTATCGCCTTCGAGCTCGTAGATGGCGAGCTTGCTCTTGTCGTTGATCGCTCCCGACTCGTCCAGGATATCGATCTCCTTCGGCGTTTTCGTCGAGTCGATCTTCACCGTCCCCGTGGCGACGGTCTTGTCCCCCACCTTGACGATCCATTTGTTGCCTTCGTAGATGAGCTTCGTCACGGGTCCCGGCTTCGGCGGGAGCTTCTCATCCACGACCGTCTTGCCCTCGCTCACCAGCGATACGGTCAACCACGTTCCCTGGAGCTTCTGGAGATCGTCCTTACCGGGCTCCTGGGTCGCCAACAACAGCCCTGCGGTCAGAATCAAACCACTGGCCATCATGAGAATTTCTCCTTGCAAAGCGCCTTCAGATCTCGTCCTGAGCGTTCGAGTCGTACTGCATGGCGCCGACGACGTTGCCTTCCGGGTCGCGGAAGAAGATCAGATGTCCGACGGTGGGAATCATCGTCCGCGGGATGAGAATGGTGCCGCCGTTCGCTACTACGGCGGTGGCCACGGCGTCCACGTCGGAAACCGCGACGGTGCATTCGAAACCGATCGTGCGCTCCCCCGCCACGAGCTCGCGCCGCTTCTGAAGGGCGCCCCGGATGCCGGGATCGCGTTCGGTGCCGGAAAAAATCTGGAGGAAGCCGGGGGGACCCCAGGGCTCGAAGCGCCAGGCGAAGACGCGTTCGTAGAAACGGCGCGCCCGGTTCACGTCGTCGGCGTTGATGGCGAAGTGGGCGATGTTCGGGGCCGGGGATTGGGACATGGCAGGCCTATCCTTTCGAGTCGGTCCGAGGAGCCTCGGGAACGACGGTACGATATGCCTCTTCCGCGGTACGCGTTAACTCTATACTGACAGCCAATGTCGAGATCACGCCAACCGGAAGGGCCGCAGGCGCGGACGATGTCCGTCGCCTGGGCGGCGGCGTACACCTGGCGCGACCGGGAGAGCGAATGGGGCCAGCTCCTGTTCGCGGCGCGGGGAATGTTGACGGTGCACACGGATGCGGGGCTGTGGGTCGTGCCGGCCCATCAGGCGGTCTGGGTGCCGGCCGGCGTGCGGCACAGCGTGGAGGTGGCCGGGGGTGTCGCGATGCGATCCCTCTATATTCACACTTCGGTCCGCGGGCTGCCGGGAACCTGCCGGGTGGTCGAGATCTCGCCTCTGCTGCGGGAGATCCTGCGCCGCGCCATGCGGCTGACGACGCTCGACCGGCGGGTCGCGGCGGAGCGGCATCTCCTGGACGTGCTGCTCGACGAGCTTACCGTGCTGCCGCTGGTCCCGCTCGACCTCCCCATCCCACGCGACCCCCGAGGGGTCCGCGCCGCGGAGTGGATTCGGGCGACACCCGCGGCGCGGCATACCCTGGCCGAGGTGGCTCGGGCGTCGGCGGCCAGCGAGCGGACGCTGGAGAGATTGTTCCGGAGCGAGACCGGCCTGCCGTTCGGGGTCTGGCGGCAACGAGCCCGGCTGCTCCGTGGTCTCCAATTGTTGGCCGGAGGGGAATCGGTCGCCGGCGTCGCCAACGGCGTCGGCTACGAGAGCACGAGCGCCTTCGTGGCCGCCTTCCGCCGCGCTCTCGGCACGACGCCAGGACGGTACTTCAAGAAGGCCGCGCCTGAGGACGAGGAGGACTTGGACGAGCCGGCTCTTCCGGGGGGTGCGATAACCCAGGCCACCGTCCCACTCTTATCCCTGAAGCGAGGAAACTAACCAAGGAGGGACATGATGAGGAAATTCGTTCTGTGCAAGCTCGTAGCGTTCCTGGGGCTGGTCGTCATGATCGCGCTGCCCGCCCTGTGCGGCGCGCAGCAGGCCGCCGCGAAAAAGGCCGCTCCGGCGGTCAAGGCCCCCGCGGCAACATCAGATAACACCCCTTGCCGGAGACCATCGTCATGCAAGCCCGGCAAGCCCTGCAACTATCCCTTCGTGCTCGAGGACTGCTGGACCACGAAGTATGGTCCCGCGAAGGCGGACGTCATCATCGGAGCTCCGAAGGCGGGCGCGGTGAGGTCGCACAACATGTTGTATTGCGAAGGCAACACCTACGCGCTCTGCTTCTTCTCCGGGCCTCCGGACAAGGGTCTGCCCTGCGAGGTGAACGCCGACGGCGCGAAGTGCACGTGCCAGGCCTACACCTCGGGCCCGAACTTCGTCGACATCAACGGTATCCTGAATAACGGCGCCTACTCCGATACCGTGGAGGCCTGCGGGCACGACGGCAAGAAGTGCAGGAACATCGTGAATTGCGGACCGCGCGGCGATCTGCCCGGGTGCATGGGGCACAAGGAGCCTCCCGTCTGCCGGACCGTCAAGCACCAGAACCCGAACGAGCCCGAAGTCTCGCTGATGCCGAAGGCGGACCTCATCTCGACCTTCAGCTTCGCCATGTCGCCCGTCAACGGCAGCGGTCCCTACCAGCTCGGAAGCACGCCATGCACCGGGCTCTACGCGGGCTGCATGACCGCCCCTTGCGTCTACGGGCCGAACCACACGTCGCCCACCAAGGACGGCGAGCCGGTCACTTGCCAGTGCCCCACCTACAGCGGGACGTATCAGATCGGCCAGAACGTCCCGAGCTGCTCGATCGCCGGCGACAACCCGAGCTACGTCTGGTCGGCGTCCAACACCGTGAAGCCGAAGTCCGGCGGGAAGTAGCGGCCTTCGCGTCGGAAATCTGGCGGAAGCAGTCCTATACCACCCGCACGATCACCAGGGTCATGTCGTCCTCGGTTTCCGCGCCGCCGCGGAAGAGGGAGAGATCGGAGAGGGCTGCTTCGCGGATCTCGGAGGCGCGGGCGCCTTTGCCGGCCCGGTCCAGGGCGCGCACCAGGCGGTCGCGGCCATACTCCCGGCCGGCGTCGTCGCGCAGCTTCAACAGCCCGTCGGTGTAGAGGACGAGGATGTCGCCCGGGCTCAAGGGCCGGGTCTCCGCTTCGTAGTGGGCGTCTTGGAAGGTCCCCAGGGGCGGCGCCCCCTTCCCCACGTCCTCCCAGCCGTCGCTCCCGTGCCACAGCAGGGGCGGATGTCCGGCGGTCGAAACGGTGAGCGTGGCGGCCTCGCGGTCCAGGACCGCTTCGAGCAGGGTAACGTACATCCGCCGGTCCGTCGTGCGCCGCACCATCGGGCTCAGGCGTTCGAGCACCCGGGCCGGCGAAGCGAGCTGGTCCTCCAGGATGTAGAGGCAGCTCCTGACGCCCGAAAGCAGCAGCCCGCTCGCCAAGCCGTGACCCGCCACGTCACCGATCACCAGGGCCACCTGCGAGGGCGAGAGCTTGAAGTAGTCGTAATAGTCCCCGCCGACCTCGGTCGCCGGCAGCGACGCCGCGGCGAACTCCAGCCAATCCACCCCGGGGGGCTTCCGCGGGAGCATGCTCGTCTGGACACGGCGCGCGGTGTCGATCTCCTCCCGCATCCGCAACCGTTCCCGGGCCCGGTGGTGCTCCCGGCGCCATCTTTCGAGGAAGCGCTTCCTGGCGACGCGAGTCCAGACGAGGGAAACGACGAGCGCACAGATCGCGAAGGCGGTCTTCGATGCCGAGAACTCCATCTGCGTGCCAATTCCCACGGTGCCGAGGGGGAGGCACGTGACCGCCCAGTAGCCGCCAAAGAGCAGCATGGCATCGGCGGCGGAGATGCGCAGGGAGAGGAAAAACCAGGGCAGCAGACCCGCCAGCTCCGCTCCCCGGTGCACGCCGAACGTGCCGGGGTTCCAGGCAAAATCCTGCAGGAAGAGATAGGCGGTCTGGAGGCGCTGATAGTACTGCTCGAACCAGGGCTCCTTGCGTGAGCCGAACAGAGCGACGGTGGCCGCGAAGTCGATCAGATAGAGGATGAAGGCCACGGGCTTGCCCTGATCGAGGGTGTGGGCCAGGCCGAACAGCGAAACCAGCAGGGAGATGAAGAGGATCCCGCGCAGTACCCGCCAGTTGCGGCCCGCGAAGTGCCGCTGCAAAGCCTCGCTCTCAGGCAGGAGGACGAGGTCGTCGAAGGTTGAGGGCTTCATCGCGATTCCGCGGTTTCGGGTAGCCGCAAGGGGACGCTGTAAGGCTACCTACGGCGGCGGCGGCGCATTGTTCTCTCCCGGTGCCGCGGTGGCCGGGAAGTCCGCGCGAGCCGGCCAGCGCAGGCGCACGACGACGACGGTGATGTCGTCCGCCTGCTCCTCGTCGCCCTTGAAGTTCGCAAGGTCGCCGAGGATGGAATCGCGGACCTCGCGGGCCGTCCGGCTGTCGGCGGCGCGGGCCACGGCTCGCCGCAAACGGGCGTCGCCGTAATCCTGACCCTGGGCGTTGCGGGCCTCGACGAGCCCGTCGGTGTAGAAGACCAGCAGATCGCCGGACGCCACCGTCTGGCGCTCCTCCATGTAATCGGCCTGGAGGAAGGTGCCGAGAGGCGGAGCGCCCTGGCCGATCTCGTCGAAGCAGCGGCCCTGGGAGTCGTAGCGCAGCACCGGCGGATGGCCGGCGCTGGTCACCGTCAAGGTGCCCGCCTCGCTGTCGATCACCGCGCAGAGGAGGGTCATGTCGGTGCGCCGCTCGGTCGTGCGGCGCACCATGTGATTGAGCTTCTCGAAGACCGGGATGGGCGAGACCAGATCCTGCTCCAGGAGGTAGAGGCAACTGCGCACGCCCGAAAGCAGAAGGCCGCTCGCGAGGCCGTGGCCGGAGACGTCGCCCAGCAACAGCGCGAGCTGCGCGGGGGAGAGACGGAAGTAGTCGTAATAGTCCCCGCCGACCTCGGTGGCCGGGAGGGAGGCGGCCGCGAGGTCGAGCCAGTCGATCTCCGGCGCTCCCTGGGGGAGCATGCTGAGCTGGATCTTGCGGGCGTACTCGATCTCCTCGCGCATGCGCAGACGCTCGCGATGCCGGGAGCTCTCCTGGCGCCAGACCGCCAGGAAGCGGCGCCGGTGGACCTGCGTCAGGACGAGGGTCACGACCAGACAGATGGAGAAAACGACGGAGAACGGGACGACGTCGTCGGCGGCCGAAGGCATCTTGGTTCCTAGGCCCACCCAGCTCAAGGGAAAGACCCCTACCACCCAGAGGAAGCCGTACAGCATGAGGTGCTCGACCACCCGCAGGCGGAAGGCCAGTAACACGAAAGAGGCCATGATGAAGAACGGGGTGCTCGCCTCGTCCGCGTGGCCCGCCGCGTACTTCAGCACCAGGATCTCCACGCAGAGGAAGACCAGCAGGATCTGGCGGAAGTTGCGGATGAAGCCGGCCCGGTCGCGCAGGACGAAGAGCGCCGCGCAGAAGAGCAGGTCGAGCGGGTAGAGGATCAGGCCCCAGGTGTCGTGGAGCTCGACGGAGGCCGCGATGCCGCCCAGGGTGCACAGGGCGACGATGACCAGCAGCCAGCGAAAGATGCGGTAGTTGGTGGAGTCGAGCCGGCGGTGGAGCGCCAACGGCTCCGGCAGCGTCACGAGCTCGTCGAGGGTAGGGGCTTTCATGGGCAGGGTCTGGTTGAGGAACCCCCCAATGCTATCCTGCCCGGAAGCGAAAAAGACGCACGTTCTGAAAAGCCGTTCAGGCGACGGCCGGTGCCGGCTCTCCCGGCATCCCCGTCAACGAAGGAGCCGGAGGGGCCCCGGTGTGCCGGGGGCTGCCCAGCATCAAGGTCGCCAACTGCCGCCAGATCAAGGCCAGGCCGTTCAGCAGGTTGAGGGACACCAGGAAGAAGAGCACTCCGACGAGCCCGATGAACAGGGCGCCGCCGAACGTCGCCGGTTCCATGAACACCCCGTCGATGTCGAAATCGAAGCTCATGTCGGCAAATGGCCAGAGCACGGGCACCAGCATCAGGCCTGTCGAGACCGAGACCGACGTGACGAGGGCGACGAACGTCACGATGCCCAGGGGGAGCTTGATCAGCAGGTAGCCCATCCCCTTCCAGGTCACGGGATTGGACAGGAAGGTCCGCAGCCGCTGCCAGAAGCCGAGAGTCTGCGCGCTCGGCGCCGGTGCCATAGGTGGCACATCAGCCCCCAGCAGGCCGATGGCGAGCCGGCGCTCCAGGGCCGACATCCCCCAGCTCCCCGCGAACACCAGGGCCAGGATGGGGAGCCCCACCCAGATTATGGTCAGCCCGAAGCCGAGCGTCAGCCCCACGACAAGGAAAATGAAGTACACGAGCCCGAGCGGCAAGGCCAGGGACAGGAACAGCAGGTTGGTATAGGTCCGCAAGCGGATCGGCGCCTGGAAGAAGTGCACAAGGGCGCCGGGGAAGCTCAGAGCGTCGTTCTCGGATTCGAGGGTCATGGTCGTCTCCTCTCGCAGGAGACTACGAGGGGGAGGGGAGGAGGGTTTCACAGGCCGGCTCGCGCAGGTTGTAGCGCGAGCTCATCACCCGCCCGTAGGCACCGGCGTTGGCGATCAGCACGACGTCGCCTTCGAAGGTGGGGGGCAGGCGTCGGGAGTGGCCGAGGATGTCGCCGGTCTCGCAGATGGGACCCACGACGTGGGCGACCATGGCCGGCGGCTCGTCCAGGCGGCTCAGGTTGTAGATCGGGTGGTAGGCGCCGTAGAGCGGCGGCCGGATCAGGGAGTTCATGCCGGTCTCCAGGCCGACGTAGCGAACCTCCCCCTTGTGCTTGACCTGCGTCACCCGCGCCAGCAGCACGCCGGCCAGGGCCACTAGGAAGCGGCCGGGCTCCAGCCAGAGCTCGAAGCGCGGGTGGACGGCCTTGAAGCGCCGCAGCAGGTCGTCCAGGATCGCGAGATCGAGAGCGCTCTGCCCCGGCCGCTCGGGAACGCCCAGGCCGCCCCCCAGGTCCAGCACCCGCACGTCCGGGAAGCGCTCCGCCTCGCCGGCGAGGAAGAGGGCGACCTCCTGCCAGGCTTCGGGCGTGCGGATGCCGCTGCCCATGTGGGCGTGGAGGCCCACCACCCGGGTCTTGTTCGTGGCGAGCAGGAGCCGCATCTCGTCCAACTGGTCCGGAGCGATGCCGAACTTCGACTGCGCGCCGGCGGTGCGGACATGGGCGTGGTGCCCCCTCCCCCGCCCAGGATCGAGACGCAGGAAGACCTCCCGTCCCGCGAAGACCTCGGGCCACTCGCGCAGAGGATGCACGTTGTCCAGCGTCACCCGGGCGCCCGCCGCGAAGCCGCGGACGTACTCCTCGCGGGGCGCGAAGTTCGGGGTGAAGAGGATCCGGGCGCCTTCCAGATCCGGAAAAAGCGACAGCACATGATCGATCTCCGCGGCCGAGACACACTCGAAGCTCAATCCCGCGTCGTGGAAAACGCGCAGCACCTCGGGGTTGGCGTTCGCCTTCAGCGCGTAGAACAGACGGTCGATCTCCGTCAGGGAGCTCAGAGACTCGGCCGAGGCGCGCAGCGTTCCGGCGTCGTAGACGTAGACGGGTCCACGCTCGGCGGCGAGATCGATCAGCTCCCGGCGCCGGCCGCGCCACCACTCCATCGCTGCCCCGCTCGGTGCCTCTCCCTCATGGCCGAATAATTCGGTCCAGGAAGGTCCGAAGACAGGGCCCTCGATCTGGTGACCGAAGAGCAGGCCGTGGAGCTGGCGCACCAGCCGTTCGCTGTGCTCCTCGTCGACGATGAACGTGAGGTTGAGGTCCGAGGCCGCCTGCGTGACGAGATGAATTTTCAGCTCCTCGAAGGCCTCCAGCACCGGCCCGAGCTCGTGCAGAATGGCCCGGATGCCCCGGCCCACCAGGGAGAGCGAGGCGGTGGGGGCGATGACCTGGGGCTCGCAGAAGGCCGAGAGATCGGCCAGCAGTGCGCGGAGGGCTGCCGGCTCCAGGGCGTTGGCCCCGGGATCGAGCGATACGGTGACGTTGGTTTCCGAGGTCGAGACGGAATCGATCGATACGCCATGCTGCGCGAAGATCTCGAAGGCATGGGCCAGGAAGCCCACCTCCTGCCACATCCCGACCGTTTCCATCGAGATCAGCGTGATGCCGCTGCGCGACGAGATGGCCTTCACCTGCGGGCCGGTCACCGGGCCGGATGCCGAGATCACCGTCCCCGGAATGTCCGGCCGGTCCGTCGAGAGGACGTGCAGCGGAATGCGGTGCTTGCGCAGGGGCGGGATGCTGCGCGGATGCAGCACCTTGGCGCCGGTGGTGGCGATCTCCTGCGCTTCCTCGTAGTTCAAGGCGCGTAGCAGCCGCGCCGAAGGGAGGAGGGACGGATTGGCCGTGAACAGACCGGGCACGTCCGTCCAGATCTCGCACCGCTCGGCGCCCAGCCGGGCCGCGAGATAGGAGGCCGAGGTGTCCGAGCCGCCACGCCCCAGGAGAACCGTCTGCCCTTCCCGGTTCCGGGCGATGAATCCTTGCGTGATGACCGCGGTGCCGTCCAATCCCGAGAGCCGTGCCGCCAGGGCCTCGTCGCGCTCGAAGTCGCAGGTGGCCGAGAGGTAGGCGCGCGCTCCGAGGACTGCCGGGTCCTCCCGGGCCTCCAGGGCCGTGCGGGCGTCGAGCCAGTGAGTCGAGAGGCCCCGCGTTTCCAGAAAGGCGGCGCCGAGGCGGGTGGACATCAGCTCGCCGAAGGCCATCACCCGCGCCTTGAGCGCCGGCCCGGCCTCGCGCAGCAGGGAGGCGGCGAGGGCGAGGCGTGACAGCTCCTCGAAATCGTCCGCCAGCCGCTCGGGCGCGTCGATCTTCAGATCCGCTCCCAGTTCCAGATGCCGCTGGCGCAGAGCCGTCAACGCGTCCTCGTGGCGCCCCTCGACGGCGAGGGCGAGGAGAGCTTCGAGCTGATTGGAGATTCCCGAGAGGGCCGAGCAGACGACGACGGGCCGCAGCCCCTCCGCGATCCGCCGGGCGGCGAGGTCCGCGATGACTTTCCAGCGCTCCGGGGTGGAGACACTGGTGCCCCCGAACTTGAGGACGACCCAGCGGGTGGCCACCCCTCGGCTATCCTTTGGCCGCCAGCACCGCCTCGGTCAGCGCCGGCAGGACCTCGTGGAGGTCGCCCACGATGCCGTAGTCGGCGACGGTGAAGATGGGCGCGCCGGGGTCCTTGTTGATCGCCACGACCGTCGACGAGCCTTTCATCCCCACCAGGTGCTGGATCGCGCCGGAGATGCCGGCCGCGATGTAGAGCTTGGGGGCCACGGTCTGCCCCGACGAGCCGATCTGGCGGTCGCGCGGCAGCCAGCCGTTGTCGATCACCGGCCGGCTGGCGCCGATCTCCGCGCCCAGCGCCTTGGCGAGGGCCTCGACGGGTGCCATCTTGTCCGCGCCGCCGACGCCGCGTCCCACGGCCAGAATGATCTCCGCCTTGGTGAGATCGACGGTATCGCCGCCCACCTCCTCGTAGCCAAGGATCTCGCGGTCCGGCTTCACGGCCCCGAGGTCCACGTCCAGAGTCTTGACGGGAGCCTCGCCGCGGACGACGCCATCGGCCGGGAAAGCGCCGGACTGCACGGAGACCAGCACCGTCCCTTCACCCTTGACCTTCACCTTCGATTGCAGCTTGCCGCCCATCACCGGGCGGGTCCACGTGAGGTCCCCACCCTCTTCGTCGAAGGCGGTGACCTCGGGCAGCAGCCCGGCGCCGGCCGTCTGGGCGAGGCGGGCCATGTAGTCGACGGTCTGATACGTGTGGGGGAAGACCAAGAAAGCCGGGGCGGCGGATTGAATCGCAGGCGCCAGCGCTCCGATGTAGGTTCCCGGCGTGTAGGCGCGCAGGGCGTCGTGATCGGCCACGTGGACGGCGGCGAGATCGCACTTCGCCACCTCGGCGGCGGCGGCTCCGATCTCGGACCCGAGAAGCACGGCCTCGGCCTTGCCGCCCAGCTTGGCGGCGAGCTTCTGCGCCGCGCCCACCGCCTCCCAGGAGATGCGAGAGATCTGCCCTTCCCGCTGCTGCAGAACGACCCAGACATGACTAGCCATCAGAGCACCCTCGCTTCTTTCTGAAGTTTCTCGACCAGCGCCGCCGCCGCGGTCTTGGCGTCCCCCTGGAAGATCTGCGCGCCCTTGCCCGACTCCGGGAAGGCGACGGACACGATCTCCAGGCGCGATCCAGCCTCCCCCACCTGCGAGGCGTCGAGCCCGAGGTCGGCGGGCGTCACCGTGGCGACCTCCTTCTTCTTGGCGGCCATGATCCCCTTGAGCGAGGCGTAACGCGGATGATTGAGGCCCGCCTGGATCTCCAGAACGGCCGGAAGCTGGACGCGGGAGACTTCGTTGACGCCGCTCTCCATCTCGCGGGTCACCTTGGCGGAGCGGTTCCCCTCTTCGAGCTCGACGCCCATCACCAGCCAGACGTGGGGCCAGCCGAGATGGCCGGCGATCACCGAGCCGGTGCCGCCGTAGCCCACGTCGTCCGATTGCGAGCCGGTGAGCACGAGGTCGAAGCTCTCGCGCTTCAGGGCGGCGGCGAGCGCACGGCCGGTGGCGAGGGCGTCGCCCTTGGCGAAGGCCGGATCGGAAAGGTGAATCGCCCGCGCCGCTCCCACCGCCAGGGCCTTGCGCAGGGCCTCCTTGACGCGCTCCGGCCCGAGGCTTACGACGACCACCTCGCCGCCGGTCTTCTCGGCGATGCGCAGGCCCTCTTCGAGCGCGTACTCGTCACTCTCGTTGATGATGAACGGCAAGTCCTCCTCCTCCAGCCACCGGCCGTCGCGGCTGACGCGCAGCCGCGCCTCGGTGTTGGGGACCTGCTTGATGCAGACGGCTATCTTCATGGGGAGGTTCTCCTCAGCGATGGGATCATTCGACTCATAACATGGTACTTGGGCCCCGCATGGAGGCGCTGTCGACGGCCGGCGCCCCCTCAGGGGTGGCGCGGCAAGGCGGGGGAAGAGTACCACTGCCCGTCTGTCATGATAAGGGGTGGCGCGCCCACGACGCTTTGCAATACGATACGCCTGTGCAGCGCTTGATCCTCTCACCTCTAGAGACCGGCTCCAGAACTCCCGATGAGTTCCTTGCGGCAATCAGGGCGACATCGAGAGCCAAGAAGGCCCCGTCCAAGGGGCCTGTACCGAAGCGACCGACGCCAACAAGGCCCACGCCCCAGAGACCCTCCAACACGACACCTGCGACCAAGCGGCGGTCTAAGAAAAAGACTTTCGCAAGGCTTCTCTGAAGCTCGCCGGAGCGGCATTTGCCCAGCACTTCGGCCCCCCTGTACGCACGGCAAGTCTTCGTCAACTGTCCCTTCGACGATGCCTACAGCGCTCTCCTCGAGGCGATTGTTTTCGCGATCTTCGATTCTGGATTCCGTCCACTCTGCGCTCTCCAGGTCGGCGACGGAGGACAGATGCGGATGGAAAAACTCTACGCCATGATCGCCGACTGCAAATTCGGAATCCACGACATCTCTCGCACCGAGCTCGACACCGAGAATCAGCTTCCCCGCTTCAATATGCCGCTGGAACTAGGTCTGTTCCTCGGCGCCAAGCGCTACGGGCTTGTGAGGCAACGCGGCAAGAACTGCCTGATCCTCGATCGGGAAAAATATCGCTATCAGAAGTTCATATCCGATATCGCGGGACAAGATATCCAGGCGCACGATAACGATCCCCAAAAAGTTGTGGTTCACGTGCGTAACTGGCTCCGGAGCGCTACGCCGCACGTCAGCATTCCCGGAGGAGAAGCGATCTGGGAGCGTTATCAGGCCTTCAGTGCCGATCTTCCGTCAAACTGCAGACGGCTAAAGCTTGCAAGGGCAAAGCTGACGTTCGTCGACTATACCTGGCTGGTCTCACTGTGGATTCGGGACCAGATGTCCACCTGATCAGCCGCCGGGGCGTTGTCAGCTCTGCGGCGGGCGAGCCGCCCGGCCATGGAGCAGGCGGCGCAGCAGGGGTGGAGCGGGATTGAAGGCCCACATCCGGTCGTCGAACCGCAGTGTGGGCACGACGCGCCGGCCGCCGCTCCGGGCGAGCACCACGGCTTCGGCGCCGGCGTCCTGATCGATGTTCACCTCGTCGAAACGGGCCTCGGCGTCCTCCAGCACCCGCTTCATCCGGCGGCAGTCCGAGCACCAGGACGAGCTGTAGATGACGAGGTTCTGTGCGTGGATGCCGACGCCATCGGCGAGCCTCTCGGCCTCCGCGCCGGTGAGGCGGACGCCGACGATGCGGACCTTGCCGTCCGGCTCGCTGAGCAGCATGGCGGGAAGGTCCATCTTCGGGCAGATCCCGAGCCGCTCCAGGGGCGCCGCGGCCTCCGGCTGGACGGCGAGGTCGATGCGGTCGCCGCAGCCGGCGGGCGGCTCGGCGTGGCGGGTCGAGTCGAAAAAGATCTGGCACTCCAGCATGTGGCTCATAGGACGGGTCCCGGCACCCGCACGGCGGTGCCATTGACGGCCGCCGAAGCGGGCGCGGTTAGAAAGTGGATGACGGCCGCGACGGCGTCCGTGGTGACCCAGGTCGCGGGATCGGCGTCGGGCATCGCCTTGCGGTTGGCGGCGGTGTCCATGGTGCCGGGAAGCACGGCGTTGGCCCGGCCGCCGAAGGGTGCCAGCTCGCGCGCCAGCGACTCGACCAGGCGCAGCATGCCGGCCTTGGCGGCCGCGTAGCCGCCGAACCCGGCCTCACCCAGCAAGGCCGCCGGAGAGGACACGGCCACCACGGCTCCCCCGCGCGCCTTCTCGAAGCGGCGGGCGGACTCGCGGAAGATACGGAAGGTGGTGTCCAGGTTGACCTTCAGGAGGAAATCCCAGTCGGCGTCGGAAAGGTCGGCCAGGCGGCCCCAGCGGAAGCCGCCCACGAGGTGCACGACCGCCCGGGGCGTTCCCGAGGCCGCCTCCACCTCGTCGAACAGCCGCGTCACGTCGCCCGAGGACCCGAGGTCCACCTTGCGGACGGACAGCGCATCCGAGGGAGCCAGCGGCGTGAGCTCCGCCAGATGCTCCTCGTTGTGGTCCACCGCCAGCACGCGGTCTCCCTCGTCGAGGAAGCGCTCCACCACGCTTCGCCCCAGCGCGCCCCCGGCGCCCGTGATCAGGACTCTCCCGTTCATGTTCTCTCCAGGGTTGGTTACCGCGAAATCCCTCGGTCCCCCCAGGGGCCGGGCCGAGCGGCTGGGAGACTATCACGGCCGAGGGGGACTTTCGGAATCCTCTCCCTGCGTCGTCCCCGTCGTCCCGCGACCGGGTCGACGCGGAGGCCGGGGCGCTGATATAATCCCTTCGTGCGATATCTTAAACTACTGTTAAAGCTCGCCGGGGCCGGGGCGCTCTCCGGCGCGTTCGCTGTTCCCGTGGCCGCCCTTCCTCCCGGTTTCAGCGACACCCTGGTGGCCAGCGTGTCGTCCCCCACCGCGATCGCCTTCACTCCGGATGGCCGGCTGCTGGCCACCACGCAGAGCGGTGCGCTGCGCGTCATCCAGAACGGCTCGCTGTTGCCGACGGCGGCGCTCACCTTCTCGGCGAGCAGCATCTGCACCAATTCCGAGCGCGGCCTGCTGGGAGTCGCCGCCTCTCCCAACTTCAGCTCGAACCGGCGCATCTTCCTCTTCTATACCTTCAAGACGCCGAGCACCACCTGTGTCAACCGCGTCTCCCGCTTCACGCTTCCCGACACCAACGTCATTGACCCGGCGAGCGAGACGGTGCTGATCGACAACATGCCCTCGACGGCCGGCAACCACAACGCGGGCGACCTTATTTTTGGCCGGGACGGATTTCTCTACGCCACGATCGGCGACGGTGGTTGTGATTACGCAGGCGGCGGCTGCGCGGGGCAGAACGACGCGTCGCGGGACCAGAACGAGCTCACCGGCAAGCTGTTGCGCATCACCGAGGACGGCGGCATTCCCGCCACCAACCCCTTCCAGGGTGCGGGCACGGCGCGCTGCAACGTCACCGGCGGCACCACGGCGGGCAATAAGTGTCAGGAGACCTTCGCCTGGGGGTTCCGCAATCCCTTCCGCATCGCCGCCGATCCCAACGACCCCGGCACGCGCATCTTCGTCGACGACGTGGGCCAGGACGCCTGGGAGGAGATCGACATCGCCCAAGCGGGCGCCGACTACGGTTGGAACTGCCGCGAAGGGAGTCACACCAACAACACGTCCGGCCCCTGCTCCCCCACTCCGCCGAACATGGTAGACCCGATCTTCCAGTATCAGCACAACACGACGATCCCCGGCACCACCAGCCCCGCGAGCTGCAACTGCATCGGCGGCGGCGCCTTTGTCCCCAACGGCCTGTGGCAGGGTTTCGACGGCGCGTACCTTTTCGGTGAATGCACCTGCGGTGGCATCTTCCGGCTCACCCAGGCTGGGAGCGCCTTCACGGCGAGCGACTTCGCCATCGGCCTCGGGACGGTGGTGCATCTCACCTTCGGCCCCTCGGGCACCAGCCAGGCGCTCTACTACACGACGTACGCCTCCGGCGGCCAGGTGCGGCGGATCAGCGGCCGGCGCCCGTGGCGACGGCCTCCAAGTACTTCACCGTGACCCCCTGCCGCCTCGCGGACACCCGCCAACCCGCGGGTCCCACGGGCGGACCCGCGCTCGCGGGCGGCGCCTCGCGCACTTTCGTCGCCGCCGGCTCCTGTGGCGTTCCCTCCACCGCGACGTCCGTGGCGATCAACCTCACGGTGACCAGTACCACGGCCACCGGAAGCTTGACCGTCTACCCGGCCGGCACGCCGGTGCCTGCCACCAACACCCTGAGCTTCAGTCAGGGGCAGACACGGGCCAACAACGCCGTCTCACAGCTCGGCGCGGCGGGAGACCTTTCGATCTTCTGCGCCATGCCGAGCGGTTCGACGACGGAGGCCATCATCGACGTCGTCGGCTACTTCCAGTAGCCATTGACGTCGATGAGAACCTGATTGGAGCCGGTCGAGGCATTCTGCAGGCCGATCGTGCCGGTGCCATCGGTCGCCAGCTTGAGGATCGCGTTGTTGGCCCGGATCTGCCCGCCAGCGAAGTTGAGATTGGTGGGGCCCAGGGGAAACGCGTTACCCGGATAGAAGCTGAAGATGCCGGCGGCACCGCCCGCCACGACGGTGACGTTGGCCGAGATCGCCTTGGTTCCCGACGGAATGCCACAGACGCCCGTGACGGCGAAGACGCGGGTCGCATTGGCGGCCAGCGCGGGACCGCCGAGAGGTCCGGCCGCGTTCCGCGTATCGACGATGCGGCAGGGCGTCAGGGTGTTGAAGGCCGAGGCGGTCGCCGGCGGCGAGTAGAAGAAGGCGTTGTCGCGAAAACCGCTCACACTGCCGGTATTGGTGACCGTGATGCGCATCGCCCCGGTGGCATGCGGGGGCGCGACCGCGGTGATCGTCGTGGCATTGACCACCACCACGCCGGTGGCGGCCACGGCGCCGGCGCCGGTACCCAAGGTCACCGTGGCGCCGCTCTGGAAGTTGGTGCCGGTAATCGTCAGCGCGGTGGCGAGAGTGGTGAGCCCGGTGTTCGGAACCGCGGCCGACACCGTCGGCACGGGGTTCCCGCCTCCAATCGGAAGGATGCAGGCGCCCGTCCCGCTGGAGTGGCTCAGGATGATGTCATCCAGCAGGTCGACGGTGGTGGGATGGAAGACCAGGAAGGAGGAAGAGAAGGGGCATCCTCCCACCAGATGGCAGTAGCTCATCAAAGTACCGTAAACGCCCGTAACGCCGTTGTAGGTCGTGCCGTTGGGCAAGTTGGGACAGACCGTCGTACCGCTGAAGCAGGCCTGGTTGTTGAAGGTCTCGCCGGAGAAGCAGTTGTCGGGATTGGTGAGCCCGATCGTGTTGTAGCAGTGGGTGTGCGGCGAGCCGAAGTTGTGCCCGAGCTCGTGGGCCGTCACCATCACGTCGCCGAGATTCGGTGTCGTGCCGGTGGTGGAAACGCGGCTGTAGGCGTAGCCGAAGCCCGTGTTGCACAGTGCGTTCACCCACGCCACGCCGGCGGCACCCGCGCCGCCGCGGCCCGAGAGCATCAACGCCAGGGCGCGGGTGACGTTCCCCTCGTTGGCGCTCCAGTAGGTGGTGAACTCATTCAGTTTGTTGCCGTTCTGGCCGTCATCGTAAGGCGGCGTGTCGTTGACGACGTAGGGATCGCTGGTGCGCAGGAACGTCGTTCCCTGGAGCAGGCGCACCAGCAGATCGCGCTCGTAGATCACGTTCATCTGGGCGAACAGCGAGGCGATGTAGTTCGACGCCGTGGTGGTGTTGTTGCTGAACTTGTTGGTCATGATCTGGGTGTCGGTCTCGACCGCGATCGTCGCCGAGTGAAGCGTCGTGATGCCGGCGTTCTCGAGGATCGAGCCCAAGCCCTTCTCCGTAGGATGGGGCGGCGCGGGGAAGAGAAAGTCGAGATTCCCCGGAAGCTGCTCCTGGCCGCACTTAAAGTCCTTCGCCAGGACCTGTCCCTGGTCGTCGAGGAAAAGATCGCGGGGGCCCACCACGTACCCCGATCCGGCGTGCCACGCCTTCGGCACCACGGCCAGCTCGTGAGCGCCGGAGGGAGTGACGGTAAAGCCGCGCATCTCGCGTGTGGCGGGGTCGACGCTCACCATGGCCCGAACGCCGGCGGTCCCTTCAGACTGGCCCCAGAAGAAGACCAGGGTGGAGCGCGGGATGCGGCGCTTGCCGCTCTTGGTCACCTCCCAGACGACCGCGTCCGGGGCGTAGACGTCCCGCCGCGTCAGCACGACGTCGGCGCGCTCGCCGGGAGCGATGGGCCAGTCGGGGATGGCAACCTCAGCCTCCGGCTGCACCCGCAGGAGCCCGTCGGCGAGGGAGGTGTCCAGGGTGACGATCTCAGCCTTTTCAGGCGTGCCGGGGACTTCCACGATGTCGCCGGGGGACGCCGCCTTCGGGAGGACCGCGCGGGCGGGAGCCGCGGCGGAAAAAGCAGGCGTCAAGGCACACGACACCACAAGAAACGCGAGAACGCGATTCGGTTTCATAAAGTACTTCTTTCTGGCGAGGCCTACGGTCGGCGATTAAGGCGCGAAATAGCCCGTCACGTCCAGGATCACGTTGGTCGTATTCGTCCTGTTGGCGGAGTAGTTGCCCCAAAGCACCGAAATGTCGTTTGTCGCCGCCGACAGCGGCACGATCGCGCCGTTGGCGATCGCGAACTCACCGGCGTTGAAGTTGATCGTCGAGGTGCCGGAGAAGCTGGTGGCCGAAGGGTAGAGGCCCAGCCAACCCGCCTCTCCCGGTTGCACCACGGTGACGTTCAAGGTGACCGCCTTGGCGCCGACCGGAACGCCACAATTCCCCTGGACGCGGAACTGGCGGGTGGCAAAGACCGTGATGGCGGGTCCGCCGTTGACGCCGGCGGCGTTGCGCGTGTCGGCGACACGGCAGGGAGTCACCGGGAAGAACTGAAATGGCCCATCCGCCAGCGCGGGGGCCGCTGAGGCCAAGGCGAGAACCAGGGCGATCGTCCTGACGGGACCGAGAGTCTTGAGTGCGGTCACAACATCCTCCTCCAGGTAATGGCTTATAGCGCGGTGGCTATTCCTAGCATTCTGAGGGTTGAACGGGAGTATGTCAATGGACACATAAAACCGTCCTCCCTGCCAACAATCTTTGTCATCTCAAATTCCCATTCCTTGTCGTGGAACTGGGCCTTCTCCTCGTACGCCGGGTGCTCGCGGGATCAACAGCGCAAATAACGGGCCAGATTCCGGATGGCAGGGGGCGGGTCAGCCTACAATCTCTCCCGAATGGACGTCTCGAGACCGCTCTCCCTCTCCATCGTCATTCCCACTCATGATAGCCGAGAGCTGACGCTCGCGTGCCTGGCGTCGCTCTTCCGCTCGCCGGTCGCCGGGATGGAGGTCGTCCTGGTGGACGACGCCAGCCGGGACGGCACGGCGGAGGCGGTGCGGGAGCTCTTCCCAGGGGTCCTCGTGGAGCGCCACGAGACCCCGGAGCGCTTCACCCGCTCCGCCAACGACGGGATCGCCCGGACGACAGGCGAGATCCTGCTGCTGCTCAATAGTGACACGGAAGTGGAGCCGAATGGGTTAAAGGGACTGCTGGCGGTGTTCGCGAGGGAGCCGGAGCTGGGAATCGCGGGCGCCCTTCTCCACTATCCCGACGGCTCGCCCCAGTGGAGCGGCGGCCGGGAGCCCTCGCTCGCCTGGTTCTTCGTCCTGGCGAGCGGCCTGCCGGCGCTGCTCCAGCGCCTCCCCTTCTACCGCCGCCTGAAACCGCTCGCCGCCCCGGGGCCGGTGCCGGTGGACTGGGTGACCGGCGCGGCCATGGCCCTGCGCCGGCCGGTTTGGGAGGCGGTGGGGCCGCTCGACGAGGGGTTCCGCTTCTACGTCCAGGATCTCGACTTCTGTCTGCGCGCCCGCCGGGTGGGTTGGGGTGTCGCGGTGCGCCCGGAGCTGAGGGTGCTCCACCATCATGGCGCCACCATCGGGCGGGAGCCCGGCGCCAGCCGGCGCCAGCAGCACGAGCTGCTGTGGACGGACCTGCTGCGCTGGGCTCGCAAGCAGCACGGCGAGCCCTGGGCGGCGCGCGCCGGCGCGGCGTTGCGGGTGGGCGCCGTCCTGCGCCTCGCCGGCCGCCGCCTGGCGTCGCCCTTCGTGGCTTCCCGGCGCCGCGAGGAGTGGAAAGAGGATGCGAAGGCGTTGCGGCGAGCCCTGGCGGCCATCACCCCTGACGGCCGGGGCGACCCGGGCGGCCCCGGCTCCCCCCGCTTGCCATCCTCCCCCTGACGGTGTACAAAGCCCACATCCCTGGAACCGGCGCCTCCCGACTTTCTCCAATGCTCGAAATCTATCGCTATCGTGACCTCGTCCTCGCCCTCGTGGCCCGGGAGCTCAAAGTGCGCTACCGGCGCTCGGCCCTCGGCTTCACCTGGACGATGCTGCAACCCCTGCTGATGATGCTGGTGCTCCAGGTGGTCTTCAGCGCCCTCTTCCGCTTCCAGCTTGCGAACTATCCGGTGTACGCCATGGCGGGGATCCTGTTCTGGAACTTCTTCAGCCAGAGCGTCGTGGCGTCGATGAACAGCCTGCGGGGCAACGCCCTGCTGCTGAAGAAGGTGCCGGTGCCGAAGGCCGTCTTCCCCATCGCCACCGTGGCTTCCGGCGTGATCAACCTGGTCTTCGCCCTGGTGCCCCTGCTGCTCATCCTGGTGATCACCGGCCACCCGCTGACGCTCGCTCTCCTCTTCCTGCCGGTGGCCATCCTCCTGGCCGCTCTCTTCACGCTGGGCGCCGGGCTGCTGCTGTCGCCCCTGTCGATCTTCTTCAACGACATCGTGGAGATGATCACCGTCATCCTCTCGGTGCTCATGTACCTGACGCCGATCTTCTACCCCAAGGAGATCGTGCCCCCGAAGATGCGCTGGATCGTCCGCTTCAATCCCCTGCGGTCGATCCTGGAGGTGTTCCGCGACCCCATCTACTATGGCAAGGTGCCGCCCTTGAGCCACGTCACCGTCTCGTGCCTGATCGTCCTGGTCGCCCTCGCCGCCGGCGCCTGGGCCTTCCGCAAGAGCAGCGACCGCATTCCCTTCTACATCTGATGCCCAAACCCAGCATCCAGCTCCAGGGGGTCTCCCTCTGCTACCGCCTCGCCAAGCAGCGCATTCCCTCGTTCAAGGAGTATGCGATCCACTTCCTGCGGGGCGCGCTCGCCTACGAGCAGCTCTGGGCGCTGCGCGAGATCGACCTCATCGTCGAGAAGGGCGAGACGCTCGGCATCGTCGGCCGCAACGGCGCCGGCAAGAGCACGCTGCTCAAGGTGATCTCCCGCGTCATCAAGCCCACCCGGGGCAGCGCCGCGATCCACGGTCGCCTGGCGCCCATCCTCGAGCTGGGCAGCGGCTTCGACTACGAGCTGACCGGCCTCGAGAACATCTACCTCAACGCCCTGCTGCTCGGTCACAGCAAGCGCGACATCGAGACCCGGGTGGACGAGATCGTGGACTTCAGCGGCCTCGGCGATTTCATCCGCGTGCCGCTGCGCAACTACTCCTCGGGCATGCAGGCCCGGCTCGGCTTCTCCGTCGCCACCGCCTGGGTGCCGGACATCCTCATCCTCGACGAGGTGCTCGCGGTGGGCGACGCCACCTTCACCGCCAAGTGCGAGGAGCGCATCCGCCGCTTCCACGAGGCCGGCTCGACGGTGATCCTCGTTTCCCACAGCCCCCAGGCCGTGCTTCACAACTGTACGCGCTGCCTGTGGCTCGACGACGGCCGGCTGCGCGCCGACGGCGAATCGGCCCAGGTGCTCGATCTCTACCTGAAACAGCACGGCACCGAGCCCGGCGAGCACGCCGCCGGCAAGCTGCGAACGCCTCCCTGAGCGGTCCCTTCCAAGCCAAGGAGACTCAGATGAAGTGGATGGATTCTCTCGGCGAATTTGGACAGGATCTCCGCTTCGCCGGCCGCCAGCTCGCCAAGAGCCCCGGCTTCACCTTGGTGGCGGTGCTGACGCTGGCGCTGGGCATCGGTGCCACGACGGCCATTTTCAGCGTCGTCTACGGCGTGCTGCTGCGCCCGCTCCCCTATCCACAGCCGGAACGCCTGGTCCGCGCCTTGTTCGTCGGCCCGAAGGGCCAGCTTCAAGGGGCCTTCTCGCCCCCCAACTTCATGGACTTCCGCACCGCCAGCCGGACGCTCTCGGGCGTCTCCGGGTTTCATGGCGGCACCCTCAACCTCTCCGGCGACGGCGGCGAGGCCGAGCGGCTGCCGACCGCGTGGGTCAGCGCCAATCACTTCACCGTGTTGGGAACCCGGCCGCTCGCCGGCCGCACCTTCGCGCCTGGAGAGGACCGGGCGGGCGCGCCGCGGGTGGCGATCCTTTCGCAGGAGGTCTGGAGGCGGCGTTTCGGCGGCGACCCGCGGGTGGTGGGGCGATCGCTCACCCTGAGCGGCAATCCCTATCAGGTGGTCGGCATCCTGCGCCACGGCGAGCGCTTCCCTGCCGGCGTCGACGTCTGGGTACCGATGGTGTTCTCTCCGGCCGAGATGGCGGAGCGCGGCGGGGTGTTCTTCGGTGCTCTCGGCCGGCTCGCCCCCGGCGCCACCCTGGAGGGGGCGCGGGCGGAGGCGAGCGTCATCGGCCACCGGCTCCGCGACCAATTTCCGGCAGACAACAAGGGCTACATCGAGGACATGACCCTGATACCGATGCTCGACCGGATGGTGGGCAACACGCGCAAGCCGCTGCTGATCCTTCTCGGAGCGGTCGGCCTCGTCCTGCTGATCGCCTGCTCCAACGTCGCCAACCTGCTGCTGGCGCGGGCTGCCGCCCGTGAGGGGGAGATCGTCATCCGCTCCGCCCTCGGCGCCGGGCGGGCCCGCATCGTCCGGCAGCTCCTTACCGAGAGCCTCGTCCTGGCCCTCCTGGGCGGCGTGGCCGGAGTGGGCTTGGCCGCCTGGGCCTTGAAGCTCCTGGTGAGCGCGGGGCCGCAGGAGATTCCGCGGCTGACGGAGATCGGGCTGGACGGCGTCGCGCTCGCCTTCGCCCTGGGGATCTCGCTCGCGACCGGCGTGCTCTTCGGTCTCGCTCCCGCCCTTCAGACCTCGCGCACCGATCTCGCCGCGGCGATCCGGGAGGGGACCCGCGGCTCGAAGGGACGCGGCGGCACCCGGGCCCGTAGCGTGCTGGTGGTGGTGGAGACGGCGCTCGCCGTGGTGCTCCTCGCCGGGGCGGGGCTGCTCATCCGCAGCTTCCTGGAGTTGCAGCGCGTCGACCCGGGCTTCAAGGCGGACGGCGTCGTCACCTTCAACGTCGAGCTGCCCACGAGCCGATACTCGGATGAGGCCAAGCTGCGGTCCGTCACCGCCTCGCTACTCGAGCGGATGCAGCGGCTGCCCGGAGTCAGCGCGGCGGGAGTGACCGTCTACGGTATGCCCTTCGCCGGCGGCGTCAACATGCTGACCTTCACCGTCGCCGGCTGGCCGCCGCCCGAGCCGGGCAAGTCACCCGTCCTGCGGGTCGCCGCGGTAACGCCGGACTACTTCAAGACTCTCGGCATCCCGCTGGTGAAGGGCCGGGCCTTGAGCCCGCTCGACCGCCAGGGCGCTCCTCGCGCCGTTCTCCTCAACACCGCCGCCGTCCGCAAGTTCTTTCCGAACGAGGAGGTGCTCGGCAAGCAGATCGCCTTCGGCCTGGCGGATGCCAAGGGCGACATTCCAGGCGGCGAGGTCGTCGGAGTGGTGGCTGACTTCAAGCAGGACGGTCTGGAGGAGGAGGTGGAGCCGCAGATCTTCCAGGCCTACGATCAGGTCCCTCAGCAGTCGCTCTCCGTGGTGGTCCGGTCGTCGACACCTCATCTCGTAGCGGCCGCCGTCAAGCAGCAGGTCCGCGAGCTCGATCCCAACCTGCCTCTCTTCGGACTTCAGACGATGACGGAGAGGGTCGCCGAATCCACCTCGCAGTCCCGGTTCTACATGCTCCTGCTCGGCGGATTCGCCTTCGTCTCCCTGATCCTGGCCGCGGTGGGTATCTACGGGGTGGTAACGTACGCGGTGCGCCAGCGCAGCCAGGAGATCGGCATCCGCATGGCTCTCGGGGCCTCCCGCGAGCGGGTGGAGCGCATGGTGGTGGGCCAAGGGCTGGCGCTGGCCGTCATCGGAGCGGTGGCGGGGCTGCTGGGGGCGCTCGCCGCCACCCGTTGGCTGCGGAGCCTGCTCTTCGAGGTGAGCGCCAGCGATCCGGCCATCTATGCCGGTGTGGCCGCGCTGCTGGTGCTGGTGGCTGCCGTCGCCTCGTGGCTGCCGGCCCGCCGGGCGGCCGCGACGGATCCCCAGGTCGTGCTGCGAGGGGAGGCCTAGGCCCGAAAATTGCTTTCCTTCGGCGACCGGCTGTCGAGTGAATTTCCGCCATGCGGAACATCTCTTCCAGAAGGTTGCCGGCTGGACGGTGCTACCGGGTGATCCTCGTCGCCGCGGCCCTCCTTGCGGCCTGCCGGCACCAGACTCCCGAGCAGGATCTCCTCGACAAGGCCGATCCGGCGGGCTCCTGGATCGCCACCCTCCAGATGACCGGAGAGAAGTGGATCGCCAACAGCGTTCCTACCTCCTTTGTAAAGACCACCTGGCAGGCCGCCAGGGAGAACCTCCAACAGACCACGGAGGACGCCGCGGCCTCGAAGGCCCGGCCCCAGGTGCGCGATCCCTTCCTCCGGCTGATCGCCGAGACCCGGGCCGCGGGGTTCGGCCTCCTGCAAGCCGCCGAGGCCGGCGACCGGTCCGCAGCGTCGCGCCAGGCGGCTCGGCTGGCCGGCTTGAAAAAACAGCTTGAAGCTTGGAAGAAGAGCGTGGGCCCGCCATGAACGGGAGGAAGGCGACGCAGCTCGCGCTCGGCATCGTCACCGGCGTCGGCGGGTTCTTCGACATCGGCAACCTCGCCACCAGCGCCCAGGCCGGCGCCAGCTTCCGCTTTCAGCTCCTCTGGGCGCTCGCCCTCGGCACGATTCTCGTGATCTTCCTGGTGGAGATGTCCGGCCGCTTCGCCGCCGTTACCGGCAAGGCGCTGCCGGACGCCATCCGCGAGCACTTCGGCTTCAGCTTCTGGCTCGTCCCGTTCCTCGTGCTGACGCTGGTCCATTTCCTCGTCCTCGCCTCCGAGATCGGCGGCATCTGCTTCGCCCTGCACCTCGTCACCGGTCTCGCGCCGGCGGTCTGGGCGCTGCCCGTGGCGATCCTCGTCTGGCTCTTCCTCTGGCGGTCCATCTTCAGCACCATCGAGAACAGCACCTCGCTGCTCGGTCTCCTCACCCTGGGCTTCGTGGTGGCCGCCGTCCAGCACCATCCGCCGTCGGGAGAGCTGCTGGCCGGGCTGCTGCCCTCGCTCCCCCACCACGACCCGGCGAAATACTGGCTGATTGCCGTCGGCATCCTGGGATCGGTGATCGCTCCCTACCTTTTCTATTTCTATTCGTCGGGCGCGGTAGAGGACAAGTGGGACTCCTCCTACGTCGGCGTCAACCGGGGGATCGCCTTCCTCGGCATGGGCTTCGGCAGCCTCATCGCCTTCGCCGCCATCGTCGTGGCCGCCCTGGTGCTGGCGCCCAGGGGGATCGAGGTCGACGACTACCACCAGGCGGCGATGATGCTGACCGATGCGTTCCCCTTCTGGGGATTCATCCTGTTCGCCGCCGTCATGGCCATCGCGTGCCTGGGGGCCGGAATCGAGGTGTCGCTCTCCATGGCGTACACGACGGCCCAGACGTTCGGCTGGAACTGGGGCGAGGATCTCAATCCGCGAAAGGACGCCCGCTTCTGCCTCGTCTACACCGGCGCCATCTTCCTCTCGTCGCTGCTCATTCTGTTCGGAATCGATCCGCTGAAGCTGACTCTTTTCACGATGGCGATCAGCGCCTTCGTGCTGCCGTTCGTCGCCATCCCTTTCCTGCTCATCATGAACGATCGCAAGCTGCTCAAGGAGCACGCCAACGGCTGGATCTCGAACTCCGTGGCCGCCTTCCTGCTGGTACTTTCGATCGTGCTCGCCGTGGTGACGATTCCGTTGGTCTTCTTGGGAGGGGGCTGATGAAACGCCTGGACCTGATCCGCGACATCCTCGACACGCAGGTGTCCGATCGCGAGGAGACGAAGATGGGGCGGGTGGATGGCCTCGTACTCGAGTTGCGCGATGGGCAGCCGCCGCGGGTCGTCTCCATCGAGATGGGCTTCGTCGTCCTGGCGCGCCGCCTTCATCCCAGACTGGGGGATTGGTTCCTGCGGCTGCGCCGCCGAGTCTACGTCCGCAAGCAGGCGTGCTACAGCGTCCCGTGGTCGCGGGTGTTGGACGTCACCCCGCTCTGCGTGCAGCTCGACGTCAAGGCGGACGAAACGCCGGCCTTCGATTGGGAGCGCTGGCTGCGCGACCATGTCATCTCCCACCTGCCCGGAGTGGCGAAGTGAAGAGCACGACGGTCAACCTGGAGCTCCTCCTGGGCCGCGAGGTCCACGACTCCGAAGGAAAGAGGGTAGGCCGGCTGCTCTCCGTGACCGCCGAGCGCGAAGGCGACGACTGCGTGGTGCGGGAGTTCCTGTTGGGGCCGGCCGCCCTGCTGAAACGCCTCGGCATTTCCACCCTGCACATCGTCGGCCGCCAGCGCCACAAGCCGGTCGCCGTGCCCTGGGATCAACTCGATTTGAGCGATCCCAAAAAGCCGAGATTGCGCTGCCGGGCGGCGGACCTGAAGGGCGAGAAAAAGGCTGACTAAAAAGGAGCCGCCAACTAAAAATGTAGAGACGCCCCGTGCCGGGGGAACCCCCGGTGGGGGCGTCTCCGGCAAAGCGTCGGCCTCTCCCGGTTCCGCAACCTTCTGGGGCACGCGGCCCTGAAGATACTCTGCTCGCCGTCAAGTGTCAGGTGTTTCTAGGGCGAAAAATAGTTGTCCTTTGAAGTCGGCGCCATCGCGGAGCATGGCGTGAATCGAGTGGAGGAGTTTGCGCATGAT
>Ga0134121_10000869_pt1 | contig 31013 bp, 33 predicted proteins | sample KB301_FD_96463 | JGI IMG/M metagenome (GOLD analysis project Ga0134121, IMG submission 96463) | Terrestrial soil microbial communities without Nitrogen fertilizer from Kellogg Biological Station, Michigan, USA - KB3-0-1 | ecosystem: Environmental > Terrestrial > Soil > Unclassified ... | reverse complement strand
TAATGGTGTTGTTAATGGGTCTCCATAAGGTAATGTGTTAGGATATGCACTGAGTTGAGGAACGGCATTTCCTGACAAACTAGTATCATGTGGAATACTGAAACCGAAAAGAAAATTTTGAACAACATGAAAATCCGACCAATCGGTTGCAATTTTACTCAAAGCAAAACCTGATGTAGACGCATCATATTGTTGAGCGTACAAATCAAACATCATCGTCTTGTCGATGTTGACATTTTGCGGATAACATCCGGGAATTGTAGCCGCTGTATATTTTGCAATGTTTTCAACGGACATTACTGCAACAATGTTTGGATACAATGCAGAAGAAGAGGCACCAAATCCACCGTCACCCCAAGCATAACTCAATGCTATTGGAGGATAAATTGGATTGATTGGAAAATTGTATTCTGCTGCAGTTAGATAACCGCCGTTAACATCTCTATCAATAGAATTTACACCATATAAACCAAACGCACCTTCACCAAATGTTCCTCCACTATCTGGAACATTGAGAAGCGTTCCGGCATAAGCATTAATAGCTGTTTTTTCAGGAGGTGCAATCCAATTGGATTGTCCAATGTAAACCTGACGATTGATTGTATCTGTTGAATTAGTATCAACATGAAAAGTTGCACCGCTACCACTAATACCATTCCAACCGGAAACTCTTGTAATGAAGTCAGAAACTTTCAGAACATTGAATTGATTTACCCAACTGATTGCAGTAAATTGCCATTCTGTTTGAAAGATGCTGGATGCTGTGTTGTTTGATTTAACTATTTTATGTTCTTTTGGAATGTTGTTAACATCTATGTTGCCAAAAAACCATACTTCATTTCCAGCTTGTACCGAATTTCTTGAAAAATATACTTCATAAATCGGATTTGCCGATTGAGATGGATTTATTGGAAACTCATTATTGAAAATAGTATCCAGCAAAGACGTATTTTCCGACCCATTCTGAAAATTGTAACGTAAGACCGAACCACCAGTTGGCAATCCGTTTGCACCAGCTACGACTCCATTGACTGAGAAAAAGTCATTCAACTTAAACCCAATTTGTGGCACCGTTAAATCACCATCGACATCAACTTGTTGCAGGGTATAACCACTTATCTCCACAACATCATGTGGAGTATTAAGATAAACTATCTGAGAATGCGTTACAGAGCCGCTTAGAGAGCCTGAAAGTGGAAGATAGCCCAAACCAGCGCCCTTATTGATTTTAAGCGTTGTGGTGCTTCCGTCTGCGTTCTGAATGGCAGGAAATACGAATTGTACTGCTCCTGATAATGGGTTATTTGTCATATTGTAATTACAATCGAGCAAGGTCAACCAGCAAAAGTGTCATTTGGAACTTCTACCTATTGAATTGGGTTATATATGATGTGCTTAACTAAACAATAATGACAATGATGAAAAAGCTACTTCTTTTGACAACAATAACAATCATGATGGTCGGATGTTCAAACCCTTCCGGACCTTCTGCGGATTATCCGCATACAACTATCGAGGGACATTATTCCGTGCAACCCTATAAGAGTGGAAAAAGTCAAGAAATCATTCTTAAAAATCAAAAAGCGAATTCAATTGATTTTGAATTAAATTTGCCTATTGGACCGCCAGTATTAGACACAACCGTAGCTTGTACCATTGATTCAGAGAAAGGAAATATTGTTTACTTTCATATCAATGAATCAAATGAAATTTGTTACGTAAAGAGAATGGATTATCCTGCAAAAGATACCATGTATTTTGAAGGCAAGCCATTCGAGAAAGTGAATTAAAGCTTTCTTTGATTTGCTTGCTGTTGCGAAGCCCTTGTGCTGAGAAGATTGCGATATCCATCAATTGGTGTCGCAATCTTTTGATTTAAAATAGCACTGTGAACATCCTTCAATGCCGATATTACACCTGCATTACTATTTCCTTGCATAAGGTCCATCATTCCCGGATATTTGTTTAATGGAACAGCTACTTCCGGTCCTGCCTCACCATACACCATAGGATTACCACCACCAGCAAATCCAAGAAGTTGCGGACTATTTGCGACACCGCCCTCGGAAAGCCCCACAACGCCTCCATTAGCCAATCCAAGCCCTTTAGCAAGAGAGAACGAACCCATAATAGCTTCTGCTCCACCACCTGTAATAACATTAAGCACCTGATAAGCCACTTCGAACTCTATGAATTGTTCAACCAATCCTTCAATCATCTTTGTGAATCCTGAAAGAAGATTACCGAATATGGATTCAGCAACATTATTTGACTGAGTTAGTTTGCTGGCCCAATCATCAGCACCCTTCATCATCGTATGAAAACCAGCAGTAAATGCGCTGGCTATTGGACCAGCAAACTTCTTTGCAGTTGTTTCATGAATTTTACCAACCTCATCAGCATTCTTTTGAGTTATAGAAATAAGATTAGCATTGTGTTGTTTGTTAACAGCCTCAATTGCAGCAGCATTGCCAACAGCAGCCTTTAATTCGAGACGATATTTTTCATTCTCTTTCTCTAATTCAATTTGACCTTCAAGTTCGGTTTCAGCAACCTTCTGAGCATCATCTTGATTTCGAGCTTTCTTCATTTCTTGGAGATGAATCTGCTCTCCCTGAAGTTTTAAATCATAAGATTGCTTTAATTTCTTCTCTCGTTCTGTATCTGCATCTAATGCTATCTGTTCATCTGCTTTTGCTTGTGCTAGAAACTCTTTATCGGTCTCTTTTCCAAAAGACTTAAGAAGATTTATCATATCGCCATGAAACACAGATTCAGCTTGAAGCTCTCGTTTTTTAGCCTCTTCCTTTGTTATCTTTTTATTGATAACATCCTCTTGAATGACAATTTTTTCTTTATCGAAATTCTCAGTAAGTGCTTTCGTCTGTTCGTCAAACGTTTCTTTTCGAATATTTGCGACATCTTGGTGAACTTTATTTTCAGCAGCGGCAATCAATGTACCATATTGCTTTCGATGGTCCTGTTCGAACTTCAGTAATGATTCATCATAGATTTTTTGAGCTTCAAGAGCTTTGGACTTAGCTTGTGATTCTGTTATTTCATTTGCAAGCAAAGCATTGCTTATCGTTATTCTTTCAGCCTCTAATGCCTTATCGAGTTCTTCCTTCTTCTTTACAAGAGCATCCTTGGCTACTTTTTTCGAAGTATCCTTAGCTTTCTTTTCATCATTGTCAACAGCAGCACCAATTGCTAATGCAGCTTTGTGTTGTTCATCCGCTAATTGTTCTTGAGTGGTTGAAGCTGTTTTACCGTACGCGACCCACGCATCTTTTCTCTTTTGAAGTTCTTCAAGCTCGGAACCTGTTGCGGTCTTCATTTGCTTATCAAGCGCGATGATGGCAACTATAGCTTTGTCCTGAGAATCTTTTGCGGTCTTTGTTTCATTCTCTTGAGCTTTCGAAAGGTCATCGAGAGCACTTTCATTCTTTTTTAATTGTGCTTCATAACTTTTTTTGGCTTCTTCTGTTTTCTTTGTTTGTTCTTCCGATTCTTTTTCTGCTTCTGTAGACTTGTTGGTGATACCAAGGAAATCTGTGACAGCAGAACCTACATTTTTGATTGTATCAATAGTCTTTGTAAACCATTCAATGACAGCCTGAATAGTTTCTTTCAATCCGGTCCATGCCTCAGACAATACACCAGTAACACCAGTAATTTCTCCAAGATATTCGATTGCGCCAACAATGACTTCATCAACAAACTTGATGACTTCAATAACACCCATAAAACCATCGACAAGCGTTGAAATTACAGGAACAATATAATTCGTAATGATATCGAATATTGGTTGAAGACCTTCCAAAACAAATGCTCCAGCTTTTTCAGTTATTTCTTCAAAGCTGTTTTTCATTCGATTGTAAGAACCAACAGAACCACCTGCAAGCTCTTCTTGAGACTTCATTGTTGCATTCAAGCTCTCATGAACGTGTTTCATGACTTCTGCTTGGTCTGCATTGCCCTTCATCTCAGGATATAGTTTTTGCAGAGGCATAATGTTGCCTTGTTCTGCTTTTGCGAGAGCATCAGCAGCAGCAGACATATCACCATGTGTTCGAGTAGATAATGCAGCAAGTTGTTTTAACTTTTCACCATGGTCATCAAGCACACCACCCATTGCTTGATATTGACCGGCAGCTTTTTCAAGTTCAATCTTGTTTACATTTTGAGTATCTGATATTTTGCGTGTTTGTTCTTCAAGAGCTTTGGTTGCTTTTTCGGCTTCTTCCATAGACTTCCCTTGATTGAGAAATCCCATGGTAATTTTTTCTTCACGCTCAGCTACTTCAAAACCAACAGCAGCCAGACCGCCCAAAGCAGCTACTACAGCCCCTATTGCTGCTCCCTCTGGACCAAGTTTGCCCAACATGTCTCCAAGGCCACTGGTGAAGCCCTGAACGCCTCCTGTGGCACCTTCTATCGTACCATGAAACTTCTCAATTCCTTCTGAAGCTTTTTCTCCTGCTTCATGAACACCTTCTCCTAAATGTTCTTTTGCATGTTGACCTACTTCATTAAAAATGGTCCCTATTTTATCTCCACTCTGTTGAATGTTAGATTCAACCTGTGACATCGACTGAGAAATATTGGAAGGAAGTACCCCAAAGCTCGTTTGAACGTCACCAAGACGACCTATAAGCCCTTGAATGGCACTATCATCTACTCCTACTTGTAAATTTACGTCATTTTCAGGCATTTTTTTATCTTGGGTCTAAAGGTCCAATAGGATTCACGTAGAAAGTATAAGTAAATGGTATAATCAAGTTTATATTGTTACTCACATCTTCGAGTTTGTAATATCCATTTACATCATACGGCAACGCATTCACAGTACCACCACTCAATCCTTCTGTTATTTCATAGTAAGCATAATTTCCGGATGTACTATAAGCATTCATATAAAGTCCGGCAAGTGGAAATGGAGTACCATTCAATGTTGAATTGGCTACCGTACTAGTTCCACCATTATACACGCTGAATTTTACCATTCCAACTGTTGCAGATGATAAACTCGCATTTGCAACAACATCAAATATGATATCGACTGGATTTCCAGAAATAAGATTCAAGAAATTTGCCTTCAAAGGGATTGTCGCAAAGCTATCGTAATTTGTGTTGAGTGCCATAGTATAAGTATGATTTTATCTTAGGATGATTGTAGTCTAATTGGTTCGTTTGTGACACTAATATTCAAAGGGCGTGATTCAATTCTTAAAATGATGGGATTGTGAACTCCTACAATGTTTATAGGACGACCGAGAGCAATCGACGTAACTGGCGTTGTCGTCGTAATAAGAAATCCAGTAATTGGTCGTTGACCCAATATATAAAGTCCGAGCATATTTTTAAGCTATACAATCGTCATAAAGAAGAATGATTTGAGTAGGATTTAATATCGAAGATACTTTGAAAAATGGATTTGATAAGCCCATAAAAAGTCCGGGACAACCTTCTCTGCTGTTTTGCCAAATGTATTGAACGTCATTTGCAGACAATACTTTTCTATATACTCGAACGTCATCAACTTGACCAAAAAAGCGTCGATGCGTAGCTCCAGCATTATCACCCATCATCAGGTTTCCCGGTAATGTTCCTGTTGGAGAAGTATTGGTTACAGTAGTAAGTGAATCTGCAATTCCATCAACATATAATTTAATTCCGGATGCGTTTGTACCATCAAATGTGGCAGCAATATGATGCCATGCTCCATCATTTACAGCTAATGTTCCTCTTACATTGTAACCTGTTGTAGCAGTAGAATTCAATATTGCTAATGTAACAGATTGATTGGCACTTGCTACTCCAAAAATCCAACCACCAGAAGTGTTTGAATTGTAATCTCCAATTACTACACCAGTAGGCGAAAATGTATGAGAAGTATTAATCCATGCGCAAACACTCCAAGGATTGCTTGCAATTGTTCCGCCTTTGTTCGCAAAATTGAGGTCTTGATTTACAACGTTACAAGTGTTTGTTCCATCTATTGAAATGCTGCCATATCCATTTGGTGAAGCTTTTAAGGAAAATCCCTGAGTTGGACTTTGTGTTGTTGATGTTAACAAAAAATGCGAGTTGTGAATTAAATCAAGAAATTTAGCACCACCAAAGTTTAGATGAGGTAATACTTTCCACCACCAATCAGGACATAATGGATGTGCCCTGTTAACAAGAAGATTTCTTAATGATGTTACATTATTGAGCATGTTATATTGATGTCATATAAACAGGTTTGTAGGTCCATGTATTACCAGATGATGCAAATGCTTGCCCAGAATTATGGACAATAAACAATCCAAATATATTTGGGCATATACCACCAAATACAGTTGACACAGATTTTCCTCGAAATGCGTTTACTTGTGATGTTGTAGCCGCAACAAGTGTAGAAGCAAAAGGAGCAAGACCGGATACAAGAATATTTGATGTTGTGATGGTCTTCGTCGCATCAGTACCTAAAATAGTGTCTGGGAATGTTGGAGTATCATCGTAAGCATTGTAAAGATAGACATCAATTTCCTTGTTGGCTGTAGGAGCAGCGCCTGTATTGTTCTTACAAAATCCTGATATTTCGAAATCTAAATACAGATTAGTTGTGTTGTCTGCGGATAATGAACAAGCGCCAGCCAATAGATTGGTATCACTTGCTAATGAATTCAATGATGTATAAGTGAATGCCACAGAAGCAGCATAAGCCATTTTAATGTTAGCATTATCCTTAAATTCCGGATGTTCCAACCACCAAGGCGCTGAATCCATTTTAGAAATAGCTTTTTCTTCCTTGCTTCCAACAAATCCTTTTGGAATAATTCTTTCTTGAGAATAATATTCTATTTCACAGGACGGTTTGAGATGTTTGTACTTAAACTCATTCATCTCTTGAATCATGTCTTGTGGATTAGGTTCGCTCTCGTGTTTTACTCGGCACGTTAAACATGCAGCAGTAAACTTCATTTTTATGTTCTCAATCATTTTTATTGTGTTAGTTGTTTCGAGCTTCCCCGATTTGTTGTTCTGTTACAATTGTATTTGCTCCAAATATTGATTCAGCAATACTGCAATTTTCTTTTGTCCATACAGCGGTTATTTGGTCTGTAGTAATCAAACCATCTTCAACGGCTGAATCAAATGCCATCAAATCAGTATGTTTCAAATTTTCTTCTGCGCCTGCCAACAATGTTGTTAATGGACCTAATATTGGAATCCATTTTTGTTGAATGTTTAATGGGGCATTAATCAATCCAAGAATAACATCTTGAGCTAATATTAATACATTCGCTTTCTTTGCAGTCAATAAAGAAATAGTAATATTTGCAGGAAGATTAATAGCAATAGCTATTTCTTTATCTGACAAATTTCTATATTGTTCTTTGGAAATTTCTTCTTTTAATATTGACATATTAAGGAATCGTATAGTCTACTTGAATTGCTACTTGTTGTGGTGTTCCGGTCAGCGAAATTAATTGTACTTCAAGCTTGTCACCAATGGAATAAGATGTGTTTTGTACTGTTCCTCCATCTATCCACGTATCAGCAGTTGTTACATCTAAGTTTGTTGCAAGATGAGATAGTGTCCCATTTTTTCTTGCATTAATTGTAGCTCCTGTTGACGACGCACTGTAACCTCTTACGTTTGTTACTGTTGAAGCTACACCTGCTCTCCATACAATAACATTGACAGGTGCAACTGGAGATAAAACGTCAGCACCACGAGCGAAAACGTTTATAGTAGTTCGACCTGATATACCACTCCAACCACTCTGAAAGTTACCGCTTACACCGGACCAGCCGCTTTGGAAATTACCAGATATTCCAGACCATCCACTTTGAAAATTGCCGCTGATACCACTCCAACCACTATTACCACTGATACCTGATGTTCCATTTACTCCGATAGTACCATTTGTACCGCTTATGCCTGACCAACCGCTTTGAAAATTACCACTGATACCACTCCAGCCGGATTGAAAGTTTCCTGATATACCGCTCCAGCCACTCTGAAAATTGCCAGAGATTCCGGACCATCCACTTTGGAAGTTGCCACTGATACCACTCCAACCTGAATTTCCAGAGATACCGGATGTCGATACTCCTCCAATAGCCCCACTAATTCCAGATGTTGAATTGCCACTAATACCGCTCCAACCACTATTGCCGCTTATGCCAGACCAACCGCTTTGGAAGTTGCCTGAAATTCCAGACCATCCACTTTGAAAATTACCACTGATACCAGACCAACCGGATTGAAAATTACCAGATATGCCGCTCCAACCGCTGTTACCAGAAATACCGGATGTCGATACTCCACCAATAGCTCCAGAGATGCCTGATGTTCCTTGACCGCTTATGCCAGACCAACCGCTGTTACCACTAATGCCGGAACGACCCGAATTCCCGGATATACCGCTCCAGCCGGATTGAAAGTTTCCTGATATGCCTGACCATCCACTCTGAAAGTTTCCACTAATACCGCTCCAACCTGATTGGAAGGTACCTGAAATTCCAGACCATCCGGAATCCGCTTTGCCGCTAACGCCCGACCAACCTGAATTGCCAGATACGCCGCTCCAACCGCTCGTGCCTAAGTTACCACTAATACCACTCCATCCGCTTTGAAAATTACCACTGATACCAGATGTTCCTTGACCACTTATCCCTGACCAACCACTATTGCCGATTGAAGGAGCAGCAGAAGTCCAAACACCTCCAACACTTGTCAATACATTATTTGCCGAACCGGGAGTTACACCAGTAACACTTGTGCCAGTCCATGTTAAAACGCTATTAGAAGCACTATTGTAAATGTCAACTATTTCTTGTGCAAGAAAAGACGGAATATCAATTCCAATGTTGTAAGTATCTGAAGCTAAATTCAATGGAACGAGAGTTCCTGAAGAATTGGCTTTGACCGTTGTTCTTGTAATTGAATTTGCCCCAGTATTATATGTTGCGATACCAGTTTCCCAAACATTGGTTGTACTTCCGACAATGAAATAAGGAGTTTGTTGTCCATTCGTTAATTTGCTGCCAAAAGTTTGAAATGATGCAACAGCACCAGCAAGAACCATATTTCCTGTTCCAGTGCTCGTTGAAATTTCAAGAACTCGGTCGAAAATTAAGATAGCCATTTTGTTATTTCTTCAATGATTTTGACGATGCCATTGTATGCTACATACGCACCTACTATACCTACAATCAATTTGTAAACCTTTGAAACTTTAAAGGATTCATCAATGGACACAATCATTTTCAAAAAATATTGTTTGATTTGTCTTCGACGTTTCAATCCTTGTAACAATAAATTCTGTTCATTCACCGTATCCGTCACAGTGATAACATTCTTTTTTACAGCCCTAACATCTTCACTGATATGCGTCAAAGCTTGTGGCAATGGTTTGGACACAGGAAACTCTTGACCATTATAAACCATTACCGGATAAGTATTCAATGCTTGGTGTATTGATGAAATAAAGTTTTCTTGTTCTAATTGTTCCATATTTAGTTTAATTTCATATTCACTTTGATACAATAATTACAAATTTGTTTTGGGAAGGTACAAAATGAAAAAGCCTCCAAAAGGAGGCTTAGTTCATGTATTTGCAGGTCATCAAGGCTGATAGACACTTCGAGTAAATGTAATAGTATTGCCAGAGAACGCGATATTTGTGTTTACGCCATTCGGGTCATACGCTATTTTACCTTTTAATTTGAAAGGTATTGTGGCACTGGAATCACTCAAATCTGGTGAACCAACAAAGGACAAAGAATTGACAAAGTTGAATGTAATTCCATTCCAACATACAACACTTACCGTAAAATCAGAATTGCGAGTTCCGGTAAAATATTGCTGGTCGAAATAACGCCCCTGTAATGCCTTACCATCAATTTCTACTTCAATGAATTTACACAATGGTTGTTCACGAGTTGTTTTGGTAGGAGCAATACTCTTGAATGAAAGTTTTGTATCTTCTGAGACTAAACCAATATTCGTCCCAGAAAGAGTCAATGAATTAATGCCCGGAATTCCATAAGCAGCTTGAGAATAAGAAGAACCAGATAATCCAACAGTTGCCGTTCCAGCTACAGCCGTATTTGCAATTGTAGAAGTCGTATTTCCAAGCAACCAATCGTATTCAACTGGATGCATCTTGCCGCTCAATGTGACTTTGTTTGTAATGTCCTTCGTGGAAAGAACATAATTCCATTCCATTCCCAATAAAACAGAACCGCTTGCAGTTGTTGCGCTTCCAAATGGATTAGCGGAAGAATTGTCAGTGAAATTGTAGATGTCGCCAGCAGCAATCTTTGGAGCACATTGAACAAGCTGCTTGGATAGATAATACATGTTGGCAAATGATGGAGCATCTGTCTGCCAAAGGTCCAATTCAAGTTTAACCATCATTCCATCTGTCTGCTCTTTACCAGCAGCATCAACACGAGTGACACCTTGGATTTGCAAATGAGCATCTTTACGAATACCAAAAACTCCGGCTTGTCCGGTTGTAGAAGCTGTTGCACTATACGCGAATCCTGCTACAGCATAAGGAATTGTTGTATATTGCGGAATGAGTACATCGAAATAATTGTTTCCGTTTAAAGGCATGATTCGTTAAATTAAAGGTTGTAATTTGATACTTTCCATTTTGCACCTGCAATTACTTCTGCCTCAGTGCTTACTACTACGTTTTGAAAGAGATTTACTGCTTTCCAATAAATCTGAGAATCGAACTTTTCCAAATCGTAAACCGCATAGGGTTCAGTAGGAATTTTTGGTATCTTTACCACAGATGGAATTTGTGCAATCGGCTTCACGTCAATTGCAATATTTTTTTCTGTTGTATCAATAGCGATATTCTTTTCGTTTTCCATATTATAATTATCTCTGAGTTTTGGCTTTTACCTCTTTTTCGAATTCCTCAAGAGTCTTGCCACTATTTATCCATTCCGAAATCTGCTCGGAATATTGTTCCGGTGTCAATTTTGAAGCAACAGCATGAATTTCAAGCTCTCTTTGAGTCTTTTTGTTGTACATTGAAAGTAATTGTGTTGTATTCATATTTTACATCATAATCCAAGGATTTGGAGTTGTTATTGAACGTGAATAATCACTGACCGTGCTAGAACCGTCTACACTGATTTCTAAAAGAGGAAAATATTTCTTGAATGAAGCATCTTTCTTTTCTTCGTAACGCTCATTAAGTTTAATGAAAAATGGGTTGACATCAAAACCTACTCTGTCAGCCAATGTTCCATCTTCAGACATTAACCAAAGAGTATAATCAACTCCTACATTTCGAAATACACCGGGATTGCCTTGTGAATCATAACCAATGTTCAATATATTATCCATGACTGATGTTGCAAGCCACTTAACCCATGTTGGTAGATTTATATTGGTCGATGTATTGATGTATAAAAACCAACCTTGTGTGTCAACACAAATATCACCAATTTGAGCTACACCAGCACCAATTGCAGTTGAACCAGAACCCGGAGTTCCATAAGCAGAAAATGTTCTCGGATGTAAGTTGAGTCCGCTATTGAAAAGCCAGAATGCCAAATCGAATAATGAACCAACCTCTAAAATAGAACCAACAGGAAGTCCCGCTATTTGAGATATTTGTTGAAGGTCTCGCGAAATACTTTGTTTCGTATTATCAACTTGATATCTCTTGTAATTCAACCATTGATTTACGGTTTCAGGAATCTTAGTTTTGAAAATCAAAGCCAAATCATCGTAGATATAATCTTTTGCTAATGAAATTTTACCTTTAATGATAGTCTCAAGTTCCAATTCTTTATTTATATTAGCAGAAAAACGCAAAGGTACATTGACCGAAGTTATTCGGTCCTTAACATCTTTAACCGTGTTAATTATTTGGTCTTTCCAGAGTGTGTTTGCCATAATTTGTTTATGAATGCAACTTTATTGCTATCATAAGTATCCAAATAAAAAGGAGAGCAACAAAAATGTCACTCTCCTTCGTGTGTGGATTTTGGTTATAGAAAATCTATCTATTAGAGTTGAATCCATCCAACAGTAGCACCTGCATCTGTTGCAGTTACAACGCCCAATTCTGGATTTCCAAGAGATGCGATAGCGCAGACCGAAGCTGTTCCAGAAGCCTGACTTCCAGAGAGAGATAAGTAACGGTCATCATATCCACCAGATTGAGAAATATTCCAAACAGCAAGACCATTAGCAGATGCGCTAAATGTAATCTTCGATGATGGGATAGCAACCCAAGGACCAGTTGCACCGTCAGATTGCATTATCTGATATGACGTTGTAGCAGGAGTCGTGTTCGATTGAACGTCCAAAGCAAAATTTACGAAATTAAAGCCTAGCGTATCAACAGACCCAGTTAAAGTAGCAGCACCATTTGCAACCTGTGGTGCAATGACGTTTACTTGTTTGATATTTGCATTAAATTGCATTGTAGTTCTTTTGTTAAAATTTGTTAGTCAATGGCTCCGGATTCCCCGGAGCCTTATTTTAAGTTTTTAGTTTATGTTACGCTGCAGACTTCAATGCGCACAATGGACCCGGAATAAGTGTCGAGTTGTCACCGGCATAGATTGAAAGGGTATGCGGGTTGATGTCGAAACGCTCGATACCACGAACCAATGTTTGGTTCTGAACGAATGCGTTCTGCGCTTCCGTGCTGGATGCAAGAGCAATCTCTGCTCGTTGACCGAGAGATACTGCCAAATCCATCGTTCCGAAATAACATACATTCTGTGCTGTACCAGCAGCAGTCGGCATAGCCTGTGTGAAGACAACTGGGAAGCCCATAAATCGAGCATTATATCCCTGAATAGCAAGATTGTCATCCGCTAAGTTGTCAAGTCTATTTCCACCAGCAGTAGCAGCAAGTCTAAGCATTGCAGCACCGAAGAACTGCTTCGAGCAGAAGAATGCTTCATTTGCACCCGGAAGTGGAGTCGTCTTACCGATAAGATTGGTGAAATCACCAATGACAAACTTCGTCCAATCGGTTGAAGTACCACTTGTTGCAGTCACAACACCAGTGGTGTCAGCAGCAAATCCGGAAGCTAGACCCTTGATTCCACCGTATGTGGAAGTTCCATCTCCACTGATAAGAGCAATATCTTCCTGATAGCTCATGTTGTAAATCAACTCTGCGAAGATATAATCAGCAATGTTGATAAGAGAATCTTCACCAAGCTGATTACTATATGCAACCAAACCTGCCAATTGACGAGCATTCAACTCATAGTTTCCGTAAGTTGGGTCAGATTCAGTGAATGCCGAATTCTCATTGATGTAATAGGTATTAGAACCCAATACACGTTTCGGGAAAATAACCTTGTCGCTACCCATTGGAATGATTTTGCAGAAACGTCTTGCAACACCATAAGACTGACGATATGCAACGATGTACGACTCAAGTAATGCAGGAGTCAAATAAGCACCAGCTTGGTTGACAGATTCGCCCAAAGCTCTCTGTTCTCCCGGAGCAGTGATTCCCAATTGGAGGTCTTCCATGGAAACACCAAAATATTCCTTGACTTTATCTGCATACTGAGCGCGAGTACGTGCTGCAGGATGAATAAGAGCCATGATGAATTCTCCAGCATGCATTGCATCTCTCTTTGCTTCGAACGTTCCACCAAAAATCTTCGAAGGAGAAAGAACCTTCTGACGTGCCAACATTTGCTGTTCGCCAAGAGGAAGCATTGCACTGTTCGCAATATTTGTCTTAATTGAAGATTGGGTGCGAATCTCTTCCTCTACAGTAGCATAAGAAGCCTTCAAAAATCCAATGTCCTTTGTCATGCTTTCTGCATATTTCTTCACCTCTGGAGCCATCGCTGTTCCGCGAGGATAAGAAGCCATGAGTGCTTTGAACTCATTTTCTTTTTCAGTCAATCGGACACCGATTGAAGTTAAATTTGCGTGTGTTGCCATTTTTTTTAATTTAGATTTCTTTGTTCTTGTTGCTAATTTCCTTAAGCATGTTGTAAATGTCATCCATGCTTCTCTTATCTTTTCCCTTTGGTTCGTCACCATCTGGCTCTTCGTGAGCATCATCTTCCTCACGCTGTTCCGAGTCATTAAGCTTGTCAATAGTGTCGCGCATTTCTTTCATGGACTTCTTCATGTCCTTCGCGTCCTTCATGGACTTCTTCAAATCATCCATGTGGTCCGAAAGCTTGTCCATGTGGTCATCATGCATGCCATCAAGCTTATCGAGGTGAGCAGACAACTTGTCGTATGTGTCCTTGCTCAATTTCTTTGCTACTCTAATTTCCATGTTCTTACCGTTCAATTCAGTTTTTTTCGTCAATTTGACTTCGGAGTTCTTAGTATAATTATGCTCCATTTTTTCAAAACGTACTTCTTCCATCACCGATTGAATATTTGATGGAATTACAGTTGGAGAAACTTCTGTCACAATCACCTCAGTAAGCAATCGAACACAAGGCAAATCAGCAACTTGTTCTAAAACTTGGGCGAGTTTATTCGATGGAATATATTTGGGAAGTTCAATATCATAATCCTTTTGATAAATCCAAATGTCTGTTCCGGCTGGAATTTCAAATCCAATAGACATTCCATTACTGATACCAGCAGCTTGACGCTCCAACATCTTCTGACGAGCAGCTTGTGATTTAGGGTCACTATGAAAATTTCCCTCAACCCACAAACCATAATCATCTTCAACTGCTTGAGTATAATACCCCAATATATTGTGATAGGTCGGAGTACAATTGTCTGAAACACCATGAGTATCAGGAGCACAATTGTTCAATAAGAAGGAAGGAATGCTGTTGAGATAGCAACCATCAAGCATCAATGTACCATGTGAATCCACATTGTATTTTGTGTTTGCGTATCCGGACCATGTTCCAGCACCAGATTCGTCAATGCGAATTTCAGAATTTGTTGAGATGATGAGTTTTTCCATAATGTAATTACAATTTGTTTTATTCTGGTGTTGATGTTGCTGGTTTTGCATTTTCGGAGAAATATTTTCCGCCCTTATCTGTATCATCAAGAGACAATCCCAATCCTTCTCTACATTCATTCAATGTGCAACCACCTTTATTGTATTTGTCCAGCCAACGGTCTTGTTGTAAATCAACTCCATCATGCAATTCGTCGATATTACTCAAATCGAATCCAATAATATATTGACGGCTTGTTTCCAATTGATTTTCCGGACGTTGGAAGAATTTCGTTAATGTCTTTGCATAAAATCCCCATGTTCGCTCAAGCGTCTTATAAAATTGTTTAATGGCTTGTTCAAAATTTGTATATGTCTTCATATCAGCCGAAGCAAGCCACGAAAGAATTTGGAGAGGTATTTCAAGTTCTTGTGCGACTCTCGTTTCCGGTAGCTTCGACAATTCATTTGAATTATAATCTCCAAGGTTATTCGTCAATTGCTGAACTGTTGAACCATAATTCAAAAGAGCGGCACGACTTCTATTCTTACTCCCAAATCTCAATTGAATCATTTCAGCCAATAAATTTGCGTTATTAGCATCTAAGTGTTGGTCAGGACCGGTTGTAACAATGTATGAAGGAGCAATACCCTGTTGAGATATCGCCAATTGCATTTCAACTCTTTGATTGTCACAATCTATTTCACGAGCTACAGAAGCAAGTGGCCCCGGATTTCTCATGTAATTTTTTGGGTCGTAAGAATGCCAAGGAAATCTTATTATTTCAGACTTAGGAATTTCTTTTATGAATCCTTGACCATTATCGAACTTGTAATGGTCGAGCCATTGGTCGTCACCATTGATAGGTGTGATATGAGCAGCAGTATATGGAGCTAATTGCTCAATCATGTTTCTATTACCACGAGAAATATAAAGATAGCTGCATCCACCAAGAATTCTAAATTCCTCTAACATGTGTATGATGTTGTCGAAACTGAAATCCGGAACAGGGTCATTAAGCAATCGGTATAAAGGAATGTTTATTGATTCTTCATAAGAAATTGGAGTCTTTGGGTCTTTTACATCATAAAGACAAATTGGCGCACGACTTAAAGCATTTGCACGCATATCAACAAGCGAACGCACAAGGCTTGATACCTTATATCCTTCCTCGTAGAACGAATTTATTGACAAATCTCTAACTTGATTCGTCAAATAGTTTTGGGGTTGAAGCGGTAATTGACTTCTATTGTCAGTCGGAGCCTTTGCTCTTAAAATCAATGGGTTGATAGTTTGCATGTTTTGAAATATTCTTCTATCATAATTAGAGATTCAAATTGTCGATTTACATTTTTCGCATTTGCATTTATGAAACTGTATTTAACTCAGAAGACAAGTTACTAATTGAACAATCATAAAACAGACTATGAAACAAACAAGAAATATCGCACGAAACGAAATAACAATTGAAGGTAAGTTAGCTTATATCCATATTGAATCTCCAACATTTGGGCATAAAGTCGCCATTATTGACGCAGAAGATGTCGATAAAATAAAGAATCATCGTTGGGCGTATCAACGACTTGGATATATTACAACAAACGTTCCATCATCTAAACCGGGAAGACGCTATGATTGTCTTTATCTACACAAACTAATCATACCGTCTGAATTTGTTGTAGACCATAAAAATCGCAATCCAAGCGATTGTAGAAAAGAGAATCTAAGACACGGAAGAAATGAGCGTGAATCGCGATGCATCAACAACAACAATCGAACAGTCAATAAAAATAGTGCAATGCAAATCAAAGGAATAAAACAAAGGTCGAGAAATTCCATTGAAGGCAGAGCAAGAACATACGATGAAAATCACAAGGTAATCGCTATGTTCACGAAGACAGGAGCAAATGTCTATATGATTGTTGTAGCCCTCAATAAATGGCGTACGGAAAATTCAATTGGATATGTTCCGATGACGCCAAAAGAAATGGTTGAAGCTACACATTGGATTAAGAATCAAATGCGCTTAACTGCTTGAACAGTTTTATCGGAAGAATAAAGCAAAGAAGGCAAGTGTAAATGTACCTAATAAAAACCAATTTAATACATTCACAAACTTCTGATACACGTTATCTTCAGGCTGTCCCTTAACAAGGACAGCCTTTGTGTTTATTTCAATTTGCTTTTGAATTGCCAACACATTGATTCTACCTAGTAAAAGAATTCCAATGAATACAACTGCAAAAAGAAATGCTGATAATAAACCATGTTGAATCCACGATGAAATGAATCCAATTATAGTAAACGCACTTGTTCTCCATGAATAACTTGATTCTTCATTTGTCTCTTGCTCAATCAATGGAGCGTTAGCCTGTTCAATCGCTTGTAATTGGTCTTTTGTTAATTGTGGTTCCATAATCAATGAAATGTTGGGTCTGTAAATGGGTTCCATTTTTTCTTAGGCTGCTCTTTTGCGTTTTGAGCAACAACATCTTCTAAGAATTGAATGTTGAATGGTTCTTTGCTTCCTCTATTCCAAGCTCCTACCATAGAATCTAATCTATCATCATGAGGTCCGACAAACATATTTCCTTCATAACGAAGAAGTGAACATTCATCGAAGAATTTTTTTATCCAATCTGTCTTATTCATCCCTTCGTAGAATGAAATTCTAAATCCTTCTGCAGCAGCAAGGAATGAATCTTTTTGTCCGGATGCCCTGTCAAACTTCGATGTTCTAACTTTATCTATTTTGATTGGAATTTGCGCATTCAACATTTCATCACGAATTTCATTTACGGTTTGAACTCCCAATCCAATACCAGCTTCAACATAAACAGAAACACCATTGAACATTTCACACATCTCTTTTGAAAGAGATAACATTCTAACGTTTCTGTTCTTTGGACTAAATTGAAATCCTTCTTGATATATCACAATGCCTTTTCCATCGACTGTCTTTCCCATAAGAGTTCCAACAGTCGAGTCTGCTGTTGGATTATCACTTCCTCCAACGTCCCAATATAATACTAACGTTATAAATTGAGGTAATACATGAGTTCGAACAAACCATTCTTCTTTGATGACAGAACCTTTTCGTATTCGAGGACTCTGTTGATATAATGCAGCAATCAAATAAGGGTCAAAGCCTTCTATAGTCTTAGCATTGAATCGTTCTGGCCAAAGAAATTCTCCCTTTTTTCTATATTCGAAAGGAGCGTTTTCATCTTCACATTCAAATGGGAATGTAACTACTGTCCATTCGTCTTTATCCGGACCTTCTAATATTCGCCCAATCAAATCTCTTGGATGCCATCGAGTTCCCATAACAAGAACTCTGGCTTTACCAGAACGTCTGGTTAAAAACGCTCCTTGATACTTCGACCATAATGTTTCTTGGTCCTTTGTACTATTAGCATCTTCTGAACCTTTGTGAGCGTCATCAATTAGACCAAATGTGAAACCTTTTCCTGTCATCACACCATCAAATCCGGCGCAATGATATTTTCCACCTTTACCAGATTCATCTGATGATACAATATCAAATTCTTTTTCTGTCTTCTTGAATCCGTGTCCTAATTTTGTTAATGGAAATATTTGTTTATATTCTGGTGAGTCAATTATTTGTTGTACGTCACGAGACATGCCAGCAGCAAGGTCAGCACCATAAGAAACAAACATTACTTCATCACCACGATATTTGCCAAAAATATAGGCAGGAAGATAACGAGAAACTATTTCAGATTTTCCATGACGAGGAGGCATTGAAATAATCAGCTTACTATTTGGATTCAACATCCACTTTTCACACTGTTCAATGATGATTCTATGAAACTGTTTTAATTCATAGTTCGGATGAAGATGCTGAATGAATGCGAGAAAACTTTTGCTAGCTTCAATGCGACTTTTGTATAATTGAATCGCTCTGTTTTTTACATCAGATGATACCATCGGTATTTTTTATTTTGTCATCATCGAGAAGCTTTATTTCATCACGGAAAAATGTTCGAATGTTGTCTTTCAACTCTTTCATTAGTTCTTCTTTTTGATTGTTGAATTGAATCTCCACCAAGTCTCTTAATTCAGAAGCAATATATTCTGCTATCTCTTCATCGAGGAACGCAACGATTTCTGTTGCAATGAACTCTGTGACTTTGTCTACGACTTTGTTGTATCTGTAATCCTTCTTCATTCTTTTCCCTCATTCAAAAGATTTTTGTCGTCACCCAAAAGAATTTCGAGTTCTTGTTGGGACATTTGTTCGATAGGTTTGTAAACCTGCAATGATGCGTCAATCTTTTTTGGTTCTGCTAATCCAAGCAATTCAATAAGTTGTTTCTGAATTGCTAACGCCGTCTTAAGTTGTCCTCTCTTTATTGCTTCTTCCATCCAATTCTCCATTCTGCGAATCGCTGCAGTACGTTGATAAATGATATCGGTATCTGTTAATTCTTTCAACGTCTCTTTCGCTTCATCCACAATCTTCTTAGCATTGTATGATGATATGTTAAACTCTTCCATCGTGCGTTTGACAATGCCTCTGATAGCTTCACCATTAGCTAATTGGTCCGCAACAAATGAACGGATTAGTTCTCGTTCATTAGCAGGTAGTTTAATGCTTGGAGCTTTTGTTCTTTTAACTCGTAGTTCTTCACGCTTGGCAAGCATCTTATAATACCAGATTCCTTTTTGTCTATGATGAGGTTCGAGTTTAGTAATGCCCTCTTCTCTTGCAAGAGCTTCTGGTTCTATCTCTTCCATGTTAGCTTCGTGTGGTCTTGACATATTATGATGATGCTAATGTTAATTCTTCTGCAGTGAGATTGTGCTTGACTATTACAGGCACACTTAGTTTCGACATTGAATAATCAGATGCTGGTGTTATATTCTTTCCATCATAATGCGCATCATGTGTTAGAATCCAAGTGTTTGGTGCATCTATCTTAAACCATGATTCATAATTGAATCCAGCGTTATCACCAAATACATTGTACTTCAAAGAGCTTAATATGACTTTGAAATAATTGTCTCGCAGTATTGTAAAGGTATCGCTTGGAAAATCAATATTAAAAATAAAGTATAGGTCCACATTTACATTATCGAATAACGTCACAGCCTGTTGATTATTGTTAGCAAAGACTGGCGTATAATCAATTCTACATTCTGGACATTCAATAGAATTCGGTAGTATGTCTGTAGCATGTGATACGTCCTGCCAAGTCTGTACACTAATACATAATGGTTTCGGTGTTTCACTATCATCGACAATACTTTTCAACTTCGGAATCATCCTATTGTTGATGAAGAGTTGCAATGATGATTGTGTTGATGAAGAGAATGTGAAGTTTTCTAAGACCATAAGATTATGTTGTTTATATACTGTAATTATGATTGACAAAAAGGTGCCGCTTATTTTGTAAGTAGTTGTCTAACATTGCAAATACTGATAAGTCAAACATATCATTGACAGTATCTGTTGAAACAAACATATTGAACATAAAAGAAGAGGTCGGATATGTTTCCAATTACTTGGAGATTATTCCGACCTCTTCCCAGACAATAGATATACCACAGAAACAATCTTCAAATTCTCAGCTTAGCATAGATAAAGTTCCGCACTGCATCGACCATTCTTTGGCGTACTTGTGGACCTATGCCCATAAACTTACGATACTTCTGATTGCCTTGAGCCTTCAATTGCTGGTCACTGCCAACACTTATCGTAGTTATAATGCCTTGCTTCGATGATACTAAGCTATCTAACATCTCTCCTGTCACACGTAAATCAGGTTCTGTGCCTAATCCCATCTTCAATTTCTTCTTCTTATATCCACTCGTGTAAGCTTTGAAATAACTGTTATGATAATCTAAATGAGATGCAGTGTTGTCCTTAATAGCCTGTACTGCGATGTCCCTAACTATATCATTCAACACAGACGATTTGATTGAAGTCAATTGAGCAATCTTTTTCTCCAATCCTCCTAAAGATGTTTTTACTTCAATCAGTCCCATATCAATTCCCTTCAAACGCTTGCCAAGTTGCCTGATGATACAAACGAGGAGTTATGTAATCGTATAGAATATCTAGCAAGACTTTATAAGCTTCGATTGGTAATGGCAAGGAAAAAGCAGTCATGTAATTCCATTTGAAGCTTTCAAAATTGCTTGCACATCGTTTCGAACCTTTCACAGTAGTGTATGATACGAGAACTTTGCAAGAGTCCTTTGCAACAATCAAACCATATTCTGGTGTCGTATCCAATCCTTCACAATATAAACATTGCTTTTTATCATTGTGAATGCAGCCGCACCATGCAAACAATAATTCGGAATTGCTTTCAATACTTTGCAGTGCATTGGATAACCATTCTAATACTGCATCTTCATTAGCAAACCCGTATATCTTCGCATTGTCTGTTTTCATTATTAATTATCAAAGTTGTAAAGGCTTTCGTGCCTTCATAATAACTATCACCTTAACAACTTATGTGAAGCAATTGTAAAAATGCAAAGACTTGAAAGTGATTCCGAAGAATTCAAAAAGGTTCCAAGAAAATTCGAGAGACGCTATCAAACAATTAGCGATGATGAATAGTTCCAGACATTCAAAATGACATAAAGTATAAAGCAGAAAAATATATAGCGGCTACGCACAAAAACAATAAAATGTAAACGAAAAGTATAAAAAGTATAAAAAAATTGAAGGTTCTTGGCAATTTTGGCGGTTATTCTGCCACTCTGTCATGACAAATTGACATAGGTTATATTGTACTGCGAATTCATTAAACCGTATTTAATATATGAAAACTATATTAGCACTCTTCTTTCTTCTCGTCAGTCCTATCATTGTAAACGCCCAATCAAGCGCATGGACAGCAGAAGTTATCAATGTAGCTCATGCAACTGAGGTGAAATATCATTTACCTCACGGGATTGCAGCAGCCTTTAATCTACAGGAAAACTCCGGTCGTATTATTACTGCTTTTCCAAGAGTAGAATCTGGCTTCTTTAATATTGGTGAGAGACACTACAAATTAGTATTCGACATGACAACAAAGTTTTTCAAAGACAATCCGGAACTAATAGATTCTATACCATTTGATGTCGAGAGATTTCAGGAAGCAAGCTCATGGGGTCCATTTCAATTGCTCGGAACAAACATTAGAGCATTAGGTTGTAAAAAGAAATTCTTGAGCGAAATTACATGGAAAGAACATTTCGAATTGTGGGGCAAATTCTTCGCTGGCTATCTCAAACAATATAAGACGCTCAACAGGGCTATTTCAATGTACAATGGTCCTAAAGCGCCTGTAAGCTACCTTAAAAACGTTCTCAGATGGCAGTCTCAATATTCTTGGTAATCATCGTATACTCCATATTTTAACATTCAAGATTTAGAACGGTTTAGTTGCCAAATTAACTCCGTTCTTTCTTCGTTTTTGCATTGTTTTTCTTAATGGTAAACCAAGTTTCTTGATTTCATTTACAACATTTTCATCTCGGGCTTTGACTGCCTTTATGATTTTGCTAATTGGTTCTCCGGAATTATACATCGAAATAATTGTGTTGTCCTCATCAATTGTGAATTCACGTTCTCTCCATCTTTTTTGAGGGCGATTTGGTAAATCAAGAGTCTCCAAATGAGATTTAAGAGATTCATTTGAACAACAAAGAACAATAGCCATGGAAACAATACTATCGCCTTCAACCCACATCTTATGGATTAAATTGTCTTCTTCACTTGTGAATTTGCGAGGTTTTCTGTTACTGCTCATTGAACTGGAACTGGTAAAGATTGTTCTAACATCAAATATTTCTGGTCTGCTGAAAGTTCTTTCTTTAGATATTGACGAAGATATGTTGTAAATTCCTTGACAGCCTCTTCTTCAACTTCAAATGGCTTCGTTATAGGAGATACGTAATTTTTAATAGGTTTTAGTGGTAATGGTTTGAATGACATAGTTATTTTCTTTTATTTCGTTTAGAACGTGCTATTGCTTTCATTTGTCTCTCTTTTTTCTCCGCAGTCTCTATTTTTTCTTTAATTTTTGCAGCCTTGACAGATTGTCTGGGCTTCCAAGTTATAATCCAATCCAAATTATTTGTTGGCTTTGCGCTTTGGGCGCAGCCAACATTTTCTTTAAGAATGGGAGTTTGTGAAATATTGTGTTTTTGAGTTGCAATCGTCGATTCTACATCATAATGAATACTAAAGTTTGCTGAACTGTAACTCTCTTCCCCCTTCTTAATTTCCTTTGGCGTTGCCGCCACAAGCGGCAAAACGCCTAAACCTTTTACGTCATCGAAAGCATTGGGCGCAACTTTTTCCTCTTTAATTTTCACATCAAATCCAATTAATTCTTTAATATCACGTTCCAGCATTGAAGCTAAATCAGATGTTTGACAATAAAATCCATCATGAACCAAACCATATTTTTCTTTTATCTGTTCTAATCGCATCAAAACAACCGCCATTGTTTTGCGCTCTAAAGCAAAATAAAGTGCTGAATGTTGTTCGCTTGGACTTCCTTTTTTATCGTATGCGTTGTTAGCAACAAATGTTTCATGCCGTAAATCAAATTCATTTTGAAGCGCAATAATAATAGGATTGTTTTTTAGCAGCATTGCCGTATGAAAATCCAAGTCAAGTTTTTTGTATCCTACTTTGGCACCATTGAATATTCCTGTATAAACTTTTTTTGCATGTTGGGAAGTCAAACCATATTTGTTAACCAACAAATCAATAAAAGGTTTTTTGTTGATTGAATATTCAATCGTCTTTTTTTGATTCAGGGAAGGATTGAACTTTAATGCATGTTGAGCCGTCAGCGTTGCAATCGCACTGACAATATCATAGTCGTAGATATCATCAAATCCAAAGTTTGAACGTTCAATATGAAAACGCATTATCTTTGGCATCATCACCATTGCGTTATAATAACGATTGTCTTTTATTGTGTAAACTCTTCCTCCTAATAAAATAGTATCTTCATTTTTTAAGGCTGCTGCATAACATTGTCTTTCATTTAATTCTTCAACATTTTTTGCAAACACTCGGCCTTTGTTCTTCAATGATTTGGATTGTTCTTGATACCAATTCAATAAAAAAGGCATGAATGGTCCCCAACCATATTTATAGCAATGACCTTTGCTATATTCCCAATCTTTTCTAGTCAGCAATGCTGCAAATAACAATTGACCAAAATATGTGTTTGAAAAAATTTCTCGAAGTCCAACTCTATTTTTTGTTGTTGGGTCGAGATATGACATTTGCAAAGGCTCGATTGAATTTTCTCCAACTTTGGATAAAACAAATTCTATTGCCTTCATTGTGGATAACTTGTTGACAACTATGCCATCCAACAAACAATTTGTATCATGTTGATTGAATCCTGTTTTTTGGATTCTTATATAGGTTTTATAAAAAAAACTATTGCTCTCTTTTGGAGCGATTGATTGAAAATACTCAGGAGTAATATCGGGTTTTGTCATCTCTTTAAATATGATTTGCTGGCATTCTAAATATGCTCCGGGCAGAAAAATCGCACAATAAGACAATCTAAATTTTATAGGTACCCAATAGGTTACGCGTTAAGTTATCTTCTATGACTGATACTTCAATTGGCTCATACTTATTTTGGTTAGTATTATCATCTCGAATATGTTTGACTGGCATTAAACATATAAAACCCCGAATCTCACCTCGGGGTTTTTCTTTTTAAATAACGTATTCACTTTCCAAGACAAACTCTTCAATCTTTTTTCTCCACATTTTCTTTTCTGATGGTGTTGGTGCTCCACTTCGTTGTGACTCCAAATATTGATAATGGACCTTTTTGGAGTCTACTTGATTCTTTGAGAAATATTCTTCGTGTTCACATTTATGTCCTTCACAAATGAATCTGACACAAACATAACAAAAAATATCTGCTTCTATATTGCATGTAAAACAAAGTGGGCGATTAGGATACATTGGCATAAGTGCGTTCAATATTTTGAGGGATATATTTAAGTTGTATCAAACACAAACCTATACAACTTTAATTCCCAATGTACAACCCACAATTACACCAAATCTGGAAACTCGGACCTTACGATTATTATGCTCCTAAAGTTTGCGGTGCTGGCAAGAGAGCACAGTATCAAGAAAACCTGATGCGCACTATTTTAGAATCTGCAAATGGTCCTAAAGTGCTGAAGATGGTAGCAGAACTTGCAATGGCTCGTAAAACAGTTCAACGAACGATTCCGGACCATCTGAAAGAAGAAGTAATGACAGAGGAAGTGTTAAACGAACGTTACGGCGAAGTTGTCAATGCGTTCATGATATCCAGCCAATATTCGTATGTTTTAGTATTACTCGAAACGCTTTTGACTCCTTGCGATGGTTCGCCTTCTGTCAAAGATGGTTTCGATTCAGCTACAGAATTCGAAGTCAAGGCAATCAATAATTTTTTTTTCGGCAATGGAACGAACAAGACAAAAAAAGAAACTACGTCTTCAATCGCTTCTCCAAAAAGAAACAAAGTGAAAGCAGAACAACAGCCAGTGATTATCTCCCCCAAGAATTCGGATATAGACAATTGATAATCAAAGCATGTAATGGTGACAATACCAAATATGCTACAATGGCAGAAATGTCACTGGATGAATTAGAATTGATGGTGATGATTAATAATGCTTCAACACTTCGAGCGATTGACGAAAACAAAAAAGATGAATAGGGCTGTCATGTACCAAGGCTGGCGAAGAATACTTGCAATATTCTTGTTTGGTGAGTTCGATTCTCACACGGTCCACAATTTGAAAACAAAATGACACATACAGAACGAAAACAATTAGAAGCTGAATTCTACAATAACACAGGTCTTATTGTAGACACTTACGAGAACGAACAGGCATTTTACAATTGGTATCATCAGACGAGAGTTCTTGATATTACTCGTTGTTATCAATGCAAAGACAAAAAGACCTATTTTTGTGAAGATTGTACGGAGAGGCATCAATGTTTCAAATGTACACCATTCAATGAAGTGAATGAATTACAATATAATGGTTACAATTTCGAATTGATTTCAACTGATAAATGCTGGAGGACAGAATAATGGGCGGACTTGTATTATGGAATGAAGAAGGTTATGGATTGAAAGATTTTGATATTTTCATTGAAACTGGCCTTGGTGGTGGTAGCAGTTTGTTTGAAGCAATTGGACGTGGTATAGCAAAGAAATTCATAAGCATTGAACAGAACAAAGAAATTGCCGACCGATTTCAAGGACTCAATTTTGGAAACAAAGATGTAGTGATTTATCATGGTACATCTCCTGATGTTCTTAACAAGATTCTTCCACCTCTCAATCGCTATAAAGTTTTGTTTTGGTTGGATGCTCACTATATGGGCAATCCATACGAGAATGCTTTAGATGAAAAATATGGGCAATGTCCCATTTTGAAAGAGTTGGAAGCAATACGCAATGCAAACTTCAATATTCCTCCTATAATTCTTATTGATGATGCAGAATGGTTTACAGAATACAATTGGGAACACAATACTGCACGACATTCTTTCGATAAAAGTCAATGGCCTCGTCTTCATGAAATAGAGTCTGCATTACCAGATTACAATGTAGAAGTTAAAGACGGAATGATTTTTTGTTTACCCAAATGAAACTTTTCCTTCCAAACGTGACATTGCTTGCGGTCGATACAGGAGATGATTTGACCGAAACAAACATTGCTGTTGAAATATGCAAGCGCGCTTGTGATTTTGGCGACGTTAAAGTATTGACAAAAAAAGAAGTGCCACAAGTAAAATCGTATGAGACATACAATCTTTTCATGCTTTATCAATTGAAAGATTGGTTTTATACGACACACGTTCTTACCATTCAACAGGACGGTTATATCATCAATCCGAAAGCTTGGACGAATGATTTTTTGAAATATGATTATATTGGTGGTCCTTGGATTGAAGATGTTTGCGGCAATGGTGGATTTTCTCTGCGTAGCAGAAGGCTTTGCCAATTGCTTGCAACGGTAAGTCCAGCTTGTTACCCATACATTCAAGAGGATAAAAACATTTGTCAAGATGTTCGATTTTCTTTGACGAGAGAAGGAATGCGTTTTGCACCATGTGATGTTGCAAGTAGGTTTTCATACGCAAAGAATTCAACATACAATCGTTATCTCGGAAGTTTTGGATTTCATGGAAGACACAGTTTGTTGAAAACATGCGTTCCTAATTTGGAATGCGAAGATTGCAAAAAGGGTGATTGCAGTCATTTGGAATGCAGTGCGTGCGATTTAAAAGAAATGGCAGAACTTTTACAGATTGGAATGGGTTTGTAATCTGCAATCAGTACACTCTTGTTTAGGGCCGGGAAATTCCCGGCTTTTTTATTTTCTTCCTGTTACTGTAATGTAATATCCATAGGCAACAACTGCTGGTAACAATGTTGCGGCATTCCAGATTATTACAGCACCCAATCCATTTGCGGTTGCAATCAATGGTATTGGACCAACAGCAGCATGTTTAGGAGTTACTGTAATACAAATGTCTGTCGGAGTAGGTCCAAGAAGTGTATGAATAGTCGTTCCTGCTCCACCAGAAGTTATCGAATTTATATTGAACGATGCGTTTACAGTTATAAGACCCGGAGGAAATGCTCCAACATTGACATCAGCCCATGCAATAATGTTATTGTCAGCATAATAAGAACCAATTGGATTTGCATGTGTACCAACGCTTGCTGCATCTAAATTCTTCGATACATGATAAGAATAAGAAGCGGTAGCAGAAGTCATACTGATACCACCCAAATTATTCACTTTGAAAGCATCAGAACGAGAAGCATATCCACCACCATTACCAATTCCGAAAAGAATATCCCCAACACCTGTAGCAGATTGAGATTGCAAAGATTCTGTTTGACCGAAATATCCTAAACGAGTTTGTGCATATCCGTAGGTAATATTACCAACACCAGAATTTATAGAATAGTATCCAATTGCTGTTAAAGAATTGCCACCCAAAATAGTTACACCAAATGGGTCATTCGTTATCAATGCTCCATTAACGCCTAATTGGTTATTAAATCCTCCAAGAATATTTGAATAGTGACCAGTTTCAAGAAAATTGCTTGCGCCTCCAATGATGTTTGAATAATATGCGCTCACACTTGATGAGGTAGAATTTATTATTCCTGCTCTTGCAGGTCCAACAACTTTATTTGAATCTCCACCAATTATGTATGATTCGTCTGCAGAATCAATGTAGTTCGATAAACCACCAAGGACAATTGCGTTGTTACTACCAGAAATAGAATTAGCATTTCCACCAAGTATCGCAGAATTGGCAGTTCGACTTAAAGATGTTCCATTAAATGTGATTCGATTGTTTGTACCTGTTCCAATAAAACTTTGGTCTGAAGTAGTTATTCTATCATCCAAACCACCAATGATACAAGAATCAACAGAAGTAAGTAGAAATGCATCTTCTCCTCCAATAACAGTTGAATTTTCACTATTTTGAATTACATTGGTGAAACCACCAACTATTCCAATACTGGTATTACCACTTGCAATGTTTTCATTTCCACCAAGTATTGTAGAATAATCCGAATTTGCTATTGTATTGTCGAGTCCGCCAAGTATGGAGGCGTAAAAAGAGCCAGATAATGTATTATTATTACCGCCTACAATGACCGAAAGATTTCCGCCTGATAAAGTATTTTGCGACCCTACTATCAATCCGCCACCATCGGAATTGATAAGATTATGAAAATTACCGCCTACAATAGAACCGTATGATGTTCCGGATAATGTATTGGTAGAACCGCCTACAATAGAACCATGAACAACATGATTGATTATGTTTGTCGTACCAGCAGCAATAAACGAATCAAGACTTGCTGATATACTATTAGTATCACCACCAGCAATAACACTATAATTTGTAGTAGCGATATTATTAAAAATTCCACCGCCGATAATAGAATCTGCTGATTGAACAATAACATTTTGATGACCGCCTACAATAGAACTTCCATCCGCCGACAATCCTGCTACATTATCGACACCACCAAGAATGGAAGCATATAATGAACCTGAAATTGCATTGTTGTTACCTCCAAAAACAGAACTTCCTGTCGAACTTGTTCCGTTTACAGAATTAAGATTTCCAAATGCGATTGAATATGGTGCAAGAGCGGAACCGCCATTTACTGCAAAAGAATAACTACCACTTGCCGTGGAATTCCAACCCATTGCTATTGCAGAAGTCAAGGAAGCCGTAGCACCTGCACCTATTGCAATAGAATCTTTGCTTTGTGTACCGCCTACAACTTTAGAATATCGTGTTGGCAATCCAGTATCATCTACAAAGTATGGACTATAACGTCCCGTTCCGGCTTGTGAACTTGTTACAATCCAGCGTTGTTCGTTGTTATCATAGATGAATGAGAAAAATGCTGGACCTGCTACAATAATATCGCCGCCTGTATTTGTAATAATTCTATTAGTAGCAATACTATTAACATTTTGATTTGCCACAGTAACTTGAAACGCACCATCAAAATACGTTTCAAGAAATTTGCCCGGAGTTCCACCAGTAAAACCGGTAAACTTTGTATTGCCAGTTAATGTAACGTATAAATTACTAATTCCTGTTGCACTAACATTGTTGCTCGATGTAGAAGCAGTCAAAGAACGCTGACCATCAATAGAAAAATCTCCATACGTCGATAAAACAGTATTTGGGAAGTGAACATTACCTGCACCTAAACGTCCAGCAGTGACGTAGGAGCCTTCCGACGACAAGGAAGCAAGATGAGCAGAGGTTGAAGCATTAAAGCTCATGAAATCGCTTCTATCGTCTTTTTGATAGAAGGAAATTCCAGTAACACCACCAGTTAATGGCTGTAAAATGTTTGAAAATGTTGAAGGAGGAAATTGTTTAATATATGGACCATCGACAGGAGTAACACTATTACCCAAAAATGTTCCATTAACACCATTTCCTGAATTACTAGAACTTGCTCCAGCACCATTTATTTGACTGACAGGAGGAACAATATATTGATTTCCATCTGGAGTTCCAGCATTGTTATAAAAGACTTCAACCCATGTTACAGTAGTGATACAATTAATGGGGTCAATCTGAATTTCTCTAGCATTGAAATCTCTTAGTTTGTTATGTATGAATTGCTGGCAATGTAAACCCGGAACAATGTTAAACATCAATCCGTTATCATCGACACAACCCTGATAAACTTGTTTTAAAGTTATTTTTGTGCCAACAAGTTCATTGTAATAAAATTCAGCATACGCAAGTAATGGGCAGAAATATCCGACATTTTGATTGTCAGGCAAAAGATTTTCGTTGCTTGGTAAATCTCGACCAGCAGGAAGAATTGCTGTAACACCATAGTACAAATCTAATGCGCCATTATTGTTTGGCGCAGTATATCCCGGCCAATTTGATGTTGCCTGTGATGTATTTGGTGCATAAATTTGATTGGAAGATGCAGATAAAGAACCTGATGTAGAAGCTCTCCACAATAAATTAGAACCACCGACCCATCCAGTATTTGTTATCTTTTTACTTCCATCTAAATTTAATTCAGATACCCAATAAGCTCTAAATGCATCATTGTTACTTCCATCGTTTGGCTGTAATTTTTTTTCACAGACAACACTTAGTGGTTGATGGTCTTCAAGATTTTTATCGAAATAATACCACAGACTTGATGGAGAATCACTATCGAAAGATTGATTATATACTCCAACACCCGGAGAAAGTCGTTGCGGCCCAAGTTTATGTGTTCTCCATGGAACTGTAATGTCTTTTGAATTGCTATCGCTATATCCAGCGAGAATTTGCAAATCGTCTGCAAGATTTTGTAATACAACTGATGTTGAATTGATTGTATTTGGCTCTTCTGAGGAACCAGCCAATACGAAATTGGAAGGTAATTCAAAATTGTTACTTCTTCTTCCAATAAAATCAAGAACCGGTGAAGCAGTACCATCGGAATTTGTTTTTATACGCGGCAAAATGTATGTACCTGTTTGTGTCGATACCCATT
>Ga0134121_10000866_pt1 | contig 31062 bp, 27 predicted proteins | sample KB301_FD_96463 | JGI IMG/M metagenome (GOLD analysis project Ga0134121, IMG submission 96463) | Terrestrial soil microbial communities without Nitrogen fertilizer from Kellogg Biological Station, Michigan, USA - KB3-0-1 | ecosystem: Environmental > Terrestrial > Soil > Unclassified ... | reverse complement strand
TGCATGTTGGCGGCGACGCCGTTGACATCAGCCTGCGCCTGCGCCACTTCGACGCCGGGTTTGAGCCTGCCAAACACCGCCGACAGCAGCCGCGCTTGCCGGTTTTCGATTAACTGAGTGCTGGATCGAAACGGGCAATTCGCAGTCGGCATGTAAACGTCGCTCTCTGATGGATACTCGGGAACCGGAGGCAGCACGCCGATGACTGTGTGCGGTCGATTGTTCATTCGGAAGACGCTGCCGACGATATTCCGGTCGCTGTTGTAACTCTGCTTCCAGTATTTGTTGCTGAGCACGAGCACGGCGTCTCCGCCCGGCTTCTCGTCTTCCGGAACGAATGTGCGGCCAAGAATCGGCTTCACACCGAGCACGTCGAAGAAGTTTGCCGACACCACACTGGTCTGCACGCGCTCCGGCTCGCCGCGACCGTAGAGTATGAAACTCATCGCGTGGTGCTCGACCATCTCCATCGTTTGGTTCTGATCTCTATAATCCTGGAACTCCTTCACCGAGAAGCCCAGGCTGTTCACGTTGTTGAGACGCGCCTGTTGATTCAGGACCACCAGACGGTGGCCGTCCTTGTACGGGAGTGGTCGCAGCAGCACGCCGTAAATCACGCTGAAGATGGCGGTGTTGGCGCCGATACCGAGGGCCAGAGTTATGAGCGCCGTGAGTGTAAAGCCCGGATTCCTGCGCAGCACCCGTAGACCAAACCTGACGTCCTGCCTCAGTGCTTCAATAAAATGTGCGCCTCTACTTTTTTTCACACCACACCTCCGTGATTTGTGATGGTGTCCTTTATAAATGCTGCGCCGGTATCTCGGGTCTGGTTTGCCGTGAACTGCTCTGAGTTTGTCGTGAGTCGCAGATTTATCGCGGCAGGACGCAGGTGTATATCTCTGCGGCTCTCTGCGTACCTTTGCGTTCTCTGCGTTAAAGTTGTATTTCAACGCAGAGGACGCTGAGATACGCAGAGGATCGCAGAGAGAGAAAAATGAAAAATACAGTTCTGTTTACGTTTGGTTTACTGCTTCTACTCGGGAGCGGAATGGACTCGAAGGCACAAGTGAAACGAGTGCAGATGCACATTGCGGGTTATCTGTGCGGCAATTGAGTGTACAACATTCAGAAGGCCGTGAGCCGTCTTGACTATGCACCAAAACTGAAGGAAATCGAGCTTACAGATATCAAAAAGGGCCTCGGTGAATTCACGCCAAAGCCCGACAAGCCCGTTTCGTTCGCAGCGTTGAAAGCGACGTTGAAGAGCGCGGGGTACGTTCTTGATGCTGCTGATATAACTGTTGCAGGAACACTGGACCAGGAAGGTGACGTCTGGGTCGTCACAGTAAAACCTTCAGGCCAGAAGTTTGTGCTTGAGGGTGGTGTGACAGGTGTGGAAGCTGGATCGCCGATCGAAATCACCGGTAACTGGAAAACTAACAACGCTCGCGAAGTCATAACACTCGCGAAAAAGACGCAGGCTTCGGGGGCGAGTTTCAGTTTTATTCCGGCGACATTCGCGCCTGATGAACTGGCAAAACCGCTGGCTCCGATCCGTGTCACATCACCAGGCCTGACAGTCTACAAAGGAGGCGCGATCACGCCGCGCTTCTACTTTATTCGCCAGCACCTCGGATCGTTGAAAGTGAACCGGCAAATGCTCGATGTGAGCTTGTCTTACACTCCATCGCCAAAGCTCCAACTCGAAGCAGAAGTCCCAATCTCTCGCACGTCGTTTCGCGACGATTCGACGTCCGGATCGAGTGTTGGTCTGGGCAACATTACTACATGGGCCAAGTATCGCTTCTTTCGTCAGGTGAAGACTTACGGTGACAGGCAGGCCGCTTTGAGATTCGGTTTGGAGTTGCCGACCGGGAAGAAAGACGCTCCCGACCAGATCAACGCGCCGGCGTTTGTGAGACAACAACTGACGCCGATCAATGGCGGCCTCTCGCCGCATTTCGATCTCGCGTTCTCACAAGCCGGCGGCCGGTTCATCTTTGGCGGTAACGCCGAAGCTATCTTCCGCAGCGAACGAGACGGCTTTCGCCTCGGACACGAGCAGCGCTTGAACACCGATCTTGAATACGTGCTGCTCCCGCGCGACTACAAAAAGCCCGGCGGTGAATTGTTTCTGATTCTTGAGACGACGTTTCTACATCGCGGCACGGGTCGTCTCAACAGCACGCGCGTCGCAGACAGCAAGGCGACTGAATACTACCTCGCGCCGGGACTGCAATACGCAGCACACCCGCAGTTCGTTGTTGAAGGAAGCGTGCAGTTTCCGGTCGTGCGCAATACTGGCCAATTGGCTCTGCGAACTGATGTAAACGTTCTGCTCGGAGTTAAGTATCTGTTTTGAGTCGAAAGCTCGTAGAGCTATCTTTGCTTTTCCTGAGGCTGGGCACTACGGCGTTCGGTGGTCCGGCTGCGCACATCGCGATGATGGAAGACGAAGTCGTGCGTCGTCGCAAATGGATGACGCGCGATGAGTTTCTGGACCTGCTCGGCGCTGCCAATCTCATTCCTGGTCCAAACTCCACCGAGCTGGCAATTCATATCGGACATCGTCAGGCTGGTTGGCCCGGACTGGTAGTGGCTGGATCAAGTTTCATCCTGCCCGCGATGTTGATTGTCATGGCCTTTGCTTGGGCCTACGTGCGATACGGATCACTGCCGCAGGTTGCAGGCATACTCTACGGCGTCAAGCCGGTGATCATCGCGATCGTGCTGCACGCCTTATGGTCACTCGGCCGCACCGCGATCAAGTCGAAGTCTCTGGCGGTCGTCGGCGTCATCGCCGTGATACTCACGGTTCTGAGAATGCATGAGCTGCTTGTTCTCTTTGGCGCGGGGTTAGCGGCAGTCGTGGCGCGAACGGTCGTCCGGCAGATCAAGAGCATCACTCCGCCTGCGTTGATGATGCTTTTCCAAACGGCGGGCGGCGGCGCAGCTTCGTTTGGATTGTTGCCTCTTTTTCTCTTCTTTCTGAAAGTCGGCGCGATACTCTACGGCAGTGGGTACGTGTTGCTGGCCTTTATTCGGGCCGATCTGGTGGAGCGATGGCATTGGCTGACGGAGCCGCAACTGCTCGACGCGATCGCTGTGGGCCAGGTTACGCCCGGACCAGTCTTCACCACGGCTACGTTCATCGGCTACGTACTTGGCGGAACTCGCGGGGCTCTGGTCGCAACACTCGGAATCTTCCTGCCGGCCTTCTTTTTTGTTGCGGTGAGTGGTCCACTGGTGCCACGCATTCGACGATCACCGCTGGCCGGGCATTTCTCGACGGAGTCAACGTCTCTGCGCTGGCTTTGATGTTGGTAGTCACATATCAGCTCGGCCGCACCGCCTTGATAGACATCCCGACATTCGTGCTGGCTCTAATCACCGCAATCATTCTCTTTCGCGTGCGCGTCAACTCCGCCTGGCTCATCCTTGCAGGCGCGATCGTTGGCTGGTTTTTGCACAGTAATGCCTCTTGAGCATATAGTTTCGGGGATTAGGGAGGTGAACGCCATGATGGTTACGGCCTTGCTTACGAGTTTGATGATGTTGCTCTGCGGAGTACCGAAGTCAGGTTTCGTTACGCAGAGGGATTTTAAGGAGCGCGACGAGTTCAGCCAGACGTATCAACTGCCGGCGGGAGCGCGTGTTGAGGTTTCGAGCATTCGTGGCTCCGTCAAAATCGAAAATGCGGATACGACGACGGCGGAGGTGCGAATTATCCGCACCGCGCGCACTCGCGCTGATCTCGAGTATCACAAGATCGAAGTTGAACAGACGGGCAATAGCCTGGTGGTGCGTGGTGTACAAGAACCCCGAGAGCGCGACTCGCGGAACGTTCAGGTAAACCACCAGGTCATACTCAAGCTGCCGCGACGCATCGATCTCTCAGTAGCCAGTGTCAGTGGCTCATTGCAAGTCGGCGACGTAGACGGCCAGATGCATGTGAGCAGCATCAGCGGCTCCGGCAATATCGGCAACGTCGGTGGAAAACTACAAGTGAGTAGCGTGAGTGGAAGTCTCGAAGTCGGGAACGTTGGCGCAGACGCGCGCGTCAACAGCATCAGTGGCAACGTCGATCTGGGCCAGGTGAATGGCTCGCTTGACGTGTCGAGCGTGAGCGGTGGTGTGAACGCGAAGCTTGTCAGTCTGAGTCCTCAGGGCATACACATCAACAGTGTGAGCGGCTCAATCGAGCTTGGGTTCAAGAGCGAAGTCAACGCAGACTTCAGCGCGGAACAGGTCAGTGGCCAGGTTTACCTGGACGTGCCTAACGTTGTTCGCGATAGTGAAGCAAAGTCATCCAACGTCCGCGCACGCATCGGCGCCGGAGGCACGCCCATTACGATCTCGAGCGTGTCAGGCAATATCCGGCTGACGCGAAGTTAATCAACTCTGCGCTCTCTGCGTATCTCTGCGCTCTCTGCGTTTGAGTTGCCGTTTTACGCAGAGAACGCAGAGATACGCAGAGAACGCAGAGATACGCAGAGAACGCAGAGCAGATCGGTCAATTTAGACACACGTAAACCTGCCTCACTCACAGACTGTGGCTACTGCGGTTGCCGCAACACCTTCCGCCTCAATATCCTGAACAACAGACTTGCTCAGTACGTTCAAGCTTTATGTTTACTTTACTCAAACTCGAGCTGGAAAAGTTGTTCCGCGCCCGGAGCTTTTATCTTTCATTCATTGTCCTGATTGGCTTCGTGGCGCTGATGCTTTGGGGGTTCTATACCTACGCCGCTCGCAAGACCGGTGGCCAGGCAGTCGAGCAGTTCAAGTACACATACGAATCCAGGCAATACTTCAACGGACTGACGTTCGCGCTCTACTCGCTGCTTTTTTCGTTCACCTTGCTACTTCCCATCTTCGTGTCCATGAGCGCGGGCTCGCAGATCGCGGGTGAGGCGCGCGCCGGCACGCTGCGGATGATCTGTACGCGTCCGATATCGCGCGCGTCGCTGGTCCTGTCAAAATTTCTGGTCACCGCCTTTCACGCCGCGCTGCTATTGACGTTCTTCATCGGCTTGAACCTCGTGATCGGGTTGATCTTCGTCGGTTGGGGTAACCTCGAGCTCTATCCTGGCCCACTCAATCTCGTTGACGCGCCCGGAAAGATCATGCGCGACGAGGCATTGATGCGGTTCGGTTACGCCGCCGTTTCAGGCACGTGGGCCCTGCTCGTTATCGCCGCGCTCGCACTTCTTTGTTCCGTCGTCTTCGAATCTCCCGCACAGGCGATCGTCATGACCATCGCGGTTTATCTGACGCTCTACATCGTCGGGCGAGTGGAGTTTTTCGAACACCTGCGGCCTTACTTTTTCACTACCGATATGGATTTCTGGCGCGACGTGTTCAAGCCGGAGATTCCGTGGCAGAACCTTTGGCATTACGGATTCATCTGCGGCGTCTACACCACCGGCTTATTGCTGCTCACCGTGATCATCTTCGAGCGTAAGGATATTGTTACCTGACATGTGGGTGAAGCTCGTCCTGCTGCTGCTGTTTTGTCTGATGATCGTGGGCGCGGTCCACTTCGCAGCGCCGCGTGAGCTCGAGCAGCCGGGCTCGTCCGGTAAATCCGCTCGTTCGCTGCGGCTGCTCACCTGGAACATCGGCTATGCCGAGCTTGAAGATGACACACGCGCGCACGACAAAGATTTGCCGGCAATTGCAGAAGTGATCTTGCGTGAAGACGCAGACGCGGTTGCACTCCAGGAAGTGACGGGCAACGCGCAATTAAAGATCCTGCTCGGCCTGTTACATGGAAAATACCGCGGCGCAGTTGCGCAGCAGGGAAGCGGGGATCGATTCGAGGCAGTACTGGTGAAAGATGCCGGTGCGAAATTCATTCCCGTGCCCGTTGGTGATCGATACGCTCTCGGAGTTTCATTCAAGTCGAGCGACGACACACAGCAGGTACTGGTCTTGAGCGCACATGCCGATGCGTTCAACGCCGCACGCCGCCGGACCTATACTGAAGCATTGATCGATTGGGCGCAGGATCAACCGTCCAATGTTTTCATCGCCGGCGATTTCAACTTCGAGCTCAAAGCCGCCAACGAGACGAATCTTTATACCGACAACCTGAAACACGATAGCGAATCGTACAGCCACATCCTGCAACACTTTCGCGATCTGGGACGTACAGCGGGCGATACAGCAATCAACGATCGCCGCATTGATTACGTCTTTGGTCCACCCGCGCTTGAACGCACCGGACGTGTGGAAGTTTTGCGCGACGCCGCGGTTGGCCGCATGGACCACTGGCCGTTGTTAGTGGAAGTAGAACTTTGATGTCTGACGTAGCCTTACAGACTGAAAACTTGACGAAGCGATTCGGCGCGCGCACCGCGGTCGATCGCCTGACGATACGCGTCGAGAGAGGCGACATCTACGGTTTTCTCGGTCCAAACGGAGCGGGGAAGTCGACCACGCTGAGAATGTTGTTGGGTCTGGTACGGCCCACCTCCGGCACGATCAAGTTTCCGGTGCGCGCTTCGAGCTGGGAATATCTGAAGGCACGTTCACGCATCGGCGCAATCATTGAAACACCGGCGTTCTACGAAAATTTTTCCGGACGCAGGAATTTGCAACTGCTTGCGTCATTGTCAGGCGGCGTGCAAAAGAAGCGCGTGGAGGAAGTGCTCGAGATCGTAGACTTGCGCGACCGCGCGCAGGATCTAGTGAAGGTTTATTCATTGGGCATGCGGCAACGTCTCGGAATCGCGCAGGCGCTCTTGCCAACTCCTGAGCTGATTATTCTCGACGAGCCGACGAATGGTCTCGATCCGCAGGGAATACACGAGACGCGAAATCTGATCCGGCGTCTGCGAGATGAATTCAGGTTGACAGTGTTGCTCTCGAGTCATCTACTTACAGAGATCGAACAGCTTTGCAACCGGGTTGGAATCATTCACGAAGGACGCTTGCTCTATGAAGGTGGGCCGGAGGCGTTGGTCGCGCCGACGTGCCTGTACAAAGTTCGAGTCGACAACTTATCCGGCGCTTTTGATTTACTGAGTAGGGAATCTGGTGTTACGGTTAGCCGAAACGGCGCATCGTCATTGCGGGTCGAGGCAGACGCGGAACATATCGCCGCGGTCAACACGCTGTTAGTCGGGAATGGATTCAAGGTGTATGAGCTGAGCCCGGCTCAGGAGAGTTTGGAAGAAGCATTCCTCCGTTTGACTAAATCGCAGGAGGAGCGATGAGTAGCTCATTCGATAATCGAGATTCGCGCGCGCAGGTTGCATTGACTCTGCTGCGTCTTGGACTGGGATGTCTTTTTATCTGGGTATTCTTTGAGAATCTCGGGAAGGGGCTTTACAGTCCGTCCGGTTACGCCGGCTTAATTAACTACTACATCGAAAAAGGCCACGGTCCGCAACTGCTGAAGAGCATCATGGGGTTCATGGCGAGTCACGCGACGATTGCTGGTCCGATGCAGGGTCTAACGGAGATCACGTTTGGGGTGCTTTTGGTAATCGGGCTTTTGACTCGACCGGTCGCACTCGGAGCGTTTTTGTTTCTGAGCACACTCTGGATGGCTGAGTGGGGCACGTCATGGATCTGGGAGTTATTGATTCCCATGCTCGTCGCGCTGGCGCTGGTGATCGGTTCAGCGGGACGCAAATGGGGCATCGATCAACTCTTAGCGCGCCGCTATCCTCGATCTTTTCTTTGGTAAATTCTTCTCTGTGGCTGCACAGAGAAAACACTCAACGTCTCTGTATCGAAATACGCGCGAGTGTTATGAGGATGCGCGACGCCGCTAACACGGAGCCGCGGACTGTTCCGGCGATTTTTGAATGACCTCCCGCACGGCGTCGATAGTCCACCGGTACTTCCATTGTGCGCACACGCGCCCGGGCCGCACGCATCTGCATCTCCAGCGGCCATCCATATGTTTCTTCGCGCAGTCCGAGTTGGTCTAACGTTTCGCGACGAATGGCGCGGAATGGTCCCATGTCGGTGGACCGAACGCCGTACAAAATCCGGAGCATAAACCCGATCATGTATCCGGCGATGACCTGATGAAAGTTCATGCTGCCCGGTTCACGCTGGCCCCGCGTTCGCGATCCGATTACAAAATCCGCAGTTCCTTCGATGATCGGGTTAACGAGTCGATCCATCATCTCCGGACAATCGCTACCATCGCCATCGAGAAATACGACAATCTCACACTCAGGCGAGATTGAGCGCAGTCCGGTGCGAAACGCACGACCGTATCCGGCAACCGGTTCCTTCACCACGCGCGCGCCGGCCGCAGTCGCAACTTCCGCCGTTCGATCCCTGCTGCCGTTATCAACCACTACGATCTCGTCTGCTATATCGCGGGGAACGGCGTCGATCACTTTCGCAATCGTTGCCTCTTCATTCAGAGCCGCGATGATGACCGAGATATATGACTTAGTCATGGCCCCGGACAAATACGTTGCCGCCCTTCGCTTTTAACGACAGCTTCCAGGAAAGCGCGCGTGTGAGGCGCGGGATAGGCTTCGTTCAATGAAGACGTGAAGAGTAGCTCTTCACACAGCCGATTGAGTGTGCCGGCATCGTCAACGTCGTACCATGCAGGCAGCAATTCAACGGGCAGATTGATTTCTGCGGCGCGTTGTCTGGTGCGAGCGAGCACGTCGGAAGTGCTCCAGGCGATTTCATTAAAGAGATTCCGGTGCGCGTGTTTCAAACCAATCAGATAGTAGCCACCATCTTCCGCGGCTCCCAGCACCACCCGATCGCCGTCGGTTGCAAGCGACTCAAGCGCGCGAACCAGGATCGATCTCGGTAGCGTTGGACTATCTGAGTTGATGAGACAGACGGCGCCGTAACCTTGTCGCAAAAGATCGTCAGTAGCGTTGCAGAGACGCTCGCCGAGAGTTGCACCGCGCTGGGCCAGAAACGAGAATCGTTCCGGCAAGACACCCGCAAACGCTGACTCCGCTCCCGCAGGCGTATAAACCACCAGACCGGACGCTGCTCTAATGCTGTCGATGTTCGCCGCCATGTCGCGGAGAAAGCAGATATTGAGCGCCGCGGCTTCCCGCGCGGTCAGCGGTGGCACGAGCCGTGTTTTCACCTCGCCCTCGAGAGGCGCTTTAGCCATGAGTCCGAGCGCGCAAATCGTCATATCCGGATTTTATCCGTATAATCCGTGACTACAAAAATCATAGAGAGAGGTGCGCTCATGACTCATGATGCGGCCGTTTTAAAAGCACGCGAGATTGCCACCAGTGTGCTCGCGCCAGCCGCCGGGCAAAACGATGTGGACGGACGATTTTCTACCGAAGCCATTCAGGCGCTCGGCGAAGCCGGACTGCTGGGACTGTTGTTGCCGGCGGATCTGGGCGGCGCCGGGTTAGGCCCCCGCACCTTTGCCGTCGTTACAGCGACACTCGCCGAGGCAGATGCTTCTGTTGCGATGGTCTATGTCATGCACATCCTGGCCACCGCGACTATAGCAACAGCGCGGCCTGCCGCGACAATGACGCCCATACTCGCGGAGATTGCCGCAGGCCGTCATTTATCAACTCTTGCTTTCAGTGAAGCCGGGTCGCGCAGTCATTTCTGGGCGCCGGTTTCGCGCGCACAGCGCAATAATGGCGGCGTAAGTATAACCGCGCAGAAATCCTTTGTGACCAGTGCGGGCCACGCGCAGAGTTACGTCGTTTCTGCGCTTGCGCCTGAAGGAGCTGGACCAACCGATTCGACGCTCTATCTTGTTGTAGCCGGGACGAGCGGTTTGTCGGTGGCTGGACCATGGGACGGTTTGGGACTGCGGGCCAACGCCTCTGCGCCGATGGGGCTTTACGACTGCCACGTGCCATCCGATTATCAGCTTACTGATGACGGCGGCGGCTTTCCGGCGATGCTGAACGTGGTGCTGCCGATGTTTAATTTGGGGACATCCGCAGTCGCGCTCGGATTGTGTCGCGCGGCTGTCACTCAGACTACCGCGCACCTGAAGAACGCGAAGTTCGAACATCTCGGGCAAAGCCTTGGTGAAAGCCTGCCTACTCTCCGCGCACAGCTCGCGACGATGCAGATCGATACTGACGGACTCTCCGCACGTATCGACGATTTGATCGATCATCTGGAAACGCCGCGGGAGACGACGATGCTGCGCGTGCTTGAGTCAAAAGCCGCCGCGGGCGAAGTCGCAATCGGCGTCACGTCAACAGCAATGCGCATCTGTGGCGGTGCGGCGTTCTCAAAACAGTTGAGTCTTGAACGACTGTTCCGCGACGCGCACGCGGGCGCGGTGATGGCGCCGACTGGTGATGTGTTGCGCGAGTTTATCGGGAAGTCTCTGTTGGGATTGCCACTCTTTTAAGCGGGAGATCTATGAGCAAAACAATCTGGGTGGGCGTGGTTGCATACGATCCGAAAGTGGTCACGATCTGGGAAGGGATGCGGAGCTATTTTCACGAGGAGGCGCAGCTTCCGGTTGAGATCGTACTGTTTCAGAGTTACGAGAATCAGGTGCTCGCATTGTTGGCTGCGGCCGAGGAGGTTGTGCCGCGGATCGATATCGCGTGGAACACGAACCTCGCTTACCTCCAGGCGGACGAGTGGAGTGATCACACCTGTCGACCGATCGCCATGCGAGATACCGACCTGGGTTGGATGACCAAGATCGTTGCGGTTGCTGGTGGTCCTATTTCCACGCTTGCCGATCTAAAAGATCGAACGCTCGCGCTTGGCAGTCGAGATAGCGGACACGCGGCGATTCTTCCCGTTTACTTTTTAGAGCAGCAAGGCATGCGCGAGGGAAGCGACTACCGGACGCTTCGCTTCAACAGCGATCTGGGTAAACATGGTGATACCGGGGCCAGTGAAGTGGAAGTCGTGCGCGCAGTCCTTGATGGGCGAGCTGACGCCGGCGCGATTGGCAGTCCATTTTGGAATACGGTGCGCAGCGAGCATCTCGTGCCTGAAGGTGGCCTTCGCGAGATATGGTCGTCTACGGGTTACAACCATTGCATGTTCACAGCGCGGCCTGATCTCGATCCCGAACAGGAGCGCCGGTTTGCCGAAGCGCTCGCTGCGATGAATTACGACAACCCGAAACATCGCGCGATACTCGACGCCGAAGGTCTGCAACGTTGGCTCCCACCACACCTCGATGGTTACGGTGCATTAAGACAAGCTGCGGACCAGCAGGGCTTCTTAAAAAGAAGACAGGATTACAAGATTTGACAGGATACATCTTGTAATCCTGAAACATCTTGTAAATCCTGTCTAAGCGCAGTTGAAGATTCGGGCGAGTTTGTTTGCGTGTTCGCGTTCGCGATTGAATGCCAGGCGGACGGCGGCGAAGGATTCGGAGAGAGGGAAGATATCGCGTGTTACCAGCAGATCGTTATCTTCCGCACCGACCGGATGCCAGTAAACACCTTCAGCAGTGATCGTTACTTCGGGCACTAGATCCGTTCGATTAAGAGCAATGCCTTCACTTGCCGCACCACGCAACGCGATCCGTCTAATCACTCGATCTTCTTCCGCAATCTTCTCCTGATCGAGAAACTGGCGGAACTCCTCGGCTTCCGCGTCAGTCGAAACAGTCGCTGCCAGTCGCACTCGAAATCCGAGCGCACGAGCGAGTTGAATACCCGCTCGTGTTCGTGCCCACGTTCCACGTCCGCGATGAAGATCGTGACGATCCGGCGTTGGACTGTCGAGACTGATTTGCAGAACGATCCGATCGCGTGGCAGTGCGCGCAAGGTGTCCGCGCGACGCCACAATATTCCGTTCGTCAGCACGGTCGTTGGCGCGACTTCAGTGCAAGCAAGCAAAATCTCACCGATATCTTCGAGTAGAAACGGCTCACCTCCAGTGACGAAGATCTCCTTCACGCCGAGCTGCTTTGCTTCGCGCGCGATCTGCTGTACGCGCTCGAGTCCCAGCTCTCGTCGCGGCGCACTCGGCGATGAACGCACACAACAGTAGTCGCAGCGCAGGTTGCAGTCGAAATTCGTGTAGAGCCAAAGCCGCGAGCCGACCGGACGACTATCTTCAGTAGGGATCGCTCCACAACGGAAGACCCAGCGCGCGCGGCCTTTCTCGATCGTAGTCTCGAGCAGTGTATTGCCGGTAAAGCGACACCACGTTTCCAACTCTGGTCCAATACCAGCTTCGTCCGCAACGACGCCGACCAGATCTCCAGGTTGGCTTCGCTGCAGCACTGCGATCAACTCCGGCAAAAGGCCGGACGCGAACGTCTTCTGCTTGATATCCAGATCGACGTCAGCCTTCATTGCGCGTTAATCCAGTTGTCTGATCCCGTCAATTTAACCGCCACATCGGTGATAAAAATCCGCACTGTGTTTCCGTCTGCGGTACCGTTGTGGTCTGTCGAGATAAGTAGCGGGCCGGCTTTCTTGTAAGCCTCCCACGTTGCGGTGACGAGGCTCGGCTTCTTCGCGCCGCCGCGATGATAGACGAATTGCTCCACCCGGCCGTCTTTGCCGACGTACAGATCCCACGTATCGCCGGGTGTGTAACCGCCGTCCGACGGATACTTCACCGAGACGAGCTGAGCCGAGCCGCTGCCCTGTGGCAATGGTTTCATGCCTTGATCAGTCGCGGTGGCGCTTTTGTCCCAGTAAGCATGAAGCGGGAACAGCAGCCAGTAGTTATCGTTGACGAAAGAAGGATCGATTTCGTTCTTCACCTTGTCAGGCTGGCTGCTCAGTTGAGAGCGCACATAGGTAACCTTTACGGGTTTACCGTCCTTATCTTTTCCGTCATAGGTGACCTGATCCTTTTTGGGTTCCCAAATCCAGGGATGAGAGAGAGTCGTTCCGGGGAACTGTGCGTTCCACGTATAGCGTATCGCTTCAACTTGCCCGAACGAATCAAGCCCGTACGTCTTAGCTACCTGTTCGATAGTGAGTGGCTGTGGCTTGGTGGTCTGTTCGGCGACTGGCTGAGGTTTCTGCGAGCAGGAGGCAGCCGCAATGATAAGCGCGAAAAAAATCAGGAAACGAATGGTGCGTGAATGGCCCAACTTTGTCATATAGTTCTCCGTATCTCAGCGAAGTGGAATAAAGTCGTGTTGGGGTTGAGGCAAGTTTACGATAAACGTGCCCGACCGTCACGCCTTGCTATCGAAAAGCGTTTGGCCCAAACTTCCTCACATGCATGATTACTTGCCGCAGCTTAATGAAGCAGTCGGGCAGCTAATTAGCCGGCCCACAGTTCACAGTCTCATTGACGATCTAAAGCAGCAACTGCCGCACACCGCGGAGCCATTTGTCTGGTCCACGATCGATCTACAGGCGATTAGCGTGCCGCTTCCAGACACAATCAGATCGGGCTGGATCTTCGTGCTTAAGAAAGACGTGCCCTCGGGTTGTCATTTCCATCCGAACAGCATTCAACACATGGTGCTGATCGAAGGTGAAGGAACATCGAAGGTCGGTGATGATTCGCGCCAGATGAAACGATTTGCGGATCCCAATTCTTCTCTGGAAAATATCTGGTACGTCATTCCTGAAGGCACGCCGCACGAGTTCTTTCCTGCCGAAACGGACGTGGTCGTCGTGTCGTTCCACACGTGCACGTCTGACGAGTTGGAGGAAATAAGCTGCGACTCTGGAGCAACACGCACTTATGCCTGAAGCTAAAAAGAAAATACGCTGGTCCTCTGCCTGGGGAGAAGCACGAGAACTGATCTGGGCGCATCGCCGCCGTCTGATGCTTGGCGCCGGCCTCATGATCATAAACCAGGCGATGGGCCTCGTGTTACCAGCGTCGACGAAGTATTTGATCGACGTGGTGATAGCTCAAAACCGAACAGACTTACTCTGGAAGATTGCGCTGGCCGCGGGCGGCGCGACGATTGTGCAGGCGTTAACCTCTTTCAGTTTGTCACAGGTATTGGGTGTGGCGGCCCAACGTGCGATCACCGAGATGCGCAAGAAGGTTCAGGAGCAGATTTCGCGATTGCCGATCAACTATTTCGATTCCACTCAGACCGGCAAATTGATTTCGCGAATCATGAACGATGCTGAGGGTATTCGTAACCTCGTTGGTACGGGACTGGTCCAACTTGTGGGCAGCGTTATCACGGCCCTCGTCGCGTTGACCATTCTGTTTTGGCTTAACTGGCGTTTGACTTCGATCACGATTCTCGTGCTCGGAGCCTTTGGCGGCGCACTCACCTTTGCCTTCAAACGATTGCGTCCACTATTCCGCGAACGCGGCGAGATTACCGCGGCGCTTACGGGTCGCCTCGCGGAGTCGTTGGGAGGCATCCGTATAGTCAAAGCTTACACGGCGGAGAAGCGCGAGGCGCTGACCTTCGCGCGTGGCGCTCACAAACTGTTTCGCAACATCGCGAAATCGATGACCGGCGTCTCCGCGACTTCAGCATTTTCGTCGTTGGTTATTGGGGCCATCGGCTTCGTAATAATTGTCGTCGGCGGCCATTCGGTTGCGAGTAGGCAAATGACCGTGGGCGACCTCTTCATGTATGTGATGTTTACCGGAATGATGGCCATTCCGCTGATTCAGTTTGCTTCGATCGGCACACAGATCACCGAAGCGTTCGCCGGACTCGATCGCATTCGCGAAGTTATGAGTATGAAGACGGAAGATGACGAGGATTCTGTGCGTAAACCCTTACCCGAGGTTCAGGGAAGAATTGAGTTCGACAATGTTTCCTTCGAGTACAACCCGGGAGCGCCGGTGCTGAAGAATGTTTCCTTCAATGCGGCTGCTGGGTCAACAACCGCGCTGGTTGGTTCGAGTGGTTCCGGTAAAAGCACGCTCATCAGTCTCGCGATGAATTTCAATCAACCGCTTTCAGGCACGATCAGAATTGACGGCAAAGACTTGCAGACTTTGCGACTGCGAGATTTTCGTTCTTACCTTGGCGTGGTGATGCAGGATAACTTTCTGTTCGACGGGACCATTGCCGAAAACATTTCCTTTTCCAATCCGCACGCGACGATGGATCAGATTAAAGAAGTGAGCCGCATCGCTCATTGTGAAGAGTTCATCGAGAAGTTTGAAAAGAAGTACGACACGATTGTTGGCGAGCGCGGTGTGAAGTTGTCGGGTGGTCAGCGTCAGCGCATCGCGATTGCGCGCGCGATTCTGGCGGATCCGAAACTGCTGATTCTGGATGAGGCGACTTCGAGTCTGGATAGTGAGAGTGAAGCGCTGATTCAGGATGGTCTACGTTCGTTACGTCGCGGGCGCACCACGTTTGTGATCGCGCACCGCCTCTCCACCATCCGCAGCGCCGACCAGATCCTCGTTCTGGAAGGCGGCGAAATCATCGAGCGCGGCACCCACGAAGATCTCCTGGCCGCTGGCGGCCGCTACCGCCAACTCTACGACAAGCAATACAAACTCGAACGCGATCAATTCATCAACCCCGGCGAAGACTTCACCCCCGACCTCCAGCGCGCGCGTCCGGCGTCACGACTTTCGAACTTGTAGGATTGAAGGCGCGTTAGTTCTTTGGGCTGACTTTATTTCTAAGTAATTCTTCTATTTGCTCACGACTTAAGGTGTTGGAGGCTATCGCGAGAAACAAACTAACGATCTCCTCATTATCCATCATTAGTTCAAAGCCGTTCGTCTCGAGAAAAGCTTCAGTGATGGCGGCTGCAACGCGTTTATTGCCGTCCAGGAAGGCATGCGTTTGGGTTAAGTGAAAAGCGTATGTTGCTGCACAACTCACAACATCGGCAGTTTCATAGTGGTAGCAATTCTTAGCAGCGGTGAGAGCTGATTCGAGTAGGGCTTCGTCTCTGAGACCTTGTGCGCCACCAGTCTCGGCGATCAATCTGGCATGAATTGTCAGCACGTCCAGCTTTTCGGGGAATATCATCTGCCGTCTTATTGGTCAGGTCCCTTTGCCAATTCCTCGTAAGCAGTTCGGCGTTTGGAGAGGATAGACTCGAAGGCGTTTATGAATTCGGCAGAACGCCTGGCCTCCTCGACCGAACGAACGACCAAAGCACGCCCCACAATCTCGACCTCCAGTTCTGCACCGGCCTCGATGCCAAGCGCATCAAGCGCTTCAGGAGGAAGCGCAACGGATGAGTCCTGGTCTAGTGTGGTAACGGTTTTTGACATGCGCAAATTGTACCACGACCGCTTAGCTCAGGACGGGCGGTGAGGTGCAGGCTGCAATCCAGGTTGGATTAAATGCCTACTAACTGTGCAGTGAAGTCGTTTTTCTTGACACGGCCTCCGTGGGGTTCTTATATTCCATCCTCGGTAAGCGAAGTGAATCCGAAGAACGCTGACGAGATTAAGTTGTAGTTCAAACGGCTCTTCGCAAATGCTCACGGGATTCTACTCGCAGAAATTGTCCTGAGAACGGGCTGAGGTCGCAGCCGCTCACTATTCGTAAACACGCATATTCTTAACCGCACGGGATGACTAAAGATCAACTCAAGCAACTCGAACGAGAACTTTGGAACGCCGCCGACAATCTCCGAGCCAACTCAGATCTAAAATCCAGCGAATACTCAACTCCAGTGCTGGGCCTTATCTTTCTTAAGTTCGCCGACAACAATTACCGCCGTTATGAAGCGGAGATTGTTGCCGAATATCAAAAACTGAAGGGAACGCGTCGCGAGAAGAAATTATCGCAGATAGCGATTGAGAAATGCGGTTTCTATCTTCCTGACCACGCGCGGTATGACCATTTACTCAAGCTTCCTGAGAAGGAAGATATTGCCAAAGCGCTGAAGAAGGCGATGGAGTCGATTGAGGAATACAGATCGGAATTGGACGGCGTACTTCCTAAGGATGAATACTTCCGACTCACTCGCGATCCTAAGACAAAGACAATCCCTAATAGTCTTCTCAAAAACTTTGCGAACATCCCCTCTGATACATCGGGTGATCTCTTCGGTCAGATCTATGAGTATTTCCTCGCGGAGTTTGCCAGAAGCGAGGGTCAGAAAGGTGGAGAGTTTTTTACACCGCGATCTGTTGTGCGTCTGATGGTAGAGATAATCGAACCGCATGGCGGCAAGGTGTTTGATCCGGCTTGCGGCTCCGGCGGAATGTTTGTGCAATCAGGACACTTCATTGAGCAGCATCGGAAGGAGCTGTCGGCAAACGGTAAAGACAGCAGCGTGTACGTCTACGGCCAGGAGAAAACTCTCGAGACGGTTAATCTCGCCAAGATGAATCTGGCGGTGAACGGGCTGCGTGGTGAGATCAAAAAAGGCATTACTTACTACGACGATCACTTCAACAGCTTTGGTGCCTTTGACTACGTGCTGGCGAATCCACCCTTCAATGTTGACGAAGTTAGTTTGAAAGCAGTCGAGAAGGATCGACGTTTCAATACATACGGCGTCCCACGAAACAAATCCAAAGTAAAGAAAGCTGATGCAGGCAAGGAGACAGTTCCCAACGCGAATTATCTTTGGATCAATCTCTTCGCTACGTCATTGAAGACTAATGGACGCGCTGCGCTTGTGATGGCGAACTCGGCGTCAGATGCGCGACATTCAGAGGCAGAGATTCGGAAGCGATTGATAAAAGAGAATCTGATCTATGCGATGCTGACGTTGCCATCGAACATGTTCTACACCGTCACTCTGCCGGCAACGCTCTGGTTCTTTGATCGCGCCAAAACAGACGATCGCATTCTGTTCATTGATGGTCGGAACATCTTTACTCAGATCGATCGCGCGCATCGTGAGTTTTCCGACGAACAGATTCAGAACATTGCAATCATCAGCCAGCTTCATAAAGGACGACGGGAAAAGTTTGTGCAGTTGATACATCGCTATTTTGCGGCTGGTATGGAACGTCTTATTGAAAATAAGAAGCGAGTCGAGCCCGTATCCGCACAGTTACTCGACGTGTTGGATGACGATTCGGGTAAAGAGGCGGTAGGCAGACTTGTAAAGCAATGGACTGGGCTCAATAAACTGCAAGCACGTTACGAGCAATATCAAACAAAGGGTGCGAGTGAGAAGAGTGTGAGCGCCAAGAACAAAGCTCAACATCAATTACGCGAGGTTTTTGATCCTTTTTTTGCGGCATTGCATGAGAATTTGAAGCACTTGGATAAAACCGTGCGGCAGCACGAAAAGCAGCAAGCGGAAGAAGCACAGAAGGAGGGCAAACGCGTCGCCGTGGACCGCAAGACTAAAGCCCTCAAATCGGCATTAGACGAATTGCATAAGGAAGTGAAGAACGCGGAAATTTATTATCGGCACATCCATTGGTTGCAAGAGAGATTTCCTAAGGCCGAGTACGAAGATGTGACTGGTCTATGCAAGCTGGCCACCCCAACAGAGATAGAGGCTGAGGAGTTTTCGCTGAATCCCGGACGTTACGTTGGTGTAGTAATTGAAGAGGACGGGAAGACGGAGGAGGAGTTCATCGCAGAACTGGTTGAGTTAAATACAGAGTTGAATAGTCTCAGCAATATCGCCAATCAATTGCAGTTCAGCATTGAGCATCACCTTAAACAGCTGATTGGAGATTGATGGAACCCTGGACGCCGGAGAGACTGGGCACTCACGTAAGGCATAAAAAAGGCTTTGCGTTTAAAAGCGAATCATTGCAACCGAGTGGGTATCCGATTGTTAAAGTAAGTAATTTTACGGACGGTTCGATATCAACTGAGGTCCTTGAATATGTGGACGAGCAAACGTATCACGAGAACATCGAATATCGTTTAAAGAGCGGTGACGTAGTTATTCAAACGGTAGGTTCATGGCCAAATAACCCTAACTCTGTCGTTGGAAGAGTGGTTAGAGTGCCTAAGAACTTGGACGGTGCATTGTTGAACCAGAATGCTGTCATTGTATATCCTGACAGCAAGATTGATTCATCATTCCTTTATTATCTTTTGCGATCTCAGAACTTTAAGGGCTACATCGTTAATACTGCTCAGGGCGCAGCAAATCAGGCCAGCATAACCTTGGATTCCATATTTCGATTTGAATTCTATCTTCCACCCAAACATGAACAGAGCAATATTGCCGTTATTCTTTCAAACTATGATGAACTCATTGAAAACAACCGACGGCGCATTGTGCTTCTGGAAAAGCTAGCCGAGGAAATCTATCGCGAATGGTTCGTCCGCCTCCGGTTCCCCAACCACGACAACGTGGAGTTTGTAAAAGGACTGCCAGCCACTTGGATAACGGTCAGACTTGGCGAGATTGCTACCTTCACCATGGGCCAAAGTCCGCCCTCCACTACTTACAATGAATCGGGTGACGGCTTACCCTTTCACCAGGGAGTAGGAACGTACGGCGATCGTTTTCCCAGAAAAATCACCTTCTGCACGGCAAACGGTCGCAAGGCCCGTAAGGGTGAAATTCTTTTTAGTGTCCGAGCTCCCGTTGGACGTTTGAACATTGCGGATGACGAGATGATCATTGGCCGGGGGTTGGCGGCTATTCGACAAAAACAAGGCTACAACTCGTATCTTTATTATCTGCTTAAACTAGCTTTTGCGAACGAAGACATTATCGGTAACGGCTCGATTTTCAACTCCGTCGGGAAAGATGAGTTAGCCAGGTTTCAGATACTACAGCCAGACGAAGCTCTGGTGAAGGCGTTTGAAGCTCATGTGGCGCCCATTGATGAACAAATTGCCATTCTCAGCAGGTCCGTGGAGTACTTGACGAAAACGCGTGACCTTCTGGTTCCGCGCCTTATTTCAGGGAAACTTTCCCTCGGACACCTTTGATATTCAATTCCACCCTCATAGCGGAGGATTGAATCAAAACGAAGACATAAACAACATGCCTAACTTCATCTCTGAAGACCAAATTGAACAGGCCTTGTTGCAACGGCTCGAACAGGTGCACAAGTTTGAGATCTTGAGATGTCACTGCAAAGACCCTGAAGATCTGAACGACAATTCCGGCCGGACCAACAAGCGCGATGTTATCCTGTTTGACCGACTTCGAAATGCCGCAATTGCACTGAACCGTCATATCCCGCACTCCGCAATCGATGAAGCTATTGAGCGTTTCGCGGATAAGCGTCAGGCTATGACTCAAGTTGCGGCCAATCGTGAGGTTTACGACCTGCTGCGAGATGGCGTCCCTATCGAGTTTGATAACGAAAAAGGTCAGCTACAAAAAGAACGCGTTCGACTAATCGACTTCAACCAGCCTCAAAACAATCGCTTCCTTGCGGTATCGCAACTCTGGGTAAAAGGTGACCTTCGTTTTCGCCGCCCTGATGTCTTGTTGTACGTCAATGGAATCCCGCTCGTCTTTATTGAACTAAAAAACTCGAATATCAAACTGAAGAACGCTTACGACGAGAACATCACCAACTATCGTGCCGAGATCCCGCAGTTGTTTCTGACCAACGCTTTCTGCGTGCTTTCAAATGGAATCGAAACCAAAGTGGGTAGCTTTGCTGCTGAGTGGGAATACTTCTTCAACTGGTTACGTGTCGACGATGAGAAAGAAAAGATCGACCGCAAGAAGATCGAAAACGAAGGGACCAGCCTCGAGCGTGTTGTGGAAGGTCTTTTCCGGAAACAACGTCTAGTCGATTACGTTGAGAACTTCATCCTCTACCACAAAGAGAATCAAAAGATCATCGCTCAAAACCACCAATTCATGGGCGTGAATCGCGCTTACGACGCCTTCATCAATCGCAAACAAAAGCAGGGAAAGCTCGGCGTCTTTTGGCACACACAAGGTTCCGGCAAAAGTTTTTCCATGATCTTTTACTCACGTAAGATCTTTCGCAAACAGGTCGGCAACTTCACCTTCGTGATCATCACTGATCGTGAGGATCTCAATGGACAGATCTATCGCAACTTTCTCAACACCGGCACGGTGACGAAGGCGGAGGCTGCTCAACCAAAAGACGGTGAGGAGATGCGAAAATTTCTTGGACAGAATAAACGTTTGGTCTTCACGCTGATCCAGAAGTTTCATTGGCCGAAAGGTAAAAAATATCCGTTATTGTCACCGCGTGATGACATTATCGTAATCGTCGATGAAGCCCATCGCACCCAATATCGAAGCCTGGCTGGAAACATGCGCGTGGGTCTGCCTAACGCTCAATACCTGGCCTTCACCGGAACACCGTTGCTTGGTAAAGGGCGAAAGACAAATAAATGGTTTGGAGATTACGTCTCCGAATACAACTTTCAGCAGTCAATGGATGATGGCGCAACTGTGCCATTGTTCTATGGCAAGCGAGTTCCGCAGGTTCTAATCCAGAACGAGGATTTGAGCGACGAGTTCTACGAAATTCTCGAAGCCGAGAATCTCGATGATGCACAACAGGAGAAACTGGAGAAGAAGTTTGCCACCGAGCTGGAGGTTATCAAACGCGACGATCGGCTGGAAACTATAGCTAAAGACATTGTCTATCACTTTCCACGTCGGGGTTACTTGGGAAAAGGCATTGTCGTATCGCTCGACAAATTCACTGCTGTCAAGATGTACGACAAGGTGAACCGTCTCTGGCACGAGCATATCAAGGAGCTCGTCGGTCAAATCAGAAAGACAAGCAACTACACCGAAAAGAAAAGACTGCGACTAATCGTCGATTGGATGCGATCAGTTGAAATGGCAGTCGTTGTCAGTGAAGAGGCAGGTGAAGAGGAGAAGTTTAGGAATAAGAAACTTGAGATCAAATCTCATCGCGATCGAATGAACCGTGTCGACGAACACGGACACGACGTTGAGTACAACTTCAAGGATGCCGAACATCCGCTGAGGCTCGTGTTCGTCTGTGCAATGTGGCTAACGGGTTTTGACGCCCCAACTGTTTCGACGATGTACCTCGACAAGCCAATGAAGGATCACACCTTAATGCAAACGATTGCACGCGCGAACCGGGTGACGTCCTTTAAAATCAACCACGTCGAGAAAAAGAATGGCGAACTGGTCGATTACTACAATGTCTTTCGAAACATGAAAGAGGCGCTGAAGAATTACGCTCGCGGCCAGGATGGAGTGGATGCGCCACCAGTTCAGGATAAGAAGGTCCTCTTTCAGCTACTCGATGATTCGATTGCTCAGGGTATGGCGTTCTGTGCTGAGAGAGAGATTGATTTAGAGAAGGTTTTCCAATCCATCGATGTATTCAAGAACATCGATCTGTTTGAGAAATATGCCGACAAACTACTAACGAAGGATGAATGGCGCAAAGCGTTTGCGGTTTACGAAAACACGATTACCTCACTCTTTGAAGCGTGTAAACCCGAGATTGTGGGAAATCCAATCGTTCGTTCAGTGGCTGTTTTTCAGTATCTGCGTGGAGTCGTGGACTCGATTATTGAACAGAAGGATATTGAAGCCGTTAACGTTCGCATAAGTGAGTTATTGGATGAGAGCGTTGTGGTGGATGGATCAACAGATCTACAGCAGAACAAACCTGAATTTGTTATTAAACAGTCTGGCAAGACATGGGATTTGAGCAAACTGGATTTCGAGAAACTCGTTGCTGAGTTCAAAGAAATCAATTACAAGAATATTGAGATTGCGGATCTGCGAGCATTCATTCAACGGAAACTTGACGAGATGATGCAGCAAAATGCAACTCGCACAGACTTCGCACAGCGGTTACAACAAATCATCGACACCTATAACTCGGGAAGCTCTTCCGCCGATAATTATTTCGATGAACTGGTGAAGTTCGCCAAGGATCTTAAAGAGGAATCAGAGCGTCACATTCGCGAAGGATTAACTGAGGATGAGCTCGAAATATTCGATTTGATTAAGAAAGACAAAATGACAAAGGATGAGACTCAAAAGGTACGGCTTGCCGCAAAATCGTTGCTCCATCGTTTGTTGAGTGAGCCGCCGCCGGTTTTGATTCAGGATTGGTTTAAGGATTCTCAGAGCAAAGAACGAGTCAAATCAACGGTTCAGGAAGTGCTTAATCTTCATTTGCCTGAAAGCTACGACCGAACATTGTTTACGAAAAAATGCGACTCCATCTTTGAATTGATGCTTAACTATGCGAGTCAAGGCCTGAAGTGGGCGGCATAACGTAACCACACGGCTGGCTAATTCAGAGCTATTCCAACCGGCTGCCAAGTCTTATTTTAGTAATCCACCCCATTCTGAAATAAGGCCACTTCTTCAACCGCCATATTAAATTCACCTTTAATAAGGCATTCATTGTTTAAGGTCACAAATTGTGACCTTGAACATCAGATTCTTTGCCACCACTCGCCGCACCGTGGTGTTAAGCAATAGAACCGCTTCATTTGTTGAACCAGGACAAGACTAGCTACGTAAAGACCCCCGGAGGACCGAGACGATGCAAACGTTCCTACAGGATTTGAAATATGCCTTGCGCATGCTCAGGAAGAATCCTGCCTTCACGACCGTGGCGATTCTGACGCTCGCCGTGGGGATCGGAGCTAATTCCGCCATCTTTAGCGTGGTCAACTCGGTCCTGCTGCGCCCGCTGCCTTACCGGCAACCTGGTCAACTCGTGCGCGTCTACAGCGAGTTTCCCACCATGCAGCTACAGAAATTCTGGCTTTCGCCGCCCGAGCTGCTCGACATACAGCGCGAGGCGAAATCCTGGGAGGCGATTGGTGCGTGGGCGCCGGGCGGTCAGAACGTCGGGACTGAGAGTGAGCCACTGCGGGTCACCTCCGCCGCCATCACCCGCAGCTTGATCGATGTTCTCGGAGTGGCACCAGAACGCGGCCGTAATTTTACTGAAGAGGAAGACCGCAATGGTGGTCCAAGAGTCGCCATCATTTCGCATGGTCTCTGGCAGAAGGGTTTCGGCGGCGCCAGTGACATCATCGGCAAACAGATTCAAGTCAACGCGGCCACAACGACTGTCGTCGGTGTCATGCCCGCGAACTTTGCATTTCCGCCGGGAAGTAACGATCAGGTCGAGCTCATCGTGCCTTTCCAATTCGATCCCGCCAATCCCGGTAGCCGCAGTTCACATTTTCTTTCAGTGATCGGAAGGCTGAGACCCGGTGTTACTACCGGGCAGGCGCAGAGCGAAATGACGAGCTTGATGGCCGGCTGGAAGAGCGAGGGTCGCGCGCAACATCTACTCAACCCTGACAAACATCCGGTGGTGATGCTTGGCCTTAAGGAAGACGTGGTCGGCTCAGCTCGCAAAGCCGTGTGGCTGCTCATGGCGGCAGTCGGTTTTGTACTACTCATCGCGTGTGTGAACGTTGCGAACCTTTTGCTGGCGCGCGCGGAATCGCGTCATCGTGAGTTTGCCGTCCGGCTCGCACTCGGCGCCGGCGTGAAACGAATGGTCCGGCAATTCGTCGCCGAGGGTTTCGTGCTCGTTTCAATCGCCGCGCTTCTCGGAATCGCACTCGCATTCGCACGGTTGAAGGTCCTGTTATTGTTCGCGCCTGACAGCGTGCCGCGCACTGAAGAAATCGGCGTCGGTCTTCCCGTACTCGGATTCACTATAGCGGTTGCGATCGTCGCTGTCTTTCTTTTTGGTCTCGCGCCCCTCGCGCAAGTCAGTGAAGGTAATCTCGCTAATTGGATTCGCGGCGCCGGGCAGCGCGCGATTCGCGGAGGAGGGCAGACGCTGCGCAAGGGGCTCGTAGTCGCGGAGATTGCTCTCGCAGTGATCCTCGTCATCGGGTCCGGCCTGATGATTCGCGCCTTCTGGAAGTTGCAACAAGTCAACAGCGGTTTTGATCCGGCAGGTGTCACCAGCTTCAGCCTGAATCTCCCCAACGTTAAATACAAGGCCCAGGAACGCCAGCAATTCGTTGACGCGCTCGAGCAGAAACTCAGCGCTATCCCTGGCGTGGCCAACGTCTCCGTTGCAGGTGGTCTACCGCCGTTACGTCGCATCAACGCCAACGACACCGAGATCGAAGGCTACCAGCAAACACCCGATAGCCCGGCGCAGAACGTCGACTACTGGAATATCGTCGGCAACAACTACTTCAAGACGATGAAGATTCGTTTGCTGGAGGGACGCACTTTTGAGCCGCTGGACGATAACCCGAACGCGATGAAAGTCGTGTTGGTGAACCAGGCGCTCGCGAAACGGTTTTGGACGGGCAGTCCGATTGGCCGGCGTGTGAATCCCGGGTTTTCCGATCCCAAAGTCTGGTTCACGATCGTCGGCGTGGTTGAAGACACGAAGAACGCCGGTATGGATAAGCCTGCCGGTCCCGAGCTTTACTTTCAGGTACGGCAAGTGACCCAGTTTCTCAGTGCGAACGTGAATTTTGTCGTTCGCGCCACGAACGATTCCGCGCCGCTCGAAGGCTCGATCCGCAATGCCGTGCGTGAATTGGATTCGACCCTGCCGGTCTACAATCTCTGGTCGATGGATGAAGTGGTGTCGAAGTCGATGGTCCAACCACGCTTCCTCGCGCTGCTGCTGGCGACGTTCTCCGGAATCGCGTTGTTCCTGGCGGCGATTGGAATTTACGGCGTGATGGCTTACTCGGTAGCGCAGCGCACGCAGGAGATCGGAGTGCGAATGGCGCTGGGTGCGCGACCGCTGCACGTGTTGCGACTCATCTTCCAACAGAGCCTCGGCATGTTGCTCATCGGCACGGTCATCGGTCTCGTTGGCGCATTTTTGCTGACGCGATTGATGAAAACGCTGCTGTTCGAAGTAACGGCTACCGATCCGCTGACCTATGTAAGTGTGATCGGGCTACTGACGGTCGTCGCGTTGCTGGCGTGCTACATCCCGGCGCGTCGCGCAGCGAAGGTCGATCCGCTGATTGCGCTGAGATACGAATAGCTATCGCAAAATCGAGATTCGATCGCCAGGCCTTACTTCCGGGTCGGCGGCTTTACCAGTCGCGATGTCCTTTAGCTGGAAGCGAGTTGGCACCAGAAAACCGTTTTCGTTGCTGCGCGCAATTTCTGCAACTTTCGCCTTTGGACCAACCCCACCTGAGGCGAGGATCACTTGCATCAACGTCAAGCCACGTCGAAATGTCTTCTCGCCCGGAGACTTGATCTCGCCGGCTATGTAGATGAACTGTATCGCACCGGGATGGACGGTAATGACGTCTCCTGAGCGAACGAGAAAGTTCATATCAGCAGTCTGATTCAAGTCGATGTTGAATATGTGATTGCTATCGCTGCCGCGCACCACCGTGACCTTTGCAGCCTCCGGCAAAGGTTGCGCATCGGCAACCACCACATAGAGCGGAATAGCCTCACGTCTCAGAATCTTAGTTCCTGAATCTTTCACGAGACCACTGACAAGAACTGTGTGACTTGCATAATCGCGTACGCCAACGACGGCTTTCGCGTTTTCGATGATCGCGCGGCGTTGCAAGTCGGCCCCGATCCGTGAGCCGATTTCTTCGGCGGTGAGACCAGCCACTGGCATCGGTTTCACTTAAGAGCGGGTGTTCGAGCAGTCCTGCCGCCGTCACTGTGTAGAGAGTTGACTGTTGCGCGGACGAATCATTCAAGCGGATGTCCAAAACATCGTTTGGACCAACACGGTAAATCTTAGTTAGAGGTGTTTCCTCGGTTCGCGCTACCGGAATGGTTTTGTTCTCGTTAACTGCAACTGGTGGCGGTTCCGGAATGAGCGGGAGTAAGTTCCTGAGATTGATCGCCGAGGCTGTGGTTTCGTTGGATGAGACGATCTCAGCATTCATCCGCCGCCATGAAATATTCAATGGAGCGTGTGTAGCGACGACGCTGGCAGCCTGGACAGGTTCGATTGGCGCCGCAGTGCGTTGTTTGTGATTAAGCATGACGGCGCGCTTTAGATTATCGCTCGCCTGTTGCCACTCACGCATCTTGAAGTACGTTCGACCCAAAGCCGCATATGCTTCGGCGTACTCCGGGTCAAGTTGCAGCGCCTGACGGAAGTTTCCTGCCGCCTGCGACAACTGCCCAGCTTCCATCAGATCCAAACCAGTTTGATAAAACCTTCTCGCATCCCCGACTGCAACGGTCGCAGTATTTACGGACGCCGGCTTAGTGGCGACTTGCGCGACCACACCATGCAGACTGAAAAACAGGACGCCTATCGCGAGAACTATCTTGTGCATGAACCCCTCCTTGTAGATGAGGGAGAGATTTTTATAGCACGTGACGAATTCTTATCCACAGATTACACAGATTACGCAGACTTTTATTACATCTGCGTAATCTGTGTGGTTCCATTCGAGGTGAGAGGTGTTGTGAATGAGATAGTTTTATCCCGCGGCGCGTTTCACCAGATCTCGCTCAACCATTAGATGGCCCTGATACCCGATGGCCGTGAGCAGTATCGTGATCCGGTCGCTCCCCTTGATCTCACGCTCAAAGATCCCCATCAGATTTCTTAACGGGCCGGCGCTGATAACCACCTTATCGCCCGGCTTCAGCTCCTGGTTGGTTTTGACGAATCCATTCTCATCTATGCGCTCACGAATGATATCGATGATGTTCTGGTCAACTGTCGCCAAACTCTCGCCGAAACATACAACGTTTTGAATTCCGCGCGTGAAGCGAACCTTGGATAGCTGTTCGCGAGCATTGAATTTAACAAATAAATAACGCGGAAATAATGGCTGCGTTATGAATGTTGGTGCACCGGTGAACTCGTTGTAACGACGAGTTCTCAATTTGGCGTGAACTGTCTCGACACCCCAGGCCTTTAAGTTTTCGTTAGCGCGTTCTTCTTGCTTGAGGTTGGTATATACAAGGTACCACTCACGACTGTTTGCCCATGTTTCGACACCCATGACTTAAGCTCCATTTTTTTGAAAAATGGAGTCCCCACCGCTAGCGACACTCCTCCACTTCGCTCTGGCAAAAATTCATCCAGTGAACTAGTGCCGGACACTACGAGCGATCGCCGATCGCATCCGAACCGTTCCCATGCTTAAGTGGATCTACCGTGGTGAATTAATGAGAGGAGGCATCTGCAATGTGACTCCGAAACGATATCTTGAGTCCTCACTGCATTTCCGTGTATGATGAAGGCTGTCTACGCGATACACCTTTGCGGCTTATGCAGTGAAGGTTGTGTTGTTAGATGGCTCCGTCACTACCCACTAAGTAGTGACGGAGCTTTCTTCTTTACGACTCTCCTTTTGGTCTGAACCTCGACATTCGTTATTCAAAAATGTGAAAAACCTGGTCCAATCTGATCCGAAATCCTAAATATTCGACGACTCATCAAATAGTAGTAAAGGACCGATACCGGCGCTGAACTACTTACAATTAAAAACCTAAATCATCGCCTACAAAAAGTGTGCTAGAGATTTGCTGCTAATGCGCGTCGTCGCAAACAGCGCTTCAGCCTGCTGGGAAGGCTAAGAGTTATCCTCCTAAGAACGGCGGGGAGACAATGCCATACAGTTTGGCCTTACCGTTACTGGATCCCGCTAATGATACTCCTTTCTGATCAAGTGTCAACTTGAAAATGAAAGGCTTATTATCACTTCCAACGTTTCTTGCGACCGCATTGCAGACATGTTTCAGGACCCCAAAATGAGTGCTGACAGGACGCTCTAATCTTTAAGCTCAATCACCAGATTCACTGTCAAAGTTTCACGATTGGGTAGTTCCTGAGTTCCGAGATTTAGCGTCGGCTTTCCCTTCGTTTGCCGATCTTTCGTGATGCGCCACAGTGTTTCCCCTGCGTCGCTTCGAATAAATTGACCCACGTAAGTCTGATCGTAAACCTCTCCAGTTTTCAGACCCCACTTCTTGCCAAGCGTGGCCGCATCTTCCGCCGAGAACCCTTTGAATTCGACTGTGCCCATGCGAAATTGCGGGCCTTCATTGACCGGGATCTTGAAGGTCACGTTGGTCGTCGCGTCGTCGAATTCAGGGGTGGGTTTCATGCTTACCTGAATGTGGCCGCTCTTTCCGTAAGCTTTCTGTACCTCTTTCAAACCCGCATCAAGCTTCTTTCCATTAGCGACTTCGCCTGCCTTCATTCCCAACGTATCGTCAAGCTCTTTCGCCGATAACACCTGGTTCCCGGACCACTCAGCCCTGGCCCACGAATAACGCACACCCTCATTGACCGGTATCGTTAGGTCAACTCCCTCACAACCGGCTTTCGTCTCAGGCTTTGCGACCGGCGCTCCGAAGGTTGCACGCAGGTGGCCCAGCTCTCTGTAGAGTGGATAGAGACTGTATTTCGGAAACGTCTTCGCCGCCTGGCGAGAATATTCGGGGTCAACAGAACCGCGCGTGGCTTCGATCAGTTTTTGTTCGGATAAATTCTGCGCGCCGGGAAAGTGAAGCGTGCAGATCTTCATCGGCACGCCTTCGACTCGAAACAAGTGTTCATGTTCGGTGGGGTTGTATTCGACCTGGCCCGGCAGCTTGCGTTCAGTAAGCAGATTCTGAAGCGCCTTCTTGATAACGTCGTTGGTGTTGCCGATGTCGGGCGCTGAACCGTTGAAAGAGGGGACCTCGCGTTTGATCGCGGCCGCCAGCTCTTCGTCGGAAAACCAGATGAAGTTATCAAAGATGACTGGTGACGATTGACCTTTGGTTTCTTCAAGCTGAAACGTGATCGTTACGTTGCCGCCCGCGTTCCTCGTTCGATATCCGACTTTTCTAAATAGACCGCTGCTCAACAAACGCTGAGCCGCCTCGTCTGTTGCGTCAGGCGAAAAAGCCTCGCCAACCTTCAGACCACTGGTGGCGATTACTGTTTCAGCGGTCAACGTCTGCAGACCTTCCATCTCGATTCTGGCGATTTTTTGCCCGGCCTGGGCAAAAATGGACATAGTTAAGAGAATGGTCACGAAGATCGTTGAAAGAATTCTCATTCTGATTTTATTTACCTCGCTTATTGGGGTTGATTTTCTCTGCGATCCTCTGCGTACCTCTGCGTTTAAATAGCCCTTTAACGCAGAGAACGCAAAGATACGCAGAGAGCCGCAGAGAACTTAGGTTTACACGATCTGGTGGTTCTTGTAGACTAACTTGCCAGATCGATTCCTCAACTAGCAGGAGAAATTAAAGATGTTTTCCCCCCGCAATGCCCAGATCATTGCCTTAATTTTAACGTTTACATTCTTCTTCGGACTCCCAACCAGCAGGATCAGTGCTCAAACAAAACCACAGCCTAAACCGGCCGAGGCCGCGAAGCAAAAACCTGACTACTCACAGGAAGCGGTTGTCGTCGAACAGTTGAGCACTGCCTATCGCTTTGAGCGCGACGGCACGGGACAGCGCGAGTCGACCCTGCGCGTGAAGGTCCAAAGCGAGGCCGGTGTCGAACGCTTCGGACAACTGGTCTTTGGCTACAGCTCCGCCAATGAAAAACTCGACATGGACTACGTGCGCGTGCGCAAAGCCGATGGCACTGTCGTGAACGCTGCTGTTTCCGATATCCAGGATCTAACCGCGCCCGTTGCGCGCGAGGCCCCGGTTTATACCGACCTCAAACAGAAGCATGTAACGGTTCCCGGCCTCCGCCCCGGCGACGTGCTCGAGTATCACATGATCTGGAATATTCAGACGCCACTGGCCCAGAACCAGTTCTGGCTCGAGCACTATTTTGTGACCAAGACCCTCATCGTGCTCGACGATCAACTGACTGTGAATATACCAGCCGCGAGTAAAGTGAAGTTGAAGACTGAACCCGGCTTTGAACCGACTATCAAGGAAGACAACGACCGGCGCATCTATCTCTGGAAACACTCAAACCTGAAACCAGACAGCGAAGAGGATAAAGACAAGGAACAAACGGACGAAGAAGAAGCGCCCAGCGAAGAGGCTGAAGATTTCCATCCGCATGTGCAGTTAACTACTTTTCAAAGCTGGGAAGAAGTGGGCCAGTGGTATGCGGGCCTGCAAAAGGATCGCATCGTTCCTGACGAGAAAATCAAAGTCAAAGCAGAGGAAGTCATACGCGGGCTGCAGACCGACAAGGACAAGGCCAGGGCGCTCTATGATTACGTTGCCAAGAACTTCCGTTACGTGAGTCTTTCGCTGGGCCAGAGTCGATATCAGCCACATCCGGCCGCCGACATCCTCGTCAATCAGTATGGCGACTGCAAAGACAAACACACATTGCTGGCCGCGATGCTGGCCGCAACCGGGATGCGTGCGTATCCGGTGCTGATGAACTCCTCACGAAAGCTTGACCCCGACATTCCTTCACCGGGCCAATTCGATCACGTC
>Ga0134121_10000864_pt1 | contig 31115 bp, 21 predicted proteins | sample KB301_FD_96463 | JGI IMG/M metagenome (GOLD analysis project Ga0134121, IMG submission 96463) | Terrestrial soil microbial communities without Nitrogen fertilizer from Kellogg Biological Station, Michigan, USA - KB3-0-1 | ecosystem: Environmental > Terrestrial > Soil > Unclassified ... | reverse complement strand
CGCTGGAGCTGGAGCTCGCGGCGGTGGAAATCGCGGTGCTGCAACGCCCGGTCAAGGAGGTCAAGCCGGGCCGAGCGCTGCGCCGGGGCAGGCTCCTCCCGCGCCGCCGCCTTCTGCCGGACAAGTTCCTCCCGTACCCGCCCGTGGGCAAGGGCAAGCAGCGGCTGCCGCTGCGCCGCCCCCACCACCGACACCGGGGACGGGCACCGGCGGCGTGACGTCGCTCATGCTCGCTGCAAGAGAAGGCAAGCTGGATGCCGTGAAGGTTCTCGTCGATGCCAAGGCCGACGTGAATATGTTGTCTGGCAACGGCAGCACCGCGATACTGATGGCGATCCTCAACGGCAACTATCAGGTCGCGGCGTATCTTGTGGATCATGGCGCCAACCCGAATCTCGCCGACAAAGACGGCAAAGCGGCGTTGTATGCGCTGGTCGAAATGCGGAATCTTGACACGACGGATACACCGGGACCCATTGCGGACAAGGGCGAGGCGATCGAGTTGACGCAGTCCCTGCTTCAGCACGGAGCCGACGTGAACGCCCGCCTCACGGCGAAGCCGCCTTTCCGTGGTGGGGCGAATCGGTCGTGGTTTTCGGAACCCGGAGCGACGCCGTTCTACCGCGCCGCTGCTTCAGGCGACGTCAAGATGATGCGCATGCTGCTGGCGTACGGTGCGGACCCCTACATCACAAGCCTGGACAATACCACGCCGCTGATGGCGGCGTCCGGCGTGGGGTATCTCATGGGCAGCTCGTACTCGTGGCCGGAAAGCGATGCGCTAGAGGCCGTGAAGCTGGCGATGCAGCTGGGCGACGTTAATGCCGTGAATAACGCCGGCCTGACGGCTCTACATGGCGCCGCATTCCGGGGTTGGAATGGGGCGGTTCAGACGCTGGTCGACGGCGGCGCGAAGCTCGACGCGAAAGATAAGCAGGGAAGAACCCCGATGAACTGGGCGGATGCGTTCTATCGTGGAGGTGGTATTGCTCCAGTGCGGCAGGTCCAGACTCTCGCGCTGTTCGAGCAGCTGATAAAGAAAAACTGATCGGGAAAAGAGATTGAGTGACGGGGCCGTGGTGTTCGTGATTAGGGTGTTCATAATTAGGGTGACGTATTCGGGCGGGCGTCCCCTCCTCTTGAGGAGGGGTGGCCGAAGGCCGGGGTGGTCAAGGATGCGAAACCCTAGTCCCAGTCAAGCAGTGACCACCCCGGCTCACTACGTTCGCCACCCCTCCTCAAGAGGAGGGGACGCCCGCCCGAATACGTCACCTTTAATTACGAACACCCTAAATTACGAACACCCTAACTACGAACACCCCGGCCCCGAATTCCCGGTGCCAATTTTCTTCTTCCGGTCACCTATTTCGGGCCGTAGTTTTTTACCAGGTACTCCAGCAGAAGCGCTTCGTCGTTCCCGCGCAGCGTCGCGCCTTTCCCTTTCATGTCGTCGATGAGCATTTGCCAATCATCCATCGACATGTTCTTCGACTGAATCCTCGCAAGGGTGTGGCACACGGTGCACGCTGTCTGCATCGCGCGCAGACCGGGATCAATCGGCGCCGGGGGAGGCGCGGCCGCCAGGATCGCCGCCATATCCGGCACTGGCTTGTTGATCGCCTTGTAGAGATCCGCCCGCTGCACCGATCCCGGCCCGTGTAGCGGCAGGATCGTCGCAAAATCCAGCTTCAGCTTCTCGACATTCTCCGCGGTGTTCACCGTGCTCGGATTGACAGCAGTGGCGGCGGTGCCGGCAGTCGCGTTGGCCGGGTTCGGTGGAGTGAACACATCGACTTCAATCAGGATCTTTTCCTTTGGCAGGAATGCCATAAGAATCCCGTCGTCATGCGGATTCCCATTGATCAGGTAGAGCTCCAGCGTCCGCGTTGCGTCACTCAGCACCTTTTTGTCGGTAACCGTTTCGATGCGGGGCTCCTTCTGCGAGCGCGCCAGCCTGTCTGGATTCAACGTTCGCGGCGCAGTGAGCGTCTGCTGATAAAACGCCTTGTTACTCTCGTGCGTGATGATCGTCGCGCCCTCGTCAACGTAAGTGCGCAGCCCGCCGGCATGATCAAAGTGGTGGTGCGTGTTGATGAGGTATCGGATCGGCTTGTTGGGAATCGCCTGTTTCACCGCCACGATGACCGCCAGCGAGCGTTCTTCATTCAGCGGAGCTTCGATGACGGCGACATGATCCGCAAACTCCACGGCGACGCTGTGATGAGTTCCACCTTTCATGTAATACACGCCGTCCGCCACTTTTTCTGTTTGCACGGACACGGGTTGCGCGGTTGCTGCCGTTGGAGGAGCTTGAATGCTCACGCTTGCGTTGGGCTTCACCTCCGTGACGGACAGAATCAGAACCGGAAAGCCACCCTGCTTCTCGATGATGGAAGTCGGGAATTCCACGCCCCCAAAATCCTTATAAAGGTCATAGGAAGTCTCCGCCAGCATGTCTCCGAGGACGTCGTTGTCGACCCAGGTCTGGACTCGCTCCACGAGGTTCTTGTCGTTGATGTATCCGACGACTTTGTACTTGTTCTCGAGACTGAAACTGACGACGTTGTATTTCGCTCCGTGGAGAGTTTCCGTCTTCACGCTCGCATTGTTGGCGGCCGCCCCCTTGAGAAATCCGAAAGGCGTGAGCCAGAAGCTGAATTGCGTATCCCACGAAGACAAGGGGGAAACGTAGCGCTCCTGAGTCTGGTCCGCGTTGTTTTGAACGCGCACCAGCCGCACATGTGAGGCCGTCGCCGTGAAGTCGAGTTCCTGAGTGTACGTCTTGACTCTCACCAGCGGCCATCTGGTGCCCGGATTCATGTTTTGACCTACGCCGGCGTTCGAGCCCATGCCGGAAAATTGAATCGTGCGAAGACCATCGGCCCCCATCGTCCTGGATACGCCAGTCAGGAAGGTTCTGGAGTCCTGCGCAAGATGGCGGGCAGGAATTGCGGCCAGAAGAGAGGTCAGGGCCAGTGCTGCCGCGCGGGTCTTCAGCATAGTCGCTCCTTGCAGGGGAAATCTCGCAAGATTATGCTGCGGATGGCCTCAGGCTGGCAATGACGACGTCATCTTTGTTCGCCTTCGACTCCGTTCCAGTCGAAGCAGTGCACCGAGTGGACCAATCACAGCGAGGGCTGGTGTCCATGCCAGCGACTCGGCTCGATCAGTGTCAGACCAGACAACAACCGAACCCGATCTTCGGCGCTGCTAATTAAGGTTCGCTTTTGCGTCCGCCAGCGCCTTATTGAGTTCTCCAGGGGCGGTCGCGTACTCCTGTAGTTTCGTGCGAGCCTGAGCCGCGTATCCGCCACCGGCGACCACAGCTTTGGCAAAAGTGAGGACGATTTCATCCTTCGTCTTGGTGGCAATCAGTAAGGTGCCGTCTCTCGTCGCCGTCAGATCGTCTCGAGTGAGTTGGTCTGCCGTGCGGTTGTCGTTCAGCTTGTTCACCGAGTCGTTGTACTTCCTGATCCTGTCGTTAAGGTCGGGAATCATGGCGAAACCTATGAGGTAATAGGAGTCGCCATCTTTCTTATCCAGTTTCAGAGCTTCCTGACACTCCGCGATCGCCTCGGCATTTTTCTTCTGATTCAAAAGCATCAGGCAGGAAGTGCGATGAAGCTGAACCTGGATCGGAGTCCATGTAGCGTCCGCAACACCTGCGGGTTTGGGCTGAGCCAGGGCACGCTTGTCGATTTCGAGAACCTTTGCCATCTGGTGCTGTTTCGCGGCGTCGTCGGCCGGGAAGCTGGTCGACCAAAGAAACGAGAGGTTGCGCAGTGCATCGATTTGGTTGGGATCGGCAGCGAGAACCTTTTCCGACCATTCGATAATCTTGGGGTTGTTCTTTAGCTGCATGGCCGCGTTCATGCCGATCAACAAGACCTGATTTTTCTGCGCGGCGTCGAATCCCGGCGCCAGAGCCGGCAATTTTTCGGCTAATTCTATAGCCCTAGCCCAATTTGGAATCTCGGCATAGCTGAGAATCAACATCCAATACGTTTCCTTCTTCGCCACTGTTTCCTTGTAGTCCAAAAGGAACTTCTCAGCGAGGGTCGACTTCCTGGTGAGGTCCTTTTCGTTGATCACAGCCACATAAACATCGTATTCAACACGATCGTTGATCTGCTGAGCCCTTCCTAACGTTGCCAGAGCCCCAGCCAGCAACAACAAAGCAAGGCCCAAGTATGCTCTTCGTCTCATGTCCAACGTCCTCCCAAAATGGAGTGGCCGATTCCGATTCAGTTCGCCGCCGGCCGTTCTATGTGATCGATCACCACGACTTCGACCGGTCGCCTGGTCGCGCGCAATTCAAGTCCGAGTTGCTGCTGGAGCGCTGTGAACACATCAGGAGGAGAGTCGGGTTTCCTAGGCCGCGAATCTCGGGGATCTGTGAATTCAAGGCTGAAGTTATAGGTTCCATCGAGACCGGTCTCATCAAAGACTGGAACATCCAATAGATCGCCAAGAACGTTGATCAAACCCGCCAGGGTTCTAGCGTCCGAGAACATCACCCTTCCGGGTCCGTTCCACTTTATGGAGCTTGGCAGCGGGTTTCTAACCGCCTGCAACTTCGACCCGCTCTGTGCGACGGCGAGCGTATACCCCATCGTTTCCTCCGAGGAACGGTGAACCGCCAACTTGAATCGTTCCGTCAAAAGCGTTTGTAGCATCAGCAAGCTCTGACTACGTCCGGCCGCAGCATTTCCAGACCTTGCGTCGATATCGTATCGCTCCTGGTCGATCCAGTCCGGTCCGCCCCTTACCATGGGAGTCTTGTTCACATCGTATGCAGCTGCGACCAAACCTCGAACCCAGGCGCCACACGCGCTGAATCGGCCGTTGTTTGCGATCCAGGGGCCCCCTTCGCCTGGGTACTGTGATGCAGCCTGTCGAATTGATGCGACCTCGAATGCCATTGGCGTGGCGGATGTAGTCGTGCCTTGTGAAAGTGTGCTGTTAACGCGGTCAGTTCTTTGAAGCCGTGGTGTTTCAACGACGGTGTCCCTCGAAGGTTGTTGAGGCTTGGAAAGTGTTGCATCAGCGATGGCAGCGCCCGCAGGTTGTCGAGGTTTGGAAGTGGCAACCGACTCCTTCGATTCCGCAACACCTCCGCTTGTTACATGCTCGCGCACAGGATCGACCGAAACCGCTGGGCTCTGCGACGCAGGCGCAACCGGCCGTTGTGTCTGCTGTTGGACAGGGCGGTTCGCTTCAAACAGGCCGGCGCGCTGAGCCGCATACAGCCCGATCGCAGCGGTCGCTACTACCACTACGGCAGCAGGGATGAAATAAGAGCGACGCGTCACGATTTCTCTGGCCGGTGGCATCGAGCACTCCGCTTCAGATCTCAACCGTTCCCAGACTACCTCGACAGAAGATGCTACCTGCCTCGATGGCGGCTCACCGGCTTGTCCCATATATCGATCCAGAGTCGAGTCAAGGCTGTCGTCATCGCGTTTCATGCGGGTCTCCTTTGGATACTCGGAGAAGCTTTCTCAATCGAGCGCGTGCGCGGAACAGGCGAACGGCGACGACGGCGCGGGAAACGCCGAGTGTTTCCGAGATCTCCGGCGTGCTCTTGTTCTGCATGTGCCGGAGCACCAGGATCTCGGCGGATTCCACGGGCAACTGTCCAATTGCGGCGTAGACCTGCTGATGCCTCTCTTCGCCAAAGTTTGGGTTCGATGAGTGGCCGCCCTCCACGCGCTCCATATCGAGAAGGTGAATCGCCGGATGCCGGCGTCGTGATTTCAGGACGTCCAGTGATGCATTCACTGCCGCTCGATAGAGATAGGCCTTGGGAGTCTTTTGAAACTCTGGCGGGAATCCCTTCCTCAGCAGCTTTAGGAACACCGTGTGAAGAACGTCTTCAGCGTCTTCCCGGTTCTCCAGCACCCCCCATGCCGTCCGGTTCACTAGCGGGGCATACTCCCGATACATCTGCTCGAATTCCCGCGCCTGTAAGGATGAGACTAGATCCGGCACCGTCTTGGTCGACATTTGCTCCTCGGCTATAGACGACACGATGCCAGAGAAATTACCGCTTTTTTGCGAGGATGAGAACGGTGTCGTTGCAAATGACTCGAAACACCCGAGGGTTCTTACGGCATTGTTGGCGGAATGAGATCGTCCGCACGGCTGTGAGTGTTACGATAGCCGCAAAATCCTGTGGGAGGCTGATCCATGATGCGTCGTTTGCTGCTGTTCGTTGCCATGACCGCGCCGCTGTGGGCTCAAGGAGGACGCGGTGGAGGAGCGGGAGGTTCAGGCCGTGAAGCGCCCGTGAAAGCTGTTCCTTTCGAGCGGATCCTGGGCGCTGGTGACGAACCGCAGAATTGGCTGACTTATTCCGGTGGTCTTGCCGGCCGACGCCATAGCCGGCTGACACAAATCAGCCCGGAAAATGCCCGAGACCTCAAGTTGAGTTGGGTCTTCCAAAACCGATCTCTCGAAAAGCATGAGGTTACGCCGATCGTGGTGGATGGAGTCCTCTATACCGTTCAGAGCCCCAACGATGTGCTCGCGTTGGATGCCGCGACCGGCAAGACGATCTGGCAGTATTCGCATCGGCCCGAGGAAGGCGTCCGCACTCCCTGGAAGTTGTCGCGGGGCCTGGCGATCCTCGACGACAAACTGTTTCTCGCGGCTCTCGATGCCAAGCTGATCGCGCTCGATGCAAAGACGGGCAGGGAGTTGTGGACTACTCCCATTGCCGACCAGAAACTGCAATATTCGTTTACGGTCGCGCCGATCGTGGTCAAGAACAAACTGATCCTTGGCCCCGCGGGCGGCGAGTACGGTATTCGGGGTTTTGTGGCCGCGTTCGATGTGAACACCGGCAAGGAGGTCTGGCGTTTTTATACAGTGCCTGGCCCGGGAGAACCCGGCAACGAGACCTGGCGGGGTCAGGACGGGAAGCCGAACGATTCCTACGTGCACGGCGGTGCGCCCATTTGGACGACGGGATCCTACGACCCGGAGACGAATCTGACTTATTGGGGCACGGGGAATCCAGGGCCGGACTACAACGGCGATAACCGGATAGGTGACAATCTGTACAGCTCGTCCGTGATTGCGCTGGATGCCGACACGGGGAAACTGCGGTGGCACTACCAGTTCTCTCCACATGACCAGTTCGATTGGGACTCGACTCAGGTTCCGGTGCTGGCCGATATCACGTTCCGCGGCACGCCGCGCAAGGTGTTGATGTTGGCGAATCGGAATGGAGTGTTTTACGTGCTCGACCGCACAAGCGGGGAATTCCTGTCCGGTAAGTCGTTTATCAAAACGAACTGGTATACGGGTTTCGACGCCGCCGGCCGGCCGATCCGCACGGCGGAAAGTCTGCCGACAACACAGGGAACCTTGATCTACCCCGGCAACCAGGGCGGCACGAATTGGTACAGCCCGTCCTTCAGCCCAGTGACTGGTTTGTTCTATATCCCCGCGTGGGAAAATAGTTCTGCCATCTATCGGAAGGGCGAACTCCTCGTATATCGCGAAGGGCAGGGATTCATGGGCCAGGGGCCCGGACGCGGAGCTGCGACCGAGGACGTGTTTAGTTCGATCATCGCCCTGGATCCCGGTACGGGCGATCGTCGGTGGACCTTCCGATTGTCGGCACCCTCGACGGAAGGCGGAGTTCTGACCACGCAGTCCAACATGTTGTTCGCAGGCGGTCGTGACGGGCAGTTCGTTGCGCTGGATGCCCGCGATGGAAAGTTGCTGTGGGAGACAAACCTCGGACCATCGGTTTCCGCGGGCCCGGTGACGTACATGGTAAACGGAAAGCAGTACGTGAGCATTCAGTGTGGGAGCGCGCTGTACACGTTCACGCTGAGATAGAGAAAGCTGGGAAGTAAGAGCCAAATGGAACTGATGGCGTTCGACAACCGGAAGGCACGAGAACGTTACAAGTTACTTCTTCAGTTGGTCCGCGATGAACGCCTTCACCATTTCGCGGGCGCGATCGGTCTGAGGTCCCGGCGTGGCAACCCACTCGTGCTCGCAGCCTTCAAACAACTGATATTGCACGTGGCCTCCTGCCGCCTTATAGGCCGCTGCGAATTTTTCCTGTACGGAGGGCAGGACGTTGTCGTCGAGAGCGCCTTGCATTATCAGGAACGGTACTTTCGTGATCGCCTCGTGGCGCTCGACAATCTCCTGGGGATTGCTTTCGTGGATCGTGTCCCATGGAATAAAGAAAGCTTTGTTGTTCTTCACCATCGCGTCTCGGTTCAGTCTTTCGGCATTCTCGAAGCGCGCGAACGTGTTGCTGATTGGCGAGCGCATCGCAACATAAGCGACCGAGGCGTCGATCTTCGAGGCTCCGGTTAAGGGAATCGCGTTGTAGCGGGGATCGCGTGGGCGCATGGCGAGCAGTTCCGCAACATGGCCGCCGCTCGAGCTTCCATAGATCCCGATTGCCGACGGGTCGCCGTTCCACGTTGCCGCTTTCGTTTTAAGCCAGCGCACTGCATAGTTCGCATCCTGTATGCACGCTGGATACGGCGCTTCCGGCGCAAGAGTCATGTCGATGGCCACAACGAGAACACCGCTCATCGCAATGGCCCGATCCATCGGTTCTTCCGCCTTGCGATCTTTATTGTTCCAGGCGCCGCCGTGAAGATCGAGCACGGTGGGAAACGGTCCCGGACCTGCCGGTCGATAGATGCGTGCCATTAGTGGCCGCCCTGCTTTGGTGCGCCGGTATTCGACTTCGATGACGTTGAGATCCAACGTCGCGGCCGGATTGTAAGAGGTTTTCATTTTGAATCCAGCGGCGACACCGATGAGAGAAACGCTTTTGAGAAAGTCGCGGCGATCTAAAACATCCATATGGACCTCCCGGGATACTCGCACTCATTATTTCGAATTCATCGGAATTGCAAATGTTTTGATCGTCATCTCCGGCAACCGGGGCGAGTCAACGTCGACTTCGCAAAAGACATGCTTCAGGAATTGGACGCAGCGGCACTCGAGCTCCACGTCATCCAATCAACGTTGGCCGCCGGAGGCGTCGAGCGTGTAAACGAAAAGTTTCGGTTTGCCCGGCGGCGCCGGTGGCGCTCCCCCATCCGGCGCGGGAACCGGCGGAATGGTACCGATCTGCGCTGCAGCGGCCGTCGGCTCCTGAGGTGCACCCGCTCCCGCACCGCGATTTCCTCCAAGACCGTCGCCACCGCCACCACCTCCGCGTCCGAAGGCCGCGCCTTGACCCGCCATTACCGCGATGTACTGCTTGCCGTCGAGCAAGTAGGTCATCGGTGGACCGACACCTGACGTCAGGGGAAGTGTGATGTCCAGCACCTTCTCACCCTTGTCCGCTGTATAGCCCATCAAGTGTCCCTGCGGTGTCGTCTGAACGACCAGATTTGAAGCTGTCGTTACAACGCCGCCGTCGAGGTTTCCCCCGCCGGGAACCCACCACATTTCCTTTTTAGCTGCGGGGTCCCATGCCGTCAGGATTCCGCCTCGAATGGGGTTTCCATCCGCGCCGCGGCGTATGGGGCCGTATGGTGCCGGTGTTGCCATCGGGGGAGCCGCAGGTTGCGGGCCCCCCGCTGCTCCGCGTCCACGTCCGCCACCGAAATTTGCAAGCCCGACGTCCGCGGCTCCTGCCCTCGGCGCATAGTTGTCCGTTGCGGTGAAGCTGAAGGTGCTCGAAGGGTTGATCGGAACGTAGATCAAACCCGTTTGCGGACTGAACGACATCTGCGACGTGTTGTGCATCTGAACGGGATAGACAGTGACACCCCTCTCTGACGAGTAGTACGCCTCGGGATTCACCATCGGCCGGCCCTTCGAATCGATGCCCGTCGACCAACTGATCTGTGAAAACTCGCTGGCGGAAATGAATTCGCCGTTCACCCGATCGATGACGTAGAAGTAGCCGTTCTTGTTGGCCTGCATGATGACCTTGCGATTGCGGTTGTTGATTCGAATGTCCGCCAAAGTAAGCCCCTGGATCGCGTCATAGTCCCACTCGTCGCCCGGAGTGCATTGGTAGTACCACTTCAGCTTGCCCGTGTCGGCGTTGATGGCGAGGATGGAGGCAACGTAGAGGTTGTCCAGGTGCGGCGTGCCCTTCCCCTGGCGGACGTCCTGCGGCCAGGGCAGGCCGTTCCCGGTCCCGACGTAGAGCAGGTTCTCGTCCGGATCGTAGGCCATTCCGTCCCAGATTGGCGCGCCGCCACCGTACTTGTACCACTCACCTGCCCACGTCTTCGCTGCGGCTTCCATGTCCTTGTTTTCGAATCCTTTCGAAGGATCTCCAGGGACGGTGTAGAACTTCCACAGTTCCTTGCCGGTGCTGACGTCGAATGCCGAGACGTACCCGCGAAACCCAGGGAACTCGCCGCCCGCGTTGCCGATAAAAACCTTGCCCTTTGCGACCCGGGGCGCCATCGGGATTGCATACACCGAGGTTTCCCCAGGCGGCGTCTTGGGAACCGCTAGCGAGGACCAGAGCAGTCTGCCCGTTGCCGCATCGAGCGCTTCGATTCTGCCGTCGACAACAGGAACCAAAACCTTGCCTTCATACAACGCGACGCCACGGCTGACGATGCCGCAGCACATCTTGGTTTGGCGGTCGGCCTTCGGGTCGTAGCGCCAGATTTCCTTGCCGGTGCGCGCATCGACTGCGACGGTGATGCTCCAATTCGTCTGGGCGTAAATGACCCCGTTCGCAAAGAGCGGCGTGCCTTCCTGTTTGCCGCCACCGTCGCCGAGCTCGAAGGACCAAGCGAGTCCGAGGCGGCTGATGTTGGCGGGTGTGATCTGCGTCAAGGTACTGTGCCGCTGTTCGGACCAGCCCTGCCCGTAGCTAAGCCACTCGGTTCCTTTACCCGCATTCTTCAACGCGTTGTCGTCGATCTTGCGCGTCTGCAATGCCAGGCTGATCCAGGTGACCAGGAAAATCGCCGGGACTCCGATAAGAAGCCACCTCATTCGCCGTCTCGCCATTTGCTCGCCCCCAATTTGAAAGCCAGGAGTGTTGTTCTTAAGCCACGTCCCCGGAACCGATGTTGTGACGTTCACGTTCGAGTTTGTGCATCAGTCGGGGGCAGGACTTCAATCGTCACTTTTCACCGGATCCGTAGTCGGCAACAAATAGCCATGCTTCAGCATGCTCATGTTGGGTGAGTATCCACAAGGCACGCAGTCCGGCAGAAAGAGTTCAGGTTGGCGACCGCTGACCGGGTTTTTATAGCCCCACCACATCGGCAGGATCCTGGGCCAGTCCCAGGGCTCGCCGGTGCCGCCGCGGAAATGTTCCTGCAGTTTGCCTAGCTCGGTAATCGGCACATCGGGTCTGAATTCTGCGACCAGCGCCGCTCCGGTGAAGCGTCTGGGACGAGGCGGTGCGTTGGGGTCAGGCGGCGCGGGTGCCGGCGGTGGAGTAGCCCGCGGTGTTTGTGCCGCAACCGGTCTGTCCCTGGCGCCAGACCATCCGCCTTTCCAGTTCGGCATTTCAAAGTAGGGTTCGTCGAGCGACAGGTTCCACAACCGCCAGATGCCGTCTTCCAGAATCAAATGATCGTCGGGATACATGGCGCCAAACAGAGTGCTTGAGCCTTGTTTTGATGTATTCGGATGGAACAGATAGGTGCGCACACGTGCCGAACGGCCATCGGGTGCGACATTGATGACTGGCTGAATGCGCCAGTGGAACGCAATGCTGGCCTTTTTTGCGCTCAGGCTGACCGGATCCCCGTATTCCAAAAACAGTCCATGAGAGATGCGGTCGTAGCCGGTGTAGTAGCCGGCAAAGGGAATTTGTTTGGTACCGGTTTTGCCAAAGAGGGCCGACAGCCAGTTCCATTGGGAATCATCGGCGAAAAAACCATAGGACGACGAGACGTGCTCGGCGCCGTCATAGGCTTTCGCCACCATCACCTTGCGGGCGGCTTCTTTCGTGCGCGCGTCAGTATCTGTTGATGCTTTCTTCGCTGGCGGCGCGGCGACCGTGCCGGTGAGAGGTTTCGTGGCGACAAGTTTCAGGCCCTTTGGCGCCACCACCGGTTTGCCCGTGACCGGATGCGAGGAAACAAAGGCAGGAACGAGTCGGTCCTGCCCGCCCGCATCGCCGACGTCCTCGGGGGGCAACGGCCCGGCCGCCAGTGTCCCGGCCGGAGCGGTTGCAGCGATGCGGCTTTTGCCCCAGCCCTTGCCGTATTCGGAGCGGAACAGCGGGAACACTCGCATTTCGCGCACTTTCCACAGGCCGTCTTCCTTCACGAAACGGTTGTCATAAACCGAGACTTCCCAATAGGCTTCGTCTTTGTCGGCCTCGCCCAACAAGCCCAATTCCATGCCACGCACATGCGCTTCACGACGTCCCGAAGCGAAGCTCACCACGGTGTCGAATTGCAGGCGGTCATTCAGCACGCCATGCGTCAGTCCTGCGGGTCCCATCCGCTCCAGCGCCTTGCGCACGCCGGCAGTGCCTTTGTAAACACCCACACCGCCTGCTTCATAAACGCCATCGGCCGTGAAAAGATCGGTGACGTCGTCCCACATGCGGCGGTTGACGTAATAGCCATAGGACGCTTGCAGATTGCGCACCAGGCTTTCGTCATTCATCACCGCGATGCGTTCCTCCAGTTCCGACAGCGAGGCTTTGCTCTTTGGTGCTGCGCCGGCAGGGTTGGGAATGGGAATGCCGCTTTCGTCGGGGGTGAAGTGGTACGGAAGGATTCCAACGTCCTGCCCTTTCCAATTGTGCCAGCCGGTTTCATAGGGCCCGTCATATTGCGGGAAGAAATGATGCACGCCGATTTTCCATTTGCCGTCTTCGCGCATGTATTCGTTTTCAAACACGCCGCCATGGATGCTGGCATTGCCCTGGTTGTCGCTCAGCAGAAAAAAACCGTACCAGCGGCCCTTGGCCGATTCGCCATCGACCGACAAATTGACCACCGGATGGTCGATGATCTGGGTATGCACAGCACCCGCCGCGAGTCCCTGCTGGCCGCCGCCTTGATGCGAGGTAAGGTAGTCGCCGATCGCTTTACGGCCTTTGATCGTTTCTTCATCAAAGATATAAGTGGCGTCTTTGGCGAACAGATCCGCCATCTCGGTCCACAAGCCATATTGCGAGTATTGCGCGTAGGTGCGTTGGAGATTTTTTACAGCCCGCATCGACTCGGCGCGATCGACATCCCGCGCCAGTTCGTCGAGCGGGGCCTGGACTACAGCAATGACAGGTTGCACCGCGGCGACGGCTGCAAGCACCAGGCAAAAAGACAAAAACTTTCCAGGAATCGACATGGAGTCTCCCTTGGCGAATGAATCGCCAGAGTCCTGATTCAAACAACGGCGTCAGCCCAACCGCAGGCAAACAACCAGCCGGGCAGGCCGTATTATTGGGCCAACGGGGGGAAACTATCGCGAATTATTTCGACAAAAATCCGAGTTTTCCGCGACATTCGACTTGAGGGCTCAAGAGAATCAAGGGCTTCCCGATGGTCATATTCCTGCTGTATCCTGACGGAGGCATCAATGACACCTGAAGAACGGTTCGAACATATCGAAAGCGTGCTGGTCCGTATCGCTGAAGCTCACCTGGAGTTGGAGACCTCACAAATCAACGCGCAGAAAGCGCACGATCGCTTCGTCGAGGAATCCACGACGCGAGGGAAGTATATCGACGAAAAGATCGCCAACTTGACGATCCTCGTGGATAGATTGATCGCTCGAGACCTCCAGTAAAGCATTTGTGCCACGTCCCACACCCCGAAACCCGCCAGCTCGTTCAGGATCTCCAGAGGATTGAGTTCCTGGTTCCACGGCCACTTTTCGCACGCAACGTGATCGGGGGTTCACTGAGCTTACGGCGCCCGGGAATGTAGCCGTCTGCCTGATACCCCGAGGCGGAGCATTACCGTAGTATCCTCAGTATCCTCAGATTGGGGGAGGCACACATGCATCATTTCATCAAGGCGTTCGACATTCGACCGGCACCGGCTTTTCCTGCGGAAGCCTCGGGATATCGGCGGGTCTCGCTATCCGGCCGCGATTGCGGCGCAGTCCATTCGGGCTGGGGTATGTGCGAGCTCGACGCGAAGGGCCATGTGAATCAGCATTTGCAGTCCTTCGAGAAGAGCTTTTATGTGCTCGAAGGCGAGCCCGTGCTGATTCTGGATAACCGCGCATTTCGCCTGGCTCCTGGCGCCTGCGGGTTGATCCCGGTTGGCATGACGCAGGCATGGCTGGGGCCCGACAGCGGGACAGCCAAATGGATCGACATGAATACACCGGTCCCCAAGGGTGTCAACTTCGCGGACGACACGTACTTTCTCGGTCCGCCGCCGGAAGTCTCGATCGAAGCGCTCGACGTCCGCGACCCGACCTCTCGGCACCTGTTCCGGATGGCCGACGATGACATCAAGGTCGATGCGCTGCGTATGGGCCTCAGGAAGGACGCTCCCAAGGTTTCGGCCAGCATGGCGACCGCATTGCTGGTGTACAGCGGCATCGCGCTGAAGATGCTCGTCGACGAGCGTCTCGACGCCGCTTTGCACACGATGTTCATGGTCGAGTACGAGCCTGGCGGCAACGCGCATCCGCACGATCACCCGCTCGAGGAGGCTTACTACGTCGTGGATGGCGAAGTGGAGGCGTGGGCCGATGACGAGAAATACCTGATGAAGCAGGGTGATTTCCTCTGGGCTGCCGTCGGGTGCACGCACGCCTTTTACAACAGGAGCAACACGACTGTGCGCTGGCTGGAGACCCAGTCGCCGCAACCGCCGGCGCGGCATTCCTATCGGTTTAGCCGCGATTGGGAGTACTTTGCCGAGCAATTGAGGAAGAAGAGTTCTGCTGGCGTAATAGTGCAGAAAGGAATCGAGCGATGAGTCGTGACACACTGGACGCGAGAGTTCTGATCGTCGGTGGTACCGGAGGGATTGGCCGCGCCTTGGCAGAGAGATACGCATCCCTCGGCAGCGATGTCATTATTACCAGTCGCGACGCGGGCAGAGCCGCGTCTATGGCCGCCGAAATCGGTCCGAATGTCCGCGGCATCGCGCTCGACATTGCTGAGCCTGAGAAGATTGCCGGCATGCTGGCAGACGTGGGCCGGATTGACCGGCTCCTGATCGTAGCGATTGAACGCGACTCCAACACCGTGCGGAATTACGACATCGCGAAGGCGCGGCGAGCCGTGACCGTCAAGCTTGTAGGGTATACGGAAGTTGTCCATGCGATGCTCGATCGCATGAATGAGGACGCGTCGGTTGTCATATTCGGCGGGCTGGCGGGACAACGACCGTATCCCGGCTCGACTACGGTCACGATGGTGAACGGCGCCGTCACGAGCATGGTCAAGACCATGGCTGTCGAACTCGCACCGATCCGCTTCAACGCAATACATCCGGGAATCATCGGCGATACACCGGCCTGGAAAGACAAGCCGGAAGCGCTGGCGGCGGTGCGCGCGCGCACGCCCGGCGGTCGGCTCGCGACGACCGAGGATGTTGTTGACGCCGTGAAATTCCTTTTCAATAACAAGGGCGTTAACGGCGTCAATCTCGTCGTCGACGGCGGCTGGATTCTGCAGTGACGGCGTTCATCGACAACGGCGAGGCTCCGGCTCACCTTCTAATATCAGACTAATATCAGACTAATATCAGAGACGCCTGAGAAAAGTTCGTCTTGACAGCAGTTGAGCGAATCTACGATTGTTCTACTACGGCAGTTTTGACCGATTGTTTTTTTTGATGGCGTCGTCCGATCTGTTCCCGCAATTCCGCGGGAGATATTTCTTAGAGCGGTTGAAGAAAGCCGCCTCCGTTTCATCGTGTGGCTACTCAGCCAAAGCGGTCCATCCATTTGGGAGAATTTATGAAGCGCACCTTGCACGCTGTTCTGACAGTGGCTCTATTCACTGCAGCAGTCCTCACGTTCGCAAACTCCGCGCGGGCTCAAGCTGTGATTGCCGTCGCCCAATTGAACGGAACGGTACGAGACAGCACCGGAGCCCTGGTTCCGAATGCCACCGTAAGCCTGCGGAATCTCGACACCAATCGCACCTACACGTCCACCTCGGATGCTTCGGGATACTACGTCGTTCCGAATCTTCCTCCGGGGCCTTATGAACTGAAGGTGGCGTTTACCGGGTTCGAACCTTACGTCCAGCCCGGTGTTCAACTGAGAGTTGGACAAACAGCGACACTTGACGTGGCGCTGGCGGTACAAGGACGCCGGGAGAGTGTAGACGTTACTGCCCAGGCGCCGGCGATCGAGCCGACTCGTACGGAGCTCAGCAATGTGATTGAGACAAAACAAATTCAGAACTTGCCGATTAGCGGCCGCCTGTTCACCGACTTCGCACTGCTGACGCCCGGCGTGACGACAGGGCGAACCAGCGTCGGGTCGACGATCACGGAATTCGAAGTGACCCGCGTCTCCTTCGCCGGGATGCGCGACCTCAGCAATCAGGTTACGGTCGACGGCGCCGACAACATCAACTCCGCGACAGGGTCCCAACGCGCGGCTCCCCCGCAGGAGTCGGTCCAGGAGTTCCGTGTCGTGAACAACAGTTTTGGCGCCGAGTACGGCCGCGCATTGGGCGGTATTGTGAACATCGTCACGAAGTCCGGCACGAACACCTTGCACGGATCGCTGTACGAATATTTTCAGAACAATGCCCTGAATGCCCGATCCCTTCTACAGCCGGAGCCGCAAGCCAACGCGCTGCGTCAGAATCAGTTTGGTTTCACGCTTGGCGGTCCTGTCAAGAAGGACAAGACTTTCTTTTTCCTGAACTACGAAGGACAGCGGCGTGGTGAGTCCCCGACTTACCCCTCCGAGCTTCTCGACAACATCTCGCTGATCAATGCCGCGAAGACAGCCCTGGGAATTGCGCCCGAGAATCTTGGCGTTCTGAAGACGAAAGACAATGACTATGGTTTCGGCAGACTCGATCACCAGTTGGGAACTCGACACCAGCTTTCAGTGCGGTACAACATCGAAGACGCACGCAACTTGAACCAGCTCGTGGGCTCGACGTTGGACGGCGGTGGCATCGGCGCTCCCAGCAGCGGACACAACGTGCTCTTGAATGACCAGTCGCTGGCCGGCACCTTCAACTCCCAGATCGGCAGCAATATAGTCAACACCGCTCTCGGACAGTATGCCCGCCGGCGCTACAACTTCCCCGGTGTGACGGGCGAGCCCAATCTCGACATCCCCAATGAACTGCTGTTCGGACATAACTTTGGCGTTCTTGACAAGATTTGGGAGACCCGATACCAGGGCTCGGACTCCATGTCGTGGGTCAAAGGAAAACATTTTGTGCGCTTCGGCGCCGACATTAATTACGTTAAAAACTACGTGCTGTGGCCGGGATTCACGCCAATCCGCATCGTCATACCCGGCATCAACTGCCTCGTGGACTTTGCCAATTTCGTGAAACCTTCTGCGAAAATCCCGTCCAACTTTGCTGCAGGACCCTGCCCGATGGCTCTTCCACCAAATGGTGCTGCGGGTCTTCCGCCGTTCCCGGCCGTTCCGGGACCAAATCCTGCAGATCTTGCGAATGGTGTTCCCATTGCATTTCAGTCTGCACCATTGGGCACCGCCGTTAACTTCACTCCGGGAGTCGCAGAACGGCTGACCACCAATGGGTGGCCGAATGCCTATTTGCCCGACCAGGAGAAAAACTTCGCGGTAAATCTCAATCATGGCTATTACGGGTTCTTCTTTCAGGATCAGTGGAGGGTTTCGCAGAAACTGACCTTCAACTATGGGTTGCGGTATGACTTCGAATCCGGCCTTTCGGACCAGATGGACGTCAGCCACAAGGGTTTCCAGCCCCGAGTTGGGTTCGCATATTCACCTGACAAAAAGACCGTCATCCGCGCAGGGTTTGGCCTGTTTAACGACCGTTACGCGCTTTCCTTCCTGTTCATCACGTATCCGCAGCGTCCCGCAATTCTTCCGAATGCCGATTTGCCGCCGAACCGCAGAGGCGCGGAGAGCGCAGTGTATGAGTTGAACCAGTATCCGTACATACCGATCCCCGGTATACCGACTCCGGCCCAGATCGCGGCTGATTTTTTCAGGACCGGTGAAGTGGCCTCGCATAGTGTTGCCGGGAGTCCGGCTGCTCCCACGTCCGTCGGATACAGCTATACGGATCGCCACAGTCCGATTCCTTATTCAGAGCAGGCGAGCCTGGAGATCAATCGCGAAATCGGCAACGGGCTCACTATCGGTGCGGGCTACTTGTTCGTGGCTGCGCATCATTTGTTGCGGTCGACTTTGGGTAATCTTTGTCCCGTTCAGGGAATTTCGAGCGGTCCCTATCCGTGCCCCGCGGCTGGCCCTCCGCCTCCGGGCTATCCCGCCGGGAAGAATTATTACAGCGGTATTCCTCGCTATCCTGCGGGCTTGATTTGTTGCAACGATCTCACGGGAAACTCCGTCTATCACGGCGGCACGCTGCAAGTGAACAAGACTTCAGGCAAGTATTTCAACATCAATGCCAACTACACGCTGTCTCACACACTGGACGATGGAACGTTTGCGACTTTCATCAGCGTTCCGGAAGACGTTTTTCGCAGAGGGCTGGAACGGGCCACGTCAAACCAGGATGCCCGTCATCGTCTGGTGACAAACTTCTCATTGACTGGTCCTTCTCAGGGGTTCCTGCGGAATTTCCTGCTGAGCAATATTGTCACTCTCCAGAGTCCGCGGGCATTTACCTTGTTCGTCGGGTTCGATGCCAACAATGACCTGATTCCGGCCGCCGACCGGGTTGGAAATCTCGCGCGAAATACCTACAAGGGAGACAGCTTCAAGACATGGGATATTCGCCTCGGGCGCTCGATCCATCTGCCGCGGGAAGGGACCCGGCTTGAGCTGGCTTTCGACGCCTTCAATTTGCTGAATCGTTCGAACGTGGACGAAGTGGTTGGTGTTTACGGCACCTACAATCTTTGCGGAGGTCAGGAGCCCCGGCAGTACAAGGATTCGGTGAGTCAGGCGATCCAGTCAGGGCAGGTGGGCAGTTGTCCGGTTGCCGGGCCACCGACACCGAATCCGCTTTTCGGTAAGCCGCGAACAATGTTTAATCCGCGGCAATTGCAATTGTCTGCGAAGTTCGTGTTCTGATGTTTCCTGTCAGGGAAACGAAGCATGTCCAGGATCACTGAAGTCCCCGTACTGATCGTGGGGGGCGGCGCCGTTGGCTGCGTGCTGTCGATGGAATTGGCGCGGCGCGGTGTCGAGTATCGATGTATCGAACGCATGCCTGGCCCGGGCCGCGAAACCCGGGCCATCGCGATGCATGCTCGCACGGTCGAGCTGTTTGACCTCGTGGATAAGGAGATAAGCAGCCGTATCCTGGAACGCGACCTCTGGTGCAAGGGATACGTGATGCACTTCGTGCGTGATGGCGAGCGTACGGAAGTCCGTCCGGGTCTCGATTTCACCACGGTGGATTCTCGTTACAACTGCATTTTCGCGCACAGCCAGAGTGAGACTGAAACGTTCGTACGCGATTACACTCGCTCTCGCTTTGGCAAGACCATCGAATACAACACGGCATTTCAGGACCTGACTCTGGATGCCGACAGTGTCACGGCACGGATCACGCACACGGACCGAGGCGACGAGGAAGAACTGGTTCGCTGCCGGTATCTAGTCGCAGCCGATGGCATTAACTCCCGCGTCCGGCGCGGCCTCGGAATGTCCGTCAGCAGCAAGGACTATGCGGGCAGCTTCTTTCAAAATCTCGATATCTTTCTAAGCGGCTTTCCCGACTGGACGGACTACTTTCACTACTGTGTGGGTACGGACCATTTTCTAATGGTCGCGCCGCTGCCCGGCGGTCATTTTCGACTGCTGTTGAGCGATCGCGGCGAAGCGACGGATCCGAACCTGACTCCGCAGCAGGCATTCATGCGTCTGCTCGAACGCCACTTCGACGGAGTGACAATGGGGGATGTCGTGTGGCATTCGAAGTGGGAAACGTGGGTTCGCCTCGCCGATACCTTCCGTCAGGGAAATGTGTTTCTGGCGGGCGATGCGGCGCACGTCCATTCGACAACCGGCGGGCAGGGGATGAATTGCTGCATGCAGGACGCTTTCAATTTGGGATGGAAGCTCGCACTCGTTCTTAAAGGCTATGCCAGACCGGAGCTGTTGGACAGTTACGAGACCGAGCGGCGTCCCGTCGCCGAACAGGTCATCTGGGCGGCGTCATCGCTGCACGACATTTTCATGACGCACGGAAAAGATATCGCCAGCCGGACAAAGACGATGTTCGACCCGGGATATACCGAAAAGGTTGTCAACACGTGCTCCGGAGTGGCCTACACGTACAGGGATTACATTCCAAAAACAGAGGGATTGACGGACATTAGCGGGCCCGCGATCGGCGACCGCGCTCCGGATATCGATTTCGAGCGTGGCGGCACACTCTTCGACCGTTTGCGCAATGTCTACTTCACACTGTTGGTCATGCCGCGCGAGGGCGATTCCTCCTCCTTCATCGACGGACTGCAACGGCGCTTCTCGCCCCTGCTCGCAGTCGAAACACTCCCCAGATCGGAAGCCCTTTCAAAACGCTATGGACCATGCGACGGCCGGCTGATCCTTGTCCGTCCGGATGGATATATCGGTTTCAAATGCCGCGCGGACGAATCCAACCTTCTCGTAGAGACACTTGAGCGTTTGCTGACGATTTAGGCGTAGTGTTGATCTCGCAGAACTTGAGACGCTACTTAGTACTGCGTTTCACAATTACGATCACGTATTCGGGCGGGAGTCCCCTCCTCTTGAGGAGGGGTGGCGAGCGCAGCGAGCCGGGGTGGTCAGGCATCGAATCAGTTTCAGCTTGCCTGACCCCCCCGGCCTTCGGCCACCCCTCCTCAAGAGGAGGGGACTCCCGCCCGAATACGTGATCGTAATTGTGAAACGCAATCGTTAGCTCTGCTATGGGCGCCGTAATTTTCCTTCCGCTATTTCTTGCATCCATTTCGGAGTTCTCCTAGAGTCGACGCAACAATTCAGCTTTTGATATTTCAGTTGTGACCAGACCGGAGAGTGACGGGAAATGACCCGGTCCCAAAAAAGGGGAACGCTTATGGTAACGAAGAGACTCCTGCTTCTGTTGGCTGTCGTACTCGTATCGCATTCTATTGATGCCGTCGCTCAGGCCGGAAACGGACAGGTGACAGGTGTTGTGCAGGATCCCACAAAAGCTTTGGTCCCGGGTGTCACCGTCACTCTGACCAACACCAACACGGGAATCACGAATACCCAAATCACCAACGAAAGCGGTGTCTACACGTTTCAAAGCGTGCCGCCGGGCACGTACTCGGCGAGCGCCTCGCTGCCGGGCTTCAAGACTTCGATAACGACCGGAGTCCAGGTGAGTCTCGTTCCAGTGCGAGTCAACATCACGCTTGAAGTCGGGGCGCTGGACAATAAAGTTGAGGTCACCGCTGCAGCGGACGCCGCGCTCGCAGAGACTTCCGCGTCTGTCGGCGTCGTGCTTTCTCAGCGGCGCATCACCGAACTTCCCATGGTGGGCGGGAATGTTCTCGACCTTCTCAGCGTCCTGCCGGGATTCCGCGAGAACCCTGGAAACGATGCCGCTTCGACTGTTGGCGGGTTGAGTCTCGACTATGTCAATACGACGGTCAACGGCCTCAGCACAGTCAGTTCGAAGCAGTCGCCGGCCTTTTGGGGCCGTCAGATCCTGACGACCAACGTCATCAACCCCGATCTCGTTGGAGAAATCCGGCTGATTCTTTCTCCTGTGGACGCGGAACTGGGGCGTGGAAACTCACAGGTGCAAATCACCACTCGTTCCGGCACGAATAAGTTCAACGGCGCCGTGAATTGGAATGCTCAGAACACGGCGCTGAACTCGAGGACGTGGGCGAGCAAGCGCGTCCCGAATCCCGTCGCGCCGGATTGGTACAACCTGCACGAGATCACCGCGAGTTATGGCGGCCCTATCAAGCGGAACAAGACCTTCTTTTTCGTTCTGTGGGATAAGCAACTGGTCAACCGCCGTACGCTGATTTCAACGCCCGTGTTGACCGATACCGCACGACAGGGGATTTATCGATACTGGGAAGGCTGGAATCCGGGAAATGCTTTAACCCCGGATCCGACGTCGTTTGTATCGGCCGGTACGCAGCCGGTCGGAACCTTCCGCGCCGTGGACTTCGACGGCAATCCCTTCCGCCCCTTGAACAATCCGACCGGCGGCCCTTACACCCTGGGTGGCTTGCGCTGCTTCAGTCTGTTTGGAGACAAGAAGGTCGGCGCCGACGGTCAAATGTTGAGCTTTACCCAGGCCGATTGCCCCGGAGGCACTGCCGTCATCAATCCCGGCCCATGGGATCGCTTGCGCGCCGTCGTGGATCCCACGGGCTATATGCAGAGGATCCTGAAGCAAATGCCTCATCCCGATTTTTTCGCCGGAACCGGGACGGACGGCCTGAACACGGCGACCTATCGATGGTTGCAAGGCAGAAAAGGCGCCAATACGACGAATGCGCTGCAGGGCGTGGCCAACACCACAGCGGACTACAACAACCGCGACCAGATCAACGTCAAGATCGACCACAACATTACCTCCAGTCATCGAGTGAACGTCAGTTGGACGTATGAAAAAGACCTCGGCAGTGATGGGCTTTCGGCATGGGGGAGCGGTCTCGATGGCAATCTTGCGCGTCATCCTCAATTTGTAACCGTGAACGCCGTGTCGACGCTATCGCCGAAACTCGTCAATGAAGCCCGCATGGGTATCAACTACAGCCGGCACAATTCCGCTCCAGCATGGGCCAACCTGCTCGACTCGTCGATTCGTGACAAAGCTCGGGAGTACGTTCTTTACGGAGGGGCGAATCCGTCAAACGGCAAGAAGTACCCGATCTTGTACAACCCTGGAGCCAACTGGAACGGCGTCGTGAACTTCGGGGCCTTCGATCTGGCGAATTTCAGTCCCCTTTACGATTACGCCGACACACTTCGGTGGACACGCGGGAAACACTCCCTGAATTTCGGCGGCGAGTATCGCCGGCCGTCCACGGTCGGCTGGACCGGCGGCGCGTACGTCGCCGCCAATCCCGGCAACGCCGGTGGCACCACGGCAACGCCGTTGTTCTTCAGCAACGCCAACCTGACCAACGGTGCGAACCTCCTGCCGAACTTTCTGGCGACAGCACGAAACGATGCAGGCACGATGCTCAGCACTTTTTATGGCGCGATCAACGCGCCGAACACCAGCTACTGGATCGACGGTCAACCCGACCTCAAAGCCGGAACCTGGCAGGATGTGACGACCGCCATCAACCGGATCCAGAGCGCGGACCCCTACGGGCATCAGACACGCGGGCAGATTCAAAACGAGTGGGGGTTCTTCTTTAAGGACGACTTCAAGATGACGAGCCGCCTCACTCTCAACCTTGGTGTGCGTTGGGATTTCATCGGTTCGCCGTACCTGACACATGGGCTCACCAACCGCATCGACGGCGACGGTCTGGGATTGTTCGGCATTAGCCGCACTCCAGGCGTCGACCCGTTCAGCACATGGTTAACCCCGGGAAACACGTATCTCTCCGGCTATGGATCGGCCGCGGCCACTCCATTGCGGTGCGTTAATGGCGCGGCCAACCCCAATGGCCTGCCTGCTTCCAATTGCAATCCGGACGAGATGTCGAGAGCCATCTTCGTCGGACCGGAAACCGACAATCCAAAGCTAACTCTGGTCCCTCAGGCGGGGCGGTTTAGTCCTGCGATCGGGTTCTCCTGGCAGGTTCCCTGGTTTGACAGCAAGCCCACGACGGTGCGCGGCGGATTCCAGCGCACTTATGGCATTGCAGGAGCCAGGTTTTCGGGCGGCTTGCTGAGTGGCCCGGGCGCCGATGGATCGGCCTCGGGTGTGAACATAAACGATCCACGATGGGCGGCTATCTTTGCAACGCGTGCCGCCAACCTGACGGACCTGCCTCTTGCTGTGCCGGCGACTCCGACCCGAGCGCCTCAGGACCGGGTGTTCCCGGTCGGACAGCGTAATCTCGCGCTGGGCTATGCGCATTACGACCCTGACTACCGCATGCCCTACACCGATAACTGGACTCTCACGATCCAGCACAGTCTGAACCGCACCCTGACCCTGGAAATCCGGTCCGTGAATACGCTGGGAAGAGATCAGGGAGGAGCCGGCGGCAGCCTTTCAAGCGCGGGAAGCTTCAACATCAATGCTCCCGCCATTTTCAAAAATCAGGAACTCTTCCAGGCTCTTGAGATGACCCGCAGAGGCGAAAACGCCCCGCTCTTCGACCAAATGTTGATGGGAATGAACCTCAACCCGACGGTTGCAGGATATGGCCCTGTAGGAACAACCCCGGTCGGAGGAGTCCTTCAGCGCGGCTCGGCGCAGCTCCGGAAGTCCACCACTTTTGCGACCGCACTTGCCAACGGGAACTATGTGACGGTCGTGAACAACCTGTTGACGGCCGGGTCGACGGGCACGGGAGGATTGAGGCCGCTTCCGATCGATCCGGCAACGGGGGTTACGCTGGTTACGTCTCAAAGAGCGCTGCGCAACGGCTGCGATCGCATTGCCGACGGGCTGACGGGCGGTTTTGTGAATCCCGATACCGGCCAAACGATCCTGCCTCGATGCTTTCCGGAAAACTATCTCATCGCAAATCCTCAGTTCAGTACCGCCGTATACGCGAAGAACCTCGGCCGGAGCGACTACAACGCTCTCGAAGTGCAGCTCACCATGCGGCCGGTCCATGGGCTGAGCCTGACGGCGACCTACGGCATCAGCAAAACAATGAATCAGCCAGGCAGCGGGTTCACGGACCCGCTGCGACCCGAGTTGGACTACGGGTTAAGCGGCCAGAGTGTCGGCAGCGATTTCCGCACGAACGGAACCTTCGAGCTGCCCATCGGTCCCAACAAGCTGCTGCTGACGAACTCGTCCGGGTGGCTGGCCCGGGCAATAGAGCGGTGGCAACTCGGTTTCATTGCCAACGTCTCCGCGGGAGCACCACGAACTTTCCTGTCGGGCTTCGACATGCTCTACGGGAACGGACGCCCGAACATTGTCGGACCCTGGACTAATCCGAAGGGAAGCGTGAAGTGGAACGGGCAAAATGGAGAGTTCTTCAGTGAAGAATATGCCACGTATGTGGACCCGCAATGCCTCGGGGTCACCACCGCGGACGGTCTGCGCGACAACTGTTCGCTGAGGGGATTGGCCAAAGTCGTTCCCCAGGGAACTTCCGGAGCGATCCCTCTGACCAATGGCACATTCGGAATACCGTTGCTCGAAAACCCCCGGCCCGGCCAGCAAGGCAACCTCGGCGCCTACACCCTGAGCACGCTCGGAAGGTGGTCGCTGGATACGAATCTGTCGAAGACCTTCAAAATCGACGAGTCCAAGTCGGTCCAGTTCCGCCTCGATGCGAAGAATATCCTGAACCATCCGACTCCGGCGGATCCCGTCGGCTTGACAAATGCAGGAAGCAGCTTTGCCGATAATTTCGGCCAGGTGACCAGTAAGACTGGCAGCCGGACATTTCAGGCGAGACTGCGGGTCACGTTTTAAGATCACGGAAACGCATGCGGGGCGGGGCGTCCCGTCTTAAGTAGTGGCGCTGGTAATTATGATGATGTATTCGGGCGGGCCATCCCCTCCTCTTGAGGAGGGGTGGCCGAAGGCCGGGGTGGTCAGGCAAGCCGAAATCTGATTCGATGCTTGACCACCCCGGCTCCCTGCGCTCGCCACCCCTCCTCAAGAGGAGGGGATGGCCCGCCCGAATACATCACCATAATGACCAACACCACTACTTAAGCGGGGACAGACCAGTTCGTCGGCGAGGATCACACGACGTTCTTCAGTTAATCCGCATCACCTTGGCTGTCGCGCACTCTTCGGCCACCTTTAGATAGCGCAGGACGCTCGCGTTGTTGGTCACGTACGGATTCGGAGTGACGGGGCCCTTCGCCAGCATCGGCAGGTTGATCTTCGAGCGATCCCAATCGGTGTGGTTCGAAAGAATGATGTCCGCTCCGGCCTTTCGCGCTACGTCCTCGAATTTCTTTGCCGAGGCGATGTATTGCGTCAGCGAAGCGCGGTCGTTGTTGAGCCCCATCCCGCCCCAGAGAGCGACGGTGTGAGTCTTGCCGTTGTCCTTCACCTGAAACACGGAAGAGATCGTTCCCGGCGTATGCCCCGGTGTGAAGTACATCGTCACTGTCGCATCGCCCAAGGTGAACTTCTGACCGTCGGTGGCGACCAGATCGCGCTTCGGTTTCGTACCGTTGAGTCGATCGAGAACATCCCAGTCTTCTGCAGACATGTAGACCTTCGTGCCGTACTTATCCTGGAGGAACTTCGCGCCGCCGAAGTGATCGGGGTGAGAGTGGCTAACAACCGCATACTTGATTTTGGTCGGATCCAGGCCCAGCTTCTTCATGCCGGCGTCGACTTCATCTTCGATGGAGTAGTCGAAGATCGCGTCGAACACGATAATGCCGTCAGAGGTTGTGAGGGCCCACACGGAATACTCGGTCTGACCAAACCAATAAAGGTTGTCGAACACTTTCACCGGTTCGGCATGCCAGGTCGCACGATCGGGCGTGCCTCCGCGCTGCCCGCCGCCGCCTCCGCCACGGGGCGCCGCCGGCGCTGCGCCTTGTCCGCCGGCTGCCGCTTGTCCGCCGCCGCCCTGTCCAGCTTGACCGCGCGGTGCTCCCGCTGCGCCACCGCCACCCCCTCCGCCGCCTCGTTGTTGGGTTGCGGGGCAAACGAAGTTGAAAAGGTTCTGATAGTCGTCGCCCGCTGCGGCTTTGGCGATAGCGACGTGAGCTTCGGGGGTGTCGGTTGCAACCTGTGCCAGCATGGACACCGCCAGCAGCGACCCAAGCACGATCTTCATAAAAGGCCTCCTTGGAACTCCGCATTATTGCAAATTTGCGCGCCCTGACATATCAATTCGGCCGAAACGTTACATTTTCGATATACTTCGGAGCGTTTGAGGAGTTGAACGATGGGAAAACGATTCATCGGCGCGATTGTGATGGTGTCAGCGGTTGTGCTGGCCGTCAGCGCCAGCCAATTCGGCATGCTGGCTCAACAGCGAGCGCCGCAACCGGCTCAACCTGCCGCTCAGCCTGCAGCCGCGGCACGTGGCCAACAGCCGGCGGTGCGTCCCGCACGCATCGGAGGCCATCCCAACCTTAACGGAGTCTGGCAGGCGATGAATTCCGCCAATTGGAATCTGGAAGCCCATAGCGTGTCCGGATTGCCATCCGAATTCTCGATGCTTGGCGCGGTTGGCACGGTTCCAGCAGGGAAGAGCGTATTGAAGGGTGGCGGCACGATCCCGTATAAACCGGAGGCTCTGAAGCAACGCAACGAAAACCGCGCGAAATGGCCTGCTTCCGACAACGAAGCAAAGTGCTACATGCTCGGCATTCCGCGCTACACCTACCAGAACGTACCGTTCCTGATTGCTCAAGGCGATCGCGATATCACGATGGTGTATCCGTTTGCCGCGGGAAACAGACTCATCCGCATGGGCTCGAAAGAACGCGATCCTGTCGATTCCTGGATGGGCCGGTCCAATGGTCATTGGGAAGGCGATGTTCTCGTCGTCGAAACGACCGATTTGAATGCCGACACGATGCTGGATCGCGCCGGGAATTTTCACAGCAATCAATTGAAAGTTACGGAACGCTTCCGCCTGATCGACTCGACGCACATCCAGTACGAGGCAACCCTTCAGGATCCGCAGACCTATTCGGCGCCGTGGACGATCGAGATGCCGCTGTACCGGTCGATCGAAGACAATGCGCAGGTGCTGGAATATAAATGCGTGCCGTTTGCGGACATGTTGCTGTATCACGACTTGATTGGTAACAAACCGAAACCGTAAACGTATTTTTAAGAGAAGATATAGGAAGATATAGATAGAAGAGATAGAGGAGGAGACCCATGCGCAACAAAATGATTACTGTTGGAGCGAGCGTCGGCATGCTGCTGGCGGCGACCCTGCCGTTAGCCGCACACCATTCCTTTTCCGCGGAATTCGACCCACAGAAGAAGATGACGCTCGAAGGGAAAGTTGTCATGTTGGAGATGGTCAATCCCCATTCCTGGATTTCCTTCGATGTGACCAAACCGGATGGCTCCGTCGAGCACTGGAAGGCTGAAGGCGGTTCGCCGGGAGTGTTGCTTCGTTTAGGCTGGAACAGGGATACGTTGCCTGTCGGCACCAAAATCAAAATATCCGGAAACGCTTCGAAGGACGGCGCGCTCCGTATGAATACTTCCAGCATCGAGTTTGCCGACGGTAAGAAGCTGTCGATGGGCGGCTCCAACCCGGACGCGATTCAGCCGAAGTAACCATCTGAATTAAGGATATGAATTTATGATGAAACATATTCTGGCTCCTGCTGGATGGGTCATCGGCATGGGTTTGATGCTGGTCACGATTTCAGACAGTGCTGCAGCACAGCAACAGCCCGCGAAGGCGCCAGCACCGGCAACTCCGGCTGCCGCGGCAGCGACGAAAGCGCCCCAGCCAGCGTCGAAACCCGCCGCTCCTGCTTATAAGCAACCCCTGACATCGTGGGGCGAGCCCGACATTTCCGGTATGTGGCCGATCAATCACCTGGTCTCGAATCGCCTGCAGCGGGACCCGAAGTTTGGCGATCGACTCTATCTGACCGATGAGGAATTCAAGGCCGCGCAGGCGCGCGCCGAGCAGACGCAGAAGCAGCGCGCTTCGGGAGCCCTGCCGTCGTCGGAGTCCGGTGCCGCAATTCGGCAGACATCGTTGATCGTCGATCCGCCGAACGGACAATTCCCGCCTCTCACGGATTACGGCAAGCAACTGCAGTCGAAAATGAACAGCACATACAAACCGGGCAAAGACGCCGAAGGTTCGTATGACGGCATCGAAGACTTTGGCCCGTGGGATCGCTGCATCACGCGCGGTCTGCCGGTTTCAATGGAGCCGCGCAACTACAATAACGGCATCCGCATCACGCAGTCGCCGGGCTTGGTTATTATTACGGTGGAAATGGCGCACGAGGCTCGCATCATTCCCACAACGCCGTTGCCTAAGCTCGATCCCGCGATTAAGGAATGGCTTGGCGAGTCTCGCGGGCATTGGGAAGGAAACACCCTCGTTATCGAGACCACGAATTTCAACGGTCTGACAGAACTGACCAGCGCCGGCGTTCCCGGTTCTCCTGGTCCTTTGCAGCCATCAACGACGAGCATGACAACCATCGAGCGCATTACCCGCACTGGCCCGGATTCAGGGGACTACTCGATAAAGGTTGTCGATCCGACGGTACTCGCAACGGGATCCTTCACCGTGGCGTATCCCATGATGCTCGACAACAGCTATCAGATGTTCGAGTACGCCTGTCATGAAGGCAACACCGCTGTGCGCAACTACATCGAAACGGCACGCTACGCTAAAGCGCATCCAAAACCGCCTGCTCCTGCGGGCGAAGCCCCGGCGGGTGGCCGCGGTCGCGGTGGCCGCGGACAGGGTGCCGGCGGGCAGGCACCTGCCGGCGGCGCTCCCGCGGATGGCGCCCCTGCGGGCGGACGCGGCGCAGCGCGAGGCCAACAGTAGATCGTTTTTTTCTAATAGCAACAGCCCGTTTCGGAATCCGCCGAAACGGGCTGTTGTCGTTTCGCGTTCCCAATGGCATTCCCCTCTCTCCTGCTCTCAAATCAACAACTTCCGTTTGGCCGCAGCCTTGCGATGGAAAGGGGCGGGCCGTTAGAATGCGGTCGTGGGCGACGAGAAAACCAGGGGTATGACGGCAGTATTCAGCACACCGGATCAAACGGTTGCCCTTACGGGCGTTCACTGGGAAACCTACGAACGCCTACTCGCCGATCAAGAGGACAGAAGCGGCCCGCGCCTCTACTACGACTGCGGAACGCTGGAGATCATGTCGCCGTCTTCCCGACACGAGAGAACCAAAGAGACGCTGGCGCTATTTGTTCAATTGCTGGCAGGCGAAATGGGAGTTGATTTCGTATCCGTGGGCTCTACGACGTTTCGTCGTGAGGACCTGCAGAAGGGTTTTGAGCCCGATTCCTGTTTTTACGTTCGAAACGCGGAAACCATTCGCGCAAAAGACAAGATCGATCTGAGTGTCGACCCGCCGCCTGACCTCGTTATTGAAGTCGCGGTCACGAATCCCGTTCTCAACAAACTTTCGCTCTACTCGGCCGCAGGAGTTCCGGAAGTGTGGATCTATGATGAGGATCACGTCGAAATTCTTGCTCTGGATTCGAAGACCTATCGTCAAAAGGCAGAAAGCTCGTTTCTCCCGGGAGTGACCGGCGCCACCCTGCAAGAATTTGTTTTCTCAAGCAGAGAAATGAAAAGTCCCGCCTGGATCAAAAGCGTCCGCGACTGGGCCGCAAAACACTAACCGACACGTTTTGGGTTTGCCCCAAAATGACATCCTTAGCGCTCCAAAGGTGCCGTCGAGCCGACCGACTAGATCGAGTCGAATCCGATTTCACTCAAGTAGTTGAAGGTAGGATCGTAGAAATCTGGAATCCGCGTTGGATCAGCTTCATCTCCGGGCGGAACGACGATAACCATTCCTTGCCGAGCCCGCGTCAAGAGGACACGATAGGCGTTTTTCAGGTATGTTTGCCGTTCGGATTTTCGAATGTGATCCCATCCATCACCTGCAAAGGACCAGTGCTCCCAGCCTTTTTGGTGGTATCGGAAATCCGCGTCCCAGGTGATGCAAGCCCAATCGAGTTCGAGTCCTTGAACGTCGAACTCAGTTGCAACATCTTCCAGATAGTACGAGGACTTTACGTGTTCCTTCCCCCTGAGGAACCAATTAACGGGATCCACAGGCGACTTCACGTCAATCGCGTGGGGTTTGAGTCGTTCCGCTTGAGACGAGACCACGATCCCTGAGGTGGACCCCATCGGCTGGACAGAAAAACAGGGTTCTTAAGGTGGGTGCGCTGCCGATGTTTTGGGTTAACGAATATTCCGCTCGAAGAAAATCCATCGATCGGCGCCACAGAAGTGTTGCATAGTTCGCTTCGGCTGGCGAAGCGGAGG
>Ga0134121_10000863_pt1 | contig 31129 bp, 27 predicted proteins | sample KB301_FD_96463 | JGI IMG/M metagenome (GOLD analysis project Ga0134121, IMG submission 96463) | Terrestrial soil microbial communities without Nitrogen fertilizer from Kellogg Biological Station, Michigan, USA - KB3-0-1 | ecosystem: Environmental > Terrestrial > Soil > Unclassified ... | reverse complement strand
TCCTTGGGGATCCCCTTGTCGGGCGCGGTGACGGCGGCCTTGAGGACGTCTTCGGAGTCGTGGATCTTCTTGACCTCGTCGCTGCCGGGGGCCGCGGCCTCCGATGCGAAAGAACCGGACGTGGCCAATACGGTGCTGAACACAGCGACTGCTATCAACGCGATGCGTTTGTTCATGGCGACCTCCTTAGGAATCCTGCTTGCCATCGTGCGGGTTCCCGCCGTGCGGCTGGCCGTGCTGGGCGGGCTTGCCGTGCGAAGTGCTCGGAGCCGGCGGCGGAGTGCGGTGCTGCGGGGCCGGCGCCGTATGGGCCGGGGCTCGCGGCGCCGCCTCGTGCCGCGGGGTCTGCTCGTGCCGTGGCACCTGCTCGTGTCGTCGCGGCTGATGATTGGACTCGGACCTCGGCGCCGGCGCAGACACCCGGTCCGTGTCCGGGCGGCCGCTCCCCTGCCCGTGCACGCGCGGCTGGGGCAGCGGCTGGCGCTCGGAGACCGGCTGGGCCGCGCGCACACCGTGCGCGGCCCGCTGTGGCTCGACCGCCAGCGCGGCGCGACGGACGTCGCCGCCGGGCGCAGCGCGCGGCACCGATTCGATCGACAGGGTGCGGATGTGGCGGCCGCTGGCCCGTTCGATCGTGCGCGGGTCGGGGCCTCGGTTCACGACGATGTTCTTCTCGATGGTGAGGTTGTTCACGATCCGGGTCTGGTTGATCACCGTCCTCACCTGCACCTCGGGCACGACGTAGCGGCGCACGCGCGTGTCGCAGAAGTGACCGGCCGAGACGAACACGAACGGCCCCGAGGACGAGGCATACGAGAACGAGGCGCCGACGGAGTAGCCCGGAACCACCGGCGCCCAGCCGACGTAGTCGGGCCCGGTCCGGAACACGACCCAGGCCGGCGCCCAGACATAGCCGGGCACCCACACCCAGCCGAGTGTGGGATCGTCATACCAGGTTCCGTAGTGGTAAGGGACGTCGCCCCAGCCATAGTCCGACACCCACGTCCAGCCGACGTCGGCGTAGACCCAGTGGCCGTCGTAGTACGGATTCCATCCGGCCCGATAGACGCCCGGTTGCCAGACGCGCCCGTATTGCGCCGAGACGAGCCAGGTCCCATGCGGACTGAGATTCGAGTAGAACAGGCTGAACGACACCGCCGCTTGCGCGGACGACGCCGTCACGCCGGTGACGAGAAGGATCACGATCGCAACGAGAGACGCTCGGATGGCTTTCATGATCGCACCTCCGCTGACATCACTTGGCTTCCAGGAGAGACCGCACCGGCCCGGAAGGAACGGCGGGAGAACTGCAAGATCGGTACCCCGCTGGAACTCGCGGCCAGGCAAGCAGTTCGCGGCAAGGGTCGATTCGGGCTGCTGTCCTGCCGGACGGACGATGCGAAGCGCATCGCCCGGCAGCTCCGTGGCGGCCTCTCAGGCCGGTCGGGCGTGCACCACGAATCGATCGGGGGCGGGTCCTACGTAGTTGAACGGATAGCAAGTGATGAGGGTCAGGGAATCGGCGCCTGCGGCGTCAAGAAGATCGACGCGCTGCGGCCCCACGACGTCGGTCGAATCGACGGCGTACTCGAACACGCCCTCCTCCGTCGTGATCTTCACCTGGTCGCCGGAGCGGACGTCCTTCAACGCATGGAAGAACGAGTCGCGATGACCCGCCAGCACGACGTTGCCCTCCTCGCCCGGCAGCGCGGTGGACGGGACGTGGCCGACCGCGCGACGCAGGGTCCGCGGGTCGATCCCCTCCGCGATGATCGCGGAGATCCCCAGACGCGGGATCTCGATCCGTCCCACGATATCGCGCGCCGCCGTGTCGCGGGACGCCGCGCCCCCGGCACGGGCGCCACCGGTGTGCCGCGGACCTGAATGCAGCTTGAGGAGCGATTCGAGGCGCTGCCCTGCCGCGCGCTGGTAGAGGTTGGAGTCGAGCCAGTTCCAGGCGGAGAATCCGAGACAGACGACGCCCACAATCAGAAATCCCCGCTCGATCCACTTCATCATGGGCACTCCCCCATTCAGGTCGTCACCCGCGCGGACCGCGACGAGCGGGCGTCGAGCGTGACCCCGCGGCGCCCGCACCGGCGCCGCGGGGTCCGGACTCGACCTGGTTTCAGGACCTCGCGGCTCCGCGACGCCGGAAGACCAGGAGAATCGTGAACGCGCCGAGGGCCAGAACGCCGATCAAGGCCATCAGCGGGTTGTTGCTCGCGGTCGCCGGCAGCGATCCCGAACGACCCGGGTTGCTCGCCTCCTTTGGAGACGAGGAGGACGGGCTGTCGGCCGGGACCGGTGCGGCGGCCGGCTGCGCCGCGGTGTCGGTGGCCGGCGGCGTCGAGCCCGCCGTGCTGCCCGTACTGTCGCCCTGACCCGAGGGCGGGGGCGACTGGTCGGCGGGCTGGGTCGTTCCCGGCTGATCGGTGGTGCCCGGGTTGGTCTGCGCGATGACGCTGCCCGCCACCGCGAGGACTGCGATACTGAAAACCGTGAGGAGAATGCGCTTCATGACTCGCCCTCCTTCTCTGGACGGATCGGCGTCACGCTTCTTCCTGCTCGGCACGTGATTCCCGATCCGGTTGGTTTGATGCGTTGGCGGATATCACCAACGGCAGACCGCCGCGAAAGAGCAATCGGAGTGCCAGAGAACCGAATCCGGAGGGCGCGCGAATGCAGGGAAATCAGGCACTCGAGCGCTGAATCGTGTGATCCGACGTGGTCAATCGCCTCGGACAGTGTCCCGAGGCGCGACAGGAGGCGCGGCGTCCCGAATCTCGAAGAATGTGAAGTAACCGCCAGGACAATGCCCCACTCGCAGGTGGTAGCCGGTACGGAACGCGGATGACCCCGTGATCTCCTTCTCGGCCTGATAGTAGAGCGGCAGGACGCCCGAGGCGTCGGGGGGATCGGTCGCGAGCCCGTATGTCCCCAGGATGATGTAGGTCGGGCGGCGCGCGAGAACGTACGCGGCATCGGAGCGCTCGTGCCCGGCCGGCGCCGCGCCTGGCCGGGCGACCGGCGCGCGCGCGATGGTGCGATCGTTGAGGCCCAGCAGATCGATGACCGGGAGATTCGAGTAGAAGGGAATGGCGCCGGCCGGCACCAGCGCGATGGACGCCCCCGGCGCCGCGTGATCCCGGAACCAGAGACCGATCGCCCGCCAGGTCTCCACCTCGCGCTGATCCTGTCGAACGTATTCCAGCGAAGCGCCCCAGAAGGCCGGCCACGCGCAGATCAGGGACCAGATGACGACGATCGCCGCCGCGCCCGACGCCGTACTCGACGTCGCGCCGCGGCGCTCGAGAAGCGCGTCGGCGCCCGCGACCAGGAGCAGAGCGAGGAGACCGACGATCGGCACGAAGAACCGGTACATCGGCATGAAATCGCCGCCGATGGCCACGATATAGGCGAGGTACGGCAGGACGATGGCAATGAGGAGCCGCGCCGCGGCGCTCCGGCGCGCGACCGTCAGGCCGAGCGCGATCGACGCGACGATCCAGGATCCGCACTCGAACAGGAAAGCCGCCAGGTACCGGACGCCCCGGCCGACCTGCGCCGCGCTCATCCCGACCTTGGCGTGAAAGGTGTTCGGCAGGAGATCGCCGTAGTACGCGGCGCGCCAGATGAACCAGGGCAGGAGCACGGCGCAGACGATCCCGGCGAACGCGAGGCGGCGGCGTGCGGTCAGCGGCGCGCCGGCGGCCACGGCGACGGCGACCAGGAGGCCCTCCGGCCGGGCGAGCGTCGCGGCGGCGAGCAGGATCGCCGCCGTCGCTGGCAGGCGTCCCCCTCCGGCGCGCGCCGTTTCATCCGGGCCGCCGACCGCGCCGGCGTCGCGCAGCGCGAAGACGACGGCCCAGGTGACCAGCGCCGTGAACAGCGGCGTCTCGAGCCCGGCCGTCGCCCAGACCGCCGCCGCCGGACTCAGCGCGAAGAGCAGCGCGCCGGCGAAGGCGAGCGGCGGCCGCGACGTGAGCCTCCGCGCCGCGCAGTAGACCCCGGCGAGCGCCGCGAGATGCGCCGCGACACCGGCCACGCGGCTGAACCCGACGGGCCCGTGTCCCAGCGCGATCGGAAGCGCCGACAACAGGACCCAGAGGAAGTTGGTGTACCCCTCGACCCGCTCTCCGGGATTGAAAACCAGCCCGTGTCCGGCCACGAGGTTGCGGGCATAGCGAAACGAGATGAATGCGTCGTCGCAGGTGTGATGCCGGAAGCGCAAGGCGAGCAGCACGCCGCACAGAAGGAGAGCGCCCCAGGCGAGCGCGCGCAGGGACCGTCGGGCCGTGATCGTGTCGTGGATCATCTCGAAGCGCCGCGTTCCTGGTCCGGCACGCGAGTCCCATCCCGGGGGCTCCCGACGGGGCCCATCATATATAAGGAAGCGTGCCCGCTCGCGTCCGCCTCACTCCGCGGGTGAGATGAGCCCGGACCGGACGGCGAATCGGACCAGGCCCGCGACGTCATGGATGTCGAGGCGCTCCATCAGCCGCAGACGGTGCGTCTCGATCGTCTTGACGCTGACGTGCAGGAGCCCCGCCATCTCGCGTGTCGTGCGACCCTCGGCGATCAGGTGCAGGATCTCCCGCTGTCGCGCCGTCAGACCCTTGAGCGGGTCCTGCTCCGCCTCGCCGCTCTTGTCCAGGTACCCCTGCACGACGGTCTGCGAGATCTTCGGCGTCAGGTAGGTCTCCCCGCGCATCACCGCCTCGAGAGCCAGCGGCAGCTCCGCGACCGCGGCGCCCTTGAGAAGATAGCCGGCCACGCCGGCGCGCAACGCCTGGGTGACGTGCGTCCGATCGCCGTGCATCGACAGGATGATGACCCGGGTCCGCGGCGACTCCTTCGCCGTGCGGCGTGCGACCTCCAGGCCGCTCAGGCCGGGCATGCCAATGTCGATGAGGGCCACGTCGGGGCGGTGGCGCGCGATGAGCTCCAGCGCCTCGCGCCCGTCGTCCGATTCGGCCACCACCTGGACGTCGGGGATCGAGACCAGGAGCGAACGGATGCCCGCCCGCACCAGCGTGTGATCGTCGGCCAGGACGATTCTCATGCCTCGACCTCGAACGGCAGGCTGGCCCGCACCGTCACGCCCTCCTCCGGCATCGATTCGATCGTCATCTCGCCTCCAAGACCGCCGACACGCTCCTGCATCCCCAGCAGGCCGATCGCCTTGGCGCTGGATCCCTCCATGATCGCCCGGACGTCGAAGCCGTGGCCGTCATCCGTCACCTCGACGACCAGCCTGCCGTCCTGGCGGGCCAGAAAAACCGTGATCGTCCGGGCCTCCGCGTGACGGATGGCGTTGGTGACCGCCTCCTGCGCGACGCGAAAGGCGGTGATGGCGACTTCCACGGGAAGCGCGTCGAGGCCCGGGCCGGCGTCGACCTCGATGTTCAGACCCGTGCGCTCCGCCTGGGCTTCGAGATACCCGGTCAGCGCGGGCACCAGCCCGAGCTCGTCGAGGAGCGGCGGCCGCAGGTCGAGCGACAGATCCTGGACGCGCCGCACCAGGCCATCGACGATGTCGATGGCGTCGGCGATCTTCTTCTCCCTCGTCGACGCGTCCAGCTCGCGCCCGAGAAGGTGAAGGTTGATGATCACGGCGGTGAGGGACGGACCGACCTCGTCGTGCAGCTCGCGCGCGATGCTCTTGCGCTCGTCTTCCTTGGCCGCCTCGAGCCGGCGCGTCAGCATGCGCAGGCGTTCGTACGCCCGCGCCAGGGCCAGCCGGGCGTCCTCGCGCTGGGCGTGGAGCACTTCCCGCTCGGCGTGCCGGCGCGTCACGGTCCGCAGACGCAGCCGATGCGCGACCACCACGGCCCCCAGCAGCAGGGCCGCGGACCCGGCGCGGAACCAGCCGGTCATCCAGTAGGGCGGCCGCACGGCGATCCGCAACGGGGCCCGCACGGCGCTCCAGACACCCTGGCTGTTGCGCGCCCGGGCGGCGAACGAATGGTCTCCGGGGCTCAGGTCGGTGATGGTGATGGCCCGCCGGCTGCCGAGATCGATCCATTCCCCTCCCAGGCGGTACTCGTACCGGTGCCGGGCGTCGGCGCCGAACTCCAGGAGCGCCAGCTCGATCGAGACCCATTCGCCGTACGGGATCGACATGACGTCGAGCTCCCACGGCGGTCGCGCGCCGTGGTACGGGCCCGATCGCGTGCTGAGCGAGGTGACGACCAGAGGCGACGGGGCGGGTGCCGGGAACAGGGTTCCGGCCGGACGGATGGCAGGGCCATTGACCGACCCGAAGACCAGCAGATCGGCAGTGCGCGTCGCGGCGCCGGGCTCGAACTCACCGGCCGGCAGGCCGTCGGGCACCGACATTCCGGCGAACGCCTCGCGCCCGGGGTCGTAGCGCGACAGACCGTGCCGGGTGCTGATCCAGAGACTGCCATCGTCGTCCTCCACCAGTCCCATGACGTCGTTGTCGATCAGCCCCTCGCGCTCAGTCACGCGTACGAACCGGGGACTGCCGTCGGCCTCGCGCTCGAGGCGGTTCAGGCCGCCGCCGGCCGTTCCAATCCAGAGCCGGCCGAGGTGGTCTTCGAGCAGGCTGGTGATGCAATCGTGGCTCGGGGAGCGGCTGGAGAGCGGATCGGCCGGGTAGCGGATGGCCACGAGGGTCGCCGGGTCGACCGCGTTCAATCCCCCCGAACGCGTCCCGATCCAGAGCGTTCCCCGCCGGTCCTCGAGAATCGCGGTCACGTAGCTGTCGGTCAGGCTCGCCGGGTTCGACGGGTCGTGCGTGAGCCGCGACACCACGCGGCCCTCTGCGTCGACGAGCTGAAGCCCTCCCTCCCCGGTGCCGACCCACAGGCGCCCCGATCGATCCGGCAGCAGGGCCGTGACGTAGCCCGGCCCCAGGCCGCCGGCGTCCCCCGGATCGTGCTGGAACCGGCGCTCCTCGCCGCTGTCGGGATCGATCCGGTGCAGTCCGTCGCTGCCCGCCACCCAGATCCGCCCCGCCGCGTCCTCGGCGATGCGGTCGACGATGCGCGTGCCCGCGGCCGAGGGCTTCAGATAGACGCGCGGGGCGCCGTCGCCCGGCGCGCGGCGCAGGAGATGACCCCCGCGTGTTCCGACCCACAGTCCGCCCGCGTGGTCGGCGTACAGAGCGGTCACGGCGCGGTCCTCGAATTCGTCGGGGAGGAGAGGCGCGATGACCCGGTCCGCCAGGGTCATGGCGCTGGCGGAGACGCGCTGCAGTCCACCGCCCCAGGTGCCGATCCAGAGTCCGCCGACCCGGTCGAGGAGCAGCGTCGAAATCCGATCATCGGCCAGCGAGTCGCGACGTCCCGGATCGCGCCGCCAGACGCGCGACGCGCCCGGCGCCTCCCCGAACAGGTGCAGGCCGTCCCCGAAGGTCCCGACCCAGACGCGATCGCCGGCCGCCGCGAGCGCCGTCGGCTCGCGCCCCTCCGACTGCCAGACCCGCCGGACCGAGCCGGCCGCCGAGTCGAGGACGTCGACGCCCGCCGCCGTCGCGAGCCAGATGCGGCCCGGCGGATTCTCCAACATGCCAAAGACGTTGTCGTTGCTCAGCGATCCGGGATCGCCTTCGCGGCTGCGGAAGACTTTGAACCCGTCGGCCCCGGGCTCCTTGCAGTCGACCCCACCCCCAAGGGTGGCGACCCAGAGGCGATCCTTCCCGTCGATGTGCAGCGCGGTGATGTACGGGTGGCTGATTCCGTCCAGCGCCCCCGGCCCGTCCGGCACGTGCGTGAACCGATCTCCGCCGGGAGCGAGCCGGTTGAGTCCGTGCTGCGTCCCGATCCAGAGTACGCCGTCGCGGTCCTGCACGATGTCGTAGACGCTGTCGTGACTGAGACTCGACGGATCCTTCGAGTCGTGCCGGTGATGCCGGAAGGTCCAGGTCGCCCGATCGAGGATCTCCAGCCCGCCGGTGTTCGTCCCGACCAGGATGCGATCGTCGCGATCCTCGTAGATCACCCGGATCGCGTCGTCCGCCAGAGAGGTGGGGTCCGCCGCGTCGTGCTGGAACGGCGTGAAGGCGTGGCCGTCGTAGAGGTAGAGGCCGTCGCGCGAGCCGATCCAGATGAACCCGTCGCGGTCCTGGTACAGGGCGGTGATCACGCCTGGAGGCGGCCCGTATTCGGAGCCGACACGCGCGAACGGCAGCCCGGTCGTCGACGCGGCCGGCGCCGCCGGCCCGGGGGGAGCGGCCGGTTTCGGGGTCGCGGCCGGCCCTCGGGCCGCGATCGCGTGGGTCCCGCCCGCAACCGCGAGGGCTCCGGCCGCCGCGAGGACGAGAGCCCCCCGGTTCCGCATGCGCGCGAGAGTCCCTGTCGCCGACCTGGGCCGCACCCCGTCCCCCGATCTGTCGTTCGTGCCGGGCCGACGATCGGCTAGGTTAGCAGAACCCCCGCCGCCACAGTCGCCCGGTCTTCCGGCGCGGAACGAAGGGGGTTTTCAGTCTCCTGTCAGGGACTCCCCGATTGCCGGGGCGGCGCCGCCGGACGATAGTCCCGACGATGCCGCCCGCCGAACCCGGTTCGCCCGCGCGTCTCGTCCTGGTCGATCAGAATGACCTCCTGATCGAGATGATCTCGGCCTGTCTCGAGCGCGCCCCGGCCATCGCGATCGCCGGGTCGGCCAAGACCGGCGGCGAGGCGATCGCGCTCGTGGAGCAGCTCCGGCCGGAGGTCGTGCTCCTCAACCTGACGCTTCCCGACATGAGCGGGCTGACGGCGCTGCGACGGATGAAGACGCTGCCCGACCCGCCGATCGTCATCGTGATGACCTTCCACTGCAGCAACGCGGCCCGGGCGGCCATCCGGGAACTCGGCGCCGACGACTGCATCATCAAGTCGGAGGTGACGCGGACGCTCTCGCCGATGGTCGAGCGCCTGCTCGGCCGCCGGAAGCTCGACGGCCCGGCCCCCGTCTGACGGGCGGGGCCGCGACTACGCGTCGATCCGGACGTGTCCCGGCTGCGACGCGACGCGGGAGAGCCACCCGCGGATGGCGGGGTAGCGGCCGAGATCGAACCCCCCTTCGTGCGCCACGTGCGTGTAGGCGTACAGGGAGATGTCGGCCAGCGAATAGCGCTCGCCGACCAGGAACGAGCGGTCCTTCAGGTGGGCCTCCATGGCGTCGAGGGCGCGGTAGCCGCCCGCGTGCCGCGCCGCGAGGGCCGCCGGGTCGACCTCGCCCTCCTTGTAGTGCAGCCAGAATCGCGCCACGGCGACGTGCGGCTCGTGATCGTACTGCTCGAAGAACTGCCACTGCAGCACCTGCGCGCGCTCGAACCTCTCGCTCGGCGCGTAACGCGTCCCGTCGCCGAGGTACCAGAGGATGGCGTTCGACTCGCCGAGCGGCCGCCCGTCGTCGAGCACGAGGGTCGGCACGCGCAGCGCCGGATTGAGGCCGCCCAGGATCGTCGGGCGGTTCGACCGGTTGGTGACCGACAGCTCGCGCCGCTCGTATTTCGTGCCCAGGTGGGCGAGCAGCAGCCGCACCTTGTAGCAGTTCCCGGAGATCGCACTGTCGTACAGAAGCATCGCTCGACTCCTCCTTACCCGGACAGAACTCTTCAGCGAATCCCCACCTGGCCCTTGACCGACTCGACGAGCTTGCCCGCGTCGTAGCCGACGCCGTCCTTGAACACCACCTCGACGTTCTCGATGTCGGCGATGGACTTCGACGGGTCGCCCTTCACCAGCACCAGGTCGGCGCGGTGATCCTTCTGGATCGCGCCGATCTCCGACTCGCGCCCCAGGAAGCGGGCGCCGTTCCCGGTGGCGACCTGAATCGCCTCGACCGGCGTGAAGCCGGCCTCCACCAGGAGCTCCACCTCGCGCTGGTCGCCATACCCCGGCAGGACGCCGCCGTTCCCGGTCGGGTCGGGCCCGGCGAGCAGCAACCCGCCCGCCTGCGCGAAGGCGCGCTCGAAGTCCATCTCCTTCCGAAAGGCCGCGTCGGGGAGCGCCACGGCGCTGCCGACGCTGCTCGCGGCCGCCCTGAGGGTGAGGTAGCTGTCACGCGCCGAGGCCGACATCGCGTCGAGGACGCGCTTCTGGATCGGCGGGCGCCCCATCACCGACGCCTCGAAGACCGGAAGCGTCGACGTGACCGCGACGTGATGCGTCACCAGCGAGGCGATGAGATCTTTCACGCGCGCGTCCGTCACCGCCAGACCCTGCCAGGAGTCGCCGCGCCCCTTCCCCGACGGACAGACGTCCGGCTTCTTGTCGGCCACGAACTCCGTGTCGGTGAACACCGGCCCGTGCTCCAGATCGTCGATGCCGAGGGCGATCGCCTCCGGCCAGGTGACCGAGCAGAGGTGACCGGTCAGCTTCAATCCGCGCGCGTGCGCCGCGGCGATCGCGGCGCCGAGCTGGTCCCGCGTGATGTTCATGTACGCCTTGAACGAGGTCATCCCCGAGTCGGCCCAGAAATCGACCGTCCGGCGCGCCTCCTCGGGGCTTCCCAGCTCGTGCATCTGCGCGAAGATCGTCCCCGGCCCCTCCAGGTACGGAGCGGTCGCGTCGACGCGTGGCCCCGGCATCTCGCCCGCGTCGATCCGCCGCTTGATCTTGAGATCGGTGCCCGGCTCGACGCATCCCGTCGTGCGCATCGTGGTCACGCCGGCGGCGAGGTAGAGCCGGGGCGCGGTGTAGGGGATCTCGTCGACGAACAGGCCCGGCTGGCCGATGCCGCCGTCCGCCTCGCGCTGGGTCGTGATCGACGCGGAGTAATAGAGATGATTGTGCATCCCGACGAGTCCGGGGAAGACGGTGTGCCCCGGATAGGGGAGATGCTTCGCCCCGGCCGGCGCCTGCACCGACCCCGCCGGGCCGACCGACGCGATTCGCCCGTCGACCACGACGACCGATTGATCGTCGCGCGCCGCGGCGCCGGTGCCGTCGATGACGCGCACGTGCTCGAGAACGAACGCGGTCTCCCGGATCGCCACGAACGGCGCGAGCCCGGGACCGGGCGCGGCGGCGATCGCCGCCGGGGGCGCCTGCGCCGCGCGACCAGGCGAGGTCGCCGGTCCGGCCGGCGCCGCGGCCAGCGCACCGATGGCGCCCAGCATGAGGAACGGGAACGATCGACGCATCATGCCCTCCGCGGACGACGGCTGGACGAGAGGGGGCGGATCTTACCACCCCGCCGCGCCGGGGTGACCGTGACGGGCCGATCGAGAAACCGGGATCGAATCGGCCGGACCCGCCTTACCATGCCGGCGGGCCGGACGCCCCGCGATCGTTTTCCCGGCCCTGGGAGGTGCTCGATGCCGTTCGGAAGCCTTTGGCTCCAGGTCATCGTCTCGGCCGTCGTGGTCTTCGTCGGCAGCTCGGTCATGCACATGGCGCTCAAGTACCACGCGGCGGACATCAAGCCGCTCCCGAACGACGACGCCGTGCGCGACGCGCTCGCCAGACAGAACGCCGCTCCGGGTCTCTACATGACGCCACACTGCGACCACGCCAGGATGAAGGAGCCGGCGATGATCGAGCGGTTCGAGAAGGGGCCGGTCGCCATGATCACCGTCTATCCGAAGGGGACGCCGAACATGGGGAAGCACCTCGGCCTCTGGTTCGGTCTGGCGTTCCTGGTGAGCTTCACCGCGGCCTACGTCGCACGCCACACCCTGATGCCCGGCGCCGACGGCATGCTGGTGATGCGGGTCACCGGCACGGTGGCGTTCGCGGCCTACGGCATCTCGCACATCAGCGATTCGATCTGGAAGGGCCAGCCGTGGAGCAACACGCTGCGCGCGCTGCTCGACGCCGCCGTCTACGCGCTCCTGACGGCGATCGTGTTCCGGGTCATGTGGCCCGCCGCCTAGCGAAGCGCTGCGGCGGAAGGGACGACGGCGCCTACTTCCTGTCCTGCTTCGCCTTCCAGGCGTCCTCCGTGAGGGCCGTGATCGGCTCGAGCTTCTTCCCCTGGAGCTGAGCGTTGAGCGACGGCAGCTCCTTCCCGGCGGAGGCCTGGAACTTCGCGTAGGCGGCCTCGAGATCCTTCCCGAGCACGCCCATGCGGTTCGCCTGCGAGTCGGTCGGCCGCCCGTCGGCCAGGTTGACGGCGCCGAAGAGCATACCCAGCTCCTCGCGCAGCTTGTCCTCGCCGCTGACGACCTCGCCCTCCTTGGTCGAGACCAGAGCGCGGCGCTGCTCCTCCATCGCCTTCTCCAGACCCTCGACGCGCTTCCGCAGCGGGTCCCCGGCCGGCAGCGCCTCGGCGCGGGCGTGAGCCTGGTCGCGCGCGTCGGTGATCGACTCCACCACCATCGTCATCCGCGACAGCATGCCGTAGAGCTTGAGCGACATGTCGTGCTGTGCTGTGCGGTCCTCGGGGCTCGTGTGGCTGCGCGGGTCGTCGATCAGCGTCACCCTGGAGTCGTAGGTGTCCTTGTTCTTGATCATCTTCACGGTGTAGGTGCCGGCCGACACCCGCGGGCCGACGTTGGCGAACGGCGCCAGCTGCGTGGCGGGCGGGAAACGCGGAGGCGCCAGGCGCATCGGCCAGGCGACGCGGTTGATGCCGCGTCTCTTGCCCCCCGGCAGTGTCGAGATCAACGTGCCATCCTTGTCGTAGACCTCGAGCTTCAGCTCGCCGACGACGTGCCGCTTCTTGAGGTAGTAGGTGATGAAGGCGGCCTCCTGCGGCGAGTCCCCCACGAACTGATCGTCCCCGTTGTCCTCGAAGTCCACGGCGAAGATCGGCATCACCCAGGGACGGCCGTCGAGGAAGGCGACGTCCGATTCGATCGCCTTCTGCGTCAGGCCCCGAAGCGGGGTGATGTCGTCGATGATGTAGAGGCCGCGGCCGTGGGTGGCGATGATCAGGTCGTGGTCGCGTGGGTGGATCGCGACGTCGCGCACCGCGACCGATTCCGGCAGCCCACCGGTCATCTTGCCCCACTGTCCGCCGCCGTCGATGCTCGCCCAGAGCCCCATCTCGGTGCCCACGAACAGCAGGCCGGGGTTCACCAGATCCTCGCGCACCACGTGCGCGTACCCCTTCATGTCGGAGCCGGCGATGCTGCGCCAGGTCTTTCCGTAGTCGGTCGTCCGGTAGACGTAGGTCTTCATGTCCCCGGTCATGTGGCCGTCGAAGGTGGCGTAGGCGGTGCCTTCGTCGAAATGCGACGTCTCGATCGACGAAACCCAGGTGTGCGCCGGCAGCCCGGGGACGTTGCCGGCCACGTTGCTCCAGGTCTTGCCGCCGTCGCGGGTGATCTGGAGATTGCCGTCGTCGGTGCCGGCCCAGATCAGGTCGCGGCTCTTCGCCGAGGGCGCGATCGCGAAAATGGCGCAGTGGTTCTCGGCCGTCGAATCGTCGGGCGTCAGTCCGCCCGACTCGTCCTGCTTCTGCTTCGCCGGATCGTTGGTCGTCAGGTCGGGCGACAGCCTGTCCCACGACAGGCCGCGATCGCGCGAGCGGAAGACGTACTGCGCACCGAAGTAGAGGGCGCCCGGCTCGGAGGCGCTCATGACAATCGGCGTCTCCCAGTTGAACCGGAGCTTCGGCTCGCCGGCCTTGGCGCTCGGCTTGATGTCGTTCATCTGCCCCGTCGACTTGCGCAGCCGGAACACCCAGCCCCCCTGGCACTCCGCGTACCAGAGGTCGTTGTCCTTCGGATCGGGAACCGCCCAGAAGCCGTCGCAGAACAGGCCCGCGTGCCACTCGCGCCCGGGGATGCCGCCCGACCCGCGCGACGGCCCGTACCACGAGGCATTGTCCTGGAGCCCGCCGTAGACGTTGTACGGCCACTCCATGTCGTAGGCGACGTGGTAGTACTGGCCGACCGGCAGATCGCCGCTCATCCGCCAGTGAAAGCCGCGGTCCATGGAGAAGTAGACCCCGCCGTCGGTGCCGAGGATCACCTGGTCGGTCTGTCGCGGATCGATCCAGAACGCATGGGTGTCGCCGTGATAGGTCCCGCCCAGGCGGCTGAACGTGGCGCCGCCGTCCTCGCTGATGGTCGCGGCGAAGCCCATCTTGTAGAGACGGTCGGGATTCCCCGGGTCGACGTACAGCCGGGAGAAATAGAACGGCCGGCTGGTGACGGCGCGCGCCGTGGAGCGCTTCTTCCAGGTGATGCCGGTGTCTTCGGAGCGGTACAGGGCGCTCTGGTCCTTCGCCTCGACGGTGGCGTAGACCACGCTGCCGCGCGACGGCGCCACCGCCAGCGCGATGCGGCCCAGATCGGCCTTCGGCAGACCCTCCTGCGACTTCTTCCAGGTGGCGCCACCGTCGCTCGACTTGTACAGACCGCTCCCCCTGCCACCCGACGAAAAGGTCCAGGGCAGGCGGCGGTACTGCCACATGCCGGCGTACAGGATGTGGCCGTCCTGCGGGTCGATCGCGAGGTCGCCGCACCCGGTGTCGTTGTCGACGAACAGCACCTTCTCCCAGGTCTTGCCGGCGTCGCGCGTCCGGTAGACGCCGCGGTCGGGATGCGAGTCGAAGGCATGTCCGGTGGCGCAGACAAAGACGGTATTGGAGTCCTTCGGGTCGATGACGATGGCGGCGATCCGCTCCGTCCCCTCCAGCCCCATGCGCTCCCAGTTCTCGCCGCCGTCGGTCGTCTTGTAGACGCCGTCGCCGACCGAGACGCTGTTCCGGAGCCAGGTCTCGCCGGTCCCCACCCAGACGGTCTTCGGATCCTTGCGATCGATGACCAGGGCGCCGATCGACTGCGTCTGCTTGTCGAACACGGGCTTGAAGGCCAGCCCGCCGTCGACCGACTTCCAGACCCCGCCGCTCGCCGCGCCGACGTAGAGCGTGAGCCGGTCTCCCGGGACGGCGTCGAGGGTGGCGATCCGGCCGCTCATCACCGCCGGGCCGATCGAGCGCGCCTCCAGACCGCCAAAGGTGTCCGAGTCGATGGTGACGTCCTGGGCCCGCGGGTCCCGGACGCCGAGCGGGGCAAGGAGCAGCCCGGTGAGGGCCGCGGCGAGCATCCCCGCGCGGCCCCGGCCGAATCCAGCCTGCATGGTCCTAGTTGTTCGAGCCGGGCTTGTCCGGCGCGGCCTTCGCGGCATCGGCCTTGGGGGTCCCGGCCTTGGGCGCCTCTGCGGCGGCGGCCGCCGGCATCTTGTAGCGCGCGTCCTCGAGCTTCGGGTTCAGCTCGATCTTGTCGATGATGATGTTCTGCTTCTCGGGATGACCCTTGGCCCCGCTCTCGATCGAGTACGGGAACAGGAGCCCGCCGACCTCTTTATAGTCGCCGATGGTGCTCACGAACTCGATCTCGCTGCCGCGGATCATCCGCTTCCCTTCATTCTTGATCTCGAGCATCGTGTCGGCGTCGAGGTAGATGTAGCGCACGGTGCCGTTCTTCATGTTGACCTTGAGCTTGTAGGCGTCGCTGCCCTCGACCTTCTCCTTGTCGATCAGCTCGACCGTGTATCCCTTGGACTTGTAGTCCACCAGCGGCCCGTCGATGTCGGCGTTCTCGTCGGCTTCCTGGAGGTCCTCGGCGTTCATCGGCTCGGGGTCTTTCTTGCCGCCGAACGGCATCACGGCCCAGCCGGCCTTGCCGTCGTAGGCCTGGATGCCGGTCATCCCCTGGAAGGTGAACTCCATCCGCAGCGCCTTGGGCCGCTTCATCTCGATCACCATCGGGGCCTCCATCCCCTGCCCCATGGTCATCTTGCCGGTCATCCGGATCGACTGGACCGCCTTCATCTTCTGCATCCCGCCGCGCGCCTCGACGTTCTTGGCGATCAGCTCGTCGACGGTGGGCGTGCCGGACGCGGGCTTGGCGGGCGCCGCGGGCTGGGCCATGACCAAGGTCATCGGCAGGGCGAGAACGATCAATGCGATGAGGGACTTGCGCAACATGAGCGACTCCTTCCGGGGCCGGCGGCCCCACGGTTCGAGATCTCCGAACTCCGGACTCTACGCAGGGACCAAGGGATAGTTCCAGGATCCCGCCACTCACCGATCGGGGAGCGGCCGCCCCCGGGAGGGGGCCTTCCGCGTTCGGTCCGTCCATGAAACTGGATTCGAGGCCGGGATCCTAGCACGCCGCCCGGCAGGGCCGCCACGGCCGGAGGGCGCCGTCCTCCCGGTTTCCGGCCGGCCGCGGCGCGATTGATGAGAAAATATCGCCCATCCGTGTCGAAACCGGGGAGGGTGGCGCGTCGTAGGAACGAACGGCGGCCATTCCGGCCCCGATCGTTGAGGAGGATCCCACGTGAGATACCTGCTGCTCATTCACGATACCGAATCGCTCTTCGCCAACATGCCGCCCCAGGAGATTCAGAAGATGATGCAGGCTTACGGCTCCTTCCGCGAGGAGCTGCAGGCCGCGGGGGCGTTCCGGGACGCCGCCCGGCTCCGACCGGTGGCGAGCGCCACCACGGTCCGGGTCCGCGACGGCAAGAAGCTGACCACCGACGGGCCGTTCGCCGAGACCAAAGAGCAGCTCGGCGGATTCTTCCTCATCGACGTCAAGAACCTGGACGAGGCGATCGCCTGGGCGGCGAAGGTCCCGTCGGCCCGTCTCGGGAGCATCGAGGTTCGGCCGATCTGGGAGATGGGAGAATAGGCGCACGACGGGACCGCGGGACCTTCTGACAATCGAGGATTCGAAAACCCCGGCTCAGATCCATTCATGGAGGACACGATGCGACATGCCACGCTCGCTCTATCCGGTCTCGCGGCCGTCCTGGCCGCCGGAATCGTTTTCGGCCCGGCGCTGTGCGCCGCCGACGCCCCGGAGTCGAAAGCGGGGACCCCGGCGAAATCCGCCGCGCCCAGCAGGCTCGATCTGATCAAGAAGCTGCAGGGCGACTGGGTCGAGGTGGGCCAGGATGGCAAGCCCACCGACAAGGTGGTCTCGACCTATCGCGTGACGGCGGGCGGCAGCGCCGTCGAAGAGACCCTCATGGCGGGCACCGATCACGAGATGGTCACCGTCTACAACATGGACGGCGACGTCCTGATGCTCACGCACTACTGCGTCGCCGGCAACCAGCCCCGCATGAAGGCCGACGCGCAGAGGGACCCGCACAAGCTGGTGTTCCACTGCGCCGGCGCCACCAACATGAAGTCGGAGAACGACCAGCACATGCACCAGGCGACCATCGTCTGGAAGGACGACAATCACATCCACTCGGAGTGGGAGATGGTCAAGGACGGGAAGAACGTCATGACCGCCTCGTTCGAGCTGGCGCGCAAGTAGCGCCGGCCGCCCCGCCCGCGGCGATGGCCGCGGGCGGGCGGGCTTTCCGGGTGACCATCCCGCGACAGGCCGTCGAGCAGGTCTTTCGCGAGGAATCAGGACGCATCCTCGCGGGACTGATCCGTCTGTTCGGGGATTTCGATCTCGCCGAGGACGCCCTCCAGGACGCGCTGGCGACGGCGCTCGACCGCTGGCCCGCGGAGGGCGCGCCGGAGAACCCGGCCGCCTGGATCACGACCGCCGCGCGGCATCGCGCGATCGATCGGATCCGGCGCCGTCAGGTCCGCGGCGGGACGACCGGCGATCCGGATCCCGCCGCCGGCGCTTGCGAACCCGCCGGGCACGAGCCGTTCGCCATGTCCGAATCGCGCCCCGACCCGATCCTCGAGGACGACCGCCTGCGCCTGATCTTCACCTGCTGCCACCCGGCGCTGAACCAGGAGGCGCGGGTGGCGCTGACGCTGCGCACATTGGGCGGGTTGACGACACCGGAGATCGCCCGCGCCTTCCTCCTGCCGTCCGCCACGCTCGGACAGCGGCTGGTGCGCGCCAAGGCGAAGATCCGTGAGGCGCGCATCCCGTACGAGGTCCCGACCGAGGCGGCGCTGCCCGAGCGCCTGCCTGCGGTGCTGGCGGTCCTCTACCTCATCTTCAACGAAGGGTATGCCGCGACGCTCGGAGACGACCTGATCCGGCGCGAGCTGTGCGCCGAAGCGATCCGGCTGGCCCGCATCCTGGCGACCTTCATGCCGCGCGAGCCGGAGGTGCTGGGTCTCCTGGCGTTGATGCTGCTGCACGACGCGCGTCGCGACGCCCGTCTCGATCCGGACGGCGGGATCGTCCTCCTCGAGGACCAGGAGCGCGGACGGTGGGATCGGAAGGCGATCGCCGACGGCGCGCTCCTGCTCGATCGGGCGCTGCGGATGCGCCGCCCGGGCTCGTACCAGATCCAGGCCGCGATCGCGGCGCTCCACGCCGATGCGGCAAGACCGGACGAGACCGACTGGCCGCAGATCGTGTCCCTGTACGACGGCCTGCTGCGTCTCGAGCCCTCTCCGGTCGTGGCTCTCAACCGCGCCGTGGCGGTCGCGATGGCCCTGGGGCCGGAGCAGGGGCTCGCCCTGATCGACGAGCTCGGCTCGGCGGCGGAGATGGGGAACTACCTCTACTACCACGCGGCTCGCGCCGACCTGCTCCGGCGGCTGGGGCGGCGCGACGCGGCGCGCGACGCTTACCGGCGCGCAATCGAGCTCGCCGGCAGCGCGCCGGAGCGTCGCTTCCTGTGCGCCCGTCTCGACGGGCTGAAGTGAGTCGCGCGCCCGGGGCGCGGCCGTTCAGAGAGGGTGGCCGCCCGGCTCCGCCTCGACGGAGACCATCCACTGCCGCTCGCGGTTCTCGCGGCAGGCCAGGACGTCCTCGCTCGTCGCCACGCTGACCGAGAAGGCCTGATGCGGCTCGATCATCGTCTCGGCGACCGGATCGACCTGCGTGCCCGACGCGGCGTGCTCCAGGAACCGGTGCCAGCGCGCCACCACCCGGTGCCCGCGCGGCGAAGCTGCGGCGACGTGGTAGGTCCAGGCGAGCATCGGCGGCTCGAAGGTGAACAGCAGCCCCTGTCCCGGCTCGATGCGCAGGGAGGTCGGGCGCAGGTCCATCCGCTCCGCGAGATCGGGCGAGCCCTTCTCCACGTCTTCCTGAAGACCGGTCACGAACGTCTCGAACCGATCGTGCCAGATCAGGTAGGCGACCTGATCGACCAGCACGGCGCCGATCGCGAGCGCGCCCACGATGATGAGCCCCCGGAGCCAGAGCCACGGGCGGAACACGAAAGCCACGAACGCGAGAAACGCCGTCGCCGTCGCGCCCAGGCCCAGCACGCTCATTCCATCGCCGCCGGTGGCGCCGATCCAGAAGTGAATTCCCAGCGCGGCCAACGCGATGAACAAAACGATGCAGAACACGATCTTGATCATGTCACCCTCCATGACGATGCATGGCGCGTCGGCGCGGAGAACGGCCGATCGGACGCCCCTGACTCCGGCAGGAATGATTGAGACTCGCGGGTTCCGGGATTTCACGGCGGCCGCTTCTTCGCAAGCGGGATGCCAGACACCGGATCGCTTCGAACACCGCTGTAAGTGCCGGGCGTTCAGTCGGGTCACGAGCGCGATTCGGTCGTGTCCGGACGACGCGGGTCGGAGGACTGTCCTGTTCGGTGGAGGATCCTGCGGCCCGGCCCTATCCTCATGTATAAGGTGCCGGACGGTCCGCGTCCTGACCGGGCTTGACGCGGAGCCTCGAAGGGAGAACCGATGCGAACGAAGAAGCGCTCAATCCTTCGACGGATGTGCCCCGCGGTGATGGGCGGGCTCGTGCTTCTCGGCACGGCCGCCTGCGGGCTCCACCTCGAATCGGAGCCGGGCGTCTTCGACGTGCGCCACGAGAAGCTCGAACTGTCGATGGGCTCTCTGGAGTTCACCTATGTGACGCCGGCGACGCCGAAGTCTCCCGTCTACCTAGTGATCTTCGCGTCCGGCGACGCCGGCTGGATCGGCGCGAGCGGACTGGTCTTCGAGCACCTGGCGCGCAGCGGTTACTACGTCGCCGGCTACAACTCGCACGAGGGCGTGAGGCGGGTGAAGGATGCCGGGAAGAATCTGCCGATCACCGACGCCGCGCTCGACATCGCCTCGATCGTCTCCCAGGCCAGGGAGGAATTGAACCTGCCCGAGGAGACGCCCACGATCCTGACCGGTTTCTCGCGGGGCGCGAGCATGGTCATCATGGGAGCGGCGGTCCGGAAGATCCAGCCCCTGCTGGCGGGCGCGGTCGCGATGTCCCTGACGAAGGAGGCCGATTATGTCCGCACGCCGAAGGGAGCGACGCTGCCGCGGGGGATCCAGCTGGACGAGAAGGGCCGATTGCTCACCTATCCGTTGCTCGAGCTCCTCGGCTCCCTGCCGATCGCGGTGATCCAGGCCGACGGGGACAAGTACGTCCCCGCCTCGGAAGCCCGCACGCTGTTCGGTCCCGACACTCCCACCCGCCGCCTGTACACGGTCGAAAATTCCGCCCACAGCTTCGGGGGAGCGCACGACGTCCTGCTTCACGACCTGGACGACGCGCTCGCCTGGCTGAAGACGGCTAAGCCTGGTCCTTGAGGATGGCGTCGCGTCCGGCGGAGCGCTGCGAGGGCGGCGCGGGCCGTCTTCCGCCGGGCGGCCGCAGACCTTCCATCGCGCGCTCGATGGCCCCGTGGTACAGGCGCTCGAACTGCGCCGCGTCGCCCCCGAACCGGTTCATGCGGTGCAGGGTCACGAGGCCGTGGGCCGTCGACCAGAGGTAGACCGCGGTCTCGATCGGATCTCCCGGTCGGAAGATCCCCATCTGCATGCAGGCGGCGACCTGCTCGATCGCCATCTTGAAGGTGGCGCGGTTGTGGCGCTCGAGCTCCTCCGACATGCGCGTGCTGGCGCTCGGAACCAGGAACGCGAGATCGAAGTACTTCGGCTGCTCGACCGCGAACCGGAGGTAGGCGTCGATCAGACCCCGCAGCCGCCGCTCGGGGTCTTTCGCCTTGAGGGCCGGCTCGAGGTATTCGGAGAGGACCGCGAGCCCCGCGCTGATCAGCGCGTCGAGGATCTCGTCCTTGTCGCGGAAGTGGCGGTAGATGGCGGTCGCCGTGACGCCGACGCGCTCGGCCAGCTTGCGCATCGAGATCCCCTCGACGCCCTCGCCGGCGAACAGCTCCTGCGCCGCGACGGTGATCCGTCCCCGCAGATCACTCATGCTGCCGGCACTCTAGCATCCACACGGCGTGAAATCTCCCCTCGCAATCGAGCCGGAAGGGAACACTGTTAACACAGAAGCGACGCGCCGGCGATCTTTTTCGCGTCCCGTGTTGGGTTAACGCTGTAAGCCCCTGTAGCATCGAGGCCATGGAACAGCTCGTCGAGGCGCGTGAGACGTCCCCCGTGTCCCCCGCCCATCCCGGGACCGGGGCGGACATCGCGGCGCGGGTGAAGGCCGCGCTCGCCTCCGCCCGCAACTATCTCTTCTCGATCCAGGCGCCCGACGGGCACTGGTGCGGCGAGCTCGAGGGCGACACGATCCTCGAGAGCGAGTACATCCTGGCCCGTCATTTCCTCGGCCGCGGCGACGACCCGAGGCTGCTCAAGGCCGGAGAGTACATCCGGCGCAAGAGCCTGCCGGACGGCGGCTGGCCGATCTACCCCGGCGGGCCCGCGGATGTCAGCGCGTCGGTGAAGGCCTATTTCGTCCTCAAGCTCCTCGGCGATCGCACCGACGCGCCGCACATGCGCCACGCGCGCTCCGTGATTCTCGAGCAGGGCGGACTCGACGCGTGCAACTCGTTCACGCGGATCTATCTGGCGATCTTCGGCCAGTACCCGTGGGACCGCTGCCCTTCCGTGCCGCCCGAGCTGATCCTCCTGCCGCGCCGCCTCTACCTGAACATCTACCAGATGTCGGCCTGGTCGCGCGCCATCCTGGTCCCCTTGAGCATCATCAGCGCCACCCGGCCGTCCTGCCCGGTGCCCGAGTCGGCCGGAATCGGTGAGCTGATGGCGCCCGGACGCGGTCGGCCGCGCGCCCGGCGCACCGCGTGGGCGACCTTCTTCTATACCGTCGACGCGCTGACCAAGCGTCTCGAGAACCTGCCGTTCGGTCCGCTGCGCGAGGCGGCGCTTTTGCGCGCCGAGCGCTGGATCCTGGAGCGCCTGGTCGGCAGCGACGGCCTGGGGGCCATCTTCCCCCCTATCGTGAACACCATCATCGCGCTGCGGGCCCGGGGTTACCCACTCGATCACCCGACCATCGTGCAACAGTCGCGCGAGCTGGAGAAGCTGACCATCGAGGAGTCCGAGACCCTGCGCGTGCAGCCCTGCTTCTCGCCGGTCTGGGACACGGCCCTGGCGATCAACGCGCTCGCGGAGTCGGGCTGCCGCCCCGACGATCCGGCGCTGGTGCGCGCCGCGACCTGGATCCTCGACCGGCGGTCGCACGGCCGTGGCGACGGCGCGCGAGGCGCGCCGGTCCGGACGCGCGACGTGGCGGCCTCCGGGAGCCCGGTGGCCGGGTGGTACTTCGAATACGCGAATCCGTTCTATCCCGACTGCGACACCACGTCGCAGGTCCTCACCACGCTCTCCAAGCTGGACCTTTCGGGAGGGCCGGACGCGGCACGCAGCCAGCGGTCCCTCTACGAAGGGCTGCAGTGGCATCTCGGAATGCAGAACACCGACGGTGGCTGGGGCGCGTTCGATCGCGGCTGCAACAAGGAGATCCTGACCCGGGTCCCGTTCGCCGATCACAACGCCATGATCGACCCGAGCACCGCGGACCTGACGGCGCGCGGCCTCGAGGCGATGGCGGAGGTCGGGTTCGGCGCCGAATACGGGCCGGCGCGCCGCGCCATCGAGTTCCTCCGCCGCGCGCAGGAGGCGGACGGCTCCTGGTACGGCCGCTGGGGCTGCAACTATCTGTACGGGACCTATCTGGCCGCCTGGGGGCTGCGGCGGATCGGCGTGGACCCGCAATCCCCCGGCCTGCGGCGCGCCGCCGCCTGGCTCGCCTCCTGCCAGAACGCCGACGGCGGCTGGGGCGAATCGCTCGCCTCGTACGACAACCCGTCCCTCAAAGGGCGCGGGCCGAGCACGCCGTCGCAGACCGCCTGGGCCCTGATGGGGCTGATGGCGGCCGGCGAGCGGGACGGCGACGCCGTCCGGCGCGGCATCGCGTATCTTCTCGATCGGCAGTCTCCCGACGGCTCATGGTCCGAGGAGGAGTGGACCGGGACGGGGTTCCCGAGGGTCTTCTACCTCAAGTACCACCTCTACCCGATCTACTTCCCATTGCTGGCGCTCGGCACCTACGCGCGGGCGCGGGCCAGGCTGCGGCCGGCCCGGGCGCACGCCCCGCGCGCGACGGCGCCGGCGGCCTGGGTCTCCGCGGGAGCGGCGCGATGAGATTCCCCCTCCACATCACCACCGACATGATCACGCACCAGGTGCGCCAGGCGTTCAAGGGGCGGAAGCGCTACCCCTTCGTCCTGATGCTCGAGCCGCTCTACACCTGCAACCTCGCCTGTCTCGGCTGCGCCACCGAGCGCCACACCGGCAAGCTGGCCGACCGTCTGTCGCTCGACCTGTGCCTCAAGGCGGTCGACGACAGCGGCGCCCCGGGGGTGTCGATCTGCGGCGGCGAGCCGACGCTCTATCCCGAGCTCAAGGATCTGATCGCGGGGATCATCGCGCGGCGGCGCCACATCTATCTGTGCACCAACGCGCTGCTGCTCGACGAGACGGTGTTCGGACGGATCGCGCCGCACAAGCGCCTGACGATCAACGTCCATCTCGACGGCATGCGGCGCACGCACGACAAGGTCTGCGACAGCGCCGGCGTTTTCGACAAGGCGGTCGCGATGATCCGCGAGGCCAAGCGCCTCGGGTTTCACGTGATGACCAACACCACGGTGTTCCGCGACACCGAGGTGGGCGAGGTGCGCGCCCTGTGCGAGCTGACCAAGAGCCTCGGGGTGGACGGCATGCTGGTCGCGCCGGGATACCACTACGAGTCGCTGCAGAGCGACATGTTCCTCACCCGCGAGGAGATCCACCGCAAGTTCGGGCGTATCCTCGGCTTCGCGCGGCACTATCGCCTGACCTCGACGCCGATGTTCCTCGAGTTCGCCGCGGGTCTGCGCGAATTGCCCTGCTCGCCCTGGAGCACCGTCACCTACACGCCACGCGGGTGGAAGGGCCCCTGCTATCTGATCGGGGAGAAGTACACCCACTCGTGGGACGAGTTCTGGAACCAGACCAACTGGGACTACTGGGAGTCGCGACGCGACGCGCGCTGCCAGAACTGCGCCATGCATTCGGGCTTCGAGGCGTCGGTCGTGCGCGAGGCGCGCCGCAGCCCGAAGGACATGGCCCGGCTGGCGGCCTGGAATCTGCTCGGCTGAGGATGGTCGGATGAAGGTCCTGGTCACCGGTGGAAGCGGGTTCGTCGGGTGGCACCTGGTCCAGGCGCTCCTGCGCCGTGGCGACGCGGTGCGCTGCCTCGTGCGGCCGTCCAGCCGGCCGCTCCTCGAGGGGCAGCCGGTGGAGATCGTCCCGGGGGACCTCACCGAAAAAGAGTCCGTCCGGCGCGGTGTTTCCGGGGTCGAGGTCGTGTACCATTGTGCCGCCGACTACCGCCTCTACGTGCCCGACCCCGCGGCGATGTACGCCGCCAATGTCGAGGGAACCCGGAACGTCCTGGGCGCCGCCGTCGACGCCGGCGTGCGGCGCATCATCTACACGAGCACGGTGGGTGCGCTTGGCTCGACCGCGGACGGCTCCCCGGCCGACGAGACGACGCCGGTCGTGCTGGGCGACATGATCGGACACTACAAGCGCAGCAAGTTCCTGGCGGAGCGGGTGGCGGACGAATGGGCCGCCCGGGGAGCCCCGGTCGTGATCGTGAATCCATCCACGCCGGTCGGCGAGCGCGACATCAAGCCGACCGCCACCGGCCGTCTGGTCCTCGACTTCCTGCGCGGCCGGATCCCCGCCTACGTCGACACCGGCCTGAATCTCGTCGACGTGCGCGACGTGGCGGCGGGACAGATCGCCGCCATGGAGCGCGGCCGGATCGGCGAGCGCTACATCCTCGGCCACCGCGACATGACGCTCAAGGAGATCCTCGGGACCCTGGCGTCGATCTCGGGCCGGCCGGCGCCGCGCATACGCGTGCCTCACTGGCTGCCGCTCACCGTGGCCGCCATCGACACCGGCCTGGCGCGGGCGCGGCGCGCCGTGCCGCGCTTCGAGCTCGACGCGGTGCGGCTGGCGCGCAAGAAGATGTACTTCAGCCCGGCCAAGGCGGTGCGCGAGCTCGGGCTGCCGCAGACGCCGATCGAGGAGCCGCTCCGGCGCGCGGTCGAATGGTTTCGCGCCGCGCATCCCGACGCGGGGGCCGTCCCCGCCGGTCGTGCCGAGGCGGGGCGGGCCGCGGCGGGGAGGGTCGCCTGATGGGCGCTGCGCCGGTGGCGATCCTGGCCGCGATGGACGAGGAGCTGGCCGAAGTGCGCGGCCGCGCCTGGATGGGGCAAAGCCTGCGTGTCGATCGCTGCCGCGTGACGGTCGGCCGCCTGGAGGGCGTCCCGGTCATCATGGCCACCACTGGCGACGGTCCGGAGAACGCGGGCCAGGGGGCGCGCGCGCTGCTCGGGCGGTTTCCCGTCGGCGGCCTGATCGCGGTCGGCGTCTCGGGCGGCCTGTCGCCGGCGCTCGAGCCCGGACGGCTCCTGGCGGCCCGCGACATCCTCGAGGACGGGCGGCCGGCGCCGCCGCCGGACGCCGCCTGGCTGGAGCGCGCCGTGCAGCAGGCGGGCGCCCTGCCCGCCACCTTCGTCTCCTCGCGCACCCTCCTGTGCACCGCCCGCTCGAAGCGGGACGCCTACGCCGCGCTGCCGGACGGCGGCGTCGCCTCCGTGGACCAGGAGAGCGCCGCGTTCGCCCGCGCCGCCGCCGATCGCGGAATTCCCTACCTGGCGCTCCGGTCGATCGCCGATCCGGCCGAGGAAAACCTGCCGCTCGACTTCAACGCGCTGCGCGACGCGACCGGCGCCGTCGATCGCCGCCGGGTCGCGTGGCGCGTCGTGCGCCGTCCCGCCCTGGTCGCGCCGCTCTGGCGGCTGCACCGCCGCGTCGATCTGTGCGCCGAGAGGCTGCGCCGCGCCGTCTGCTCTCTGCTCGAGGGTGGGATCCCGTGACCCCGACCAAGGCCCTGCCGGCGTCCCGCGCGACCGGAGCCCGCGACGTCGCGGAGCCGCGCGATCGCAAAGCCGAGCACATCCGCCTCGCCCTCGATCCGGGGATGCAGACGCGCCGCAGCTACTTCGACGAGTACCGTCTGGAGCACCGCGCGCTTCCCGAGATCGATTACGGCGAGATCGAGGTCGCCTGCACCTTCCTCGGCAAGGACCTGAAGGCGCCGCTGCTGATCTCGTGCATGACCGGCGGCACCGGGGAGGCGGCGCGCCTGAATCGGAATCTGGCGACCGCCGCCGAGGCCTGCGGCGTCGCCATCGGCGTCGGCTCCCAGCGCCGCGGTCTCGAGGATCCGGGCACCGCCGACACCTTCCGCATCCGCCCGTTCGCCCCGTCGGTCCCGATCCTGGCGAATCTCGGCGCCGTGCAGCTCAACTACGGCTACGGGCTCGACGAGTGCCGCGCGGCCGTCGACATGATCGGAGCCGACGCCCTGGTGCTGCATCTCAATCCGCTCCAGGAGGCGATCCAGCCGGAAGGTCAGCGCAATTTCTCCGGACTTCTGGAGAAGATCGGCCGCATCGCGGTGCGGCTCGACGTGCCGGTGATCGTCAAGGAGGTCGGCTGCGGCATCTCGCGCGCCGTCGCGGAGGCGCTCCTGCACGTCGGGGTGCGTATCGTCGACACCGCCGGCTCGGGCGGTACCAGCTGGGCGCGCATCGAGGCGGCCCGGGCCGAGGACGAGGTGATGGGCGAGCTGTTCGCCGATTGGGGCATCCCGACGCCGCAGGCGATCGGCCGGCTGCGCGACCTGCCCGGTCTGACCATCATCGGCAGCGGCGGCGTCCGTCACGGGATCGACGCAGCCAAGGCGCTCGCCGCGGGCGCCGATCTCGTCGGCATGGCGTATCGTTTCCTTCGCGCGGCCGACGTTTCGGCGGAGGCGGTGGTGGAGGAGATCGGACGCGTGGTGGAAGGATTGCGCATGAGCATGTTCTGCGTCGGGGCCCGCACCCTGGCCGATCTCGGACGGACGCCGCTTCTGCGGGTCGGGACCGGTCTGTGAGCGGCACCACGACCGTGGCACCGATCCGCGACGGGGACGCCGCCCGCCTCGACCACCATCTCCAGACCAGCAGCCGCACCTTCGCGCTCACCATCCCGCTGCTCCACGAGCCGACCCGCTCCGAGGTCACGGTCGCCTACCTCCTGTTCCGCATCGCGGACAGCCTGGAGGATTCGACACGCTGGTCCCGCCCGCAGAAATTGACCGAGCTGGAGCGGCTGGCGCGGTTCCTGGAGCGTCCGAGCGAGGACGAGGCCGCGGCCCTGGCCCGGCGCTGGGCGGCCGACCCGCCCCTCGAGCACGCCGGCTACGTCGACCTGCTCTCCGACCTCCCGACCGTGATGCACGCGGCGGGCGCGCTCTCCCGCCAGGCCTGGGACCTGATCGCCGCGCACACCATCCGCACCTGCCGCGCCATGGCCACCTTCGTGGCGCGCGAGGAGCGCGGCGTCCTGTCCCTGCGGGACCTCGACGACCTGCGCGCCTACTGTTACGCGGTCGCCGGCATCGTCGGTGAGATGCTCACCGAGCTGTTCCTCCTCGGGCGCGGACCCTGGCGCCGGATCGCGCCGCAGATCCGGCGCGACGCCACCGTGTTCGGCGAGGGGCTGCAGCTGGTGAACATCATCAAGGACCGGGCGCGCGACGCCAACGAGGGCCGGCACTATCTGCCGAAGGGGATCGGGGGGGACGAGGTCCTCGGCCTGGCGCGGCGAGACCTGGAGGCGGCCGCCCGATACTGCGTGCGGCTGGAGCGCGCGCGGGCCGACCGCGGGATCGTGGCGTTCACCGCCCTGCCCGTCCTTCTGGCGCGCGCCACCCTGGACCGCGTCGAGCGGGCGGGGGCCGGGGCCAAGCTGACGCGCGACGAGGTGACCGACATCACGAACCGGCTGCGCGCCGCGCTCGATCGCGGCGCGGTGGCGCCGTTGATGCGACCGGCGTAAGATAACGCCCGAACGAGGCGAGATGAGCCACTTTCGATACCTGAACGACACGCTGTCTCCCGCGGCATTGAAGTCCATGTCGGTCGCCGATCTCGGCGTCCTGGCCGGCGAGATCCGCACCGCGATCTGCGACCAGGTGGCGAAGAGCGGCGGCCACCTGGCTCCGAACCTGGGCGTCGTCGAGCTGACGCTCGCGCTGCACTATGTCTTCGACTTCGGGCGCGACCGGCTGCTGTTCGACGTCGGCCACCAGTGCTACGCGCACAAGCTGGTCACCGGGCGGTTGCCGCTGCTCGACCGGCTGCGGCAGAGCGGCGGGATGGCCGGCTTCCCCGAGCCCGGCGAGAGCGACTACGACCTGTTCAGCGTCGGACACGCGGGCACCGGCGTGTCGACCGCCATCGGCATGGCGCGCGGCGATCAGATCAACGGCGAGCCGAACCGGCGCGCGGTCGTCCTGGTGGGCGACGCGGCGATCGTCAACGGCGTCTCCATGGAAGGGCTCAACAACGCCGGCACGCTCAAGCGGCAGCTCCTGGTCGTTCTCAACGACAACGGCATGTCGATCGGCAAGCCGCAGGGCGCCCTGGCCGGCTACTTCGACCGCATCCGCGTCAATCCGGTGTTCGCGGGTCTCAAGGGACGGGCGCGCGAGGTCCTCAAGCGGGTCCCCGCGGGCCAGAGCCTGGAGGAGGTCTATCACCGCCTCGGCGAGGTCGCCAAGGCGGCGCTCGATCACGCCCATCTGTTCGAGCACTTCGGGCTGCTCTGCATCGGGCCGATCGACGGCCACGACCTCGGCGCGCTCATCGAGATGCTGCGCGAGGTCAAGGAGATCGAGCGCCCGGTCCTGCTGCACGTGAAGACGATCAAGGGGAAGGGTTTCGATTTCGCGTCACAGGACCCGACCACGTTCCATTCCCCGTCGCCGTTCCGCGTCAATGGCTGCCGCGTCGAGATCGGCTCGGACGGCCGCTCGTTCACGGCCGCGTACGCTGATGCCATGATCGACCTGATGCGGCGCGACCCGAAAGTGGTCACCGTCACGGCCGGGATGGCGGACGGGACCGGGCTCAACAAGGTCATCCCGCAGTTCCCCGATCGGGCCTTCGACGTCGGTATCGCCGAGTCGCACGCCATCGACATGTGCGCCGGCATGGCGAAGACGGGTCTGCGGCCGTTCGCCACCATCTACTCCACCTTCATGCAGCGCGGCTTCGACCAGGTGTTCCAGGAGGTCTCGCTGCAGGGGCTCCCGGTGCGCTTCTGCATGGACCGGGCGGGCCTGGTCGGCGGCGACGGCGCGGTGCACCACGGCTTCCTCGACATCGCGTTTCTGCGCGGGCTGCCCGGTATGGTCCTGATGGCGGTGCGCGACGAGCCGACCCTTCGGGCGGCGCTCGAGTTCATGCGCGAGTATGACGCCGGACCTTCGGCCGTGCGCTACCCGCGCGAGAAGGTCCCCGAGCCGCTCCCCGGGGAGCTGCCGCCCTTCGTGCTGGGCAAGGCCCACCTGGTGGCCCCGGGCACCTCGGCCGCCATCCTGGCCTACGGCTACCCGGTGGTCACGGCGCTGCAGGCGCGGGCGACCCTCGCCGCCGAGGGTCATCTGGTCGCGGTCTACGACGCCCGCTTCGCCAAGCCGCTCGATCGCGATCTGATCCGCGACTTGGTGCGCGCCGGCATCCCGATCCTGACGCTCGAGGATCACCAGGTCGACGGTGGGTTCGGATCGTGCGTCCTGGAGGCCTGCAACGAGATGGGTCTGCCGGCCGACGCGGTGCAGCGCGCGGGGCTGCCGGATCGTTTCATCCCGCACGGATCGCGCAAGGAGCAGGAGAAGGAAGCCGGAATCGACGCCGCCGCGCTCGTCGAGCGCCTGCGACCCCTCCTGCGCCGCGATCGCGGCGCGGTCGCGCGGGCGGCCGCCGCCTGGCGCTCGGTCTGGACCTAGTCCACGCGCGCCGGACCGGTCACGCGCGAGTCTTCATGCTGCGGGCTCAGAACCATGATCGCGCCGCCAGGAGCCCGAGGCGGACGGCGAACAGCCCGATGACCAGGCTCAGGACGACGTTCATCGTGGCGGCCAGCCAGACCCCGTCCTCGAGCAGCGCGTGGGTCTCGTACTCGAAGGTCGAGAAGGTGGTGAAGGCGCCGAGGAAACCGACCCCGAGCGCCAGCCGGAGCGCGTCGCCGGGCGGCCCGGCCTTCTGAGCCAGGAACCCGCCGAGCACCCCGAGCAGGAAAGAGCCGCTGACGTTGATGAGAAACGTCCCGAGCGGGAACCGGGTCTCGAACAGCCCCTCGACCCAGCGAGCGGCGACAAACCGGGCGTTCGCCCCGATGAACCCGCCGACGCCGACGAGGAGAAACGGAAGGAGCCTCTCCGTCATCGATCGCCTCCGATCGCCGTGGAGCCGGGACCCTACTTCGGCTGCGGGACGATCCTCAGGTACGGCTTCGGCGACTTCCAGCCGCCCGGGAACTTCTGCTTCGCTTCCTCGTCCTTGACCGCCGGGACGATGATGACGTCCTGTCCCTGCGTCCAGTTCACCGGCGTCGCCACCTTGTGCTTCGCGGTGAGCTGGATCGAATCGAGCAGACGCAGGATCTCGTCGAAGTTGCGGCCGCTGCTCATCGGATAGGTCAGCGTCGCCTTGATCTTCTTGTCGGGGCCGATGATGAACACGGAGCGGATGGTCGCGTTGTCCTGCGCCGTGCGCCCCTGCGCCGGGCCACTCGCGTTCGGATGGATCATGTCGTACAGCTTGGCGACGTTGAGATCGGAATCGCCGATCATCGGGTACTTGACCGCGAACCCCTGGGTCTCCTCGATGTCCTTCGACCAGCGCCCATGATCGTCGACCGAGTCGATGGAGAGGCCGATCACCTTGGTGTTGCGCTTCTCGAACTCCGGCTGCAGACGGGCCACGTATCCCAGCTCCGTCGTGCAGACCGGAGTGAAGTCCTTGGGATGGGAGAAGAGAATCGCGTATCCGTCCCCGATCCAGTCGTGGAACGAGATGGTGCCCTGGGTCGATTGGGCGGTGAAATTGGGAGCCTCGTCCCCTATGCGCAATGCCATGACGCACCTCCTGCGGAGTTCATGAGTTTTTCGAGGGGCACATTCTACACCGGCCGGCCGAGGCGAGGG